>Ga0208196_1000118_pt1 | contig 111276 bp, 98 predicted proteins | sample AD_JPNNA7_MetaG_FD_184443 | JGI IMG/M metagenome (GOLD analysis project Ga0208196, IMG submission 184443) | Active sludge microbial communities of municipal wastewater-treating anaerobic digesters from Japan - AD_JPNNA7_MetaG (SPAdes) (version 2) | ecosystem: Engineered > Bioreactor > Anaerobic...
TGTGGAGGTTCACGAAAAGCAATGGCATCACCGAAGGGTTTCACACCAAGATGGAGATGATCAGTCGGAGAGCCTTCGGATTCAAAAACTTTGAAAACTACCGACTTCGTGTTAAAGCATTATGCGCTTGAGTCGGGAATCACCTGCCCCGGCTTTTGGTGGAGAGCCTGTCATGGTGTGCCTGGCGGGGGTCGAACCCACAACCTTTAGCTCCGGAGGCTTTGGCAATCCGCTATATTCCCTAGGAAATAACTTTGTTGGTGACAATCTGGTGACAAATTGCGACTATGTACGCACATGAAAAGCCATCAGCGGAAGGGCGCACCAATGAAAGCAAAGAAACACAGCATCCCGGTCTACGAGCATCGAGGAATCATGATTCGGGAGAATCGCCCCGGCTACTTCATGGTGGATCTGATGCGGGACGGAAAACGGGAGCGGGTCTGTTTTGACGATCTGGAAAAGGCCAAGGGCCATTGTGACCGGATCGCGGACAAACTCCGCACCGAGGGCACCGACACGCTGATCTTGAAGCCGGCCCAGCGGGAGGATGCCATCAAGGCGCTGCGGGAACTCAAGGGCAAGGCATCCTTGCAGTCGGCTGCAAAGTTCTGGATGAAACACTTTGGCGGGGAGGAAGGCGTCACGGTGGCCGAACTAGGGCGTCGGTGGCTGGCTGCTTTACAGAAACAAAAGTGCCGGCCAGCCACTATGATCGAGCGCGGCCACAAGGTCGCCCGACTGTGTGCCGATCTTGGTGATCGGATATTGGCCAGCGTGACGCGGGATGATCTGGCCGGCTGGCTTGAATCCAAGGGTCTGACCGGCGAGACCTGGGCAGGATACCGGCGGGCCTATCGCGCCATGCTTCAATTCGCCATCGAGGAAGGGCTGATCGAGTTCAACGTGGCTACGGCCATCCGCCCCCTTCATCTGGATGAAAAACTCCCGACACCCTTCACCGTCGAGGCGGTGCGGGCCATCATGCAGACAGCGGAAATGTGGGCGCCGGCCATGGTCCCGACTCTGGCGGTGCAATTTTTTGGCGGTCTTCGTCCGATTGAAGCGATGGGACTGCTGTGGACTGATCTGGATTTCAAGCACAAGATCATCCGCATACGGCCCGAGATCACCAAGGTGCGCCGTGCGCGCATTATTGAAAAGTTGAATTCGGTTTTGTTCGACTGGCTCCTGCCCTATCGGAAACCAACGGGGCCGATTGGCGTGACGACGCCCAGCCAGTACAACTACTACCTGTTCCGCAAACCGATTGGTCCCGCCTATGAACAGGAAGGCGTTGCCTTAGCCGAACGCCCCGAGGACAAACGGCCAAGGGGGATTGCCAAGGCTGCCGGCGTCGAATGGATCGCTGACGGGCCGCGCAAGACGTTTGCGACGATGTTCTTTGCCCAGCACGGCGACGCTGGAAAACTGGCCGGCATACTCGGCCACACGAGCGGCGTCGATATCCTCTATAAGCACTACCGGGGATTGGCGACCAAGGCCGACGCGGGGCGCTTCTGGAAGATCCGTCCGGCATCGTCGAACAAGGTGGTCATCGGCAACTTTAAGCGCGCCGCCGGCTGACGTCCATCTGCTGCTGATCGGGGGGACTGCGAGCATCAGCCGCGACAAGCTGACAATGCGGGAAATGCCCTAGAATCGGGGCTTCTGCGCCATCTTGTGCCGGATTTTTGCCAGTTTCGCCATACCCGTGGAAAATGTGGACAGTCTTGAAAAGGAAGGTCCACATGAAACACGAAAAGAAAATCCAAACCCCGCCCGCCACCGATTACTTGCGGGGCCAGAAGGAAGCCGCCGCCTATGCCCGGGTTTCGACCCGCACGATTTCGGACTGGCAGGCGCGGCGGATCATTCCGTTTCTCAAACCCGCTCGGAAGCTGGTGTTGTTCCGAAAAAGCGACATCGACCACGCGCTCGCCAAGTTTGAAGTCGCGGCGATCTAGGACGGCGACCGATGAACCCCCGCACACCCCGCCAAGAAGAATCTTGGATTCTGTCCGGTAGGCGCTGGCCGGATTGGAAGAAACCCGGCGACCGCACGGCGCCGGCGCGGACGGTGGCCGAACCGCCGAACCCCATGGGCGCCGCACGACCTAGTTGGTCGGCCCGGACTGAATATCACCGCGATCTGCACGGGGGCGACCAATGACGCCCGTCCACCAGCAGCCGCCCGTCGAGTCGCGGATTGACGCGATAGCCAAGCGTCAAAGCGCCCGATTTCTAAACAGGCTGCAGCAAGCCGGCGAATCAACCCGCAGCATCGAACGCGATTACATGCGTTCTGTCCGTTTTCTCTGCGACGACATCAAGGCCGCAATACGCGAAACCTATCCGGAGGCCATAAATGCACAATCCAGTACCCGCTGAAGCTGCCGGAACAAACGGTGGCTGGTTCCCCGCATCGAAGCGCGATAAGCGCCGGATATTCAGCATCCCGTCCCCCAGGGCGCTGACCTGCTGGGCCGTCTGGTCTGAACTGCTCGATTATGCCAACTGGAAGAAGCTGCTCCGCTTCCAGTTGTCCCAGGTCACGGTGGCGCGACGGGTCGGTATCGGGCGGCGGACGGTCCACCTTTGTCTTGGGGATTTGAAGGCGGCGGGCCTGCTGACCTATGTTGCACCAAAGAGTGCAACAGCCGGGAATGACTCGACCAAATTCGTGCTGAAACCGTCGGTCCCCCCATGGTCGCCCAGCGACCACCCCCATGGTCGCTCGACGTTCGACGTCAAACGACCACTTCTTAACAACGGGGATAATCAAAGATTATCCCCAGTAGATAAGAACGACGCTCCGGAAACCGCCCCACCGCCTGACGGCGGGGGCGGTCCGGCGTCGAAAAAGAAAACCCAGCGCCGGGACTCCTGGCTGCCGGAAGGCGGTTTGAAATGACCGCTCCCGTCTATCCCATCCCTAGTCGGATTCCGCCGATTGTAAACCAGGAACTCGAGCGGTGGCGGGAACGGCTGGCGGAAGTGCCGGAAGCGGACCGGGCTGCGCGGTGGGCGGGAATCGTGGAGGACGCTTGCTCCGAACTTCCCCAGCTTGACCGATACGAAATCCCCCGGGCATACCGCGACGCCAGCCCCGACAAGGCGAGGGACCCTGACGCGTTCAACAAGGTACTGGCGCACGACGGCACGAAAACCGCCAAGCCGGGTTTGATCCTGTTCGGCGACACGGGGAGCGGGAAAACGTCGGCGGCATATGCCCGCATCATCCGCCGGCTGCTGGATCACGAATTCATAACGCACATAAACGCCGCCGACCTTGCTTTGATGGTCAGAGGGTCCGCGTCGAACTTCAACGAGTTTTCCCGAATCCTGCGCTTCCTATGCGGGCGGGACACCGAAGAGGACACGGAAACCGACGACGCTATCAATGGCCGTTGGTTTTCCTGTTCGGGTTTGTTGATTGATGACCTGCACGTGCCCAAGTTTACCGACGCCTATGCGCGGGCGCTGTACCAGATCGTAGAGGCTCGGACGGCGGACCGCGACGAACTGGTCCTAACGTGTCAGATGGATGCCGAGGGCCTTCTGCGGAAGTGGCGGGCGGACGCGCCGGAACTGGCGGACACCGCAAAGGCGATTGTTCGCCGGATTGTCGATTTTTGCACACCAATCAACTTCATCTGGGAGGATTCACCGTGGGAGTGACGGGCTGTTCGGCTCCAGCTCGATCTGCAGGTTTCTTAAACCGGAAAAATGCGGAAAACGGCGCGGTTGGCCTTCTCCTATTTTAAGAGATTTTAGGCGATTTTCGACCTTGGATAGTTCCAAGGCTATCAGTAGGCCGGTGACAGCGTTTTTAAACGGCTGGAAAACGTGAAAGCTCGACCGCGTTCATAACGCGGATTATCGCCTGTTCAGAATCGGCCTGTGTTGGTGCCAAGGGCCAGCACAGGCTCGGAAGGGCTGGCATTACGCGCACGCGCATGCATGGCACACATGATCATGGCTGGCTGGGTGCCGGGGGCGGTGGCGGTCCTAGTTGCTCTAGGGGCTGGGTAGGCTGTTGGGCGGGCGCATCGGGACACGGACCGGCCAAGGCCGTCTTGGCGGTCGGTGTCCGCGCCCGCGCGTCGACCAGTGGCCGACCAGCGACGGAACGGACGGGCGGCTTCTGGCGGCGGGCTGTTCGGATTGGAGCGGGGAGCGACGGTTCTCCCGCCGAATTCTCCGGCCGTTCCCGCGACCCCGCAGGGGCGGCGTAGCCGTTGGAGCGTGAATGTAGCCGTCCGACCCCTCTTTGCGGGTCTTCCCCCCAGCGATGAACCGCACGGGGGAAAAATCACTCCCGGCCAGCCCCGGGGCCGGGAGCCGCCGAAGGCGGGGAGATGGGGGGTTTGGGGGGAAGAACTGAAAAGGGGGGTCGGATCGCGGGAACGTGTCCGGAGGATCGGCGGGACGGCTGCAGGATCGCCGGCGACGGGGAGTCGCCGGGGCTGCGCGCACCGGGGAGGTGCGGCCCGCGCCACCGGGGAGGTGGCGTCTGCGACGATCCCGTCTGCGGGGAGCGGACGGGTCGTCGGCCTGCCTGCGGGGAGCAGGCGGATCGGACTCGGCGGCGGTGGCGGCGGTGCTGGCCATCTGCGCCGCCAACTGCCGAGGGCTGGCGCGACCCCTGCTTCGTAGCTGGGGGCGTGACGGCCCGGGGGCCGGGGCTGGGCGCCGTGCGCCGGCGGGACGGAAGGACCGCCCAGACGGTCGTGGAGATCCGCCGGATCTGCGCCGGCGCCGGGAATGGCTGGCTGACCGCGAAAACCGCCCCCAGGATCGCCGTAGAATCGTCGGCGGCTGGTGGGGCGGGTGTCGGGTCGGATGAACATGGCGGTCGTTCTGGGGGTCAAATAGGGGCTGAAAAAGTGGTGACAAATTGGTGACAAATTGGGCGCTGAAAACCGCCATTATGCGCGTTTATCACCAAAGGGGAGCGGATTGAGGGAGGGGTCGAAAATGCGGGAAAATATGGCGTTTTCGCCTTATTTTACGGGGTTTCTGGGGTGGTGTGCCTGGCGGGGATCGAACCCACAACCTTTAGCTCCGGAGGCTAACGCTCTGTCCAATTGAGCTACAGGCACGCACTCAACCCCGCGAACACTACGGGGCGGTTTTGCCCGCGGCAAGCGAAAAAACCTAACGGTTGCGGTAGAGCAGCCATGTACCCAGGATTTGACTGCCGACAACTGGAATCCACGGGATCAAATCGGGGCGCCATTGGGGGCGATCCAGCAGGGACTCAGCCACCACGATGAACAGGTAGAACAAAAAGAGCAGCAAGAGCGCCAAACCGATACCGATGGAGGATTCCTTGCGGTGCGAGCGCAAACCCAGCGGAATGGCCAGCAGCGCAAATGAAAAACAGGAGAGCGACAAGGCCATGCGCTTGCTGGCTTCCACGGCCAGCTTGGTGCGCATTCGCGGCACATTTTTTTCCTGAAGATCGGGGAATACCTGCCGGATGTTGGCCGCGGCTTGGATCAGTTGGGTAAACGTCATGGAGGCGGGTTTGGGCATGACTTTGCGCTTTTGCAGCATCTGCCGCAAATCCGCGGTAATGGGGTAGCGGTCGGCCGTAATTTCCCGCTGTTTGTTGATATCGGAGGGGTCCGTCTTGTCGAATTCAATCAGGCGGACCTTGTAGAGCACAATATCCATGACGCGGGTTTCCCGATTGAAGTTGACCTCACCACTGTCGGCATAGACTTGGGCCTTGGGGCCTTTGTCGCCAAACTGCATGATGGTGATGTCTTCCAACCGACCGCCATTTTTTTTGCCGATATAAATCTGCATGCCGGGGAAGTCGCGGACAAAGCGTCCTTCTTCCAGCAAGGCCAGCGGGTCTTCTTCGCCGAGATCGCGCAGCATTTGTCGGCGAATGAAATGGCTGCGCGGGGCCAGTTCGGCGTTGATATACAGGCAAATGCCGGACAACACCACGGCGCCCAGTAAAATGGGTGCAGCCATCTGCCAGAGGCTGACTCCGCACGCCTTCAGCGCAGTGCTTTCGCCATCGGCCGAGAGCCGGCCAAAATGCAGCAGCACCGTCGTGAGCACGCTCATGGGGATCACGAACGAAAGCGTGAACGGGATGTTGAGCGCAAAAATCTTGAGAATCAGCGGACCAGAAATCCCGCGGGACATGTAATCAATGGCCTGCACCACCGCGCCCACATACATCACGAAGGTCAAGACCACCAGCGTGATGACGAAACTTTTGACGAAGTCGCCGAGCAGGTAGCGATTGACAACGCGGATCATGCAGGAGGGTGACGTTGGCGGCGCGCGGCCTCAACGGTGTTGCGCAGCAGCATGGCGATGGTCAGCGGGCCTACGCCGCCGGGCACGGGGGTGATGGCCGCCGCTTTGGCCGCCACGGGTTCAAAATCCACATCGCCCACCAACCGGTAGCCGGTGGCGCGGGTCGAATCCGGTACGCGGTTGACGCCCACATCCACCACCACTGCACCGGGACGAATCATCTCTGCACGCAGCGTGTTGGGCCGGCCGGCGGCCACAATCACGATATCCGCCTGTTGGGTGAACCGCGCCACGTCAGGAGTGCGCGTATGGCAGAGGGTCACCGTGGCATCCACTCCTTTTTGCGAGAGGAGAATGGATAGCGGCCGCCCCACGATGGAGCTACGGCCAATCACCACCACGTGGGCGCCCGCCAACGGAATTGCCGCGCGGCGCAGCAACTCCACGATGCCTTGCGGAGTACACGGCACAAAGGTCGGCAAACCCAGCACCAATTTGCCCACATTCACCGGATGGAACCCGTCCACATCCTTGGCGGGATCAATGGCTTCGATGACCTCGCGCTCGCTGGCGGCATCCGGCAACGGGAGTTGGACCAAAATGCCATCGCAGGTGGCATCTTGGTTGAGGTCGCGAACGGCAGCCAAAATATCCTGCCGGCTGGCGTGGGCGGGCAAGGTCAGCTCGCGCGAGCGAATGCCGGCGGCCGCGCAGGCTTTTTCCTTGGCGGTGACGTACGAGCGCGAGGCTGGGTGGTCGCCAACCAGCACCACGCCCAGTCCCGGTGCGAGGCCAGTGGCTGCGTGCAGCTTGGCGGCATCGTCCGCAATCTCGCGCCGGATATCGGCCGCAAGGCTTTTACCGTCGAGAATGCGGGCGCTCATGGCGAAACATCCTAAAAACGATACGTGACGGATAAATCGAAGCTGGTGCCATCGAACCACGCCGCGCTGGCTCCAAAGCACAGATTTTCCAGCAGCCAGAGATTGGCGCCGCCCACCACGCCGTAGTCCTGCGATTCTTCAAAGTCACGCTGCCAGTCGCCCACGGTCCATGTGCCATCCAGTTTGGAAAAGGCGGGTCCCGCAAAGATTTCCAGACTGTGGAACTCGCCAGCAAACACGTTGCGCGCACTGCGGGCCAGGGTGAGGTGATAATTCAACGGCAGCATGATGGTGGCCTCGCCCCACGACAGCTTGCCTTCGCCGGCGTCGGAGCTGGTGCGGTAGGCGTAGTATCCCGCGAGTTGCAAACGCACCCGCCATGCCGCGCGCGCCAGGCCCTCGTTGATCTGCCACAGATTGGCCTTCACTCCCAGCAGGCCGCCCGCGCCGGCATCCGCGTTTTCCCGCATGCGCTCGGCCAAACGGGCCTCGTTGGCGCTGACCTGCCCATAAACGAGCAGCCACGGCCACGGGCGGACGCCGACTTCGCCGGCCACGGACTGGCCTTTCAGCTTCCATTCCGCGCCGCTCAGGTCCACCGGACGGGCGTGGTTTTGATAGGCCACCCCCACCTGCCACGGAAACGGGTTGGCCCACGTCAGCAGCGCTTCATCCGCGCTGCGGTCTTCCACGCTATTATCCCGGGCCCACGACGCCGGCAGGGCCAGCAGCACGAGCAACAATCCGCCGACAATCTTGTTCATCCGCTCTCCTTCAGGAGGTTGGTTCCTGTTCCGCCGGTGGCGCCGCCGGGGCCGCTTGGCCGTTTTCATCCTCCGGCTCCACTGGTGTGGCACTCATTACCACATCCTCCTCGCTCAAATCGATAAGTTTTACGCCTTGGGCGGAGCGACCGGTCACGCGCACGCCATCCACGGGCATTCGGATCATGGTGCCCTTGCGGGTTACAATCATGATGGCTTCATGGTCATGCACGCTCAGCGCGGTGACCAATTCACCGGTCTTGGCGGTGAGTTCGTTGGCGATGAGGCCCTTGCCGCCGCGCTTTTGCACGCGGTATTCGCTGAATGGCGTGCGTTTGCCGAAACCGTTTTCGGTCACGGTCAGCAGCATGGCGTCTTCGTGGACCACCTCGATGCCCTCGACCACGTCACCCTTGCCCAGCGAGATTCCGCGCACACCGCCGGTGGCACGGCCCATGGGGCGCGCATCGGTTTCCTTGAAACGGATGCCCTGCCCCTTGCGCGTCACCAGCAGCAGGTCATCCTGCCCGCTGGTCAACTCCACGCCGATCAGCCGGTCATCTTCCGCGATGTTCATGGCGATGATGCCTGCCGCCCGCACATTCTGGTAGGCCGCCAGCGGTGTCTTTTTGACAATGCCGCGCTCGGTGGCAAAGAACAGATGCTTGTCGGTATCAAAACCGCGCACCGGGATGATCGCCGCGATTTTCTCGGAGCCCTGGATATCCAGCAGGTTGACCAGCGCCTTGCCGCGGGAATCGCGGGCACTCTCGGGAATCTCGTAGGCCATCTTGAAATACATCCGGCCTTTTTCGGTGAAGAACAACATCCAGTCGTGGGCGGAACAGTTGAACACGTGCTCCACATAATCCTCATCTTTGGTATCCATGCCCACCACCCCCTTGCCGCCGCGTTTTTGCTCGCGGTACACACTGGTGGGGGTGCGCTTGATGTAGCCCGAGTGGGAGAGCGAAATCACGCAGTCTTCGTCGGCGACCAAGTCCTTGATGTCAATGTCGCCCTCGTCCACCACGATCTCGGTACGCCGCGGGTCGGCATATTCCTTGCGAATGGCCAGCAGGTCATCCTTCATCACGCCGAACAGCTTGCGGGCATCGGCGAGCAGCTCCTTCAGGTAGGCAATGCGCTCTTGCAAAGCCTTATATTCCGCCTCCAGTTTGCTGCGTTCCAACCCGGTCAGTTGGTAGAGGCGCATATCAAGGATGGCGTTGGCTTGGATTTCCGTGAAGCCAAACGTGGCCATCAATTGAATTTTGGCGGCCTCGCGGTTTTCCGCGGCGCGGATGATGCGCACCACGTCATCGAGGTGATCCAGCGCCTTCAGCAGCCCTTCCAGAATGTGGGCGCGGGCTTCGGCCTCGCGCAGTTCAAACTGCGTGCGGCGGGTCAGCACCTCGAAGCGGTGGTCAATGAAGCACTGCAAAAGCTCCTTGAGGTCCATGACCCGCGGGCGTCCGTGGTCAATGGCCAGCATGATGGCGCCAAACGTGCCGCCCAGTTGCGTTTGCTTGTACAGGTTGTTCAGCACCACCTGCCCGATTTCGCCCTTCTTGAGCTCCACCACCACGCGGATGCCGTCCTTGTCGGACTCGTCGCGCAGGTCGCTGATGCCTTCGATTTTCTTCTCATGGACCAAATCGGCGATTTTTTCGATCAGGGTGGCCTTGTTTACCGCGTAAGGGATTTCGGTGATGATGATGCGCTCACGGTCGGCTTTCCACGGCTCCACGGTGGCCTTGCCGCGCAGGCGCAGATGGCCGCGGCCAGTCAGGTACATCTCGCGGATTGGCGCCAGGCCGTAGAGCGTGCCGCCAGTCGGAAAATCCGGCCCCTTCACAAACTGCATCAGATCAGCAACCGTTGCCGTTGGGTTGTCAATCAGGTGGACGGTGCCATCAATGATTTCGCCCAGGTTGTGCGGCGGGATATTGGTGGCCATGCCGACCGCGATGCCGGTGGAGCCATTGACCAGCAGGTTGGGAATCCGCGCGGGCAAGACTTTGGGCTCCAGCAGCTTTTCGTCGTAATTCGGCTGCATTTCGACGGTGTCTTTGTCAATGTCCGCCAGCATTTCTTCAGCAGTGCGCTTGAGGCGGCACTCGGTATACCGGTAGGCGGCGGCGGGATCGCCATCAATGCTGCCGAAGTTGCCCTGCCCGTCAATCAGCAGGTAGCGCGTGGAAAAATCCTGCGCCATGCGCACGAGGGTGTCATAGACCGCGGCGTCGCCGTGGGGATGGTATTTACCGATGACATCACCCACCACGCGCGCGCATTTGACGTAAGGCCGCGAGTGGGTGTAGTTGCCCTCGCGCATGGCAAACAGGATGCGTCGGTTGCCGGGCTTGAGGCCGTCACGAGCGTCGGGCAACGCCCGGCCAATGATGACCGACATCGAGTAATCAATGTAGGCCTTCTGCATCTCATCTTCGATGTTGATGCGTTCGATGCGGTCCGGCGCGTTTTGCGGCGCGGCGGCGGCGCGGGTTTCGCCGGCGAACTCATCGCCGGGCGCGGGGGTGACTTCATCGCTCATGGACTATCCTTTTTCGGTCAACTTTCGGCACGGTGGCGTTCCCGCCGCGACTACACATCCAAATTCCGCACATTGAGGGCGTTTTCCTCGATGAATGCGCGGCGGGGTTCAACTTCATCGCCCATCAGGATGGTAAAGGTCTGGTCGGCGCGCACGGCGTCGTCCAGTTGCACTTGCAGCAGTTTACGCTTGGTGGGTTCGAGGGTAGTTTCCCAAAGCTGTTCGGGATTCATTTCGCCCAAGCCCTTGTAGCGCTGGATGCTTAGGCCGCGGCGGCCCACCTCGCGCACCAGGTTGAGCAAATCGCCCAACGCGTGGAGCGACACTTTTTTGCCGTCCACCTCGGCTTCATAGATGGGGTTGTCGCTGCGCAGCAGCGCGTCAATGCCCAGCCCGCGCGCCTGCAACTGAGCAAACTGCTTGACCAGGCCGGGGGCCTGATGCAACTCATCCCACTTGAACTGGGCAGGGTCCAACGGCCCCATGCGTTGCTCCGCGTCCTCGCGGATTTTGCGCATTTCTTCATCGCTGAACGCCAGATGGATTTCCTGATTTTCGATGTCGCCGCCCGGCGGAATCACCCGCACGCGGTAGAGCGGCAAGCGGTTCTGCGCGGAGTCATAGCGCTTCACATACTCGTCAAAATCCACGCTCTTGCGCGCGAGAGAACCGGCCAAATGCTCGATTTCTTCGAGGATTTTGAGGACTTCGGCCATTTTACCGTCGTCCAGCACTGTGCCCCCGGCGAGGTCGAGCATCCGCACATCTTCGATGCCCAGCTCGATCAGCACGCGCGAGAGATGGCGATCGTTGTCAATGTAGCGCTCCTGTTTCTTGCGCTTGATTTTGTAGAGCGGCGGCTGCGCAATGTACACATAGCCGCGCTCGATCAACTGCGGCATCTGGCGGTAGAAAAACGTCAGCAGCAGCGTGCGAATGTGCGAGCCGTCCACGTCGGCATCGGTCATAATGATGATTTTGTGATAGCGCACTTTGGCCACATCGAACTCGTCATGGCCGATGCCTGCGCCGATCGCGGTGATCATGGTGCGGATTTCCTGATTATTGAGCATCCGGTCCAGCCGCGCCTTTTCCACGTTGAGGATTTTGCCGCGCAGCGGCAGGATGGCTTGGAAGCGGCGGTCGCGCCCCTGCTTGGCAGAGCCGCCGGCGGAATCGCCTTCCACCAGAAACAGCTCGCATAGCGCCGGGTCGCGTTCGGAGCAATCTGCCAGCTTGCCGGGCAACGATCCCGAATCCAGCGCCCCTTTGCGGCGGGTCAGGTCGCGCGCCTTGCGCGCGGCTTCGCGGGCGCGGGCGGCCAGCACGCCTTTTTCCACCACCTTGCGGGCCACTGCCGGCGTTTCCTCGAAAAAGTTTGCCAACTGCTCATTGACGATGGACGACACAATGCCCTCGACCTCGCTGTTGCCCAGCTTGGTCTTGGTTTGGCCCTCAAACTGCGGATCGGGCACCTTCACGCTCACCACGGCCACAAGGCCCTCGCGGATATCCTCGCCGGACATGGTGTCTTCTTCCTTCAGCAGCTTGTTGTTGCGGCCGTAGGTATTTACCACGCGCGTCAACGCGCCACGGAAGCCGGTCAGGTGCGTGCCGCCCTCGATGGTGTTGATGTTGTTGGCGTAGCTCAACACATTCTCGGCGTAGCCGTCGTTGTACTGCATGGCAATTTCGACCGCCACGCCATCCTGCTCCTTCTCGAAATAAATCACCTCGGGATGCAGGGTCACCTTGTTCTTGTTGAGGTGCTGAATGAACTCGCGGATGCCGCCGTCATAGCGGAAGGTTTCGGTGCGCATGGCGCCATCATGCTGTTCCTGCTGGAACACGATCTCGATGCCCTTGTTCAGGAACGCCAGCTCGCGCAGGCGCGCCGCCAGAATGTCCCACGAGAACTCCAGCGTGGAGAAAATCTGGTCGTCGGGATACCACGTCACCTTGGTGCCCTGATCGGTGCAGGAGCCGATGATCTCCAGCGGCGACTTCGTCACGCCGCGCTCGAAGCGCATCCGGTAGATCTTGCCGTTGCGCCGGACTTCCACTTCCATCCATTCGCTCAGCGCGTTCACGCAGCTCACGCCCACGCCGTGCAAGCCGCCGGAGACCTTGTAGCTGCCGTGATCGAACTTGCCGCCGGCGTGCAGCACCGTCAGCGCCACTTCCACGGCGGGCTTTTTCAGCTTCGGGTGCGGGTCCACGGGAATGCCGCGCCCGTTGTCGGACACGGAAACCGAGCCATCCGCGGCCAGATGAACCAGAATGCGCGTACAATAGCCGGCCAGCGCTTCATCAATGGAGTTGTCCACCACTTCGTACACGCAGTGGTGCAGGCCGCGTTGAAACGTATCGCCAATATACATCGCCGGGCGCTTGCGCACGGCCTCCAGCCCTTCCAAGACCTGGATTTTCGACCCATCATACGCTTCGGGCTTGGCGACTGGGGCTGCCCCGGTATCCGGCTTCAATTCTTCTTCTGACATAAATCTAATTTCTCTCTATTCAAATAATAGGAACAGTCTACCAAACCAGTGCGCAAACGCAATAAAAACCTAACCAAACCCCGCCGATTTCTCGACGAGTAAACCGTTTCAATTCAAAACCGTTTTTGAGGGCCTAACGGCCTATTAACTAGTTTATGACTGGAATATGAGGTTTTCCTCTCTATCGGGGTGCTTTCGAGTAGAACCCATATCAATCGCTGTTTTCAGTGGCTTGTAGTCGGGTTTGGCATGCGGAAACAACCGTTGTCAGCCACCTTCTTTTTCCCATTTGAACCATGCTGTCCAGAGTTTATAAACTCTGGACAGTTTTTATATTATTCATATCCCAATCATATACAATTTGTTATGTATATATTTTGGGTATTTTTTAATCGTCCATTTTCAGGGGATTGTCCACACTTTATAAACTCTGGGCATATTTAAGGTGCGTGATTTTTGTGTTTTTATCTGCGCGGTTCGGTCCTGCATGGCAGTTGCCGACCGCAATAACCCCACTAAAATCAGCAAATAACCCCTCCCTCCCCCGCGCCCTTGGCCCGTGGGGCGTGTGGGTATCAGGGTTCGGGATCGGAATAGGTGCTGCGGGCAGGGCGCGGCGGGAGGGCACGACCGAGAGCCTGAGCGTGTTGCAGGTCGGCAACGGCATCGGGGTCATACCACCAATAACTCGCGGCGGCGCGTTCGCTGCCATACTTGCCCAGCGGCGCATCGGGCATGCCAAACTTGTTCCACCAGAGCAGCCGGGTGTAGTTCAGGTTCCACAGCAAAATGTAGGGCACATCGCGCGTGACGAGCCCGTCAATCTGCCGCACTAACCCGGCGCGCTTTTGCACGTCAAATTCGGCGCGCTGCGCAATGATCAGCTCATCCACCGCCGGATTCTTGTAGCCGGTGATGTTCTGCCCGGCGGGGCGGTCGGCCTCGCTCGAAAGCCACATGCTTTCCGGATCGGGATAAAGCCCCCCACTCCACGCGGCCCAAGTCATGTCGTAGTTGTAGTGATCCATGTCCTTGGCCCACGCCGCCCAATCTTTTTTGTCCACGCTCAAGGAAATGCCGACATCCTTCAAGTCTTCCTGAAAGATGGCGATAAACTTGTCATCGGTGCCGCCACGCGAGAGATATTGCAGGCGCAGCGGCCGGCCATCCTTCATCAGCAACCCGGTGGTTGGATCAGCACGCCAGCCGGCTTCGGCCAGCAAGGCGCGGGCGCGTTCCTTGTCAAAATGAAACTCCTCGTTGGGGCACGGGTGCGCGTCGTCGTAGAGGGTTTCATAGTAGGACTTGTGCAAAAAGTAGGCGTTGAACATCAGCGTGGCGTTCATTTTTTCGCGGTTAAACAAGTGGGCCAGCGCGCGGCGCACACGCGGATCATCCAGCGGCGGGCGGCGCATGTTGAGCGCAATGCCCTGGAAACCCACCGGATTGAGGTTGACCACCTCCTGCTTCACGATCCAGTTGCGATCGTATTTTTCGCCACTGGTCTGGTTGGCCCAGCGGTGCGCCGCATAGATGGGGCATAGGTCAATCTCGCCCTTTTTGAACGCCTCAAACGCGTTCTCCGCTTCTTCGAAAAACCGGTAGCGGAGCGTCGCGAAGTTGGCCACGTGTTGGAAGCGCGGCAGCCCCGCCGCCCACCAATCGGCGCGGCGCTCGAGGTTGGCGTAGAGGCCCTCCTTGATAACGCCCAGCCGGTACGGGCCTGATACCACGGGAAACTCAAAGTTCTGCAAATTGAAATCCTGCCCCGCCCACGCGTGTTTGGGCAGCACCTGCAAACCGGCCAGCACCAGCAGATTCACCCAGTGCACCTCGTTGGCCACAAACCGGATGGTACGCTCATCCAGCACCTCCGGCGGCGCAAACCGGCCCAGACCGATTTTATGCGGGCCGGTCAGGTGGCGCGGGTCCATCACGGCATCGAACGTCCAGCGCACATCCTCGGCGGTGACGGGTTGGCCATCGCTCCAACGCGCGCGCGGGTCCAGATAAAAGGTGAAAGTCTTGCGGTCGTCACCCAGCGTGCACCGGGCGGCCAGCAGCGGTTCCAATTCCAGCGTCACCGGATTTTCGGTCAGCAGCGTCTCGTACAACTGGCCAAACAACTCGGCGGAAAACACATTTTGGTCGAGGTAATAGTTGAAACTCTTGGGGTATGGCCCGGCATACACCGTCAACTGGCCGCCCTTCACGGCCCACTCGTCCGCCAACGGGTTCGGCGCCTCGTGCCACCCCGGACGCGGAAACATCTCTTCGGCCAGTGCCGCCTGGCCCACCACCCAAACCGCCAGCCACCATGCCAATTTTCTCATGCGGGCATTATCCGCAAATACCGCCCGCAGGAAAGCCGGAAAGTCCGTGTCGCCGCCTCGCACCTCGACAAAACGCGGGCGGCTCTCTATACTCCCCGGCGTGATGAATACGAATAGCCCGGCCCTCGATTCCGCCAGCCCGCAACCGGATGACTTGGTCGCCGCCCGCTATGAAATCCGCCGCTCGCTCGGCTCCGGCGGTTCCGGCACCGTCTTCCTGGCGTGGGACGTGCAATTAAAGCGGCAGGTCGCCATCAAGCGCTGGAATCCGCTGGAGCCCATGCTTGACGATCCCGCCGGCACCGAACGCCTCTGGCGCGAAGCCATGACGCTGGCCGCCATCCAGCATCCCAACATCCTCACCATCCACGATTTTGGCGTGGACGCGAAGGGCCCCTACGTCGTCATGGAGTTCATTGACGGCGAGACGCTCAACCAAGCCGTACATCGCGCACCGTTCAGTTTGGAAGAATTTACGGAAGCCGCCCAACAGGTGTTGGAGGCGCTGGCCGCCGCGCATCAGGCCGGCATGATCCACCGCGATCTCAAGCCGCAAAACATCATGCGCATGCGGCTGCCCAGCGGCGCGTGGCAATACAAGGTGCTGGATTTTGGCCTCGCGCGGTTTGTCCAACAGCCCACGGTGCAGAGCATGGAAGGCAACACGTCCATCTATGGCTCCATCCTCTACATCGCGCCTGAGCAGTTGCGCCACCTGCCGCTCGACGCGCGCACGGACATCTACGCCATCGGCTGCGTGTTCTACTACCTGCTCTCCGGCCAGAATGCCATCATCGGCGACACCATCCCCGCGCTGATCACCAGCCGACTGGAAAATCGCGTCAAATCGCTGGCCGAATGGCGGCCCGACCTGCCCAAGGCGCTGTGCGATTGGGTCATGAAGGCCATGGCCTACGATCCCGATGACCGCTTCCCTTCCGCTGTTGCTGCGCTGGGCGCACTGCGGAAAATTTTGCCCAACACCGGCCGGCCATCCTCCATCCGCGTCACATCCACGCCCGCCGGCGCGGCCGGCATCCGGATCATGACGCCGCCGCCTGCGGCGCACAAAACCGGACCGCTTACGCCAACGGCCTCATTTGCCATCCCTACCGCGCCATTGCCTGCTGGCGGCGGAATTGCCGCCACCGCACCACTCCCCGCCGCCCCCCCCGCCCCGCGCGCGTCGCGCCAATGGCCCCTCGTGGCCGCCGTTAGCGGTTTGGCGTTGCTGGTGGCGTTTGCCCTCTTCTTACATTTCCGCCCCGCGCGCCACGCGGCCGAACCCGAGCCGCCCACCGCGGCGGCCACGACCGCCCCGCAGGCGCCCGTAGTCGTGTCCTGGCGTGACGAATCCATGCCCGTCGAAGACAAAATTTCGTCATGGCCGGCCTCCATCGCCGAAGCGCGCCGCCCGCTGATCCAGAAATACTTTGAGCAGTTGCGCGATTTGCAAGACCCCAAGTGGGGCAGCATCGGCACCGTGCTCGAATGCCTTGCGGCCATCCAGTACAACTCACGGCACGATCCCAAGAAAACCAAGGCGCTGTGCAATTTCACCTATCACGACGAAACCGGTCGCACACTGGGCGAAATTGACGTGGTGATTTGGAACGTGCAGGAAAATCGCGCCGAGGTCATGTATGAAGCCGCGGTGTCCGACCAACTCCACCGCAAGGCCGTGCCCAGCCGCAACCAGCTCCAGCGCTTCCCGGATTCCATCCGCGCCGGCAAAGTCGCCAAGGTGCTCTATCCTTACGACTCTTCGCTGCATTTTGAACCGTCGCAATTTGTGGACGCCAAGGTGTGCATCATGGGCAACCAGGGCGCACTGGCTGCCGGATTCGATTACGAAGTGGATATCACCCGCTTCGAGAACGACTATCTCCAACGCCGGCTGATTGACTGGCGCAAGGCGCACCAGCCCGCCAAAAAGAAAAAAGGCGCGCCGCCTTCCGAACCGGCTCCATGAAGCACGCCCACGCGCGCCGCGCCGATTTCGATTTTCGCTGGCCCGAACCACCGCTGAATGTGGTGCTGGTCAGCCCGGAAATTCCGCCCAATACCGGCAACATCGCGCGGCTCTGCGCGGCCACTGGCACGCGGCTGCATCTGGTGGAGCCGCTGGGTTTCCAGATCACCAACGCCCAACTGCGCCGCGCGGGGCTGGACTATTGGGATGACGTGAATGTGCGAGTCCACGCCTCGTGGCCGGCCTTCCTCGCTGCCGCGCAACCCGACCGCCTGTTTCTGTATAGCACCGGCAGCGCGCGTCGCTATGACCGCGTGGCCTACCGCCCCGGCGACACGCTCGTCTTCGGCTGCGAAACCAAGGGCCTGCCGGATGAGCTATTGGCCGCGCACGCGGAATCAGTATGCGGCATCCCCATCCAGACCCGCCATGTCCGTTCGCTCAATCTGTCCAGCGCGGTGGCGGTGGTGGTGTATGAAGCGCTGCGGCAGCTCAACGCACCGTAAGCGGGCTCACGCCCAGTCGGCGGTGTCCAGCAGCAGTGTCACGGGGCCGTCGTTGACCAGTTCCACCTGCATCATGGTGCGGAACACGCCTGTCTCCACGCCGAACCCCAGCCCGCGCAAGTGGGCCACAAACAATTCGTAGAGCGCCTCGGCTTGTTCCGGCGGCGCGGCTTCGATGTAGCTGGGCCGATTGCCGCGCTCGGTATTCCCCAGCAAGGTGAACTGGCTCACCACTATGAACTTGCCGTCCGGCACCGCCGCGATGGATAGATTCATCTTGCCGTCGGCATCGTCGAAGATGCGCAGCTTGGCCACCTTGTCGGCCAGCTTGGCGGCTTCCGCGGCGGTATCCGTGCGGCCCACGCCCAGCAGCACCACCGCGCCGGGGCCGATGCGCCCCGTCACGCGCCCCTCGCTGCGCACTTCCGCGCGCGCCACCCGTTGCACCACCGCCCGCATCGCCGGTTATTGCACCGGGCCGACCAGCAGCTCAATGGTTTCGGACTGGATCAGCGCGCCCGACAGGTGCCGCACAATCCGCGCCTCGTTGCGGAATTGGCGGAACAAATTGATCTGCGTATTCGCGTAGGCGCGGCCGAGAATGCCCGGCAATGGCAAGTGGCCCAGCTTGGCGCCGGTCACCACCAGTTGGTCGTTTTTGACCTGCACATAAAACAGGCTGGTGAACGTCAGCGGCCCGCGGCTGATGGCCAGATAAATTTCGGCGCGCCCCGGAAAGAAGCGCGCACCCGCGTCTTGCAGCGCGGCCGCCAGCACGCCGTGGGCCGCCGGCTGCGCCGCCACCACGCCGCGCAGGTAGGCGTTGATTTCTTTTTCTTCGATGACCTGTGAGGCCGGCACCTCGCGGTTCAGCGCGTCAATCAGCAACTCGCCCTTCAGGCGGTAACGCTTGGCGTCCAGCTCCTCGCCGACGGTGCGCACCATGCGCGCCGGCCAAATGGTCAGCAGAACAATCACCAGCATGCCCAGCGCCACCGCCAGCCGGACCAGCGTGCGCGTTTGTTGGGCCAGCGTGGGCCGGTCGGCCGTCATCATTTTCTGCTCGGCCTTGGCAAAGTTCAGTTTGGTGCCGCACTTCTTGCAATACACCGACGGCAGGCGGTTCATTTCACCGCACTGGTCGCAACGCAACAGCAGGTCTTCCGAGGCCATGATCAGGCTCCTTTCTTTTCCGCGCCGGCTGCCGGCTTGGACTCCGCCGGCTTGGATTCCGCCCGTTTTTCGCCGGACGTGGCGCTGGTGCTGGGAGATTTCGCGTTCTTGTAATCCGTCTGATAAAATCCCGTGCCCTTGAAGATGATACCCGCGCCACCCGAAACCAGTCGCGCCACCCGCCCGCGGCACTTGGGGCAGGTCTTCACCGGTGCGGCGGTGATGGACTGAAACTTCTCAAACTCGTGTCCGCACTTGCGGCATTGGTATTCATAAGTTGGCATGGAGATCACCTCTGGGGTCTGGCGCGGCCTAGCCCGCGCGGATTTCTGCCGGCAGCCGGGCCACCAGCGCCGCGTTCACTTTTTCCTGGAAGGCGTTGGCCTGTTCATCCGTCAACGTGCCGGTGGCGGAACGATAGGTGAACGCGTAGGCCATGCTCTTGCGTCCGGCGAGATTCTTGCCGGTATAGATGTCGAACAACTCGATGCGCTCCAACTCCGGCGGCGCGGCCTCGCGGGCCACCGCCAGCACTTGCTCATGACGCACGTCGGGTGCGACAATCAGCGCGGCGTCGCGCCGGATGCTCGGGTAGCTCGGCGGCGGCGCCAGCGGGCGTATGGCCGCCACATTCTTCACCAACGGCGCCACGGCCGCTTCCAGCAGCCCCACCGGCTCGTGGATGCGCCATTCCTTGGCGATGTCGGTCTTGAGCAAGCCGAGCCAGCCGATCACCGCCGCGCCGGCCACCAATTCCAAGCCGCGGCCGGGCTCGCTCCAGGGGCGGTCAGCAGGGCGCAGCGTCACGTCCGCCACGTTCAGCGCAGCGGCTGCCTGCTCCCACACACCCTTGATCCACAAAAACATGTCCTGCTCGCTCACCGGCAGGAACTGGTCCATCCCGGCGCGCCCCACCGCGCCGGCCAGCCCAATGGCCACATGGTCGGCCTCCATCGGCAGGCTATCCGCGCCGAGGCGGAACACGCGCCCCGTCTCGAACAGCGCGGCTTGCGTCACTTGGCGCGACACATTCAACCCGATGGTCTCCACCATTTGCGGCAACAGCGCGTCGCGCATCACGGTGTGGTCTGCCGTCAGCGGATTCGCCAGTTTGACGCGCTGCGCGGCCGCGCCGCCGTCAAACAGGTCCAGCAAGCCCTCCGCCAAAAAGCTGTAATTCATGATTTGCTGCAAGCCGAGGCCCACCAGCACCTCACGCAGACGGGCCGCGGCCAGCGCCGGGCGGTCATCGGCGCCGGGCACGATGGTCGCCAATGGGCGCACCGCCGGCAGCTCCCGGATGTGCAGCCGCGCGTATTCCTCGATCAAATCGGCTTCGCGCGTCAGGTCGCCGCGGAACGTGGGCACTTCCACCTCGATGCGCTCGGCATCGCACGTCAGCACCTTGAGGCCCAGTGCGGTGAAATCCTTGGCGATGGCTGCCGGCTCGGGTGCGAGCCCCAGCAGTGCGTGCAGCCGCGCCGGGCGACACGTCACCCGCCACGGCTGAGGCAGCGGCGCGTGGACATCCACCACGCCCATCAGCACCTTGGCGCCGGCCAGCTCCACCATCAATTTTGCCGCGCGGCGACTGGCCACTTCCGCCAGTCCAATATCCACCCCGCGCGCGAACCGGTACGACGCATCCGAGAGCATGCCCAGCTTCTTGCTGGTGGCGCGCACCGCGCCCGCGCGGAAGCTGGCGCTTTCGAGCAGCACGTCCGTCGTGCGCTCGTTGATGCCGCTATCCTCGCCGCCCATCACGCCGGCCACAGCCATGGCCCTTTGGGCATCGGCAATCACCAGCATTTGCGGTTCCAGCGTACGCTCCACGCCATCCAGCGTGAGAATCTTTTCGCCGGGGCGCGGGTGGCGCACCACAATGCGCCCTTCGGCCAGCAGCTTCTGGTCGAACGCGTGCAGCGGCTGACCATACTCCAGCATCACGTAGTTGGTGATGTCCACAATGTTATTGATGGCGCGGATGCCGGCGGCCTCCAAGCGGCGCCGGAGCCACTCGGGGCTGGGCCCCACGCGCACATCATGCAGCACACGCGCGGTATAGCGCGGGCAATCGGTCAAATCCTCCACGATCACGCTCGTGGCCTTTTCGACGGCCGGATGCACCTCCGGCAGGTTGGTGTCGGGCCATTTGACTTCCGTGCCATAGAGCGCGGCCACTTCGCGCGCGAGGCCCAACAGACTCAGGCAGTCCGGACGATTCGGCGTGATTTCCACTTCCAACACGGTTTCCGGCGGCCCCAGCACTTCGGCCAGCGGCGTGCCCGGCGCCCAATGCGCGGCCAATTCCAGCAGCCCCGTGTGGTCCTCGGAAAGCCCCAGTTCATCCTCGGCGCACAACATGCCCTCGCTCGCCACGCCGCGCACCTTGCGCTTGGCGATGGTGATGCCGCACGGCAGCGCGGTGCCCAGCGGCGCGAACGGATACTTGCCGCCCACCGCCGCATTCGGCGCGCCGCACACCACGGTGGTTTCCGCCGCCGCGCCGTAGCGCACGCGGCAGAGCGTCAGCTTGTCGGCATTCGGATGCTTCTCGATGCCCACCACTTCGCCCACCACCACGCCCGGCACGCCGCCGCCCACGCGGCGGATGCCTTCCACCTCCACGCCGGAAAACGTCAGACGCTCGGCGAGCCCTTCCGGCGTATCCGGAATGTCCACATATTCTTGCAACCAGCTCAACGGAATATTCATGGCGAGTCCTCAGAATTGGGCCAGATAGCGCACATCGTTTTCGTAGAGCCGGCGGATGTCATCAATGCCGAAGAGAATCATCGCCAGCCGTTCGATGCCCATGCCGAAGGCGTAGCCCATGACCGCCGCGGGGTCATAACCGGCCAGTTGCAGCACATTGGGGTCCACCATGCCCGCGCCCATGATTTCGATCCAGCCGCTCTGCTTGCAGACCCGGCAGCCCGCCCCGCCGCACATGTGGCAGGAAAAATCCACTTCCACGCTCGGCTCGGTGAACGGGAAAAAGTGCGTGCGGAAGCGCGACTTCACGCCCGGCCCCATCAGCTCGCGCGCGAAGTGGTCAATATCGCCCTTCAAATCGGCGAGGCTCACGCGCGTGTCCACATAAAGCCCCTCGATCTGGTGGAAGTTGGCGCTATGCGTGGCATCCGTCGTATCGCGCCGGTAGCAGCGCCCCGGACACACAATGCGCACCGGCGGCGGATGGCTTTCCATGTAGCGCGCCTGCACCGCGCTGGTCTGCGTGCGCAGCAGCAGCCCGCCCGGCAAATAAAACGTGTCCTGCACATCGCGCGAGACATGGTCCGCCGGCGTGTTGAGCGCGTCGAAATTGTAATACTCCGTCTCCACGTCCGGCCCGTCCGCCACCGTGAAACCCATCCGCCGGAAAATCTCGCTGGTGCGGTCAATCAGTTGCTGGATGGGGTGCCGCCGTCCCTGCCGCGCCCAGCGCCCCGGCAGCGACCAATCGAACGCCCCCGCCTTGGCCGCCTTGGCCGCCGCCGCCAGCGCCGCCTGCCGCGCCGCCACTGCGGCCGTCACCGACACCTTGAAGCGGTTGAGCGCCTGCCCCAGCGCCGGCTTGTCCGCCGCCGGCACGGACTTGAGCCCCTGCATCAGCTCCGGCAACAGCCCGTTGCGGCCGATATACTTCACCCGCAACGCCTCCAGCGCCGCCAAATCCGCCGCGCCGCCCAGCGCCGCCAGCGCCGCCGCCGTCAATCCGTCCACTTCCTCGATGTTCATCTTGCTCCTCAACTCCACTTTTCCACACTGTGGAAAACTTTTTTCCACACCGTGGAAAAAATCCGCAAAGTTTTTCCATTGTGTGGAAAAATCGCGCAAAGTTTTTCCATTGCGTGGAAAAATCCGGCCGGTTTTTCCACACTGTGGAAACTTATTTTCCATACCGTGGAAAAATGTCCGGCCATTTTTCCACACCGTGGAAAAATGAAAAGCCGAAAACACGTGCCGGCGCCGCTTTTGGCTTTTCTTCCGCGGGGCGAAACCGTAGTTGTTGACGCCATGAATTGCCCCCTGCCCACCTCGCGCTACGACACGATTACCCTCGCCCACGGCGGTGGCGGCACGCTGACCGCCAGCCTGCTCAACGAGATTTTCCTGCCCGCCTTCGGCCCCCCCACCCCCGCCCCCCACGATGCCAGCGCTTTCGCCATCGGCCCGCAGCAACTGGCCATCACCACCGATTCTTACGTGGTCCAGCCGCTCTTCTTCCCCGGCGGCAACATCGGCTCCCTCGCCGTCAATGGCACGGTGAACGACCTGCTCATGGCCGGCGCACATCCCCGCGCGCTGACCGCCAGCTTTATTCTGGAAGAGGGCTTGCCGTTGGCCACGTTGCGCACCGTGGTGGACACCATGCAGCAGGCTGCGCAAGCCGCCGGCGTGCGCATCATCGCCGGCGACACCAAGGTGATCCACCGCGCCAACGGCGACGGCCTCTACATCACCACCACCGGCGTGGGCGACATCGTCACCCCCACCCCCCTCGCCCCGGAGCGCATCGCCGCCGGCGACCAGATTATTTTGACTGGCGATCTCGGCCGCCACGGCATCGCGGTCATGGCCCAGCGCCTTGGCCTGACGTTCGAGCCGCCCGTGCAAAGCGATTGCGCCGCGCTGAGCGCGCCGCTGCTGGAGCTATTCACTGCCGGCATCTCCCTCCACTGCGCGCGCGACGCCACTCGCGGCGGCCTCGGCGGCATTTTGTGCGAGCTGGCCGCCGCCGCGCAACTGGCGGTGGAAATCAACGAAGCCGCCCTGCCCGTCGCGCCCGCCGTGCGCAGCGCGTGCGAGCTGCTGGGGTTTGATCCGCTCTTTGTGGCCAACGAAGGCTGCGCGGCGCTGTTCGTGGCGGCGGCGGATGTGGAACCAACGCTGGCCATCCTGCGCCGGCACGCCGTCACCGCGCAGGCGCTGGTGATCGGCGAGGTGGCGGCGGGGCGCGGCGTGACCGCGCGCACCGCGCTGGGCACCACGCGCCGCCTCGTGCCGCCCTCCGGCGAGCAGCTCCCGCGGATTTGCTGACGCGCCGCGCCTAGTCGTGCTCTTCGTAGAAGACTTCGCCCGTCTGCCGGTGGGTGATGCGGAAGTCTTCCACGTGCAGATTGACGTCGCTGACAAATGTCAGTTGCGTGTGCCCGCGTTTTTCGAGGTCAATGAGCACCTGCTCGTCTTCCTTGCGCAGGCGTTCCATGATCATCGGGTTGATGGCAATGCGCAGCGGGATTTCGCCACGATGCTGGTTCTTCTTGATGACCTCCAAAATGCGCCGCTGAATGCGCACGCTCATGCTCAGCGTGGAGAGCACTTTGCCGCGCCCGTGGCAGTAGGGACAGTCGGCGTAGTTGGCGGCGCGCAAGCTTTCTTCCATGCGCTGGCGCGTCATTTCCACCAGCCCTAGTTGCGACACCGGCAGCACGTTGGTGCGCGCCTTGTCCTTCTGCAGCGCCTCCTTGAGGGTTTTGTACACCGCCGCCTGATTCTTGCGCGACTTCATGTCAATGAAGTCAATCACCACCAGCCCGCCGATGTTACGCAGCCGGAGCTGGCGCGCCACCTCGCCGGCGGCCTCGGTGTTGACTTGCAGGATGCTTTCCTCCTGGTTTTGGCCACCCTTGTGCCGCCCGGTGTTCACGTCAATGGCCACCAGCGCTTCGGTTTCGTCGAAGATCAAATAGCCGCCGGACTTCAGCCACACCTTACGGCGGAAGGCGCTCTCCAACTGTTTTTCCACCTCGAAATGCTCGAAGATGGGCGCGGCGCCGTCGTAGAGCTTCACGCGGTTTTTCACGCGACGCGAGATGCGGCTGGTCATGTCGCGGATGCGCTCAAACACCGCGCGCGAATCAATGACAATGCGGTCAATCTCAGCGGTCAACGAATCGCGCACCACGCGCTCGACGAGGTCGGGCTCGTGATAGAGGCAGCAGGGCGCGGACTGGTTTTTGATGCCGTCTTCGATTTTCTGCCAGATGTCGAGCAGGCCGCGCAAATCCCGGGCGAGACTGCTGGCGCGCACGCCCTCAGCGGAGGTGCGGATGATGAGCCCCACGCTGGAGGGAATGGGCAGGCGGGCCAGCGCCTTCTTGAGGCGCGCGCGTTCCTTCTCACCCTCGATCTTGCGCGAGACGCCCTTGAGCTTGCTGCCCGGCATCATCACGAGGTAGCGGCCGGGGATGCTCAGGTTGGCCGTCACGCGCGAGCCCTTGGTGCCGATGGGGCCCTTGGTCACTTGCACGATGATTTCGCTGCCGGGCGGAAATTGCTTGGCCATCTCGCCGGGCTGCGTTTTCTTTTTACGCGGCCGGTTGGCGGCCACGCCTTCTTCGGCCTCCAGCCGCGCGGCGTCTTCCGGAATCATGTCCCAGAAGTGAATGAACGCGTTTTTCTTGAGGCCGATGTCCACGAAAGCGGCTTGCAGGCCATCCTCGATGTTCTGGATGCGCCCCTTGAAGATGCTGCCCACGATGCGCTCCTCGGTGGGGCGCTCAATGGCAAACTCTTCGAGGTGGCCATCCTCCATGACCGCCACGCGGGTTTCCAAACTCTCCGCGTTGACGATGATCTCCCGTTTGATTTTCTTGCCTAGTCCGATCATTTTCAACCATTCCCACATATTACACCTCGCGCGTTTTCCGACGCACATGAACACTTTGCACCAGCCCGAAGCCCGCCAGTGTGCTCACCATGAACGACCCGCCGCTGCTGACAAACGGGAGCGGTAGCCCCGTAATCGGCAGCAGGCCAATGGTCATCCCGATGTTCACGAAAACATGGCAGAACAACAAAGCGGCGATACCCGTCGCCAACAAGCTGCCGGCGGGATCTTTGGCCGTCCATGCCGTGCGTAGATAGCACGTCAGCAGGCAGGCAAAAGCCAACAGCAGCACGCTGGCGCCAATAAACCCCTTTTCCTCGGCCAGCACCGGGAAAATGAAGTCCGTGGGCGCAACCGTGCGCGGCAAAAAGCCCAGCACGTTTTGCGTCCCATTCAACAGTCCTTTGCCCCATACCCCGCCCGAACCGACCGCGATGGCCGATTGCAGCGCGTTCCAGCCGGAGCCGAGCGGATCGCGCCCCGGATCGAGAAACGTGGCGATGCGCTCTTGCTGATAATCGCTCAGCACAAAGCGCGCCAGCGGTGAGAGCAGCAGCGCCAGCCCCCCCCCCGCCACCGCGCCCAACAGCAGCAAATGGCGCAGCGCGCAGCCCGCCGCAAATAGCACCAAAATGACGGTGGGGGCCAAAATCATCGCGGTGCCGAAATCCGGCTCCAGCAGAATCAGGCCGCCGGGCACGCCGACCAAAAACAACGCCAACAGCACCGTCCAGAACGAACGCGGGCGGATGGCCGGGCTGGCCAGCACCCGCGCCAACAACAGCACCAGCGCCACCTTGGCGAACTCCGACGGCTGCACCGGCACGCCAAACACCACCAGCCAGCGGTAGGCGCCATAAACTCTTTTGCCGAAGAACAACACCAGCACCAGCAGCGCCAGCGCCGTCAAATAAATCCACCACGCGTGGCGCAGCCAGAGTTTGTAATCGCTGAAGGCCAGCGCGGTGGCCACGCCCGCGCCCAGCGCCACCCACCAAATCTGCTTGATGAACCACGCGCCGACGATGCCAATGTCGTCGCCGCGCCACGAGGCGCTGTAAACAAACGTCAACCCCGCCGCAAGCAAGCCGGCGGCGAGCAGGATGGCCAGCCAATCCTGCGCCACAAAAAGCTGCCAGCCGTTGCGCGCGCGCTTTTTCATGCGGGCTCCTCGGCGGGCGGTTCTTCATCGGCGGGCGCGTTGGGGTCCGGCGCCGGGCGCAGTGGCGCGGCGGGCAGCGGCAGGTTCATGTGCTCCACCTCGTTGAACACCTGCGTGAGCAGTTGCTTCACGCGAGGCGCGGCGGTGGTGCCGCCGCTGATGCCATCCTCCACCAGCAGCGCCAGTGCGTAGCGTGGCTGGTCGTAGGGGGCAAAGGCGATCATCCACGTCATTTTGCGGCCCGCGCCCTTCACGCCATATTCGGCGGTGCCGGTTTTGGCGGCCACGACCACATTGGGCAACATGGCGCGCTTGCCGGAGCCGTCGGGCTGGTTGACGGCATCGCGCATGCCTTGCCGCACCACGCGGATGTTCTGCGGCTGCCAGTGCGGGCCATCCTCCACGGCGGTGGCGGGAATGATGTTGGTCACGCCGCTGGCGGTGACGATGCGCGCCATGAGGCGCGGATGCCACAGCGTGCCGCCGTTGGCCAGCGCGGCGGCGAACATCGCCAGTTGCAATGGCGTCACCAGCAGCGCCCCCTGCCCGATGGCGAGGTTGCAGGTGTCGCCGTCGCGCCAGTTGTCGTGGCGCGCGGTGCGCTTCCACGCGGCATCGGGCACGAGGCCGGCGCGCTCGAAATCGAGGCTGATGTCCGTCTTGCGGCCAAAGCCCACGGCGCGCGCCATGGCCTGCACGGAGTCAGCGCCGGCGTCGAGCGCGGCGTGGTAGAGATAGACGTTGCAGGAGTAGCGGATGGCCGCTTGCAAATCTATGGCGCCGTGGCCCCAGTGCTGCCAGCAGCGGAAGCGGTGCGAGCCCAGATCGAAGTAGCCGGGGCACGAGTAGCGCGTGTCGGCCTTGATGCGCCCGCTCTCCAGCGCGGCCAGCAGCGTGACGGGTTTGAACGTGCTGCCCGGCGCATATTCGCCGCCCGTGGCGCGGTTGAAGAGCGGACGGGCGGGATCCTTCAGCAGCCGGTTCCAAATATCCGCGGGCACGGCGGGGATGAAATCGTTGGGGTTGTAGCCGGGCATGCTGGCCAGCGCGAGGATGTCGCCGTTGCGCGGGTCCACCACCACCACGGCGCCGCGCTCGCCGGCCAGCGCCTGTTCCGCCGCACGCTGGATGCGCAAATCCAGCGCCAGTGTGATGTCGCTGCCCATGCCGGGAGCGCGGGTGGAGACTTCGTCAAACTTGAAGCCGGTCACGTCCACTTGGATTTCCAGCTTGCCGCCCTCGTTGGCGCGCAGGAGGCCATCGAGCCGTTTTTCAATGCCGGACTTGCCGGCCATTTCGGGCAGATAATAGTGGTAGGTCTCCGGCTCATGGTCGGCGGTGTAGTCGCGCAGCGTGGTGTCGTCGGCGCGGCCCACATAACCCAGGACATGGCCGGCCACCGCGCCCTGTGGATAGACGCGCACCGGCTCCACTGTCAGCGCCGCGCCGGGGAATTCGAGCGCGTGTTCCATGAAGCGCGCCACGGCTACTTCGTCCAACCCGCGCCAGGCCACCAGCGGCAGCGGCGTGCGCCGGCCCAAATGCAGGCGCACATCCTGCGGGGTCAGTTGCAGCGGGCGGTCCATGGTTTCGGCCAGCCGGTACAGCGTGTCCATCACCGCATCCACGGTGCGCTGCACGCTGCCAGTCTTGCGCAGTTCTTCGAGATAGAGCGAGACGCAGTAGCTCGGCTGGTTGTCGGCGAGACGTTCGCCGTTGCGGTCATAGATGCGCCCGCGGATGCCCGGCAGCCGCACGCTGCGCAGGCTTTGCTTCACGAGGCGGCGCTGATATTCCGAGCTTTGCGCCACCTGCAAACTCCACAACCGGTGCACCAGCACGCCGAAAAGCGCCAGCAGCGCCACCCACAACAGCAGCAGCCGCCAGACGTGGACTTCCGGCAACAAGCGCTCGCGCTCGCGCTCGCGGGGCATCAGGCGCCCTCCCACGTGCCCAGCCGCCGTTCGAGGCCACGCATCAACGCAAAAAGTACCGGCATAACCACCAGCCCCAGCACCGCGGAGCCGGCCATGCGCCAGAGCGCGTCGCGCAGTGGCAACGCCAGCAGGCCCTGCCAGCGCAGCAGCAGCGCCATGGTTCCCGTGGCCGTCGCCGCGCTGAGCGCGCCGAACCACGCCGCGTGGCTGACTTTGTCCGCAAAAAAGTGGGTGCGCAGCCGCAGCGCCAGCCACCCGGCCACGAGAAACGCCGCCACGGAACTGCCCAGCGGCACGAGGCTCAACGAATCTTCCAGCACGCCCGCAATCAGCGCGGCAAGGAGGAAGTAGCCGAACTTTTTATTGGTGGCGGCATAGATCACCACGCCCAGCAAAATGGGAAACGCCGGCTGCCCCATGTGCCGCCAAGCGGGCATCACGCCTTGCAGCGTGCCGCCCACCAGCAACCAGAACAGCAGCACCAGCAGGGTCATGGCCACTCATCCTCCGCCACACGGTCGTCCAGCGCCGGCTGGGTTTCCGCGGCGCGCCGCGCATTGGCCAAATCGGTTTCCGTGGCGGCCACAAAGCCATATTCCAGCTTGCCGAGGTCCGCCGCCGATTTGATCCACGCCGTGCGATACAGCCCCGACTCGCTGGGCTCCACGCGCACGATGTGCCCCACCAGCAGGCCCTTGGGAAACACGCCGCCGAGGCCGGAGGTGAGGACTTCATCGCCTTCCTCCACGGAGGCGGTTTGCGGAATGTAATCCATGCGGCACACCGGCTGCTCGCCCGGCTTGTTGCCGAGACCCGTGCAAATGCCGAACACGCCGCCGCGCGCCACGCGCACCGCCACCTTGCAGGAGGGGTCCGCCAGCAGCAGCACATCCGCCGTGCGGTCCGACACCGCCACCGTGCGGCCGATGAGGCCATCGGTGGTGATGACCGCGCGTTCCGCGGCCACGCCGGCCAGCGCGCCCTTATCGAGGCGCACGGTCTGCCACCAGCCGGCGCTATCGCGCCCGATGACCTCGCACGAAATCAACGTGGCGGGGAAGCGCTGCTGAAAGCCCAGTTGCTCGCGTAGCAGTTGGTTGTCGCGCGCCAGTTCCTGCGCCATGCGCACTTGGCCGCGCAGATAGACGATTTCTTCGGAGAGCGCGCGGTTTTCCAGCGCCAAATCACCGAGGCCGCGGATATAGCGGAAAGTTTCGCGCAAGCCGCGCAGACCGCGGTGCCAGGCGGCTTGCAGCGGGCTGATGCCATCGCGCACCGCGCCCTTCACGCGCGTGGAGGTGGCCTCCGGCAAATTGAACAGCACCAGCGCCACCAGCGCCAGCGCGCTCAACATGATCCAACGTCGTTTCTTCATCATTCCTTCCGGCCAGCCGGCAATGTTTGCCCGGCAGAAGGGAAAAGAAAGCGTTCAGGATGAGGGACGGGCGGGCCGCCGGCTTAGCTGCCGGTGGAGACCTTGCGCAGGAAGTTCAGCTCGTGCAGCACGACACCCGTGCCTTCGGCCACTGCGCTCACCGGGTCCTCGGCCACGTGGACGGGCAGGCCCGTCTGCTCGGCCAGCAATTTATCCAAGCCCCGCAGTTGCGAGGTGCCGCCCGCCAGCACAATGCCGCGGTCCACAAGGTCCGAGGCCAGCTCCGGTGGGCAACGTTCCAGCGTGATGCGAATGGCTTCGACAACGGCGGCCACCGGCTCTTGCAGTGCCTCGCGGATTTCCTCGGACGTAATCGTGAGGGTCTTGGGCAGTCCGGCCACGAGGTCGCGGCCCTTCACTTCCATGCTCACCTCATCGCCAAGGGGATAGGCGGAACCAATCGTGATCTTGATCTCTTCCGCCGTCCGCTCGCCAATCATCAGGTTGTACACCCGCTTCATGTATTGGACAATTGCTTCATCCATCTCGTCGCCGCCGACGCGCACACTGCGGCTCAGCACGATCCCGGCCAGGGAGATGATCGCCACCTCGGTGGTGCCGCCTCCCAGGTCCACAATCATGTTGCCCGCCGGCTCCTGGACCGGAAGGCCCACGCCGATTGCCGCCGCCATTGGCTCCTCGATCAAGTACACTTCCCGCGCGCCTGCATGGATCGCGGAATCCTTGACCGCTCGCTTTTCCACTTCCGTGATTCCGCTGGGGACCGAAATGATGATGCGGGGGCGCACCCACTTGCGGTTATGCGACTTGCGGATGAAATACCGCAGCATCGCCTCGGTCACCTCGAAATCCGCGATGACGCCGGCTTTCATCGGACGAATGGCGACAATGTTCCCCGGGGTTCGGCCGAGCATCCGCTTGGCCTCCTCCCCCACCGCCAGCACGCGGCTCGATCCTTGCTGGATCGCCACCACGGACGGCTCGCGCAGCACAATGCCCCGGTCCTTGACGTAAACCAGGGTGTTGGCCGTACCGAGATCAATGCCGATATCGTTCGAAAAATAACCTAAAAGCCAGCTAAACATCTGGACTATTTCCTAGCTGAGTGAAAAACCTTTCAAAAGTTAAAGCGCAGGCATATTGCCTACCCCCCTTCGCCACCGTCAAGCATCAAAACAATATTATGTCGCGCAAAGACACTTTGCCACGCGCGGGCGGGTCGTGATAGGGTGCGGGCATGAGTGTCTCGCTGTTGACGTGGTACATCGCCCTGATTGCCGGTGGCCTGCTGCTGGTGATTGCGGAAGTTTTTCTGCCCGGCGGGGTGGCCGGGGTGCTGGGCGCGCTGGCGCTGGTGGGGGCCATGGGCCTCGGCTTTGCCGCTTTCCCCGCGCCGTGGGGCTTCCTCTCCGCGCTGGGCATCGTGGTCTTCGGCGGCATTGTCCTGCTGCTGTGGGTGCAACTGTTCCCGCGCAGCCGCGTGGGCCAGCGCATCACCCTCGCCTCCGACGGCAGCGACTTCAAAGCCGCCCGCCCTTCCGCCGAGTTGGTCGGCGCGCAGGGTGAGGCCGTCACCGCCTTGCGCCCGGCGGGCATCGCCCTGCTGGATGGCCGCCGCTACGACGTGCTGGCCGAGGGTGGCGACTGGATTCCCGCCGGCGCTGCCATCCGCGTAAGCGCCGTGCGCGACGGCCAACTGCTCGTGCGCCCCGTGGAGGCCGCGCCATGATGCGCCGCCTCCTGCCGCTGCTGCTGCTCGCCACCGCGTTCGCCGCCCCCGCCCACGCCTACCAATGGCGGCTGGGCGATGCCACCAACGCCCTCGTCATGAGTTCCGGCGAATCCCTCGCCGAAGAATCGTTCTGGATGGCCCGCCGGCTCGACATCGGCGGGCGCACCGCGCGCGACCTCTGGCTGCTCGCGCAGGCCGATATCCGCTTCTCCGGCGAAACCGCCGGCGACCTGCGCGCCTTCGGCAATGCCGTCACCCTCGCCGGCGTGGCGCGCGAAAACGTGCTGGCCTATGCCAACAACCTGCACCTGACCACCAACGCCGTGGTCGGCGGCGAGCTGGCCCTCTTCGGCGCCAACATCATTTGCGAGGGCCGCGTGGAAGGCGATGCCTGGATCATGGCCCGCGCCATCACGCTGGCCGGCGAGTGGCGCGGCTCGCTGCATCTCTTTGCCGATGAAATCCGCGTGGCGCCCGGCACCACCATCGCGGGCGATGTCATCTATTCCGCCGCGCGCCCGCTGGTCATGGACGAAAGCGTCCGCGTCGGCGGCGAAGTCAAGGCCCGCGCCGCCATCGCCCCCGCCGCCGGCGCTTCCAGCTTGCAGCCGCGCCTGCTGCTGCACGGCTACCTCTTCATGGCCGCGCTGCTGGTGGGCATGCCGTTTGTGGGCTTCTTCCCGTTCCTGGCGGGCGGCGCCGTGCGCACGCTGCGCACCACGCCCTGGCGCGCGCTGCTGACCGGCGCGGTGGCGCTGCTGTTTTTCCCGTTCCTCACCGCGTTCATCATCATGACCGTGGTGGGCATCCCGTTGGGGCTGCTGCTGGGCGCGCTCTATCTCGCCATGCTCTATCTCTCGCACATCGTCATCGCGTTGTGGCTTGGCCACCTCATTCTCCGCGCGCCCGGGCCGCAATCGTTCGGCCGCGTGCTCGCCGCGCTGGCCGTGGGGCTGTTCATTTTGTATTTCCTCGCCGCGTTGCCGGGCTTCGGCGCCCTGCTGATGCTGCCGGTGCTGGCCATGGGCAGCGGCACGTTGCTGCTGGCTTTCACCCGGCGCCCGGTGTTGCCTCTGCCTCCGCCCCCACCCCCTGTCCCCGAAGAACCGACTGAAAATCCGTAAACTAACAAGGAGAACGCCATGCCCTTAATCAACATTCTGCTGCTCTTGGCCGCGGTAGTCGTCATCATTCTGCTGGCCCTCGTTCTGGCCTTCCTCAAGGTCTGGGTCCGCGCGTGGATGAGTGGCGCCTATATCTCGCTGTTCAACCTGCTCGGCATGAAGCTGCGCACCGTACCGCCCAAACTGATCGTGGATGCGCGCATCCGCGCCGTCAAGGCCGGCCTGCCGCTCACCACGGATCAGCTCGAAGCGCACTTCCTCGCCGGCGGTGATGTCATCAACGTCGTGCAGGCGCTGATTGCCGCTGACAAGGCCAACATCGAGCTCTCCTTCCAGCGCGCCGCCGCCATTGACCTCGCCGGGCGCGATGTCTATGACGCCGTGCGCACCTCCGTAAATCCCAAGGTGATTGACTGCCCCGACCCCAGCAAGGGCGCCAACATGCTCGACGCCGTCGCCAAGGACGGCATCCGCCTGCTGGTCAAGGCCCGCGTGACCGTGCGCGCCAACCTCGCCCGCCTCGTTGGCGGCGCCACGGAAGACACCATCATCGCCCGCGTGGGCCAGGGCATCGTCTCCGCCATCGGCTCCTCGCAAAGCTACAAGGACGTCCTCGAAAACCCGGACGAAATCAGCAAGAAGGTGCTGATCTCCGGCCTCGACTCTCAAACCGCGTTTGAAATCGTCTCCATTGACATTGCCGACGTCTCCGTGGCCGGCGTCTCCGGCGCGCGCGAAGTCGCCAACGTCGGCGCGCTGCTCGAAACCGAACGCGCCGAGGCCGACAAAAAACTGCGCCAGGCCGAAGCCGAAGGCCGTCGCGCCACTGCCGTGGCCGCCGAGCAGGAAATGCGCGCGCGCATTCAGGAAATGCAGGCCAAGGTGGTCGAGGCGCAAGCTGAAATCCCGATGGCCATCGCCACCGCCATGCGCGAAGGCAAACTCGGCGTGATGGATTACCTGCGCATGCAGAACATCATGGCCGACACCTCCATGCGCGAATCCCTCGCCGAAGGCGAAAAGCCGCCGCAAGCCTGATGCTTTGGCACCCGCCCATCGTCTTGGCGGCGGATGACGCCACATCCTTGCTGGATGTCGTCATCTGGGGCATTGCCGTGGTGTTCTGGATTGTCTTTCAGTTCAAGGTCTCGCGCCAAAAACAAAAGCGCCCCCCCGCGCGTCCCGCCGCCGATCCCACCCAGCAGGAACTGCTGGATGTTTTCCGGCGGCTGGGCGCGGATATTCCGGGCACGCCGCCCCCGCCGGTGGCGCCCCCGCCCAAGCCGGCACCGGTTGCGCCGTCTCGCCCACGGGCCACCGCCATGCCCACGCCGCAAATGGCGCCACGCGCCACGCTGCGCAAAGCCGCGCCGGCCAAGGCAACCGCGCGCGCAGCGGCGGAACGCCACGCCCGCGCCCACGAGGCGGACATCCTGGCCATTGCCGATGCCATCGGCGCGGCCGGTGCCACCGGCTTGGCCACGCGCGTGGATGACGCCCCCGCCATGGCCGCTGCCACGCGCCATTCGCAAGTCATTTTGCCGCGGCTCCACGCCATGGATTTGCGCTTGCTGCGTTTGCCGGCCATCGTGCTGCCCGGCGCGGATCGCACGCATCAAGTCGGCAAGCCGTTACGCATGCGCCTCCATTCGCGGCGCGAAATCCGCGATGCCCTCGTGGTGCAGAATATCCTGCGGCCCGCCAAGGCTCTCGCCCCCTGAAGCGCCCGCCCAAAACTGCTTGCGGATTGGATTGTAGGGCTGGAATGGTCGCAGACCTTCCAGCCGTTCTCGTCCCACAAAAGCATCCGGCTCGATTGTAGGGCTGGAATGGTCGCAGACCTTCCAGCCGTTCCCGTCCCACAAAAGCATCCGGCTCGATTGTAGGGCTGGAACGGTCGCAAACCTTCCAGCCGTTCCCGGCCCACAAAAGCATCTGGTTCGATTGTAGGGCTGGAATGGTCGCAGACCTTCCAGCCGTTTTCTCGGCGGGAAGGTTTTGTCCGACCCGCGCGTCACAGGTCGTTGAAGTAGCCCCACCCGCTTGCTTTGGGCGCGGCTTCGTAGCGCACGTCAAGTCGCGGTGAGCTGCCGCGGCAATCCAGCCGCAGCTCGATGTTCTGCGCTTCGCGCGCATAGGGCCAGCGCGCCAGCATCACGCCAATCAACGGCTGCGCGGTATCCGCGCTGCGATGGGCCTGGATGTCGCGCCGCGATTGGTCGGCGCGGGCCAGCGCGTCTTTTTTCCACTGACGCAAATCGCGGATGTCGCGCTCATACGGCGCAAGGCCGCGCTCCACCATTTCCCTGGCGTTGCTCCAACGGCGGAAGCGCTTGGTCAGCACATCGCGCTGTTTTTGCAGGCGCTGCTCGGCCTCGGCAATCTCCACGTCGTACTGCTGCGCCAGCTCCTCCTGCTGTTCCGCGGTGCGCTGCAAGCCGGAGACATCGCGCGGCTGGTGGAAGGTGCGCTGCACGGGCTGGCCGTAGCGGCTGCGCAACTGCTCGCGCAAAAATAAAAACCGACGCTGCGCCTGCGCCGCGTTCAGCGGCGGAATATCCACGCCATCGGGATCGGCAAACGAAAGCCGCGCGCGCGTCAGCCGCCCCTCCTCAAAATAGTACGTCAGCACGCACGGCAACTCCAGCGTGGTAGTGGCATAGACCAGCGTGGTGGCGTTCTCGCGGATCGGTTCATTCAATTCCGCCGCCTCTACATCCGCGCGCGACATCCCCCAACGGGTGAGCCGCAAGTTATAGACCGGCGGCGGGCTCGGCGGCACGACCGGCGCGGGTTCAGTCACCGCGGGTTCAACCGCGGTGGGCGCGGGCTCAGCAACCGCCGGTTCCGGCGCGGGCTCACGCGCGATGTTTTCCGCCACCGTCGGCGCTGTGGCAACTTCTGGCTCCGGCGTGGCGATAAACGGCGCGGCGGCTTCCTCCACCACGCCCGTTTCCGAGGTCAACACTTCCGCCGCCTGCGACACCTTGGCCGAGCGCCAGCCCGGCTCCGGCAAAAACCACATGGCCAGCCGGATCAACAGCGCCAAGGTCGCTGCCACCAGCAGCACCCATGCCCATTTTACCTCGTCCATCGCTCCTCCACTCCAGCGTTCCACACTATGGAAATATTTTCATCCCGCGCGGGCGGGACTTTCCACACTGTGGAAAAATGATCCCAGATTTTTCCACACTGTGGAAAAACTTGCGCCGATTTTTCCACGCAATGGAAAAACTCTCAGGAATTTTTCCACACAATGGAACAACTTTGGGGCCACTTTTCCACGCAATGGAAAAACTTTCGGGAATTTTTCCACACTGTGGAAAATCCCGCCCCCGCGGGATAAATTTTTTTCCACGCTGTGGAAAAATGCGGGTGGGGCTATTTGGCGCGCATCATCAGCCATGGCCAAAGCTCCGGTTGGCGGGATAGTTGGCGGTCCACATTGTTGCGCGGCAACCGCCAGCGCGCGGCGGCAGGGGTGGCAACTGCGCCGCGGGCGGTGCTGAACGCGGCGCGCAGGCCCAGCTCTTGCAGCGCGGGGGTGAGATCGTCGCGCGCGTTACCGTTGGGCCACGCCAGTACGGGCAGCAACCCGGCGCGGACGTTCTGGCGCAGCAGGCTCCAACATTGGCGGATATCCGCCAGCGCATCGGCGGCCGATACCTGATCCAGCAGCAGGTGCCGGTGGCCATGCGCGCCAAAGGTGATGAGTCCCTCCGCGCCCATCGCGTTGATTTGCGCCCACGTCAAAAAATCCGCGCTGGGCGCGGCGTTGCCAGCAGGCACGGGGGGCTGCGTTTTGCGCCGCTCAATTTCCGCATCGCTGAGCCCGGCGGTTTGCCACCAAAACGGGGTGCGTTCGGCCACCGCGCCCGTGGCCAGAAAAATGGTGGCGGGGATTTGTAGCTCGCGCAGGATGGGCCACGCGTGGTCGGCGTTGTCGGCCCAGCCGTCATCGAAGGTGATGGCGAACGAGGGCGCGGGTAGAGCGGCGGCGAAGTCCAGCCAGTCGCCCAAGGCCACGGGCTGGTAGCGGGCGCGCAGCCAGCACAGCAGGCGGCGGAAGTCGTCGGCATCCACTTCGAGGTTGCGCATGGGGCGCGGGGGCGGTTGCTCGCCGGCGGGGCGCACGCGGTGGAAGGTCAGCACCACCAGCTTGCCGGCGTGTTGGCGACGCAGGCCGCCGGCGGCGGCATAGGCCCGCGCCCACGTGGCTTTCAGGAACGTGCGCATGCCGTCAATCTACTCGGTGAAGGTCACCTTGGCAATGTGCGGCAACTCGCGGTGGTAGCCGGCATAGTCGAGGCCGTAGCCCACCACAAAGTGGTCGTCAATGGCAAAGCCGACATAATCGGCCTGGCAGGACACCACGCGGCGGCTGGGTTTGTCCAGCAGCACACAGGTGCGCACCGAGCGCGCGCCCTTGGCTTGCAGGTGTGCCACCGCTTTCTGCAGTGTGCGGCCGGTGTCGAGGATGTCGTCCACCACCACCACGTCCGCGCCGGTGAGGTCAATGCTGCAATCGCGCGTGACCACCGGCTCGCGCACGGGCGCTGTGCCCTTGCCGTAGCTTTCCATGATCATGAAATCAATGCGCGGGCGCAGGCCGTTGTGGTCGAACCAACGCACAAGGTCCGCCAGGAAAATAAAACTGCCGCGCAAAATGCCGATGACCGCCAGATTTTCGCTGGGCCCGCCCGCCGCGATTTCCCGCGCCAGCTCGTCCACCCGCAGCGCCAATTCCATCGGGGTGATCAAAATGTCGTTGATGTGGTAAGCTGTCATGCGTGAGCCTCCGCCGCGAACACTCTTGCAAAAAGGCCCCGGATGGGGGAAGCTAAAAGGATATGCAACAAGGAAACCCCGCTATGAAAACGCTGCGTACGGTGTCGGGTTGGATGCTTTTGGGCGGCCTCCTGCTGGCCATGGCCGGCGCGCTGGCCGGCTGCGATGTGGATTCGGTGGATAGCACGACCGCCGTACCCTCCGACAACTCCGGCAAAATCTACAACTATTCCGGGCTCTATTTGCCCGCCGGCACCAACGTGGACCTGCTGGTGTTCCCCACCAACCGCCAAAGCGGCGTCAAACTGACGTGGCTGCGCCTGCTGCAGTACGGCACCGTGCTGGAAGGCTACGACAACGCCAACAAAACGTGGACCGGCAAAATCTCCAGCATCAACGAGGGCAACGCCTCGTTCACGCTGGAAGGCACCACCACCGCCGGCAACCACGTGAATGTGGCCGGCTCCCTGCGTTATGCCGATCAAAACTCCACCATGGATGCCACGTGGATTGAACCCGGTTTCTCCGGCAGCATCTTCGCCCGCGCCGCTGTCTCCGCGCCCGGCACCAACCCGCCGGTCTCCGGTCTCACGTTAACTGCCAACCCCACCAGCGTGAATCTCGGTGGGTCTTCCACGCTCACGGCCACTGGTGGGACTGGCTCTTACAATTGGCCTTCGTCCGCTTCCTTCGGCACTATCAGCGGCTCCGGAAATACGGCCACCTATACCCGTACCGGAGGCACGTCATCAGATCGTGCTATTATCTCCGTCAGTTCCGGCGGTAATACCAGATCCGTCACCATCGAATTCGATTAATCCACTATGAGCCGCCCCACAAGATCAACAAAATCCCAGCGCTGCGCCATGGGCGCGCCGGAAGCGGACATCTGCCGCACCGCGCGCGAACTGGTTGGCCTCTTCAACTGTGAGGCGCTCGATGCGCCCACCGCCGTGCTCACCCACAGCCCCGCCCCCAAGAACGTGGTGGACGGCCTGCGCGTGCTGCTCGATGTCATGTTCCCCGGCAAAGTCAGCGCCTCCCTGGCCGATGGCTCCGAACTCGGCGTGTTCCTCATCCGCCGCCTCAGCGAAGCCTGGCGGCTGCTGCACCGCGAAATCCGCCGCGCCCTGCCCTACCGCTGGATCGGCGAGGCCGCCCGCACCGCCGGCGTCCGCCCGCCCAAGGTCGCCAATCTCGACCGCGAGACCGACCGCATCCTCACCGCCTTTTTTGCCGCGTTGCCCAAAGTGCGCCGGCTGCTGATTGATGACGCGCAGGCCGCCTACGATGGCGACCCCGCTGCGCTCACCTTCGCGGAAGTCCTGCTGTCCTATCCGGGTTTGCTGGCCATCGCTGCGCACCGCCTGGCCCACGAGCTCTATAACCTGCGCGTGCCCATCATCCCGCGCATCATGAGCGAATGGATCCACACCAAGACCGGCACCGACATCCACCCCGGCGCGCGCATCGGCCGCTCGTTCTTCATTGACCACGCCACCGGCGTCGTCATTGGCGAAACCACGCAAATCGGCAACCGCGTCAAGCTGTACCAGGGCGTCACCCTCGGCGCGCGCTCTTTTGCGCTCGGCGCCACCGGTCTGCCCGTCAAACACATCAAGCGTCACCCCACCGTGCGCGACGACGTCATCATCTACGCCCACGCCACCATCCTTGGCGGTGGCACCGTCATCGGCGCGCGTTCCATCATCGGCTCCAACGTCTTTCTCATGGAAAGCATTCCCGCCGACAGCGTGGTCTCCTCCAATCACCCCGAACTCTCCATTCGCGAAAAAAAGCGCACAAAAAAAACTTGAATCCCCTCCCGCGTGGGGTAGGATGCCCCCGCAGTTGATGGAGGCGTAGCTCAGTTGGAAGAGCAACTGACTCTTAATCAGTGGGTCGTGGGTTCGAGCCCCTCCGCCTCTACCATCCTAAAACGTTAGGAAAACCCCGTAAATAAAGGCCAAAAGCCTATTTTGCGGGGTTTTTTCTATCGGGGCAGTAAGGCGGGAAAAGGCCAGAAAAAGAGGGGAAGGGCCGGGGTTTTATATACCCACAATATACCCACGCCCGCCATTTTCTACCCCTGCGCCCCCGGATTCACCGCCCCGCCGGGCTTGCTCCGGGGGATAATGGGCGGAAAAACTACCCTTCACCCGCCCCCGGACTATCTACCCACGCCCCCCAATCATATACCCACGCCCGGCCCCCTGCCCCTCTCCGCCCCGATCTCCCCCCCGCCCATGTCCCGGCATAGGCGCAACGGCGGAGGGCTCTACGGGGCTCCCGTGGCCCCGTCGCCGGGCTCAATAGGTTTGCAATCCTCCGGGCGCGGATTCTCGGCAAGTCCCTCCCCACGGTTCTACGGTGGATAGACTCCGGCAAGCTGGACGGGCGGCAATTCGGCAAGCGGCTTTGGCTGGTGTCCGCCGCAAGTGTGGAGTCCGTCCGGGCCTCCCTTGCCCCCAAACCCTCCGCCCCGCTCCCGGAACGTCTGGCCCACCTTGCGCCCCGGCTCCCGGCCTCCAAGCCCGCCAAACGGCCCCACAAGCCCCGGCGCGGTTGAATCCGTCGCCCCGTAGCATCCCCGCCGCCATCCTTTGCAATCTGGGGCGGAAGTTCCGGCCCCTGTCCAAAGAAAAGCCCCACGGCCTAGACCGTAGGGCGGTAGAGCTCGCCGGGTTCCGCCTATGCCGTCGCCGCCTTTGGAGCGTCAACCGGATCTTCATGCTGGTGGACGTTCGGCCTCGGGGGTGTGGCCGTCTGCCTCGCCTGCCCGACGGATTCCCATGCGGCGATATAGGCATCCGTCGCCGCCGGGCACAGCGTTTTGATCTTCTGGCATCGCGCGACGAGTCGCGGCCAGTCCGCCGCCCGTGCCTCTCCCGCCCCCCGTCGCCGTTCGGCCATGCCCCGGCCCTCCGCCGTCAGCCTGTAGAGGTACACGCCCGAATAGTGACACGTCCGCCACTCCACCAGTCCGGCCACCAGTAGCGGCAAGAGGGCATCGTGGACACCCCCCGCCGAATCCGGCAACCTCGGCTTTCCAAGCCCCTGTCCGTAGGTCGGGGGGAGTCCGGCAAGCGTGGCCTCGGAAAGATAGCCCCCCGGCATCCATCGCGCCGCCTCCGGCGCGTCCGCCATGAAGTCGAGTCCGCAAAGCGCATCGGCCAGCGTCGGCAATCCGCACAACCGCCGCGCCTCCGCCAGTCCCTCCGCCGTCAGCCCGGCCCGCTTCCCCCCAGCAGTCACCAGCACCAGCCCGGCACCCACCAGCCCATCCCTCGCCCTCTGGTATGCCTTCCGCTCCGCCGCATCGCCGCCCGGATTGCTCCACGGCATCGCCCCGCCGCCCTCCCGGTAATCGTCCCGATTCTGCCAGTCCGCTTGAAGCGCCTCGCCTGTGAGGGTGAGGGGTTCATGGAGTGCATCCACGGTCCCCAAAAGATGGCCCATCGTAGTCTGTTCATTCGTTGTCATAGTGTCGTCTTTCCTGTCCGGGTGTCCGGTATTATCAATCTGTATTTTCGTAATATCGCACAATGGGGTACCGCCCCGCCGATGCTCTGGGAGTACCTTGCCGGGGGGGGCACACGCCCCCGCACGCCTCCCGGCTTGCCCCCAGACGCGCCGCACGCCCCCCGCCCTTGTGCGGGCCCGTCTGGATACAACCCCGGCGCAATCGGCATCCTGCGGCCATGCTCCCCGCCTTTGTTCCACCGCCGCCGGGGATTCTCTTGTTTCGCCGGGGGAGTATGTATCCGCACGCACCCTATAAAGGGGTGCGCGCCGGAACATAGGGCACTCCCTGCAAGTTGCGGCAAGTTCCCGCCTGCCGATACTTGCGGCAAGATGCCGGAACATCCGCGCCGCCCTCACGGTTTCGCCTCCAATGGAAGGCGGGGCTTCATGTATTCGGCCACCTGTTCGGGAGTCCCGCGCCGCACCTCCCCGCCCCGCTTGGCTTGGCGGGGAGTGGATGCAATTTCCCCGGCTTCCTCGCACAATGCGATGAGAGCAACGGCCCGCTTCTCCCCGATCTTTGCCGCCTCCCGCACCTTTGTAAGCAGAATACCGGAGGGGAGGGCTTTTCCCGCTTGGCGCAAGACTTCCAGCACCACGGGGCGGAGGGTGTCCAGCGGGGCGGATGTTTTCGCCACCTGTCGCCGCGTGAAACTCGTTTCCTTCCGTGGGGCGGTTCCCTCGTCCAGTTGGAAAGAGTCCCCGTCATGGCGGAGGGTCACGCTTTCAAACGGCGGGAAGTTCCGGCGCATGAGAGACAAGACAAGCGCATCCTGCGGATCGTCGGCGTGTGGGGATAAAACAATGCGAAAATCGCAATCCCGGCCTGTCCATCCAGATCCCGCGCCCCTGTCCCGGTCATCCCTATCCCCGGCGGTTCCCTTGCCATCGTGTCCAACCAGAATCGCCGCCGCGCCCGCTTCGGCCATCGCGTCTTGCAAGTCCAGCACCCCGGCCATGCCCTCACCCGCGTTTTCGGGTTCATCGGGGCGCAAGAGCTTATAACGCGGGTCAACAATCGCCACCTCCGCCCCGGCTCGCCTAACGGCTTCAACGGCTTGTTCCCGCACAACCTGGCCCTTGCCCCGCGCATTGACTACATGGAAGGTGTTGCGGATTTCCTCCGGGCGGATGCCGTAGGCCGCAAGACGGCGGTAGAATCGCCGCTTCATCCATGCGGGTTTGATTTCCAGATTGAACAGCAGGACGCGCCGGGGGCGCGGAATCTTGAAGCAGAGGAAATCCCTCCCCGCCGCGATATGGGCGGCTAGGTCTATCGTGAAAAACGATTTCCGCGCCTTGCTGGGGGCGATGATTTCCCCCTTGTCGCCTGCCTCAAACAATTCTTCCACGATGCAATCCAGCGGCGGCGGCGGCACGGATAGGAAATCTGCGATGCTCTCAATGGTCAGCTTGCGCACGATCTCCGCCCCCTCCGGGGTTTCGGCCTGTACGGTTTCGGCTTCGAGGGTCATCAGTTCAACGGGATTCATGGCGGGGGGTTCCTTCGGGGTTCAAGTAGAGGAGGCGTTGCCACGCGCCCTTTTCGGCGCGGTAGTGTCCCGGCAGCCGGGACAGGCGGGCTTCATTCCGGCAAGCCGGGTCACAGCCGAGCGGGACGAGGACGCGAGGGAATAGCTTGCCCTCGACTTCGGCCTCCCATTCGTCGCGGGTTTCGCAATCCACGCGGAGAATCGCATGGACGGACTTTCCGCCCGAATCTATCAGCGCGACGATGGGCGCAGTGCGGAAGCCCCACCACAAGGCGAGTTGGTCCGCCTTGTCCATGCCGTCAAACTCCGCGACGGCATACAGGAAGCCCGCCACGGCGGAATCTCCCCGGCGCGATAGCTTCCCATCGGCCAGAGGGTGCGCCTTCCCGGTCAGCGGATTCACGACGAAGTGAGGCGGGACGGGACGGGCATCGTCAAAGGCCGCAATCCATTCCGCCGCCGTCCGCACACACTCGCCGCCGCCGTGTCTCTCGCCGCAGAAAACATATTCCCACGGGCGATATAGACACCGGAGAAGGGCGGCGGCATCACGCGGGCCCGGCTCCCAATCAAGACGGAGGGGGGATGCTTCATGCCAGTCGGCCTCCGTCGCCCCGTCGCCGCGCTGGATGAACGCCGCCGCCGTCAGCGGCTTCGGCTTCGGTTTCGTCGGGGCGATGTTCCGGGGCGTGAAGGTTCCGCGCCGGTGTTCGTCGTATGCCTTGACCAACGCGACCCCGACCTCCGACGAGGGAGAAGGCGGGCGAGGCATGGCCGCGTGAATCGCGTCTTGGGCTTCACGGGGGGAAACGCCCTCGATTGCCGCCCAGTTCGCACAGGACAGAATCCACGAATGAACCCCAGCCCCAGCCGAGGGGCAGAGGCGCAACGCTTCATGGAAGCGCGAGGGGCGGGCCGAGGACACCCGCCGCGCGCCTTCGGCGCGGGCCTTTGCAATGTCGCCGCTCATGTCCGCACCCCCATTTCCTGCATTGCCTGTTCAATCTCCATCGCCCGGCGCAAATGAGAAGCGGCCCGCGCCCGGAGTTCGGCGGCGCATTGCCGGGCCTCCCATGCGTCCGCATGGTGGAGATGCTTCAACCCCTGCCCGGTTCCGCTCCCGAATATCACCAGCCCGGCGGAGTGTTCCGATTGTGCCCGCGCCTCCCTGTCAGATATGCGGAGGGCGGCGCAAAGGTTCATCCTGTCATGCCATCCGGGGCGCGTCCGCAAGTAGAGTTCAAGCGGCCCCTCCCCCGGCTCCGGGGGCGGAGGGAAACCGAAACGCGGCGCAAACGTGCCTTGCTTGGCGCAACGGCACGCGGTATTGTTCGGGGTGTTGGTCTTGCTTGTCGCGCCCTCTGCCGGGGGCGCGGCTTTTCGTTTGGCCTTGCTCATGTCCGCCCCCTTACACCCGGAGAGCGTCTTGACGGCAACGCGCCAAAAACGCCTCCATGTCCTGTGCGTCAATCAGGATTGAACGGTGGCCCAGTCGATAGACGGGCAAGCGGCGTTCCTGCCATAGCCTTTTGAGAGAACGGCGGGGCACACCGTAGATTTCCTCCGCCTGTCCCGGCGTTAGGCATCGGCTTTTCGGCGGGAGCTTCGCCCGCGTCTTGTCCCTTGCCATCGCATCCGCAAGGGGGGCTCTGTTCGTTGTGTTCATGTCGAATCACCTTTCCGCCCTTTGTGGGCTATTGATTACGATTCGACTTTCCCACAAGAAAAATGCGCACTTGCGCACGGTTGCGCACGGGCAAAGAAACGGGGCCGAATCCACGCGGGAAACGGCCCCTCACTTTTCTAAAATGCGCACCCTTTGCGCGGGGCATTGTCGCCCCAACGCATCGGGTCTTTTCTATCTGTTCCGCCGCTTTGCCTTTGCCTTTGCCCTTTCCTTTGCCCAGTCTTTGCGGAGGCTTCCCGCCTCTTTTTGCAAGGCGGACTCTCCGATTATTTTCCAACGGGCAAACCCATTCGGATCTTTTTCGCCGCGTTCATGCGCCCACGCAATAACCTGCTTTGCAAGTTTGCGGTTGGAGTGTTCGGTCGGAATCAAATCCCATATTTTATTTGTGTACTCTCCCCGCACATCGGGAGGGGGCAATGGGCGCGGGTCTTTTGTCTTGCGGCCCAGCTTCCCCCGCTTTTCCGTTGCCCCCGCGACATTCTCGCGGGGCAGCAATCTCTCTTGTTCAAGTATCGCCGTATGCTCCCGAATCACATCGGCTGGCATCCCCTTTTCTGGAAAGCCCCGTAGCGTGTCGCCGTTCGGCAACCGCAAATCCACAAGGTTTTCAAACGTGCAATCCTTCAATTGCACCGCGTTTCCCGTCATAGGGGAATCCCCAATCCACAAGGGGCTTTTCCCCTCTTGGATATACTTCGCCCGCCAATAGTACCGGGGAAAAACAATCTCCAATTCAATCAGCAAGCGGGGCTCTTTTTCCCATTCCCGATATTTATCCCAAAAGTCGGGAGCATCTTTGTCCGGCAACGGCGGATGAATGTTTGCCGTGAAATGGCAATTCATAACCGGATGGGGCTTCCCATTGTATTGCATGATGGTTCTCATTTCCGGCTTCCTTTCCGCCCCTTGCTCCCCGTCGGGGTTGGCATGATACCCCAAAACTTTTTCACATCCGCTTGCGGGATGGTGCGGTTGACATAGTGCAATTCCATGATTGCCTGTGTGTGTCCGCCTTCCTCCGCCACAAGCGCGGCATTCTTCGTTTCGCCCAGTCGGTAGGTTGTCCGCGTGTGCCGCATAATATCCTGGCCCCACGGGAGAGGCGGCAACCGCTTCCGGGGCTTGCGGCCCTTTTTCTTGTATGTCGCCGCAAGTGCGCCGGGCCTCTTTATCCGCCTGTCCTGTTTCGGCTCCCGGCCTGTCATCCAGTCAAGCAAACGGCGGGAGTAGAAAACGCGCCCCTTGCGTTTGGCTTTCGGCACGGCCTCCAACCATGCCCGCAAGTTTTCCGACATGGGCACGCTCCGGCTCCGGTTGGTTTTGGAGGATGCACGCTTAACGATTATGCGGTTATCCTGCCAGTCAATATCCCGCTCCCACACAATGCCCCGGAGTTCGTTCATCGGGCGCACCCCGGCAAACAATCCGATTGCCAGATATGGCACAAGTTCCGGCGCGTGCTTCTCCGCCCGGCGCAAGACTTCCTCCGCGTCCGCCGGACTCAATATCTCCACTTCATCCCGCATCGGGGTTTCCACTTTGATCTTTGCAACCGGGTTCCCGTCCACATAGTCCTTTGCCCACGCATAGGCAAAGAGAGCATGAAGGGCACGCTTCCGCGCCGCCCGCATGGATGGAGTGTTGGCCCCCATAATCCACGCCCGCGCCGTTGCCCGTGTCACGGCCCCAATCATCTCCGCCCCCAACTCATCCACCAGCGGGGCAAGAGTCCGCCGCCTGTCGGCATAGGTAGCGGGGCGGCGCGTGTCCCGGATTTCCTTCAACTGTTCCGCCACTACATCCGCCACGGTTTTCTTTGCCCCCTGCAAGTGGGTATCCCGATAGACGGCCACAGCATCGGCCACGGCCTCCACCCTGCCCCCGGCGGCGCGTAGGGCTTCGATTGCTTGCGCAAGGGCGGCGCGTTCTGTCGGGGCAAGGTTGGCAAGCGTGACAACGTGATCCCCGCGCCTCTCGGCTTTCCGGGCAAGTTCCGCGTTGCGTTCATCCGCCGCCCGTTGCTCTGCCCTCCGCTTGTGTTCCCCGGCAATCCATTCATCCAGCCCGGCGCGTGTGGGGAATTGCTTTTTGCGGTGGGCAAACCCTTTTTCCGGCTTCTCCCGCTTCTCCCACCAATCCGCTTGCCATGCCGTGTTGCCGGAGGGCAAGGGCCGTTCCGTTATGCGCGGATTCCATCCGCTCATCTCTTCTGGAGTCTTGCCCGCTTTTGCGGCCTTTGATACCTTGCTCATGGTGTGCCCCTTGTTCTTTTCCGTTCTCATAGGTTCGCATGGAATCATATACCCATCATATACCCATGTCAAGGGGAGCGGGCCGATAATGCAACATTATAAGGGTTTTTAAGATATAAGGGCGGTTTTCTCTTAATCAGTGGGTCGTGGGTTCGAGCCCCTCCGCCTCTACCATCTTGATCCCCTGAAAACACCGGTTTTCAGGGCTTTTTTCATGATTTTGGCGTTTAGCGCGCATCATTCATAAAATCCAAATGGGGAGCTAAATGACCATTTAGGTGCGTTTTTTATATACTCCAAATCTACTCCAAGCCCAGCCCCTCCCCCCCCCTGCAAAACCCTTTTAAGCCCCCTTGCGCCCAACCTGCTTGGTGACTTGATTGCTTCGACCTCTGCGTGTGGCCATACGGCTCACTCCCTTTTGCACTGTTCCCTAGTAAATTCCAATCCGGGTTTCGCGGCTTTAGCCCCAGACCTTGCAGGAGTGCACGTCGAGAATTCCTCAACACCATCGACCGTTTTATGGTGCCAATTGCTTGGCATGCACTCAGCCAGCGACCCTTTGCGATCAACCCTGACCGGCACAATACAAAGTGTCGAGCCGTTCCACGCTCTTCGAGAGGTAATGGATGTTCGCCTCTCACCTGTCACGGGATAAAACACAGCCAGATCGGGCGGTTTATCAAGCTTTTCGTTACGCCGTTGAAGTTCCGCGTATACCGTCAGTTGTCTGATGTCAGCCGGCCCGAGATACGCCGAACCAGAACGAACGACATCGGGCTCAGCATCCCAATAATACTCGCTGGCTAAATCGAGCTGCTTATATTTTGCATCCCCGATCCAGTAACAATCGTCTATTTTCCATTGGAAATCCGGAACCTGTTTAATACGGTTGCTAGGCTCGGTCAGCAGGTAACCAATATTTTCCTGTTCTCTGACCGGAACATGAAAGGTTGTGCTAAGTACGGCACCGACAAACGCCTCAAACACCTGGTTCATATCCAGCAGGAAAACGAACGTGCGCAGTTCGTCATGGGCCATGCGGAAGCCCTCGCTAGACAACAACCTTAACGCCAAGTCAAAGCATGCCCGAAACCGGTCATTGGTTCGGTTCCACCTTAAGGTCTGGGCGGCATGAAGGGCGGCCAGCGGGGTCAGGCTTGCAGTATCCTCGTAATAAATCAGGCACTCCTCCAGCAAGCCCCGCGCCACCGGATAGGTCACACGATTCCGCAATAGTTGGGCGGCACATTTCAAGACCCTGTTCAGAGTCGTGTCAGGCGTAAATTCATCCCAGGTGCACGAAATACGATCCATCCGGTTCCAATTGCGGGTAATCTGCTCGGAGAAGTTGAACGCTCCTCGGACAGCATGGAGATCATCTGCATGGGCGAGATAGGCGTGAGGCAGACCGTATTGCAGTTGGACCAACAGATTCTTTGAATACAAATAGGCAAATAGATCAAGATAACGGACCTCGTCGCGCTGCAAATTCGCCCGGTCGGCTTCGGTCAGCCTCAAAAAGCCACTGGAAGACAAAAGCCAGAGAAGGTTATCCATGACCCGGCGGGCCGAATCGCCGTCAGGCCTCTCCTGATTCTCGAAATCGGAGTCCAGTTTCGGAAGTATTTCAATCGTGACCTCCTCAACCTCGATCACGCCAACATACTGCCGAGAACAGAGAGTCGTTCCGTCAGCCCCCGTGAAATAGATCGGCAGCTCATTCAGGTTGGCGGCTTGTTTCCACGCTTCAGCCGCTTCTTGGATGGCGATCCGGCGGCTGTCGTTGATGGCCGAGACATCGATGCTCGACCATTCGTGCATCCGAATTGGAGGCGTATCGGTCATGTTTCCGCGGATAGCGGAATGTTGTAGTTGGAGGCCAGTTTTTTGACAGCGTCCAAGGTGTCCGCGTCTTCGAGATCGCGATACCACGCCCACTTGTTTCGCGCCTGCCTGTCATTCCTGTCGTCCAGTTTGCGGATAAATCCGTCCTGCTTCTCCCCGGATTCTCCCAGCACAAACCGCAGGCCGTCCCAGTCGTTTACGAAATACTCCTGAAGCAGAGGAATGATCCTGTCTTCAAACACTTGGTTGAACTGGGCATTGTCCGCAACCCCCATGAGGTAACTGTGGCCGATTTGATGGTCACGATCCTTCCGCAGACAAATGCGCCGATTCATTTCGCGCAGAATATTCGCATATCGAGGCTGCAGAATTTTGTAGTCCGGCATTAGCTCCACAAACTTGAAACGACGCCGCAAGGCCACATCCACGAGGGCAATGCTTTTATCGGCCGTGTTCATGGTTCCCAGAATGTATAGATTAGACGGAACGCCGAACAAGGAACCGGAGTATGGGAGTTTTGCCTTCAGCTCGTTTTCGGCACCGAGGCGCTTGTCGTCCTCAATCAGCGTGATCAGCTCGCCGAATATCTTGGAGATGTTTCCTCGGTTAATTTCATCAATGATCAGAACGAAGTTTCTTGGCGCAGCCCCCTCCCCCGTTGCCAGAATATCCCGAAGGGCATCAAGCCGCAGAGCTTCCGGGTCGATTCGGTACAAGGTCATCTGAGAAAACTGGCGATCCTGCAGAATGCGCTCGCAGGGCTGGCTGTCTTCAAATACGCGCAGCCATTCCACGGGGCGTGTTTGAACGTAGTATTCATCCGCCTTGAACTGGTAAGGCCCGGCGATCCGGCCGATAGCCCGGAATTTTCGGTTGCCATCACTGACAATCACTAGGTCACCGTCGCGCATCTGGTTTTTTAGGGTGTCAATGGCGGTGATGTGGTATGCCGGGCGTTCGTCACCCACCCAGGTCTCGTTCTTCAGGATTTCGGCAATGGCTTCCCTGGTTGCACACCCGCTGTAATCCTTGTCTCGTCCGAAGCCGTGAGCGATCTGGTTGTTCCGGATGCAATCATCGAAAATCCCGGTCTCGTCAGGATTCAGCGTATTACCAAGCGACATTTTCCAGAAGCGGATACCATCCAGAGAGACCCGGCCGGCTGGGGCAATCCTTGATTTTGCGCGAGCGGCGGCACACAGATCCTTGAAGACACCATTGCGAACCACGTAGCGGGGGACCGACGATTCCTGGGCGTCGGACATCTCCGGCCGGATGCCCTCCACAAAGTCTTCATATGAAAACGACTGGTGGAAGGTCACAAAAGCGATGCGCGACTGGCCAATCAGCTCGTCAAACCGCGCCTTGATCGCAGCCGGCGTATCGGGAACGGAGCCATCTACGATTCGGACGGCTTCGCGGAAGGTCGAGTAGGTTTTACCCGTTCCCGGAGGGCCGTAAAGGATGCAGTTCAGCGGTTGTTTTTCATCGGTCGTTTTCATGCTGTTCTCCTGAAGAATTTGGGTATCAGGTTGAGCGTCGGATTTGCTTTTTTCATATGTTTCTGGGGCTACCACCCAGATGAAAGATTGGATATCGACCCAATCCTGTGGCTTAAGCGGCTCCAACGCATCGCGAAACGCCCTGCCAAAGGCATGTACGCGTGCAAAGTTGTTGGTGCCAGGCCGGCCTTTAGGCAAATCCCAGCCTAATTCCTTGGCCAGTTCTCTGTAGTAATTTATTTTTACTGGAAAGAAATCCTCAGGGCGAAACAGCCACAGGCAGGTAGATAATGCATCCCAATCCAACTTGCGCTTAACGCTATCGGCAGCATCAAACACCGGCTTGAGGTCGGACGTTCGCAAGTAAGGTTTTTCGGCAATCTCAAGAATGGCGCCCAATATGGGCGCAGCCGTATCGTTGGTTTCTCCGAAACACTTTCGCCAGTTATGATATTGAACCAAATTGGTCGGTATTTTTCTCAAAAAACTGATTACATCTAGTGCTTCACCTTTAGCGACCATTTCTCGGGCTTTTTGATTGCCCATTTCCTTTTCGTAACGTTCTAAAGCATTGCGTTTGTAGCGTGTCTCATGCTCCTGAAATTTTTCGCCAGGATTTTCGAAATCCTTGAAATCTGGCATCAGCAATCGCAGCCGATTGAGCAGCCGATCAAGTTGTTCCGGAGTCAACTCGTACAGATCATCTTCCCCCTCGATTTCCTTTTGCGGGCGCAGCTTCGCGTAGAGAGCGAACATGATGTCCACGTTCGACATGTCTTTGGTTTCTGGCAGATCGCGAAGGGCTTTAAGCAACAATCGATTCAGCCGGATGACGTCCCAGGCTTTATCCTCGGCCGACTCATGGCCCAGCAGCCGCAGAAAATGTCGGATGTGGACGATCGAGTAGATAGGGAGGATTTCCTCCGGATAGTACATGTATACGATCTTGGTTCGGACCATGGGCGTATAGTTCAACGCCTCTATCCGGTCTATCTCCTCGAATTTGCCGGCATCCGCCAGTTTGAATGCTTCCCAAAATGCAGCCCGCAAAGCCGACCATGCCTGCTGCTCGTCCGCATAGTCCGTTTTCCGGAACCACCATGCCTTGCCCTGCTTGTGGTAGAAAACGCCGAATTTGAACGAGTATCCGCTCACCCCGCCACATCTTTTGGTCTTGAATTCAAGCCAACGGCACAGGTTGTCGTCATTCCTGTCGTGGCCCAGAGCATAGTCGGTCAGTGACATCGTGGCCCAGCGCTCACGGGGAAAGAGATCAAGAAAAGCCTTACGTTGAGCATCGGCCTCGGCACGGATGTCTGCCAACACCGCACGGTCAGCGGATTGAAGGGCTTCTCGAACTTTGCTGATATTGGGCTCGCTCATATTTTCCACTTTCAGTTTACTCGTTAGTGCTATTTGCCATACCAAAACATCGGCCGCGCCGGGCACTGACTGGAATTGGCGCCTCGCCATTCACCGTAACCTTCTTGGCCTCGATGACTCCCAGGAGCCGGCCGCGGACAAACAAGGTGTTTTCAACAAAACCATTGGCCGTGGGGTATTCTGTCAGTACTGCGCTGTGGAGTCGAGTTGCGTCCATACGGCCGCGGTAGGGCTGGGTTTTCCATGCGGGCTGCAGGTTGCGCAGCCGAGCATCATTGGGCTTCTTTAGTGTCTGCCACTCCAGTTCGGTCATTGCCAGCCCTTGGAATCCGTTCGGGTTCAATTTGCCCCGAATTTAGCAAGCCGAATTCTGCCATGCCAGTCTAAAGAAAAACGGATAAAGCAAAATGCCCTTGATGCCCCAGAATCAATAGCAGTTATTTGTCCTTCTTTATCTTCCTGGCGTGCTCATTCCACAGTTCGGCGTAGGTGACCGTTTTGCCTTTATTCTCGGGTTGAGCCTCCCAATCGGCCTTGAGTTTGGCCAGACTATCGCCCATCGTGTCGCACAGTTTCTGTTGCTGCTCTTCGGTCAGCGACAGAAACTTCTCTATAACCCGCCGGCGTGCTTCCGCGTCCATGCCCAAGCCATACCACACAACCCCCTATCAGGATCAATGAGTTCCGAATGATTGCCGGAAGAATGGGAAGACTGATAGTGTGGACGGCATGAGACGGATACGTGGCTGGATCGTGATGGCGCTGGTGGTATTTGGGCCGTTGGTGGGGGTTGCCGCGCCGGAGGCGGAGGCGTTGGGGCTGGTGCGCCGGTTCGTGGAGGAGGAACTCCACGGAGACTTCGCAGCGCTGGCGACGTACGATTTGAGCACGTTGGAGGGGCATGCGCTCTTCGGCGCACCGGGGCGCACGTTCGACACCGATGACTGTGATCTGGTGCGGGCAATTTTCGCGGTGCTGTATGCCGACGCGCTGCCGGGCTTGAATTTGGAAACGCTCGGCACGGGACGCGCCTACCGGGGCGACACGCTCAACAGTTTCAACACGCTGTTTGGCCGGCCCATTCCGGATCAGCCCGGCCGGTTTGCCGGCTTGGAGCGCTATGCCCCCACCGATGATCTGCGTGCGCGGGCGGCGGAGTTTCACCATACCTATCACACGCTGGGCAATCTGGCTCCCCTCCCCAATTTGTCGCTGGAGCGCATGACGTTCAACACGTACCGCGGAACCCACCCGGGCTGGCGCGACGCGTTCCCCATCTTTTTGCAAAACTTGCGGCTGGCCTTGCTGGACGACCCCGCGGCGGACCCGACATTGTGCCGGTTGGTGGCGCGGAATGCGGCTGCATTCAGCGAGTTCCGCGGGCCGGATGGTTTGGCGGAATTCGCGCGGCGGTTGGATTTGGATGATTATCTGGATGCCGCCACGGGCCTGCCGCTGCCGCTTTATTCCCCCAACGCGCATTTTGCCGCGCAAAGCCGCGAGAATTATTTGGCGGCGGCAGACCATTATCCGAGCGTGGCTACGGAGCTGATTCAACTTCGGGCCGCGCGCATGATGGCCCGGTTGCAGGAACTGTTGGCGGAGTAAAAATCAATCGGTAGGGATCAGGTGGCCGGCGGAATGGTTGCGAGCAGGGCGCGCACGGTTTCGCGGTCATCGAAGTGCGCCATGCGCCCGGCGATTTCCTGATAGGGCTCGTGGCCTTTGCCGGCGATGAGAATGGTGTCGCCCGCGCGCGCGGCACGCAGTGCGGTGGCGATGGCGGCGGCCCGGTCGGGCTCAACCAGATGCGGCTTGGCGGGGTCCATGCCGGCGAGGATATCGTCAATGATGGCTTGCGGTTCCTCGTGGCGGGGGTTGTCGCTGGTGACGATGGCGAGGTCGGCATATTCCGCCACGGCAGCGCCCATGCGCGGGCGTTTGCCGCGGTCGCGGTTGCCGCCACAACCGAAGACGCACAGCAGGTGGCCGGGCGCATTTTCGCGCAGGGTTTGCAGCACGTTACGCAGGGCATCCTCGGTGTGGGCATAGTCCACGAAAATGTGGCGACCGCGGGGATCGGCGATGCGCTCCATGCGGCCGGGCACCGCCGGCATGGCGGCGAGGGTGGCGGCCATAACGGGCAGCGGCACGCCCAACGTGCCGCAGGTGGCAATGGCCGCCAGCGCATTATACACATTGAAGCGGCCGGCGAAACCGGTTGCAATGGCCGCCTCGCCCCACGGCGTGATAACGCGAAACGTGGAAGACGTTTCCGTCAACTGAATATCCACCGCGCGGACCTGCGCGGCCGGATCGCCACCAAACGTGACGACGTGCCCGGCCAACGCGGGATCGGCGGCCAGTTGCCGCCCGTGGGGGTCATCGGCATTGAGGATGGCGGGCGCGCCGCCTTGCGTGGCGATGGTGTCGAACAGCCGCTTTTTGGCGAGAAAATAGGCCTCCATGGTGTGATGGAAGTCGAGGTGGTCCACGCTCAAGTTGGTGAACACGGCAGCGGCAAAGCGGACTCCGCGCAGGCGTTCCGCGGCCAGGCCTTGCGACGAGACTTCCATGGCCATGGCCTGGCAACCGGCATGCAGGGCTTCGGCCAGCATTCGTTGCAGGTCGAGGGCTTCCGGCGTGGTGCGCCCGGCAGCGAGACGCCGCCCACCATACTCATATTGCACGGTGCCCAGCAGCCCACAGGATTGCCCGGCGGCTTGCAGGATATCGCGAATCATGAAGGTGGTGGTGGTTTTGCCATTGGTGCCGGTGACGCCCAGCACGCGCAGTTGCCGCGAGGGGTGGGCATAGAACTCCGCGGCCAGATCGGCCAGCGCAAGGCGGGCATCGGGCGCTTGGATGGCGGCAACACCACGTGGCAGGCGCAAATCCTGATCGTGCAACACGGCGACGGCGCCGCGTCGGATGGCGTCATCAGCGAACAACCCGCCGTTGGTTTTCTCGCCGCGCAGGGCCAGGAACAAGAAGCCCGGTTGCACCGCGCGGGAATCGTAAGCCAGCCCGGTGATTTCCGTGGAGGCGGCACCGGCCTGCAATTTGGCCTCGGGACTCGCCGCCAGCAGTCGGTTCAGTTTGACGGGGCGCGTGGCCTTGCCATTGCCGGGGCGGTTCAAGGTTCATCCTCCAGCATACGTTGGTAGTAGCCCATTTCGGTGGCATTGACGGGCTGAATGTCCAAATAACGCGCGACGGGTTCGGCGATTTGCGCAAAGACCGGGCCGGCCGTCACGCCGCCGGTGCGCAGCGGCTGCGGATTATCCAGCACAACGACGATCCCGATTTCGGGGCGCTCAGCGGGAAAAATGCCCATGAACGAGGAGACATTGGCATTGTGGACGTAGCGACCGTCCTGGATTTTTTCGGCGGTGCCGGTTTTACCGGCGACATTGAAGCCGGGAATGGCCGCGCGGGTGCCGGTGCCGCCCTCGCGGGTGACTTCCATCAACATTTGCCGCATGAGCGCCGCAGTACGCTCGGTGATGGGCCGCGCCACGGCTTCGGGCTTGTTCTCGAACAGCACCACGCCATCCTTGTCCACCACTTTGCGCACAATGTGGTTTTTCATCAGAAAACCATCATTCCCGATGCAGCAAATCATGTTGAGCATTTGCAGCGCGGTGACCGCCACCGTGTGCCCCATGGCGATGCGCGTGATGTCCACCTTGGCCCATTTGCCCACGGGGTTGAGGATGCCAGTTTCCTCGCCGGGCAATTCAATGCCGGTGGTGCGGCCAAGGCCGTACTCTTTCAAGTAGCGGTACAGCCGCTCCGGACCGAGCATCACGGCGATTTTGGCCGCGCCGATATTGCTGGATTTGCGCAAGATGCCGGTCACATCCAAAATGCCGTAGGGGTGAAAATCCTTCAGCGGGCGGCCGGCATAGAACCACATGCCGTTTTCGCAATCGAAGAGGTCGTTGGTGGCAATGAGGCCTTCATTGATGGCCGCGGCCACCACGCCAATTTTGAACACAGAGCCCGGCTCATAGTTCACGCCAATGGCGCGGTTGAGCCGGATATCCGGCCCGGTTTCATTGAAGATATTGAGGTCGTAGGCCGGGCGCGAGGCCATGCCCAAAATGAAGCCGGTGCGCACATCTTGCACGATGGCCCAGGCGGCCTCGGGGTTGAAGTTGGTCATGGCGGCATCCAGCGCCTTTTCGAGGTAATACTGGACATTCATGTCCAATGTCAGATGAACATCGGCCCCCTCCTCGGCGGCGATGACGATCTTGCGCCGATCGGGCAGCTCGTGGCGTTTGCCGTCGCGCAAGCTTTCGCGGAATCCGCTGCGCCCTTTGAGGTAGGAATCCAGCCGCTGCTCGATGCCGGCGCTGCCCACGCCTTCCATGTTGGAAAAACCCAGCACATGGCAGGCCAGGGTGGTGTGCGGATAAAACCGCATGGTTTGCGACCGGAAAAACACACCGGGCATTTTGAGGCGGGCAACACGGTCGGCGACTTCCTCGGTGGCGAAGCGCATAATGGGCTCATCGCGGCGGCCGGGGCGGTTGACGCGGTCATAAACCTGCTTATAGGGCAGGTCCAGCGTACGGGCGAGCACCTGGCTGATGACGCGCGCCTGCCCGTTGCTGAGCACCACGACGGGATCCACACGGATATCCTTGACCGGCAAGTCCAGCGCCAGGATGTTCTCGTTGCGGTCCAGCACGCGTCCGCGACCCACGCGCAGTTCTTCCTGCACGATGCGCATTCGTTGAATGCGGTCGCGCAGCTTGACGTTATCGTTGAGGTGCAACATGCCCAGCCGCACGGCCAGGCCGCTCCAGGCCGCCAGCAGCAGCACTACGACGAGCGTCGTTCGCCAGATGTATTGACGGTCAATCACGCGCGCTGTTGCGCTGGGCGTATTGCAACGGATCCGCCGGCTCCAACGGCTTCAGGCGGATGATGTTTTTCTGTTCGGGAAAAGTCATGGCGATGCCCTGCGCGGCCAGCATGCGCTCCATGTTGACGATGGAACAGGCCATGGACCAATTGCGCTGCTCGTTCACCACTTGCTTGTGCATTTCGGCGCGCAGGTATTCCTGCTCCTTGATTTTCCGCCCCAGTTGCTCGCACGTGCTGCACAGCCGCAGGTAGAGGCCCATCATGACGGCCAGGATCGTAATGATGCCAATGCCCCACACCGCGAACCGGTTGCCCCGTTGCTCGTTTTTGCGATTACGCCTTGCCATGTCACGCCATCCTTTCCAACACCCGCAATTTGGCCGACCGCGCGCGCGGGTTGCGCGCCACTTCCTCCGCCGCGGCCGCCACGGCCTTGCGCACCACCCGGCGCGCGCGCGGCAGTTGCCCCTGCCAGCGCGCGCCGCCCTTGGCGAGCGCCTCCATGCGGCCTTCGTGAGCCACCATGAACTGTTTGACCATTCGATCTTCCAAACTGTGAAAACTAATCACCGCCAGCCGGCCGCCGGGCGCCAGCAAATCCAGCGCCGCCGGCAGCGCCCGCGCCAGCGCGGACAACTCGCCATTCACCGCGATCCGCAGCGCCTGGAACACCTGCGTGGCGGGATGCGTCCGGCCGCGCCGGCCACCCTTGGCCTGCGCCACCAGCTCGGCCAGTTGCGTGGTGGTGGCCGGCAGCCGGCCCTCCTCCCGCGCCTGCACCAGCGCGCGCGCAATCCGCCGCGCCATGGTTTCCTCGCCATAGCGTCGCAGGATGTCCGCCAGCTCGACTTCCGGCGCTTGGGCCAGCAATTGCGCGGCGGTCAACTCCTGCCGCGCATCCATCCGCATATCCAGCGGGGCTTCGCGCAGAAAGCTAAAGCCGCGTTCCGGCCGGTCCAACTGCATGGAGGACACACCCAAATCCATCACGATGCCGCGGACATCGCGGATGCCGTGGCGGGCGGCCACCGGCGCGAGGTCCGCGAAGTTGGCCTGCTCCAGCACCACCCGCGCACCAAACGGCGCCAACGCCGCGCGCGCCAGTTCCAGAGCCTCGGCATCACGATCCAGCGCCAGCAGGCGGGCATCCAGCCCGGCGGCGGCAAGGAGCGCAGTGGCGTGCCCCCCTGCCCCCACGGTGGCATCCACGTACCAGCCGCCGGGTTCCGTCACCACGTGGGCAACGGTTTCCGCAAGCAAAACCGGCATATGGAGCATGCCTCACCTCATTGTGCGTTAGACAAACCAGACTTGACCGCGCTGCTGACGCAGGCTGGGCGACCCAATGCGCCACTGGCCCGGCCGCTCTTCGATCACCGCATCCACGCCTTCGAACAACTGATAACGCGGCAGGAGGACGCGTTGGGGAACGGAGAACCAACGCGATCCCTCCTTGCCGCTGGAAAGTGATTTGCTCATGAACAGGTGACGGGCCACTTCGCCGCGCGCCGCGGTTTGTGGGGCAGCCATGACGCGGGTGGCGGCCTGTACGCGCGTGGTGGCCACCACGCGCGCCGTGGTGCGCGAACGTGACTGCACCGAGACAATCGCGCGGCTGGCGGCAGGCTTGACGGCCGGCGCGGGCTTGGCGGCAATGGTCACCTGCCCGGCCTCGTCGAACATCTCCGCCTGCCGGCCCAGCGTCATGGGCGTATCGGTGGGTTCGCGCTCCCACCAATTCTCGGTGGAACGCGTCGGCGCGGCAGCCGGCCCGATGCCGAGGAAGAAGGCGCCGAGGAAGTTTAGAAGCCGATGTATTGGGCTGCTTCGGCGAACTTCGATTGATCCAGTTGCGAACTCTGCTCCTGCCATGATTCCGGACTCCATAATTCGAACCGGATACCGGTTCCGATCAGCACCATCTGGTTGACGATTCCAGCGTATTCCAACAATTCATCTTTGACGCGGATGCGGCCCTGCGCGTCCAGCGTCACGCGGTCCGCGCGCGCGAAAAAGTCGCGCATGAACTTTTGCGCCTGCACATTGGCCACGGAGGATGCACGCGCTTTTTCCATGCGCTGGGCCATCTCGCGCGCGGTCACCACGTAGAGGCACTTGAAGCCCACCCCCGGCAGAACGAACAGCACGGGATTGCCTGCGGCGTCACGCCAATCGGCGGGGATGGTCACGCGCTTTTTGCCATCGAGCGAGTGGGTATAGCTGCCCACGAACGCGCCGGCGTTCAGCAGCTCGTCAAATTCGGTTGTGACACGACGCTCCATTTGGCTGTTCTTTCGATGCACTTTATCCCACTTTGACCCACCAATCGTCAACAGAAAAATTTGATATTTTTTATCTTTATTTATCTTGCTCTCCTGCAAGTAGTAAGAACTACGATTGCCGCCGGGTTTTCGTGGAATATCCACATGTTATCCACAGCCGATTTTTTCGCTGCTCATAATCTCCAGATTTTTCGCGGAGAATCGCACGATTTTGGGCTGTGAATGGCGCGCGCGGGCGGGCTCAAAATCGGGATTTTTCGCAGGTTTTTCGAGCGCCGGTTGACGCGGTGTGGTAGAGTGCCCGGCCATGCATGAATTGAGTCTCATGTCCCAACTGCTGGCCGATGCCACGGCGGCGACCGAAGGCGCGCCCATCCATGCGCTGAAGGTGCGCGTGGGGCCGCTCTCCGGCGTGGTGCCGGAAGCGTTGCGCTTTGCGTTTGAATCGCTGATCCCCGGCACCCCGGCCGCCAACGCGCGGCTGGATTTGGAAGAAACGCCCCTCCGCTTCCATTGCTTGCGTTGCCACGCGGATTACGCTACACCCCTTGGCCTGTATAATTGCCCCCAGTGCGGCGCGACCGATAGCGAGCTGCGCGGCGGCAACGAACTGGAACTCATCTCCATCGAGGTACCTGACCATGTGTGACACTTGCGGCTGCGGCGATCCCCATCTTCATCCCCACGACCACGCGCACGATCATGCGCATGACCACACCCACCACCATGAGCATGGGCACGGCCATTCCCATGACCACGTCCATGATCATGCCCATGGCCACGCACACCCCCCGGCCCGCACCATCGAAGTGCAAAAACCCGCGCTGGCCCTGAATCAGCGCTATGCCGACCAAAACCGTGGCTGGTTCCGCGCCAAGGGGCTCACCGTGTTCAACCTGCTCTCCTCCCCCGGCTCTGGCAAAACCACGCTCTTGGAGCACACGCTGCGCGCCGTGCCCGGCTGCGCGGCCGTGGTGGGCGACTTGCAAACGGAGAATGACGCCAACCGCCTGCGCGCCACCGGCGCGCCCGCCGTGCAGATCACCACCGGCGCCACCTGCCATCTCGATGCCCACATGGTGGCCCACGCCCTACCCAAGTTGAACCTCGACGGCGTGACCCGGCTATTCATCGAAAACGTCGGCAACCTGGTTTGCCCGGCATCCTATGACTTGGGCGAAGACCGCCGCGTGGTCCTGCTCTCCGTGACCGAGGGCGAGGACAAGCCGCAAAAATATCCGGTCATTTTCCACAACGCCGATCTCGTGCTGATCACCAAGTGCGACTTGGCCGAGGCCGTGGGCTTTGATCGCGACAAAGCGCTAACCATCATCCGACAGGTGGCGCCACGGGCGCAGATTCTGGAAGTGTCTGCCCGTACCGGCCAAGGCATGGCCGAGTGGCAGGCGTGGTTATCTTCCTAACGGTTTAGTCGCGCGGCGAAAAACGTGCAATCACCGGCGAGCCCCACAGTCGCGTCAGCCCCAACACACGGCAAACCGCCTCCGCCCCACGCGACAGCGCGCGGCTTTTCAGTATCCGGTGCAGCACCATCGGCAGGAAGAACTGCTTGGTTTGCGCGGTGAGGGCATAACCGTGCCGGGCAAATTCATCCCGAATCTGGCGGTGGCGGAACAGCATCCAATGGCGCGTGTTGCGTTCATATTTTTGCTTGGCGCCAAAGAGCGCCGGCGCAATGGCGTTCAAGCTCTGGCCCGTGGGGTAATCCACAATCACCGCGCAGCGCGCCACGCGGCATAGCTCGCGCACCAGCTCGGGCCACCGTTCGCAATGCGTCAACAGCCGGAAGCACAGCACCACATCGAATGACTTATCTGGAAATGGCAACGCCAGCACATTGCCCACCACAAACTCGCAGGCGCCGGAATCCACCACCTCCCGCACGCGGTGCCGACACGATTCCGCGCTCCCCAGCACCGTCACGCGCCAGCCATCGCGGCACAGTGGCACCGCCAACTGCCCGTGCCCGCCGCCGACATCCAACACCGTGCCGCCTGCCGCCACCTGCAATTGCCGCCGGGTAATGCGCTCCTGCACCGCCAGCATCCACTCCCCCACCGGCCCGGCAAAACGCGCCGCGTATTCATCCGCCGAGGTATGGATGTCCGCCGTCTCGGGAAACGGGCAATCTGGATCCGTCACGCTCATGGGGCCTTTGTAGCGGTTTCGTCGCGCCGGCGCAATCCCACCGCGAACAGCAGCGCGAGGACCAGAAACCCCAGTGCCGAAAAACCAAACACGCCGCGCAGGCTCACCAGCGCCACGCTGCCCGCCACCAGCGGGCCGATGGTCCACCCAATCGAGCGCGTGGTGCTGGCCAAACCGAAGATCACGCCCTGCCGCGATTCCGGCACGTGCTTGGCCAGCCACGCGTTTAGCGCCGGCTCCAACGCGCCCGCAAAAAAGACGTTGCCGAAGCGGATCGGAAACAACACCACGAATGAATGCACCACCATTTGCCAGCCGCTAAACACCGCCGCCACCATGGCGGCCACGATGACCACCCGCAGCGGGTTTACCCGGTCGGCCAGCCAGCCGGTGGCGAGGCCGGCCAGCAGCCCGGCCACACTGCCGCAGGCATTCAATGCCCCGCTCCACAGGGACACCCCCTCCAGCGAGCCGTGGATGTCCTGCACGAGGAGTGGCACAAAGGCCAAATCGAACTGCCGCACAAACGCGATTGCGCCAATCATGCCCAAGACACCGTAGAGCATGGTCGGCAGCGGCGCGCGACGCGGCGCAGCGGGTTGTTGCCCTGCCAGTCTGCCGGCGCGCGCCGCAGGCACCACGGTTTCACGCGTGCAGCACAGCACCAGCAAACCCGCCAGCAACAGCAAGATTCCCGATAACCCAAACGCGGCCCGGTAACCGGCCCAATGCGCCACAAAACCGCCGCAAAAGGCCCCCGCCATGCTCCCCGAAAACACCGCCGCGCTCAGTCCGCCTACCGCCAGGCCACGCCGCTCGCGCGGCATTTCGCCGGCCAGGAACGCCTGCGCCGCCGTCATGGTGCCGGTCAGCGCGCCCTGCATCAGCCGCAGTACAATCAGCATCAATGGCGTGTGCACCGTGCCCATTAGCGACATTACCACCGCCCCCGCCAGATTGGCGCGAATCAGCATGATGCGCTTGCCGTAGCGATCCGCCAGCACCCCCCACAACGGCGCGGCAATCGCCATTGTCACCGCCGCAGACGACGAAAACAACGCCACCCACATCTGCAAGGCCGCGTGGGTAATCACCCCCAGTTCCTGCTGCAAAAAGTACGGCGCAAACGGCAGCGCAAACGAAAATCCCATGATGGACAAGAATTGCGATGCCCACACCAAGGCCATTTGCTTTTTCCACGAATCCGTCATGAGGCCCACGACTATGCCCCACCCCCACCCCGCTTTCCAGCCAGCATTTTTGGACGGCACGACAACGCCGCAAGCCCACAATCGCGGTGGCCGGTGCGTCGCTTTCACACCGCCGGCGGCGGTCACAAAAGACTTTCTTTTCGAGGATGAAAGAAACAGAATGCCAGCTTGCACGAAGAAAAAGCGAAAGCAGAACCTCCACCAAGCGAAAGGGACAAAATGAAAAAAGCGATTCTGATGATTGCACTGGTGTTGTTGGCCACAACCAGCATGGCGCAAGTGATCGGCCTGCCGATTGCGACCACGGCCAGTTCCCAGCCGCTGGGCACGGTGGCGGCTTCCGGCGGTATTGTGCTGGGCGATGATCTCAACTTATATGGCGGACGCATTTCGTTTTCGCCGGTGGACATTCTGGCGATTTTTGGCGACCTCGGCCTGATTGATCCCGACGAGGGCAAAACCGGATTTGCCGCGCAAGGCGGCGGCCTGCTGACCTTGCCGATCCGCGACCTCCCCGTGGATGTCGGGCTGCGCGCAACGGCGGCCTACGCGGCGTTTGATATCCCCGGTGGCGATCTCACGATGAACACTCTCAATGCGGGTGTTCTGGTCAGCCGCGATTTGAATCACATCAGCCCCTATGTTTTCCTGGGCCTCAATTTTGCGGATGTGACTGCGAAATCCCACGGCTACAAGGCCACGGAAGATGAGACGGACTTGGCCCTGGCGGCTGGTCTCATTGTGAAGCTCACCACGGACTTTGCCCTCTACGGCGAAATGGCCCACGTGGATGACCTCTTTGTGGCGGTGGGCGCCCGCTGGATCCACTGACCTGCGGCCACGCCGCTTCTACACCACGCCGGCCCCGTGCGCAGTCCGCCGCGGCCGGCTTGGTTTCCCCGAAAAATGGCTTGCGCCGGAAATGGTTGCTGGCCATGCTGCGGCCAAATCAAGTCATAAGGAGTTGCCATGGTTCCCCAATGGATTATTGAAAAGAAGCGCGACGGACACATTTTGAGCGCCGAAGAAATCCGGTTTTTCATCAATGGATTCACCCAAGGCTCCATTCCCGATTACCAGATGGCAGCCATGGCCATGGCGATTTATCTCAAGGGAATGACCCCCGAAGAGACGGCGATCCTGACCGACTCCATGATGCGCTCGGGCGCGATGGTAGACACTTCTTCCATCAAGCTGCCGCTGGTGGACAAGCATTCCACCGGGGGCATCGGCGACAAAGTCTCACTGATTCTGGCGCCGCTGGCCGCGTGCGCGGGCTTGGCCGTGCCGATGATTTCCGGCCGCGGGCTGGGCATCACGGGCGGCACGCTCGACAAGTTGGAATCCATCCCGGGGTTCAACGTTAATCTGACGGAAAAGCAATTCATTGAAACCATCCACAAGTGTGGATTCTCCATGATCGGCCAAACGGGTGAGATTGCGCCCGCCGACAAAAAGTTGTACGCGCTGCGGGATGTCACCGGCACGGTGGCTTCCATTCCGCTGATCACCGCTTCGATCATGTGCAAAAAGATGGCCGAAGGGATTGACTCGCTGGTGTTGGACGTCAAGTGGGGCACGGGCGCGTTCATGAAGACCATCGAGGACGCCACCACCCTGGCCAAGTCCATGGTGCGCGTGGGCAAGGCCATGAACAAGGGGATGGTGGCTTTGCTGACGGATATGAACCAGCCTCTGGGCCGCACGGCCGGCAACGCGCTGGAGATCATTGAATCCATGGAATGCCTGCAAGGCCAGCACGCCGGCGAAGACCTGATGAATATTACGCTGGCGCTCACCGCGGAAATGCTGGTGCTCGGCAAGAAAGCAGAAAACACCGTGGCCGCGCTGGAGATGCTGCGCGGGCACATTGTGTCCGGGGCGGCATTCGCCAAGTTCAAGGAAATGGCCGTGCTGCATGGCGCGGATGTCAGTACGCTCGACGATTTGAGCAAGCTGCCCAAGGCCCGCATCATCAAGCCGTATCTCGCGCCGTCGGCCGGTTATCTGGCCAAGGTGGATGCGGAGTCCATCGGCCGCGCGGTATTGGTGCTGGGCGGCGGTCGCCAAAAGACTGACGACCGCATTGATTACGGCGTGGGCACTTCCGGCCTCGCCAAGATCGGCGACAAGGTGGAGAAGGGCCAGCCGCTGGTCACGGTGCACGCCAATTCGGAAGCAAAGCTGGCCACTGCCATGGGCTACATTGAGCAGGCGTTTGGTCTCACCGATACGCCTGTTGCGCCGCCCAAACCGATCGTGGACCGCATCACCGGTTAGGCGGGCGATTACACCGCGCCGCGCAGCACCGCGGCAATGTGCCGGGGCAAATACTCGCGGGTGGCGTTGTCCACCGTCAATAGTTCTGTGACGGCGTCGCGTCCGATCCGCTCCAGCCAGCGATCCAGCGCGCGTTGTTGAATCACCGCCAGCACAGGCCGTTCCGCGCGAAATAGTTGCGCAATGGCCGTGACAAAATCATCGCAGGCCAACTCCACCACGCCGAGTTCGTCCAGCACTACAGGCTGGTGGCATGGCAGCAGGCTGGCGCGGGCGTGGGAGATGAATGCCGCGTGATCCAACCGATACGGGAACCCCGCGGCTGTGTTGTCACGCCGGGCAATCACTTGCGGGATTCCGCCCCACGCTTCGAGAAATAATTCCGCGCTGCCGCGTTCTTGCCCGCCCCAATGCGTGCGAAAGCCCGCAGGGGTCGTCCAGCCCAATTCGCGCAGTACCGCTTGCACCACAGTGCTCTTGCCCGCGCCAATGGCGCCGGTGAGCATAATCTTGGGGTGAGGCAGTCGGGGGCCCTCGTCACAATTTGTCTGAATCATGCTCATGGGCCAGCAGCATACCCGGTTGCGCGCCAACGGCCAACCACGCAACCGATAAAACGCTTTGATGAATCCTGCTTTCCTGTTTGCGTCAGGGGGCTAGGTATTTTATGTTTTTAGGGATATTCACGCGCAGGAGCGAATGATGACCAAAGCACGAAAGAATGCCCGCCAACTGATCGGAACCGGCATGCACCGCGTGGATGCGGCCGGCAAGGTTAGCGGGGAGACCCGCTACCTTAACGACATGCCGCTCAAGGGGATTCTGCATGGCGTGGTGGTGCGTTCGCCTGTGCCGCGCGGCATTCTCAAGGCGGTCGAGCCGGATCCGGCCTACAACTGGACCGGAATCACGGTGGCGACGGCCAAGGACATCCCGGGCGAAAACGTGGTGCACATGCACGACCGCACCATGCCGCTGCTGGCGGAAGTCGGCGCGGAAGTACGCTACCGCGGTGAACCGGTGGCCGTGGTGGCCGCCAAAACTCTGGCCCAAGCCAGCGCCGCCGCGGCACATATCCGCGTGGAGGTGGACCCCCTGCCCCCGCTCTTGACGCTGGCCGAAGCCGTGGCCGTTTTCAAGGCAACGCCCGACAAGTTTGACTCGATGAAAAGCCAGGACATCGTCAAGGGCGACATCGCCAAGGGGTTTGCCGAGGCGGACGACATTCTGGAGGGCGAATACGAGGCCGGCCATCAGGAACAGCTTTACTTGGAAAACCAGGGCGTGGTGGTTTATCCGCAAAAAGACGGCTCCATCTTCGCAGATGGCTCGTTGCAGTGCCCCTATTTCCCGGTGCACGAACTGAATGACCCGCTCCAACTCCCGCCGGAAAAAATCCGCGTGCGCCAAACGCCCATCGGCGGCGCGTTCGGCGGCAAGGAGGAATATCCCACCATGTTGATCGGCTATGCGGCCCTGCCCGCGCTGAAATCCGGCAAGCCGGTCAAAATCACTTATGAGCGCAACGAGGACATTCTCTTCACGCCCAAGCGTCATCCGGTGTGGGTGCGCTACAAAACCGGTTTCAAAAAAGATGGCACGCTCACCGCGATTGAATGCGATTACATTCTGGACGGCGGGGCCTACCTGACCATTTCCGACGTGGTGATGTTCCGCGGCATTTTGCATTGCGCGCTGGCCTATCGCTGCGACAATGTGGTGATCCGCGGCAAGGTGGCGCGCACCCATTCCATGCCGTGCGGCGCGTTCCGCGGTTTCGGCGCGCCGCAAGCCATCTGGGGCATTGAATCGCACATTGATGCCGTGGCGGCGCACCTCGGCCGTGCCCCGCATGAGTATCGTCAGCAAATCCATATTCGTCCCGGCGACAGCACCCCCACCGGCCAGATTCTCTCCGCGGAAAACGGCTCCACCACCTGCCTCAAGCAGGCGCTGCAACGTGCTGATTTCGCGCGCAAGTGGCGGCAATCCTCGCAGGGCAAGCTGCGCAAGGGGCAGCAGAAACTCTACGGCGTTGGCCTCGCTTTTCTGGGCCACGGTTCGGCGTTCACCGGCGATGGCGAAGCCAAGTTCAAGGCCAAGGGCCGGGTGGAGTTGGCCACGTTTGCCAACGGCAAGCCCGGGGTGAACATCCGCGTGTCTTCCACCGAGATGGGCCAAGGCGTCCATACCATCTTCACGCAGATTGCGGCGGACGCGCTTTCGCTGGCACCGGAACATATCCGCTTTCCGCTGGCGGATACCGCCTTCGTGCCGAACTCGGGCCCCACGGTAGCCTCGCGCACGACGATGGTGGTGGGCAATGTGGTTTATCGCGCCGCGCAGGATTTGAAGCAGCAGATTGAAGCCTTCGCCGCCCAGCATTTCTTCCGGGGCGCGGCGGCCACGCTGAAAGATTCGCAACTGGTCGCCAAGGGTGCGCGACCGGTGCCATTTGCCAAGGTGGCGCAGGCGATGTTGAAGGAAATCGGCGGCGCGAGCGGTTCGTTCCAGTTCAACTTGCCCGATTCGATCCGCTGGGACCAGACCACTTTCAAGGGCGACTCCTATCCGGGCTATTCCTGGATGGCCAACATCGCCGAAGTGGAAATTGATCCGCTGACCTACGAGTTGGCCGTCACGCGCGTGACGGCGGTCATTGATATCGGCCGCGTCATCAATCCAGTGACAGCCGGAGGGCAGGTCGAGGGCGGCCTGACCCAGGCGCTGGGCTACGCCGTCATGGAAAAGATGGGCACCGGCAAAAACGGGCTCTATGACGCTGCGCGGCTCCAGACCTACATCATCCCCACCGCGCTTGACACGCCGGAGTTCGACATCCACTTTGTGGAATACCCCTACACCTTCGCGCCGCCGGGCGCCAAGGGCGTGGGCGAACTGCCCATGGACGGCCTTGCGCCGGCCATCGCTAACGCGGTTGCCGCGGCAACCGGGCGTCGCCTGCGACAAATCCCCATCACCCCTGAAGCCATTTATGAGGCCGTCCACGGCGGCCGGGAAGGCACCCCATGAGCAACGTCACCCGCACTTGGAAACTGAACGGCAAATCCGTCACGGTCCGCGCGCCCGCCGGGCGCCGACTGCTGGATGTGCTGCGCGATGATCTTGGCCTGACCGGCTCCAAGGAAAGCTGTGGCGAAGGAGAATGCGGCGCGTGCACGGTGCTGGTGGACGATGAGCCCATGGTCTCTTGCCTGATTCCCGTGGGCCAACTGCCCAACGGTACGGAAATTTTGACCATCGAAGGCATCGCGCGCAAAGCTGCGGGCCGGGTGATCCAGCAAGCCTATATCGAATGCGGCGCGGTGCAATGCGGGTTTTGCATTCCCGGCATGGTGGTCAGTTCCTATGCGCTGCTCCAGCGCAATCCCAAGCCCTCCACCCGCGCCATCCGCGACGCGCTGGCCGGCAACCTCTGCCGTTGCACGGGCTACGCCAAAATTATTCAGGCCGTGAAACTGGCCGCCACTCGCCTCGCCAAACGCACCCGTTGAGGCCCGCCATGAAAAATATTGAAAAAATCGCATTTCAATTTCCGGCCACGCTGGTGGCGGCGCTACGCCTGCAAGCCAATGAGAAAACTCGCGGCAAGTTGCTCGCCGGCGGCACGGACCTGATGGTGCAATGGGCTTCCGGCGTGCCCACGCCCGAGCGCGTGACTTCGCTGTGGAACCTGCCGGAAATTTCCGCCATCCGGGTTTTGGCGGACCATGTGGAAATCGGCGCGGGCGTGACCCACGCCTTTCTGGTGGATTGCCAACCACTGCGCACGCACGTGCCCGCGTTGGTGACGGCCGCCGGGACGGTTGGGGCCAAGCAAATCCAAGCACGTGGCACCCTCGGCGGCAACGTGGCCAATGCTTCGCCGGCCGGCGATACCGCCCCCGCCCTGCTGGTGACGGACGGCACCGTCGTGCTGGCTTCGCAAGCCGGCGAACGCGAAGTGTCGCTGAGCCAATTCTGGACCGGCTATCGCCAGATTGCCGCACGGCCGGATGAAATCATCGTGGCCTTCCGCCTGCCCAAGCGCGGCAAAGCCCGCGAGCGCTTCCGCAAGATTGGCACCCGTCGCGCGCAAGCCATCAGCAAAGTCATGGCCGCCTCGCGCATTCGTGTGGAAAAAGGCGTGATTGTATCGGCGGCCATTGCGTTGGGCTCCGTGGCCCCCACCCCCGTCCGCCTGACACAGGTGGAACAATTCCTGGCCGGCAAAAAGCTGACCCCCGCCCTCATTGCCGAAGCCGAAAAACTGGCGCAAACCACTGTCCAGCCCATTGCGGATATCCGCTCCACGGCGGAATACCGCCGCTGGGCCTCCGGCCGGCTGGTCCGCGACGCGCTCGAACACCTCTAAACTAGAGACGGCGTTTCCGTCGCGCGGCGCGGATTACGGGGTATACAATCCGGCAGGTTTGGCCGAAAAACTGCGCATAAATCCATTGCACCGGCCTGCCTGATTCGGGTATGGTACGCCGCGACCACTCAAACAAGGAGTCATGCGATGATACGTTGGTTGCCCGCCCTGTTGTGCTTGTTGGCCTTGGCCGTCACGGCCGTTGCCCAAGATGATTTGGATGCCCTCCTCGCCGGCCTTGGCGATAACGAGGTCGTTGCCGCCCCTGTTGCCGCAGAACCCGCGGCGGCTCCCGAAGAAGCCGCTGTTGCCGATCCTTTTGCGGATCTGCTGAACGCCGCGGAACCGGTAGTGGAAGAAGCCTCGGCTGCCGTGGAAGAGGTGATTGAAACCGCCCCCGACGTTGCAGACCCGTTTGCCACCGCGCCGGCGGCCGATGACCCGTTTGCCGATCTGTTGGCTGCGCCCGCAGAGGAACCGGTGACAGAAGTCGTCGAAGACGTGGTTGCTGAACCAATCGCGGAAGAAGCCGCCGCAGTGGAAGACCCATTTGCCGACCTGCTCGGCGAGGCCCCCTTGGCTGAAGAAGTCCCCGTGGCCGAAGAAGTCGTTGAAGACGTGATCGAAGCCCCTGTAGCCGAAGAGGCGATTGCGGAGGAAGACCCGTTTGCCGACCTGCTTAGTGAGGAACCCGTGGTGGAAGAATCGCCGATAGTGGAAGAAGTGGTCGAAGACGTGATCGCTGAGCCGGCCGTGGAAGAGGCTGTCGCAGATGAAGATCCATTTGCCGACCTGCTTGGCGATGAGCCCGTGGTCGAAGCAGCTCCCGTGGCGGAAGAAGTCGTGGAAGAAGCGGTTGTCGAAGAAGTCGAGTCGCCTGATGCCCCCGCCACTCAGCAGGATGTGGATGAGGCCATTTCCATGCTGAAGGGCAAGCCGAAGGCCGACAAGAAGGCTGAGCCCAAGAAGGCCAAGGACAAGAAGGCGGAAGAGCCCAAGAAAGCCAAGGCCGATGACAAGAAAGCCGACGAGCCCAAGGCCAAGGAAAAGAAAGCCGATGAGCCCAAAGCGAAGCCGGTTGAGGAAAAAGAAGCGGCCAAGCCGGTCTTGAAGCCGCGCGTGGCCGACAAGGCTCCCGACTGGAACGAGCCGATTTATTGGTAAGGCAATTGCGGCCTGCAAGCCGGCGGAATTTTCCGCCGGCTTTTTTATTGCGCGGCGAATGCCGCCCACTCGGCGGGGGTATTGATGTTGCGCAAAATGGCGGGATCATCCACCGCCAGCGTTCGGGCCTGCGGGCGCGCCCAGTCGTCCACGCGGGCATCCGGCGGCAGGTTCAGCAACTCGTGCGCCGCGGCGGCGGACACCCATAGCAGGTTGCCTTTCGCTGCTTGATAGACCGGTCGCCAAATGGCGGCCGGTTCCCGCGCTGCCGCGGCCAGAATGGCCCGCACGGTTTCAGGCTTCACGCCAACCGCATCCACCGGCATGAAAAGAAAGCCCGTGGCCTCGGGGAACGCGACGATCCCGGCTTGCACGGAAGTGGCCCGCCCTTGTGCCCAACGGGTATTTTCTACCACACGCAATGTTGCCGGCAACTCTTGGCGGATGCGTTCGGATTCAGCGCCCAGCACAATGGCCACTGGAGCGCAGCCGCCGGCGGCCAGCACTGCGGTTTGGCGAACGGCCAACGGTATGCCGTCGGCCCCGCGCAGCAGCGCTTTGGGCATCCCCATGCGTTGCGACGCCCCCGCCGCCAGGACAATGCCCACGGTTTGTTCCACCACGCTTCAGCCTCCGCGCTTGGCCACCGCGCGCCGGTACACATCCAGATATTTCCGGGCGGAGGCCTCCCACTCAAAACGCTGCTGCATGGCCTGCTCACGCATAAGCGTGACGTGGCTCGGCCGGTCATACCACGTGCTGACCGCCCAGCCAATGGTTGCCCGCAGCGCATTGGCTTCCGGCGTGTAAAACTTGAAACCGGTCCCCTGCCCTTCGCCCTGGTTGTACTGGATGATGGTGTCCTCCAGCCCGCCGGTGGCATTCACCACGGGCAACGTGCCATAGCGCAGCGCATACAACTGGCTCAGGCCGCAGGGTTCAAACAGCGACGGCATCAAAAAGAAATCGCTTCCGGCCTGAATGCGGTGCGACAACTCCTCGGAAAACCCAATTTCCACGGCCACGCGTCCGGGATATGAACGGGCAAGCCAACGGAAGAAGTTTTCGTCATCGTGATCGCCGGAGCCGAGCACCACCAGTTGCAACTGCATTTCGTTGAGTGCGGCAGGCAAAGCCTCGCGCAGCAAGCCGGTGCCTTTCTGGGCGGCCAGCCGTGTCACCATGCCAAAGAGCGGCACGGCGGCATCCTGCGCCAAGCCCATCTGGGCTTGCAGCTCGCGCTTGCACTGCCCCTTGCCGATCAACGATGTCGCGCGGAAGTTTGCGGGGATCAGCCGGTCGGTCTCCGGATTCCACACATCATAATCAGCGCCGTTGAGGATCCCGACAAAGTCATCGCCACGCCGTTGCAAATAGCCGGAGAGACCGTTGCCGCCCGGCTCGCCAAGAATTTCCCGCGCATAGGTGGGCGAGACCGTGGTGATGGCATCGGCATAATTGATGCCGCCTTTTAGCAGATTGATTTTGCCCCATGCCTCCAGGCCATCCGGCGTGAAGTACTCGCTGCCCAGGCCCAAGTAGCCCAGCGCCGATGGATGATAATAGCCCTGATATCCTTGATTATGAATGGTCAGCACGCCGGCCGCCCGCCCGAGGGGGACACCGGCCTTGCGCCACGCATCCAACAGCACGGCCATGACTGCCGTGGGCCAATCATGTACATGCACAACATCCGGCAACCAATGGCGATCATGGCACACCTGCGCCGCCGCCATGCACAGCAGGCCGAAGCGAAACGCGTTGTCGCCATATTCTGCGCCGTGGTCGTCATAGATTCCGGGCCGCGCGTAGTAGCGGTTGTGCTCGATGAACCACACCGGCACCTCGCCATCGTTCATGCCGCGCCAGACGCCGCAACCGTTCACCTCGCCGCCGCCGCAGACCACCCGACAGGAGGGTTCTTCCACCAGCCGGTACTTCTCGCGCGCAATGGAGTCATAGAGTGGCAGCGCCACACGTACATCCGCGCCCAGCCGGCGCAGCGCCTTGGGCAAGCTGCCAACCACATCGCCCAGCCCGCCGCTTTTGGCAAACGGCGCGCATTCCGAAGCAACAAACAAAACCTTCAGCGGGGGTGAGCCGGCGGCAACTGAATTGATGTCCATGCGCGCAGTATAGGCCCGTGGCCAGCGGCCGCACAATGGCAAAGACAAGCCAAGTTCGTGGCAACCACCGGGCAGTAAAAAGGCCCCGCGTTCAGCAAACGCGGGGCCGGTCAGGGCCGTAACGGGTTATTCGGCGGCCTTGATGGCGTCCCACAGGTGGGTGTATTTGATATTGTCCGCGCCAAGGTCGGCAATCATTTCCAGCTTGGCCACCACCTCGTCCGGCGGGAACAGGATGGGGTCTTCGCGCACTTCTTCGCTGAGGAGTTCATAGCTGGGCACGTTGGGGCACAGGAAGTAGATGAACTCGGTCAGCTCGGCAGCCACGCGCGGCTCAAGAATGAAATTGATGAACGCATGGGCCAGTTCCACCTGTGTGGCATCGGCGGGAATCACCATGTCATCAAAACTCAGCACGCTGCCTTCGCGGGGCACGGCGATGGCGATATCTTCTTCCTCGGTCTGCACCAGCATGAGATCGCCGCTATACCCGTGCGTGATGAGGAATTCCCCGGACGCGAGGCCATTTTTGTACTGTTCATTGTCAAACTTGGCGATGTTCTTCTTCCAGCGCACGAGCACGTCTTTGGCGGCGGCCAGCTCGTCATCGTTCGTGGTGTTGAGGCTGTAGCCAAGGAACTTGAGCGCGGCGCCAATGGCTTCGCGCTGGTCGTTGAGCATGGTCATGCGGCCCTTGTACTCCGTGCGGTCGAGCATGTTCCACGACGGTTCAAAGTCCGGCACACGGCTCGCGCGGTAGCCTAGGCACGTGACGGTGAGGGTGTACGGCACGCTGTGGTCCATCTCCTTGTCAAACGCCATATGCAGATATTTCGGATCCACGTTGCCCAAATTGGGCAGCAGATCGTGATTGAGTTTCTGCAGCATGCCCTGCTCGTTCATGATTTTGACCATGTAGCTGCTGGGGAACAGCAGGTCATAGCCCTTGGCGCCGGCTTTCAGCTTGGCGTACATGGCCTCGTTGGAGTCGTAGGTGTCCACGACCACCTTGCAGCCATGTGTCCGTTCAAACTCTTTGACGAGCGACGGCTTGACGTAATCCGACCACGTGTAGACGTGCAGCACCGGCTTCTTGTCGGCACAACCGCACAGCGCGGCGAGGAGCGCGGCACAGCCGGCCGCGAGCAGCATTTTTTTCAGTATCATGGGGGGTCTCCTTGGGGTTGTGGTTATTTAGCCGCTTTGGGCTCTTGTTGGGTCAGATACTGGCTGACAATCACGCACGTGAACGTGATTACCAGCAGGATGGTGGACAGCGCGTTGATCAGCGGGGGCGCGCCATACTTGATCATGCTGTAAATCTTGATGGGCAGCGTGGTCGAGCCCGGCCCCGCCACAAAGAACGAAATGACAAAGTCATCAATGGACAGCGTGAACGCCAACAAGCCGCCGGCGAGAATGCCGGGCGCCAGCATCGGCAGCAGCACGCGCCACACCGTGGTCCACCAGCCGGCGCCGAGGTCCTGCGCGGCCTCCACAATCGCAAAATCAAAATCCTGCAAGCGGGCCAGCACGGTCATGGCCACATAGGACAAGCAGAACGTCACGTGCGCGATGGCAATGGTAACCAGCCCCAGTTGCACCTTCAGCGCCACGAAAAACAGCAGCATGCTCAAGCCCATGAGAATTTCCGGCAGCACCAGCGGGGTATAGATGATGCTGTAGTGCAGCTTTTGCAGGCGGCTGCCGGCAAACCGGTGCAGCGCAAACGCTGCGGAGGTCCCCAGCACCATCGAAACCAGTGTGGCGCTCAACGCAATAAACAGCGTATTCTGCAGCGCGTGCCAAATATCATCCTCCTGCATGAGCCGGATGTACCACTTGAGCGACGTGGATTCCCACGAACCGCCGAAGCGCGACGAATTGAACGAGTTGGCCACCAGAATCACAATGGGCAGATAAAAGAACAAGATCACCGCCCAGGTGACGATCATGGGAACGCGGCTGGGTTTCATGGCCTTAGACCCCCTCCTCGCGCAAGGCGTCTTTGGGGCTTTCTTTCCGGCGCAGCGTGGTGATGGTGATCATGGGGATCAGCACCGCCAGCGTCAGCAGTGCGGAGAGTCCTGCCGCGTGCGGCAGATTGCGGTCCACAAACGTGCGCTGGGCAATCTTGTTGCCGATCATTTCGCTGGTGGGACCGCCGACGATATCCGGAATGACGTACGACCCCAGCGACGGAATGAACACCATCAGAAAAGCGGTCAGCAGCCCCACGCGAATGCCCGGCAAAAACACCGCGCGGAAGGCGCGAAACGACGTGGCCCCCAAATCCTTGGCGGCCTCGATCAGGCGGAAATCGAATTTTTCGGAAGCCGCATAAATCGGCAGGATGGCGAACGGCAGTTCGGTATACACCATCACCAGCAGCACCGCGAAGGTGTTGTATAGCAGCGAGGTGTCCGGCGTGCACAAGTGCAGAAACACCAGCAACTGTTTGAGCAGGCCTTCCGGATGCAGCAGCACTTTCCACGCAAAAATACGCACCAGAAAGCTGGTCCAGAACGGCAGAATTACCAGCAGCAGGACCATCTGCCGGCGGCGCGGGCTGATTCGCGCCATGTAATAGCCCATGGGCGTGGCCAGCACGATACACAGCGCGGTCACCACCACGCTCAACCAGATGGTGCGCCAAACAATGGCCGGATAATTCGGATTGCCCAACGTGCGCAGGGTTTCCAGCGTCCAGCCGGAGCCGATGCCGCCATACGGGGTGGCGGGCTTGAACGTGATGGCAAACACCAGGACGGTGGGAATCAGAAACAGCACCAACAGCCACACCAGCGAGGGCAGCGTGACCAGCCACTCGAACACCCTGACCCGGCGCTGGGCTTTCATTGCGCCGTGGCGCTCCCCGCCAAGTCTGCGCCGTTGAGGCTGGGTGGATTTTCGCCGACCTCTTCCGGTGGCAGTTGAATCAGGTTTTCATCTTGCGCGCTGTATTTCTCCAGCATGAAGCCGTCATCCGCGTGCCAACTGATCCAGACCTCTTCGTGCCAGCGGATCGGCTTTTCATCCAACAGAAAACGACTGTGCTGGCGGATGATGGAAATCCGGTAATCGCCAGTGCGCACCCAGTACTTGGTTTGCGAGCCGAGGTAGATGACATCCTCGACCGTGCCGGCAATGATGTTGAGGTGCGGCGTGGTCGCCGGGCGCTCGCGCGAAATGCGCATTTTTTCTGGACGGATGCTCAAGAATACGCGCTCGCCTTCCTTGATCTGCTTGTCGTTGAAACACTCCAAATCCGGGAAGTCCTCGATTTTGAGACGGCTATAGTCCTTGTCCACCGCCGCCGCGAGGAAGCCGTTGAGCACGGAATCTTTTTCCAGCGGCTCGGCCACGGTGCCATCAAAAAAGTTGGTGTCGCCGATGAAGGCGGCCACAAAGCTCGAACGGGGGGCCTCGTAGATTTCTTCCGGCGTGCCGAGTTGCTCGATCTTGCCCAGCTTCATCACGGCGATCCGGTCGGAGAGGCTCATGGCTTCGCCCTGGTCGTGCGTCACATACAAGAAGGTGATGCCCACTTCGTCGTGAATGAGATCCAGTTCGATCAACATCCGCTGGCGCAGCTTCAAATCGAGCGCGGCCAGCGGTTCATCCAGCAGCAGCACGCGCGGCTTGTTCACCAGTGCGCGCGCGATGGCCACACGCTGTTTTTGACCGCCGGAAATCTGATCCGGCTTTTTCCATGCCTGATCTTCCATTTGAATCAAGGTGAGCATCTTGGCGACCTCTTCCTTGATTTCTTTTTTGGGGCGCTTGGCCACTTTGAGACCGAAGGCAATGTTGTCCCACACGGAGAGATGCGGAAACAACGCGTAGCTTTGGAAGATGGTATTGACCTTGCGCTCATAGGGCGGCAAATCCGTCACGTCTTCGCCCCCGAGCAGCACGCGCCCGGTGTCCGGTTGCTCAAACCCCGCCAGAATGCGCAGCAGCGTGGTCTTGCCACATCCGCTGGGGCCAAGGAGCGAAAAAAATTCGCCTTGCTTGACGGTCAACGAAACGTGATCAACCGCTTTGACATCGCCATAATGTTTAGAAACATCCTGGAACTCCAGAAACTCGCTCACAGCCCTGTGCGTCCTCCGTTTTTAAGACCAGCAGCCCGTCATTTTTCTGAAACAAACGATGCGCATTATGGAACAGCCTCCCCTCATTTCAATCAAAACTTTCACACTTTTTTGGGGACCTCCGGGCGACTGGTTAGCCGCCGCGTAGCGACTGTTGGCGAACCTGATTTTTGCTAGCCCGCTACATTTCCATTTTCCCGTCAAACATGGCATTTGGCGCGGTATTTTGGCGTTTTTGCTGTCCGGCGGATGTTTGACTTGCCCTGCCGGTTGCGGCATAGTTCACGGCATGACGGCTGGCCGGCTGAAGTCGGCAGCTTTCAACTCGAAGGGTATTGCCATGAAAAAAATTGCATTGTCGTTCCTGCTGGCCTGCTGCTTGAGTGGAGAACTCCTTGCCCAACCCGCCGCCCCGCCCACCTTCACTCCGGAGCCGCCGGAACCGGCCGCGCTCGCATTCGTCAACCACTATTTGGAATTGCTCGCTGCCGACAATACTGAGCAGGCGCTGGCGCTCAATGACCTGCGCGGCATGCGGCAATATCTGCTGGAGCGCCGCCTCGCGGAGCTGCAAGCCCACAATCCAGAATTGACCGCCGCCGAGATCGAAGAGATTTCCTCGCAACTGCAAATGCACGACCTGGATCCCGCCCGCCTGCGCGCCATTTTGCTGGAAGTCATGCAACAGGGAAAGTTCACCGGCATGACGTGGGCCATCCAGGGTTTTGCACCGGCTCCGGAAGGCCTAGATGGCTATCTGGTCCAGATCAGCGCGCGCAACGCCGACCACGCAGAAAAGCCATTTTTACTTGGCATTAAAAAACTGGGTGAACAATGGCAAGTGGCGCCGGAAATTCTTGAGGAGCTGAACCGTCAGCTTGCTCCCGCCCGGCTCCCCAATCTGCCGCCACCCACGGAAGTCGAAACAGCCGTGGATGTTTTCTGGACCCGCTGGCAGCAGGGGGAACTGGCCGAGGCCTATGACACATTTGCGCCGGAATACCGTGGCAAAACCTCCCTGCTGGCATTTTTGCAGCAGGCGCAGAGCTTCGTAGACATTGCCGGAATGCCTACGACTTGGGAGATCACCCGCTGCCGGCCCCTGACACCCGACACCCTCGGCTTGGGCGTTGACGTGCGGGGACTTACCGCCACCCGGCCAATCGTTATGGTGTACCGCAAGGCGCCAGCCGGCTGGCAACTGTACGACATCCAATTGCAAATGCCCCTCCCCCCGGAAGGCCGCCCCCCCCTCCCCGCGGGCCCTGCCCCCTTCCGCTCCAACCTGCGGCCCGACCTGAAGCCGGACCTGTCCACCCCGGCCGCCCCCCTGCATCAGGCGCCCACCGGGCCAACAGCTCCATAAGCCGCAAAACACTTGATTTTTTCACCCGAATGGTTCAGCCTGCCGTCTCGGGAATGTGTGCATCAGAAATGAATACTCATCCTGAACTGGCCCCAGTGTCAGGGACGTTTTCCGGGCAGGGAAAACGCCTCGGCGTGTTTGTTATTTCGTACAACGCTGAAAAACTGATCCAAGAAACCTTGCAACGGATTCCGGATGAAATCTGGCGCGAGGTGGAAGTTGTCTATGTGGTGGACGACTGCAGCATGGATGAAACCACCCGCGCGGCGCTCACCTATCCCGATCCGTATCGCAAGTTGAAGGTATTTCGCAATCGCATCAACCGGCGCTACGGGGGCAACCAGAAGTTCGGCTATCAGTACGCCATTGACCGCGGCTTGGATGCCGTCATCATGCTGCACGGCGATGGCCAATATGCGCCGGAAATGCTGCCGCAGTTATTTCAGCCGCTGATTGACGGCTCCGCGGATATCGTCATTGGCTCGCGTATGCTGCACCGTCGCGACGCGCTCAAGGGCGGCATGCCCAAATATAAATTTGTCGCCAATATTTTTCTGACCGGCATCGAAAACCTGCTCAGCGGCCTCTCCATGTCGGAATTTCATTCCGGTTACCGCGGCTATACAACGCAGTTTCTAAAACGGATTCCTCTCTGGGAAAACAGCGACGAATGGCATTTCGATTCGCACATTTTGTTCCAAGCCAAACAAGCCGGTGCAACCATCACGGAAATCCCAATTCCCACGCATTACGGCAACGAAATCTGCCATGTCAACGGCATCTCCTATGGCCTGAATTGTATCCGCAGCGCACTGCTCTTTCGTCTGCACCGCTGGGGTTTGGTGCGGCTCAACCGCTACGACATTGCCCCCCGCTCGCTTGTGGATGCGCGCAAACTGGACGACCCCTACTCCTCGCACTCGCTTATTTACCGCCGCCTACGCAAGATGAAGCTGACCCACGACAAGGTGCTGGACCTCGGCTTCGGCTGCGCGGGTATTGCCGCCGCCATCACGCAGCACGGCGCGGTGCTGGACGGCGTGGACCGCGACCCCGTCGCCATCGCCGAATCCGGCCCCCTGTTCCGCCGCACGTTCCAGCATGACATCAATGACCTCGACAACATCCCCTTCAACGAGAAATACGACATCATCCTCGCCGCCGATATTTTGCAGTTCTTGGTGGATCCGGCCGACATTCTCTCCCGGCTGAAAAAATATCTGGTGAAGGGGGGCATGTTGGTTGTCGCCCTGCCCAATGTGGTCAATGTGCAACCGCGCCTGCGCATTCTGTTGGGCCGCTTCCCGCTGCACCACCGCGGTATTTTGGAAGAACAAGCATTGCATTTTTACACGCTCGACAGCATGAAACAACTGCTGGTGCGCGCCGGCTGGCAGGTGGAAGAAACCGATGTCACTAACGTGCCCCTCACGTTGCTGTTTCCATTTTTGCGGGCCCGACGCTGGCGATTGCCTCTCTGGCTGTGCCGCGGCCTGACGCTGATGTTCAAAGGCCTTTTCGCCTATCAGGGCCTGCTGTTTTGTAAAAACCCCAACGAGGCTGATCTACTGTGAAAAGCCAACCGGTTGCCGCAGGAACCATGCCGGCGGTGCCTTACCGACAAGCGCCCCTGGTGTTTCTGTTGATGCTGGTGGCCGTGCTGGGTATGACCTGGCCCTGGCTCCAGACCTTCTCCAACGCCATGCTAAACCATTGGGACCCGCCGTTCCATGCCTGGAAGTTGGAATATGTGGCGCGCGCCATCCTCAATGGCCACCTGCTGCCACCCGATGGCAACACCAACATGTACTACCCATATTCCGGCACGCTGTATTATGAGGCGCTCCACTGGCCGCAAGCGTTGTTGGCCGCGCCATTGTTTGGTTGGCTGAACCTCAATCCCGTGCTGGTCTACCACGTGATTCTCGTGTTGTTTTGGGCACTCACCGGCGTCTGTACCTGGATGCTGATGCTGGCCTTGGGCTCCACTCGCCGCTCGGCCCTGCTGGGCGCGCTGCTGTTCACCATTATCCCCTACCGCATCAGCTACATGGTCGAATTCAACATGCAGTTGAATTTTGGCATCCCGCTCTTTTTCTTTTTTATGGTGCGCTATTTCCAGCGACCGGCCATCCGCTATGCCTGCGGCATGGCCCTCGCCTGGTGGCTCCAAGCCATCAGTGAACTCTACCAAGCCGTTTTTCTACTTCTGATTTTGCCTTTCCCGGCGCTGGCGCTCATGGCCAACAACTGGCACCTCCTTAAATCGTTCCGCCGTTTTTGGCTGCCGGGCATCTGCGCGGCGATTCTGGGCGGCGCGCTGACATGGCTGATCCTGCGGCCATACCTCACCATGCTCCATGTTCATGCCGTCAACCGCGGCTTGCAGGAGATCGCCACCCACGTGCTGGAACCGCTTTCCTTCCTGCGGCCGGGTGGCCGCTTTCACTACCCTCCGCCCATGGATGCCCGCCGCGACGAAATGATCGTCTATCCCACCGTGGCGCTGATCTTGCTGAACTGCCTGCACGTGGTGAACGACACCCGCCGGCTGCTGCGCCACCGGGTCTCCCGCTGGCTCTGGCTGGCGCGCGTGGTCCGCTGGCTGGCGCTCATTGCATTCTTCTTGGTGACCTTCGGCATCTATTTCTTTGGCGCGCCGGCCGCCGGCGGCAATCTCTACGGCCTGTTGCCGGTCATCGCCATTCTTTTTTCTGTTTTGGTGCTGGTGCGGCCCACTTCCACCAACCCGGCCACCTTGTTCATGACCGGATTTTTCTCGGCAGCGGTGTTCGCCTTTTTTTTGAGTTTTGGGCCGGGCATTCGCATCCGCCATGCGCACTTCGGCACGCCCAATTGGTTGTATTTGTGGATCTACAATCATCTCGACGCTCTGCAAGGCTTCCGGGTGGTGTCGCGTTTCAGTGTGTATGTGCTGCTCTTCATGGTGTTGGCCGGCGCCCTGGCCTGGAGCCGAATTGAACGCCGCTGGCTGCGCCACGGCCTCCGCAAATGGCTCTGGCTGGTGCCGCTCGCGCTGGCCATTCCCGAATGCCTGCCGCAACCTTTCAAAACGACGCCGTTGGAATACCCGCTCGCCACGCCGGTCATGCAGCAATTGGACCAATTGCCCGGCCCCTATGTTTTGGCCATGGCTCCGATGGGCGACCGCGCTTTGGATTCACGCTATATGTTGCAGATTGCCCGCACCGACCGGCTCTTTGTCTACGCGTGGGGTGGCGCTTACCCCGACTACACCACGCAGGTCGGGCAAGCCATGGCTCCCGCCAAACCGCAACCTGCGCTGGCAGCTAATCTCCTGCGCCAGGTGTGGCCCCCCTGTTACATTTTGGAAGATAAGAGCGTCACGCGTAAAGCTCGCATTCCATACAATTATGTCGAGCTGTTTGCGGGCGAAGCCAGCCTGGTTGCCGAAGATAACCGTTTTGCGTTGCTCAAATTGAACCCACCCACGGAACCAGCCGCCGAGGCCCACCGCATGGTGCGCCACGATTATCTTGTCCAGTATCCCTGCATCACTTTCAGCGCGCGAACTCCGGCCGGCAGCCCACCCGTCACGCTCTGGCTGGACTTGAACGGCTATGTTATCGGACGCTGGACCATTGGACCGGAAGCACGTGATATCCATGTGGATATTCCCGCTCGTTACGCCGTCAAACTCACGCCCAACCTGTTCCGATTCCGCACAGAAGACGCCATGCCCTTCTTCCTCGACAGCTTCGCGGCCGCGCGCCACCCCGGCCCACTCACGGAACCGGCGCTGGATTGCGCCACTGCCAACTGTCCCCTGCCGCTCGGCCACATTCACCAAATCCCCGCCGAAGCCATTCCGCTGAAAATCCGTTTCACGAGCGGGTTTCGCCTTATCGGTTGTGAACCGCTCCAAACCACCGCGCCGGCCGGCGGCGCCTTCCGCCTGCGCTATTACCTCCAATGCCCGCGTGATTTGGAAATCATCACCGGTTCGGTGTTGGCAACCCGGGTGACTGCCGCCAGCGGCAAATGGGTGGAAGAACGCAGTATCATCGCCGCCGTATGCGATCTCAATGACCTGCAATGTCAAATCCATCCCGGCATCTACACGCTGGAGCAAACCATCCAACTTCCTGAACACTTTGCGCCCGGCGACTACGTGCTTTCCGTTTTGCTGCGTACGGAAAAAGGCCAGCGCATCTATGGGATGAGCAATAAGAAACCCGGTCGGATATTCGTCCTGCCCGTTCCCATCCGCATCCTCGCGGCGGACGACTGACCCGCGCCGCTACGCGCGAGCCGGACCGGCAAAGGTCGGGTGCAGCCCAAACTCGCCGGTGAGCACCTCCACCAGCTCGGTCATAGGCAGGCCCACCACGTTCGTGTAGGAGCCTTGGATTTGCCGGATCATGTAGGCCGCGCGGCCCTGAATGGCATAGGCCCCCGCCTTGTCCATCGGCTCCCCGCTTTCGATATAGGCCTTGATTTCGGCGGCGCTGAGCTTTTTGAACTCCACATCGGTCACAACGGCCTGCGCCCACGATTTCAGTGGCCCCTTGCGCCCCGGCTCATACACGCAAAAACCGGTGATGACCTGATGCACCTGGCCGCTGAGCGCCCGCAACATCGCCTGCGCGCCGCGCGCCGACTGCGGTTTTTCCATAATTTTTCCACGTAACACCACCACGGTATCTGCCGCCACAATCACGGCCTCGGGCGAGACCCGCTGCGCCACATCCATGGCCTTTTCCTGCGCGTTGCGCAGGACATATTCCGCCGCATCTTCGCCGCGCCGTGGCCGCTCCTGCGTGAGCGGCGTCGCCACCCGGAAGGGATAGCCCAGTTGCCGGAAATATTCACGCCGCCGTGGGCTGGCGCTGGCCAAGATCAATTTACGATTCTGTTTTTTCTTTTTTTTCATACGCTTTTCCTGTGCCGCCGGTGGTCCACCGGAACATTTTTTCAGTCAGCGCGCCGAGCGCGCCATATTGCAGGGAACCCAGTGGGGTCCAGCGCGCCCACGCGCCCCGGGGTCGCGCCTGCCGCGCCGCGCGCAGCCAGGATTCCGTGCCGGCCACGGAAGTCGCCGCGCCGTCGAGCGCGTAGAGATTCACACGCCGCACGCCGCACCCCAGCACCACGCCCACCGCCTGTTCGAGATCGCGCGTATCGCGCATGCCGCGCAAATACGCATAAAAATCTGCGCCGCCGCCGAACAATGCCGCCCGCTCCGCGTTTTGCGGAATGGCGGTGTAGTCGCCGATCAAACCCACATCCACCGCTGCTCGCACGCCATAGAGCCGCCGGGCCAGAGTGGCGTAGCGGTTCAGCATCGCCACATAACTTTCCTGGCCAACCCGGTAGCGGTAGGTAATGAAGCTCAGCGCGTCCCATGTCACACCGGTCACCGGCGCGTTGAGCGCATCCTCCAGCGCCACGTTGCCGCGCGCCTGCGCATCGAGAAACGCGCGGTTGGCCGCGCCATCCACGGCGTAACCGCTGGCGTGCAACCCGGCAATCAACTCATTGAGCTCAGCCACGTCTCGCAAAAATTGAGTGGGATTCAACTGGGCGCGCAGCACGCCTGCCAACTGGCGCGGACTCTTTGCCCGCACCGCGGCGAACAATTCGCGCCCCAACAGCGGTGACGGCTCGCAATCAAACACAAAAGCGCGCACCGCGAGTTTTTCTTGAGTAAAATACTCCACGGCTTGCCGGGCCAGATCTCGCGTGGCGGCCAAACTCGCCTGCCCCACATACAGGTGCTCGTCATAGGGCAGCAGCAGCCAGGCATCCACCCGCACCCCGGCTTGCGCCGCCGCGCGCACCAGCGGCGCAAAATCTGGGTCGGCGAAACTTTCGCGCTCCACGTGGAGAATCAGATCACAATCATATTCGGCCAAAGTCGGCAGCTCGCGCGCGACTTCGGCATAGGGCATGAATTCACACCAGATCGCCAACCGCGCCAGCGGCGGTTCCGCGGCGGGTGCGGCCATGGCCAGCAGTCCGGCCAGCCCCAGTGCCAGCCAGCCGGTTTTACGCGCGCTTGTCGGCCGCGCGTACGCGGTTCCAGATGGCATCCATTTCAGCAAGGGTGCAATCCTTCAGCTTGCGGCCGGAAGCGGTAATTTCCTTTTCCACGACTTCGAAGCGGCGCACAAACTTGGCGTTGGTGCGCTCCAGCGCATAGGCCGGGTCCACCTTCATGAAGCGGGCCACATTGACCACGGAAAAGAGCAGGTCGCCCAATTCTTCAATGATGCCCTGCCGCTGTTTGCGGTTGACGGCGGTTTTCAACTCGCGGACTTCCTCGTCCAGCTTTTTGAAGACATCAGCAATATCGGGCCAATCAAAGTTGACCCGCGCCGCGCGCCGTTGCAGTTGATAGGCACGGTGGAGCGGCGGCACATGCTTGGGCACGCCATCCAACGCGGACTTGCGCACCTTCTTTTCGGTTTTCTTGATGGCATCCCAGTTGCGCAAAACATCCTTGGAGTCGCGCACTTTGACATCGCCAAATATATGGGGGTGTCGCCGGACCAGCTTGTCAGAAATACCCTGCGCCACATCCGCAAAGTTGAAGGTGCCCTCTTCAGCGGCAATCTGCGCCTGGAAAATAATCTGCAGCAGCAAGTCGCCCAGTTCTTCGGCTAGATCAACGCGGTTGCCACTTTCCATGGCGTCGAGCGCCTCGTAGGCTTCTTCAATCAGGTTCGGCTTGATGCTCTCAATGGTCTGTTCGAGGTCCCACGGACAGCCATCGCCGGGCCGCCGCAGGCGGGCCATGATTTTCAGCAGCCGCGCCATTTGGTCCGCGCCACGCGCCAATGCACGGGGCGAAGCCTTGGCTGAGGCTCGGCGGACAGATGAGCGGGACTTTTGGGCGCGGGCGGCGGCGCGTTTAGAACTTGGTTTGCTCGAAGTACTCATCGGGATTCACATCTTTCAGGTCCGCACACACCAGATTCGCGCCGCAGAAATCCTGGTATTCCGTGAATTCGTCGGGCACGACCACAATGTTCATCATGGCCGCCAGCGCGGTTTTGGCCACGGTCATGCTGCTCACGATGGCGAGACAGCGCCGCGGATGGCGGGCGATGGCCTTGGCCATTTGCAGCCAGTTCTTGGCGTGCGGGAATCCCTTGTCCGTGGGCGTGGCGGAAAACACCTTGATGCCCCAGCGTTCGAAGTGCAGATGGGCGGCTACGCCTTCCGCCGCCGCTTGCGGCAGCATGGAAATGCAGGCAACAGCCGCGCCGCGTGCCTGGGCGGCTTCAATCCACTTGATCAACCCCGGGTTGATGGTGGTGGATTTTTGCATCAGATGGGAAACCGTCTCGTTGGTCAGCCGGTCCACCACTTGCTCCGGCGTGGCCGACTTGTATTTCATCGTTTCCAGAAACGACTCCATATAAACCGACGGCGCCGGGTGCAGGCAATAGCGCGAGAACTGCACGGGCGACAGTCCGATTTTTTCCTCTTTCAGGATGCCCGCCAACACCTCGTAACGAATCCGGCGTGCGCCGAGAGCAATATTATCCATCTCAAAAATCAACGCGCTCTTGGCCGAAACGCCGTTTGCGGTTTGCTGTTCTTCTTTTTTCGCCATCGCCATTCTCTCCCTACAAGTTCAGTGACAAAAACCGGGCTACTCTAAACGCCGCCCGCGGTGCGGTCAATCGGTTTCATGGACAGGTTATCGCCGCCAGATGCGGTTCAGGCCTGCGGTGGCGCATCGTCTGCGCCTTCGTTCTTGCGCCACGTGGGCCGTTGGCCATCGCCATACGGCTTGCGTGGGCCGGAATAAGGTTTACGCGGCCCACCGGGACCGCGTTCGTATGGCTTACGAAAACCACCGCCGGGGCGCGGGCCGCGCGACGGTCCATAAGGTTTGCGATAACCGCCCTCACCTTCACCGCGCGGCGGGCCATAAGGTTTACGAAAACCGCCGCCGGGGCGCGAGCCGCGTGGCGGCCCGTATGGCTTCTTGTAGCCGCCTTCCCCTTCGCTGCGCGGTGGGCCATAAGGCTTGCGATAACCGCCCGCGCCCTCACCGCGTGGTGGGCCATAGGGCTTTTTATAGCCGCCCGGGCGCGGAGAGTAGGGTTTGCGAAAACCGCGCTCTTGGCCCTCGCCCGCTGCGGGCCGGCCATAGGGTCTGCCGTAGCCGCCGCGCGGCCCGGAGGAGCCGCCCGGTCCGTCTGAACGCGGCCCGCCATACGGCTTGCGAAAATGCCCGCCACCCGGGCGCCGCGGACGGTACCCCGCCGACGACTCCTGATCGCCCGGCTCCGTGGTGCGGGGCCGATAGGGTTTGCGATAGCCCCCCGGCCCGCGCGGACGATCATCCTCGCGGCGCGGACGGCGAAAATCCTGCCCCGCGCCATCGCGCGGCGGTTGGCCATCATCATGGCGCGGGCGGTACGGCTTGCGGAAGCCGCCCGGCGCATGTGCGCCACGCTCGTCGCGGCGCGGATAGGGCCGTGGCGGGCGGTCTTGGTCTCGATACGGCGGCCGATACGGCCGGCGGAAATCTTGGCCTTCGCCTTCTGCGACGGGCGGCGCGTCATCGCGGCCAGCACGATAAGGCTTGCGGAAGGGGCGCGGGCCCCGCGGAGCATCATCAGCCGCGCGGGCGGGACGTTTTTTGCGATAGCCGAACTCGTTGAAGGAATCAGAGGGGGGCGGGTTGGTTTCCATAGGCGCGCCACCCTGCGTGAACGGCGGCGGGAAAGCAAGCGGAAAGCAGCGGTCTAGATATCCAAGATGGTTTCGCCGGGAAAGAATTGGGCAAACAGCCGCGCCTTGAGCTCCGGCACCCCCTCGCCCAACTCGGCGGACATGGGCAACGGTTTTTCCTTTGTCTTGCGCTTGAAGGCGGCCAGATTTTTTTGCGCGGCCGGCTCATCCATTTTATTGGCCAATACCAAATAGGGCCGGGCGGCCAGCTCCGGATTATACAGTTTGAGTTCCTCGCGCAGACTGCGGAAGTCCGCCGTCGGATCGCGGCCATCTACGCCGGCCATGTCAATCACGAACAACAGAAATGCGGTACGCTCGATGTGCCGCAAAAAATCATGACCGAGCCCCACGCCCTGATGCGCGCCTTTGATCAGGCCGGGCACATCAGCCACGCGGATGGCGTGGGTGGCATCGAACTTCAAAATGCCCACCTGCGGATGCAGCGTGGTGAACGGATAGGCCGCCACCTTGGGCCGCGCGGCGCTCAACTGCGTCAACAGCGTGGATTTGCCCGCATTGGGATAGCCCACCAGGCCGACCTCCGCCACGGTCTTCATCACCAGCCGCAGCGTACGGATTTCGCCGGGTGTGCCTTCGGTGAATTCCGTTGGCGCCTGATGCGTGCTGGTTTTGAAATGGATGTTGCCCCACCCGCCCTTGCCGCCTTGGGCCACTTTCAGCAGGTCGCCATCTTGCAGCACTTCGCCGACCAGTTCCTCGGTTTCGGCATCGAACACTGCGGTGCCCAAGGGCACGGGCACGATTTTATCCTGTCCGTTGCGACCATATTGCTGCTTGCCCCGCCCATGCTCGCCATGCTCCGCGCGCACCAGCGGCGCAAAGTGCAAATCCAACAGCGAGGCCTCATCCTTCGAGGCCCGCAAAAATACGCTGCCGCCGTTGCCGCCATCTCCGCCATCCGGCCCGCCGTGCGGAATGAATTTTTCGCGGCGGAACAACGCCACCCCGTTCCCGCCATTGCCGGCGAAAACTTGAATGCGCACGCGATCCACAAACGTCAGAGTTTTCATAATGCCCCAAAGCAAAAGGGCGGCGCCTTGCGGGCCGCCCCTTGCGTCAATCCGGCGCGCAACGCGTCTTAGGCTTGGGCCAGTTTTTGCACGTTGACCCGCTTGCCGCCGCGGTCGAATGACACCACGCCATCCACCAGCGCAAACAGGGTGTAGTCCTTGCCCATGCCCACGTTCAGTCCGGGGGTCTTCTTGGTGCCGCACTGCCGCACCAGCACGCTGCCGGCGGTGACGGTCTGGCCGCCAAAGCGCTTGATTCCGCGCCGCTGGCCGTGGCTGTCACGCCCGTTGCGGCTGCTGCCTTGTCCCTTTTTATGTGCCATTTCCGGCCTCCTTCCCTATGCGATGGATGCAATCTTGACTTTGTTCAGGCTCTGGCGGTGCCCCACTTTGCGGTGATAGCCCTTGCGGCGCTTCTTCTTGAACGCCACGACCTTCGCCGCGCGGTATTCTTCCACCACTTCCGCGGCCACCTTCACGCCGGCCACTTCCGGGGCGCCAATCTTGAGTCCGCTGCCATCGTTGAACGCCAGCACGCGGCCCAGCTCGATCTGCTGGCCAACCTTGGCATCCGCCAGCAGTTCCACGGACAACACATCGTCTTTCTGGACCCGGTACTGCTTGCCACCGGTCTCAATCACTGCATACGCTTCCATCTGAATCCTCGTTTCTGGAGGGGGCCTATCCCCCCCTGTTCCACAAAACAGGCCGACACCGTACGCAAAGCCTCCGGCAATGTCAACACCTCGCCGCAAAAGTTTTTTGCCCGGGTGGGTTGACTCCACCCCCGGCGCGTGGTACAAGCCTGTCATCGTCTGAGGATTTGGGGGGTTAGCTCAGTTGGTAGAGCGCCTGAATGGCATTCAGGAGGTCGGGAGTTCGAACCTCCTACCCTCCACCAAATCCCGGACACCCCCGCCGCAAGGCGGTTTTTTTTTGCCATGGCAAATGGGGTTGCCCCCGCCGCTCACACACGATATTTTGGCGGACACATGTTTACGGAGGAAAGCCAGATGTCCCAACCCATCGCCACCTTGAAGACGTTCACCCACAACGGCCGGACCGTGGCCTACCACAGCCTGGCCGCGCTGACCGAACTGCGCGGTTCCTCCCTCGCCGAGTTGCCCTATATCGTGCGCATTCTCTTGGAATCCGCCGTGCGCAATCAGGGCCACCCCGCCTACAACTGGCGGCAGGTGGAAGCGCTGGCGCGCTGGCGGCCGGGCCAGACCGCCGCGCAGGAAGAAATCCCCTATCTCCCCGCGCGCGTCCTGCTGCAAGACCTCACCGGCGTGCCCTGTGTGGTGGACCTCGCCAGCCTCCGCAGCGCCGTGGTGCGCAACGGCGGCGACCCGGGCATCATCGAACCCCTCGTCCCCGTGGATTTGGTCGTGGACCACTCCGTGCAGATTGATTGCTGGGCCATGCCCGATGCGCTCAACCAGAACATCGAAATCGAATTCAGCCGCAACCGCGAACGCTACGAATTTTTGAAGTGGGGCCAGCAAGCGTTCAAAAAACTGCGCATCGTGCCCCCCGGCGTCGGCATCTGCCATCAGGTGAATCTGGAATTTCTGGCCGATGGCATCCACGTGGCCGAACAAGCCGATGGCACCTGGCTGGCCTATCCCGACTCTCTCGTCGGCACCGACTCCCACACGCCCATGGTCAACGGCCTCGGCGTACTGGGCTGGGGCGTGGGCGGCATCGAAGCCGAAGCCGCCATGCTCGGCCAACCCATCGCCCTGCTGACCCCGGTGGTGACCGGCGTGCGCTTGAGCGGCGCGCTACGCCCCGGCGTCACCGCCACCGATCTCGCGCTGACCATCACCCAACTGCTCCGTCAACATAATGTCGTGGGCCAGTTTGTGGAATACTTCGGCCCCGGCTGCGCGAGCCTCTCGCTCTCCGACCGCGCCGTGCTCTCGAACATGGCCCCCGAATATGGCGCCACCACCGGGTTCTTCCCCATGAACGCCGAAACCATCGCCTACCTGCGCATGACCGGCCGCCCCGCCGCGCATTGCGAACTGGTCGAGGAATATGCCCGTCGCCAAGGCCTGTTCCAGGAGCCAGACTCCCCCGAGCCGGCGTATTCGCGCGTGATCGAACTGGACCTCGGCACCGTTGTCTCCGCCATCGCCGGCCCGAAACGCCCGCACGATTTCCAACCTATCGGCGAAATCAAAAGGCGCTTCCTCGCCGCGCTGGGTGCCGCGCCGGAAAAGGGCGGCTTCGGCGTGCCCGCCGAGCGGCAGCAAGCCGCCGCCCTCCTCGCCGGTGGCGATGAGCTGCGCCACGGTTCCGTGGCCATCGCCTCCATCACCTCCTGCACCAACACCTCCAACCCCGTGCTGATGCTCGCCGCCGGACTGCTGGCCAAAAAAGCCGTCGCGCGCGGCCTGCGCGTGCCGCCACACGTCAAGACCTCGCTCATTCCCGGTTCGCGCGTGGTCACCGCCTATTTGAAATCCTCCGGCCTCCTGCCCGAAATGGAAAAGCTCGGCTTCGGCGTTGCCGCCTACGGCTGCGGCACCTGCATCGGCAATAGCGGCCCCCTGCGCGACGATATCGCCCAAGCCGTGCGCGACCAAGACCTCGTTGTCGCCGCCGTACTCTCCGGCAACCGCAACTTTGAAGGCCGCGTGCATCCGCAATGCAAAGCCAACTACCTCTGCTCCCCGCCGCTGGTCATGGCCTTTGGCCTCGCCGGCCGAGTGGACATCAACCTCGATGAAGAACCCCTCGGCACTGGCGCCGACGGCCAGCCCGTGTTTCTGCGGGACATCTGGCCCACCGCCGCCGAAATTGATGCGCTTCTCGCCACCGCCAACGATCCCGCGCTCTATGCCGCAACCTATCAGGACGTGAACCAATACACGCCCGAATGGAACTCCATCGCCGTGGACCGCAAGCCCGTCTTCGACTGGCAGCCCGACTCCACCTATATCCGCGAGCCCCCGTTCCTCGACGCCCCCCCGCCCAACCCCGATCTTTCCGGCGCGCGCGTGCTCGGCTACTTTGGCGACTTCATCACCACCGACCACATTTCCCCCGCCGGCAGCATCGCCAAAGACTCCCCCGCCGCACGCTACCTGCTGGAACGCGGCATTGCCCCCAAGGATTTCAACTCCTACGGTTCGCGCCGCGGTAATCACGAAGTCATGATGCGCGGCACCTTCGCCAACGTGCGGTTGCGCAACCGGCTCGTCTGCCGCGAAGGCGGCTGGACCCGCCTCCTGCCCGCCGGCGACGAAATGAGCATCTTTGATGCCGCCATGGCCTACCAGCAAACCGGCACGCCGCTCATCGTATTGGCCGGCCAGCAGTATGGCGCCGGCAGCTCGCGCGATTGGGCCGCCAAGGGCCCCCTCCTGCTGGGCGTACGCGCAGTCATCGCCGAAAGCTTTGAGCGCATCCACCGCTCCAACCTTGTGGAAATGGGCATCCTGCCACTGGAATTTCCGACTGGCCAAACCGCGGAAGACCTCGGCCTCGACGGTACCGAAACGTACGCCATTCGCGCCGAAGGCCCCTTGGCGCCGCGCGGTTGGCACGAAGTCACCGCGGTTAAAACCGACGGCAGCGAAATTCGCTTCCGCGCGCAGAACCGCATTGATGCCCCCATCGAAGTGGCCTACTACACCGCCGGCGGCATCCTCCCCTACGTCCTCCGCCACCTCACCACCTAATTCCCTCTGCCAAGAGAAACGACTGTCACCCCTGCCGGCCACCCGCGCCGGACAGGTCGGCATTTATTTCCTGGTCGGATCTTGAGTGTCCATTTAGAGTGGCACCATGAATCGGTATTATTATTCCGATCGCATTGAGCAGTTTCTCCAGACGGACACCACTCACCTTATCGGGATACTGGCTGAGAACTCCGAGTTTGAAATCTTGGTGACGCAGCGCAACGCCTGGCGCGAACAAATCGCTATTCTCAAGGCTACCCTGCAAGGCTTTTCGGGCCAGATTCTGTTTGAATATTCCATCCCGCGCATGGGGGCGCGCATTGATGTTGTACTGCTGATTGGTGCTTGTTTGTTCGTGTTGGAATTCAAGGTCGGCGAAACCGAATACTCCGCTCATGCCATGGATCAGGTGTGGGATTATGCGCTAGATTTGAAAAACTTTCACGAGACTTCCCACAACGCCCCCATTATTCCGATTTTGGTGGCCACGGCGGCCAAATCTCAGCCGCTGCAGCTCAAATCAGGTGTGCACAACGATAAAGTTTTTGTTCCTGTCAAATGCAATGCCGAGACGCTGCACGACTTGCTTACGCTGACCCTGCGTGAAGTTCAGGATACCCCGCTTGAGACGGCAACTTGGGCGCAAGGCCGCTACTGGCCGACGCCCACCATTATTGAGGCCGCCATAGCGCTATATCGGGGACACCAAGTGGCGGAAATCTCGCGGAGCGATGCCGGTGCGATCAATTTGCGCGAAACCACCCAGGCCATTTCCGGCATTATTGCCAACGCCAAGGCCAAAGGACACAAGGCCATTTGTTTTGTGACGGGGGTTCCCGGCGCGGGCAAAACCTTGGTGGGGCTCAATATTGCCACCAAACACCTCGACGCTGCGGATCAACTATACAGCGTATTTCTTTCCGGCAACGACCCGTTGGTCAAGGTGTTGCAAGAGGCCCTGGCCCGGGATCAAATTTGCCGGGCTAAAGCGCAAGGCCAAATGCTCACCAAAGGCGTCGCCCACAGCCGGGTTCGCGCCTTCGTGCAAAACGTGCATCACTATCGCGATGATTGTGTGAGCAATCCGCTGCCGCCGGCCGATCATGTGGCGCTTTTCGACGAAGCTCAACGCGCGTGGAATAAGCAACAAACCTGCAAATTCATGAGGCAAAAGAAGGGCCACGGGGATTTTGACCAGTCAGAACCGGAATTTTTGATTTCTTGCGTGGACCGCCACCCAGACTGGGGAGTGGTGATTTGCCTGGTGGGTGGCGGCCAAGAGATCAACACGGGTGAAGCCGGCATCGCAGAATGGATAGACGCGCTCAATCGTCGTTTTCGAAATTGGCACATTCATATTTCCAAGCGACTGACGGATAAAGAATATGATGCGCAGCGGGTCTTGAAGGAAATTGCGCAACGAGACCATGTGACCTACCACGATGACCTGCACCTGAGCGTATCTATGCGCTCCTACCGAGCGGAGCATGTGTCACAACTGGTCAAAGAAATTCTGGATGTACATCCTGCAGAGGCCCGGGCCACCTTGCAAAAGATCAGCGCAAACTATCCGATTGTCCTCACCCGCAACATTCACCGCGCCAAAGAGTGGCTGCGGCAACAGGCACGGGGCAGCGAGCGGTATGGCTTGGTGGCCTCTTCCAGCGCCGAGCGCCTGCGACCACAGTGCATCCATGTGAAAGCACCGATGAATCCCATCCATTGGTTTTTGGCAGGCAAGGACGACATCCGCTCCTCCTACTATCTGGAAGATGTCGCCACCGAGTTTGACATTCAGGGCCTTGAGTTGGATTGGATTTGTGTTACGTGGGATGGTGATTTGCGGTTGACTGGCGAGCAGTGGCGGCATTTTTCATTTGTCGGCAAACGCTGGAATCGGGTGAAGCAACCGGAGCGGCAGAAATACCTCGAAAATGCGTACCGCGTCCTATTGACCCGCGCTCGGCAAGGCATGGTGATCGTAGTCCCCGAAGGTGACCCGTCCGACCCAACTCGCGCCGCGGAATACTACGACCCGACCTTCAAATATCTTCAGGGCATCGGGTTCCCGACCATCTGATCTCAGCCCAATTCCACCGCTGCTTTGCAGGCACGAAAGTTGGGCGCAGCCGAAAAGATTTTCCACAGTGTGGAAAAATGGTTACCCCGCATGGGCGAGTTTTCCATAGTGTGGAAAAAAGTTTTCCACGGTGTGGAAAAATTCGGGTTTGGGCGGCGGATTTTTTCCACGCAATGGAAAAAGTTTGCGTGATTTTTCCACACAATGGAACAACTTTGCGAAGGTTTTTCCACACTGTGGAAAATAGGCGAGTGCCGAGCCCGAGCCCGCAGGGCGATGGGCGAACGCGAGCTCTATAGCGACCGGCGCAGCCGGGCGAGCAAGCGAGCCGTAGCGAGCGAAGCGGCAAATCGGCGGCAAAAGTTCCACGCTGTGGAAATTAATTTTCCACAGCGTGGAAAACACGCGAACGCGGCGGGATGGCCGCGGGCGGGGATTAGTATTTGTAGGTGCTGCCGCCGATGAATTCGCGCAGGAGCGAGGTTTTCGGCACGGGGCTGTCGTCCTCGACCGGGGTGAGGTCCTTGAGGGTTTCATAGACGCGCTTGGCGCGGACGTAGGCGTCCTGGCGCTTGGGCTCGTTTTTGAATTTCTCAATGGCGGGCGGGAAATACTTGAAGAGCCGGGCCTTGAGGATCGGCAGTTCAAAGGGCATGGCGCTGTTGACGAGGTAGTCCACGGTGCCGATGAAGGGGATGATGTTGCGCAGTTCGCTGCGGCGCACGTAGTGCCAGTGGGTGAGGGTTTGCTCGGGCTGCAGGTTGCGGTGCCAGCTATCGCGAATCATGCGGCGCAGCAGGCGGTTATCGGCCCAGCGCATGAACATGCCTTCGCGGTTGCGAACTTGGCCGAGGGTCTCGATGTAGAGCTTGAACTTTTTCGTGTCCGGGGTGCTTTGGGTCATGTCGCGATAGAGCCCGTGGAGGGAGTCAATCAGCAGAATCTGATTGGGGGCGAGCTGCATGTCGTAGACATTCAGGGTGCGCTGGCCGGTTTTGAAATCGTAGTGCGGAGTCTTGATGCTTTTGCCGGCGAGGAGCGCAGCGACGTGTTCATCAATCAACTTCAGGTCGAGAGCCTGCGGGGTTTCGTAGTCGTAGTCGCCGAACTCGTCCTTGGGGTGCTGCTCGAGGTTGAAGAAATAATGGTCCACGTTCAGGGCCAGGAATTCATGGCCGGCTTCGGCGAGTTTTTCGCTGACCTTGATGGTGGTGGTGGTTTTGCTGGATGAGCTGGGGCCGGCAATGAACATGACGCGGACTTCCGGGAGGCGCTCGATGAGTTTCTCGGCGCCGGCGCGGACTTCCTTGTCGTAGCGTTCTTCGCAGGCGGCGATGAGTTCGGGGAGCTTGCCGCGGGCGATGATGTCGTTGAGGCCATCTACGGTTTCGCAACCGTGGTCCATGTTCCAGCGGAGAACTTCGTAGATTTTCTTGTAGGGGATGTTGTCGGTGGCTTCGAACTTGTAGGCGCGCTGGGTGCGTTCCATGGCGCGGTTGTGACGGTAGAGGATGTAGGCGCGGGCCGTTTTGGCGTGGCCGTTTTTGATCAGGACTTCTTCGACGATATCCTGGATTTCCTCCACGGAGGGGGTGCCGCCGCTGAAGTTGGCTTCCAACTGCTGCTCGACTTGCATGGCGAGTTTTTCGGCTTCGGCGCGATCGCTGCCGCCGACGGCGGTGGCGGCCTTGAAGATGGCGGTGGCGATTCGATCCCGGTCGTAAGCGACAACATTGCCGTCGCGCTTGACAATCTGCTTGATGGTTGTGCTCATGGGGTCTCCTTTGCGGGACAGGGTCCCGGGTTGTCGGGCAGGGCTTCTGGTCGTTTTTTCAATCGTTTTCTAAAAAGCCTTCCAATTTGCGAATGCGGGTGGGGTGCCGCATTTTCCGCAGGGCCTTGGCTTCGATCTGGCGAATGCGTTCGCGGGTGACCTTGAACTTCTTGCCGACCTCTTCCAACGTGCGAGAATAACCATCTCCCAGGCCAAAACGCAACGTCAATACTTCCTGTTCGCGCGGGGTCAAGGTGCCGAGGACATCGGAGAGGCGCTCCTTGAGGAGGCTGTAGGCGGTCATTTCGCTGGGATTTTCCGCGGTTTTGTCCTCGATGAAGTCGCCGTAGTGGGTGTCGTCGCTATCGCCGACGGGGCTTTGCAGGGAGATGGGCTGCTGGGACATTTTCATGACCGCGCGAACGCGATCCACCGGCAGGTTCATTTCCTCGGCGATTTCTTCGGGGGTGGGCTCGCGGCCATAGGTTTGCACCAGTTGCTTGGAGATGCGCATGAGTTTGTTGATGGTCTCGATCATGTGCACGGGGATGCGGATGGTGCGGGCCTGATCGGCGATGGAGCGGGTGATGGCCTGCCGGATCCACCAGGTGGCATAGGTGCTGAACTTGTAGCCGCGTTGATATTCGAATTTTTCGACGGCTTTCATCAGGCCCATGTTGCCTTCCTGGATCAGATCGAGGAACGAGAGCCCGCGGTTCGTGTACTTCTTGGCGATGGAAATCACCAGGCGCAGGTTGGCTTCGACCATCTCGGACTTGGCGCGCAGGCCCTTGCGCAGCCAATCCTTCAGCTCGGCGTGCTGCTGCAGGAATTCTTCCACGCAGAGGCATTGTTCTTCTTCCAGCTCGCGCAGGGCTTTCTTGTGGGCGCGCAAATGCTGTTTCTTGGCCGGGCTTCTGCTTTTTTCGGCATCGCGGATTTGCTTGCAGAGGGTTTCGAAGGAGCGGGCCAGCTCATCGGCGTAGACCACGAAATCTTCCACGGCCTTCTGCTTGAAGTAGAACTCGTTGAGCATATTGGCCAGGCGCTCGCGCGCTTGGACGAACAATTTTTTGCGGCGCTCCTGCTCGGCGATGGTCAGGCGGCTGGCGGAAAGCGCCCGGAACCGTTCCCGCACCACGGCCTGGGTTTGCGGTACGCTCTTGGTCAGTTTGGGAATAATCAGCCCGAAATATTTGTCGCGGCCAATTTCGCGTTTTTCGGTTTCCGGCTTGGCTCCTTTGTCGCCTTCCGGCCTGTCGGCGATCACGCGGTCGAAGCGTTCGCGGGAGGTCTGGAGGCGGTCCACCATGTCGAAATAGGCCTTGGTGGCAAAGCCGAACCGGTGCAGCAGGCGCTTGGCGTGCTGTTCGGCTTCTTCGATGCGTTTGGAGATTTCGACTTCCTGCTCACGGGTGAGCAGCGGTACCTGCCCCATTTGTTTGAGGTACATGCGCACGGGGTCATCAATGACCGAGCTGTCGGCGCGCGTGGCGGGGGTGGCCTTGTCGGCTTGGATGGCCCCTTCGAGATCGCCACCATCGCGGGAAATTTCGATGTTCAAACTGCGCAGTTTTTCTTCGATGCGCTCAATCTCTTCCACGCCGATGATTTCGGGGGGCAGAATCTCGTGAAGTTCATCGCTGGAAATTTTGTTTCCACGCTCGCGGGCGTAGCTAATGATTTGCAGCATATAGTCCGGGGCATTCTTGCCGGACAGCACGGCGGCGGGCGTCGGCGCAGCGACCGGTGGCGCACCTTGGGCGGCTTTGCCGCGTGGTGCACCCTTGACCGGCTTGCTTGCTTGGGCAGGCGCCGGAATTTTGGCGCCCTTGGCGACTACGGCAGGCTTCGCGCCTGACTTCTTGGTTGGTTGGGTTTTCGAAACCGGTTTGGCCGCGGGCTTGGCAGCCTTGGCGGTTTTGGCTGCCAGTTTGGCCGACTTGGCCGGTTTGGGTGCGGGCTTGGCGGTTTTGACCGGTTTGGCCGCCGTCTTGACAGGCTTGGCAACCTTGGCGGCAGGCTTCTTGGCCGGCTTGGCTACGGGTTTGCCGGCCGGCTTGACGGCGGGTTTAGCGGACTTTTTGGCTTTCGGCTTGGCAGACGTGGACGTTTTCTTTTTCTTACTGGACATATAAGGGCAAGGGTTTCGCTTCTAGGGTAATTTTGGACGCAATTATACAATATGCCAGAAAGGTTGTATGTATGTCAATAGATGGGGCGATTTTTTTCGTCGCCCCCCCCCACCCCCGCCCCTCCACCCCGCGGGTGGCGCGGCCGGGAGCCGGGATGGGCTTGCGTATTCCCGGCTGAAAGCGCATAAAATTCGGCCATGCGCGATTTGGCCCGAGCGGGCAGAACGCGCCGGAACAATACGCCAAGTGTAGAAAGGATGCCATGGCCTATCAGGAAAAAACCACGACGACCTACGGTTCGCGATTGAGCAACTCTTTGAAGGGAATTGTCTTTGGCTTGATTGCTTTTGTTGTCGGCACCGTGCTGCTGTTCTGGAACGAGGGCAACTTTGTGAAAACGAAGCGGGCGTTGACGGAAGCGGAAGGCGCCGTGGTGTCCGTGGCCAGCGTGGATACCCGGGCCCCCGAACTGGAAGGCAAATTGATCCATGCCGCGGCCAAGGCCAATACCGCCGATGTACTGAGTGATTCCGCTTTTGGCGTGAGCGAAAACGCCATCGCACTGGCCCGCGAGGTGGAATACTACCAGTGGGTCGAGGAGTCCAAGACGGAAACCCGCGACAAAATGGGCGGCGGCCAGGAAAAAATCACCACCTATACCTATAAGAAAAAGTGGTGTTCCGATCCGGAGGACTCGCTGGAGTTTCACGATCCGGCCTATCAGGGTAAAAATTGGACATGGCTCCGGTTTGACGAGCAAACCCAGTATGCCGACACGGTGACTTTCGGCGCGTATGTCCTGCCGGACTTTTTTGTGGAGTCCATCACCGGCGCGGAGAGTGCGCAGGTTCAGCCAACGGCTGAGCAAACGGCGACGTGGACGGCCACCATCGCCAAGAACCCCCACGCCCCCGCGGCCGACAACGCTGATGACGAAGAGACTGTGCCACCAGCGCAGTGGGTGCACACGGATGGCTCAACGGTATATTTCGGCCTTGAGCCCGCCACGCCGGCCATCGGCGATGTGCGCGTCACGTTCAGCAAAGTGCCTCCCAAAGAGGTGTCGTTGATTGGCCGAGTTCAGGGCGACACCTTCGTAAAGTATGTGGCGAAAAATGGGCGCACCGTTTCGCGCCTGGAAGTCGGCATGGTCAGCGCTGAAGAAATGTTTGCGCACGCGCAATCCGAAAACTGTATCTTCACCTGGCTGTTCCGTTTGCTTGGCGTGGTGCTGGTGTGCGGCGGTTTGCGCGGCATTTTCGGCATCTTGGAAGCGCTGGCCAAAGTGATTCCACCGCTGGGAACAATTGTGGGCGCGGGGATCACCTTGGTGAGCCTTGTCCTGGGTGGCGCGTGGTCGCTGCTGTGGATTGCCATTGCGTGGCTGACCTATCGCCCTTTGGTGGGCATTCCGCTGCTGGTGGTTGCCGTGGGCGGGCTTATCTGGCTCAAGGGCAAAGGCCGCAAGGCGGCTGCGCCGACGGCGTGACGCGCACCGGGCCGGCGAGTCGGCCCGGCAACATGGTTTTCCGTTGCGCGGAGTTTCCGCGGGCAGGTATGGTGTGCGCCATGACGTGGCTTCGCCCCATCCTATGGTGCTTGGCGCTGAGTGCGCTGCCGCTAAGCGCGCCGGCATGGGAGCCGCAGCAGTTGCTGGTATGGATCAACGGCGACAAGGGCTACGAGGGTATCGCGGAAATCGGCCGGATTTTTGAGCAAAACACCGGCATCCCTGTGGTGGTCGAGCATCCGGAGGGCGCCACCGACAAGTTTTTCCACGCGGCCAAAAGCGGCAAAGGGCCGGACATCATGATCTGGGCACATGACCGCGTGGGCGAATGGGCGGATAGCGGGCTGCTGCTGCCGGTGGATCCGGACCCTGCATTTCAAGCGCGGATTTTTCCCAAGGCGTGGGAGGCCTTCACCCACCGCGGGCGACTGTGGGGCTATCCGCTGGCCATGGAGTCGCCGGGGCTGATCTATAACCGTGCGCTGATTGGCGAGGATGAGATTCCCGCCAACTTGGCCGACTGCGCGAAGCTGGCGCCGCACCTGCAGGCGCGCGGCGCAGCACCCATCATGTGGGACTACAACAACGCCTATTTTTCGTTCGGGCTGCTGGCGGCGGATGGCGGTTATATTTTCGGCCAGCGGCCGGATGGTTCGTATGACCTTGCGGACATCGGGGTGAACCACCCGGCGGCGGTGGCGGCCATGACGGCGGTGACGGACCTCATCCGCGCCAAGGTGCTGCCGGGCAGCCTCTCCTACTCCATCGCCGAGGCGCAGATGAACCAGGGCAAACTGGCCATGTTCATTTCCGGTCCGTTCGCTTGGGAAAACCTGAAAAAGAGCGGCATTGATTTTGGCGTGACGACCATCCCCGGCGTGAATGGGCATCCGGCGCGGCCGTTTGTCGGCGTGGTGGGCGCGGTGTTCAACCGCACCAGCCCCAATCTGGATTTGGCGCAGGAGTTTTTGGAGCATTACCTCATTACGTCGCAAGGCCTCGCCGCCATGGACCGGCATGTGCCGCTGGGCGTGCCGGCCTTGATGGCGGCCTACGAAGCCCAAGCTCATGATCCGCGCTTGGCTGGCTCAATGCGCAATATCGAGGTGGGCCTGCTGATGCCGAACATTCCACAGATGGGCGTTTTCTGGAGTTCCATGGAATCGGCGCTGGCCACCATCACCGCCGGACGGGCTACACCGCAGGAGGCGCTGGACAACGCCGCGCAACGGATGCGCCGGGGGGCGCCATGATGTTTCGCGGGTTGGCGCGGGTGTTGTGGCTGACCGTGGTGGCAGGAATCGGTTGGCTGGCCGTACAAATGACGTTGGCCGGTGCGGCATGGCTTGGCGCGGTGTTTGTGGCGGCAGGCCTTGGCGCGGCGTGGATTTATAATTCGCGGCGCACCCACGCGGCGCGCTACCTGCTGCCGGGGCTGGCCACGTTCGCCATCTTTGTGCTGATGCCGCTGGTGTACACGGTGTATATCGCCTTCACCAATTTTAGCGGTGAGCATTTGCTGCGGCAGGAACAGGTCCGCACGTGGTTCGCGCAGGACTGGCACATGCCAGATCCCGCGCGTTATAACTTCCGTCTGCATCCGGCTGCCGAGCCCGGCAGCTACCAGATTGTGGTACCCATGGGCAACGGCGAAATCGGTCGCAACCTGCTGATCTCCCGCCCCTTCACGCCGGCGGAAGCCGCGGCCGGTCAACCGGTGACGCTGGCCTTGAACATCCTGCCGCCCACCGCGCCCGCAGTGGGCATTCGGGAAGTGATTGCCGCGCGGCCGTGGCTGAACCACGCGCGCTTTTCCGCGCCGGGAAAAACGGTGCCATTGCGTCTGGTCAGCCTGCGCGCGCTGGGCTACCGCGTGCCACTCTGGCGCGAGGATGGCGAAGCGCTGGTGAACGTGGCCAGCGGCCAAACCCTGCGCCCCGATACGGCGCGCGGCAACTATGTGGACGCGGCTACCGGCGAAGCCGTCGGCCCCGGCTGGCGGGTGTGGATTGGTCCGGAAAACTTCCGGCAGATTTTCCGCGACCCGGCCATCCGCGCGCCATTCTTGCAGATTTTCGGGTGGAACATCGCATTTGCGCTGCTCTCCGTGACCATCACGTTTCTCCTGGGCGTGGTGCTGGCCAGCCTGCTGCAATGGCCCGCGCTGCGTGGTCGCCACATTTACCGCACGCTCCTCATCCTGCCCTACGCCATTCCTGCGTTCATACCGATTCTGGTCTTCAAGGGCCTGTTCAACGAGGGCTACGGCGAGATCAACCACGTGCTGCAAGCCTTGTGGGGCATTGCACCCAAGTGGTTCACCAATCCGTGGCTGGCGCGGCTGATGATCCTGATTGTCAACACGTGGCTGGGCTATCCCTATATGATGATTATTGCCTCCGGAATGTTGCAGGCCATTCCGGACGAAATGTACGAAGCCACGGCCATGGACGGCGCCGGGCCGTGGACCAACTTCAGCCGCATCACGCTGCCGCAAATTTTTCCGCCGTTGTTCCCGCTGCTGATTGCCAGTTTTGCGTTCAACTTCAACAACTTCACGCTGATCTATCTGCTGACTGGAGGCAAGCCGGACATCGTGGGCTCGGCCACCGTGGCCGGCACCACAGATTTGCTGGTGTCGTATACGTTCCGCATGGCGTTCAAGGATTCGTCGGCGCGGTTTGGTTTTGCGTCCGCCGTGGCCACGCTGCTGTTTGTGGTGGTGGCGCTGCTGGCATGGCTGCAACTGCGCGCCAGCCGGCCGCGCGCCGCGGCGGGAGGAGGCCGCGCATGAACAAGGGACAACGCTGGCGGCTGTTCTGGGCGCACGCGGCGCTGCTGGGTTTCATTGCGCTGATGCTGGTGCCGCTGCTGATGGTGATTTCGATTTCGCTGCGCGCGGGCAACTTCGCCACCGGCGGCATTCTGCCCTCGGCGGAGACGTTCAGTTGGGAACACTGGCGGCTGGTGCTGGGCTTGCCTGTGTTGCAACCCGACGGCACCTGGGCCGCGGCCACCGTGCCGGTGCTGCGCTGGTTCTGGAACTCCATCAAGGTGGCCGCGGTAAGCGCGTTCCTGATTCTGATGCTTTCGGCCACGTGCGCCTATGCGTTTGCCCGGATGCGGTTTCGCGGGCGCGACGGCTTGCTCGGCGGCCTGCTCATTCTGCAAATGTTTCCGATGGTGCTGGCGCTGATTGCCATTTATTCCATCTTGGAAGGCCTCGGCCGGTGGGTGCCGGCGCTCGGGCTCGACACCCACCCCGGCCTGATCCTCGCCTATCTCGGCGGCATCGCCACGCACATCTGGATGATCAAGGGCTACTTCGATTCATTGCCGGTGGCCTTGGAAGAATCGGCGGCGATGGATGGCGCATCGCCGTGGCAGATTTTTTTGCGCATCATGCTGCCGACTTCGCTGCCGATTTTTGCGGTGGTGTTCATCTTGGCGTTCATCGGCCTACTAGGGGAATATCCACTGGCGAGCGTGGTGTTGCAGCGCACGGATCAATGGACACTGGCGGTCGGCGCCAACAGTTTTCTCTATGAGCAGAACTACCGCTGGGGCGACTTTGCCGCCACGGCGGTGCTGGCCGGCCTCCCCATTACGCTGCTGTTTCTGGCCTGTCAAAAATTGCTGGTCAGCGGCCTGACCGCGGGCGGGGTCAAGGAGTAGACATGACCGCAACCCTGCTCCACGGGTTGGCGGCGGTGGGAGTTTTTCTGGCGTGGGCCGTGTGCGCGCTCCTTTGCGCAACAGGCCTGCTGCTGGCGATGTTTTCCATCTCCGGCACGTGGTTGGTGCTGGCGGCTGGAATCGTGGCCGCACTGTTGACCGGTTCTGCCGAGTTTCCCGGCTGGCCGACGCTGCTCGGAATGCTGGTGGTGTGCGTGGCGGTGGACACCGGCGAATGGTTTGCCGTGCGCTGGGGCGTGCAGCGTCGCGGCGGTTCGCGCGCCGCCGGCTGGCTGGCGCTGCTGGGCAGCGTGGGCGGCGCGGTAGCCGGCGGCCTGGTGGTCCCGATCATCGGCAATCTGATAGGGATGCTGCTGGGCTGCTTTTTGCCGGTATTTTTCTATGAACAACACCGGCTCAAAAAAGCGGACGGTGCGGCGCGCATCGCCAATGGCGCGGTATTGGCCGGCTTGATTGTGCTGCTGCAAAAAGTGGCAGCCACCACCGGCATGGTGCTGTGGCTGGCGGCCGGCTTGTTGTTCTGAACCGCGCCTACTCGCGGCCGAATTTGCGGTTGAGCTCGCGATGGCTCAACAGAATGACCGTCGGTTTGCCGCGCGGCGAAGTATAGGGCATTTCCGTACCGGCCAAATCGCGGATGAGCGCATTCAACTCGGCTTCGTTCAATTCGCGCTGCAGGCTGACGGCCTGCCGGCTGGCCGTTTCGGCAATCAGCGGCAGCACCCAGTCTTTGGCCGTCGCGCGGCCGCCTTGCATCAGACCATCGGCAATGTCCGACAGCAGCGGCCCCGGCGCCGCGTGCGCCACCCATACCGGCAACGCATCCACCATGAAGGTTTCCGCGCCAAACTCCGCCACGCCGAAGCCCATTTGCTTGAGCGCGGTCAAATGCTTGCGCAACGCATTGGTTTGCGCGGGTGACAGCGGAACCGCCACCGGCGGCAGGAGCCCCTGCGAGGGCGCGCGGCCTTGTTCCACGGCGTGGAGCAGGCGTTCATAAATCACGCGCTCGTGGGCCGAGCGGGTATCCATCAGCACCAGGCCATCGGGTGTTTCCAGCACAATGTAGAGCCCCGCCACGCGGCCCAGCAAACGATACTCCGCCCACGGCGTGACACGCGCGGGCAGACCATCGGGCGTGGCCGGGGGTTGGCTGGATGCCCACGTCCATTGTTGCTGGATGGTCGCCACCGGGGCCGGCACTACCGGCGCGGGTGGCGGGGCTGCAGGCGAAACAGCCGCTGGCGCGACTACCGCGGGCGGTGGTTCCACCACCGGCGCGGGCGCGGCAGGTTCGGCGCGCGGCGGTACAGCCGCCGGCCGTTTGCCTTTCGGCATTTCGCCACCGCTAATCGCGAGGCGGATGGCCTCAATAATGACGTCGCGCACTTCGGTGGGGCGGTGGAAGCGCACTTCCTTTTTGGCGGGATGGACATTGACATCCACCGCGTCGGACGGCACGCGCACCTGCATGAACAGCGGCGCATAGCGCCCCCCCACCAGCACATCGCGGTAGGCGCTCTGGATGGCAAACGAAACCACTGGCGAACTGGTGGGACGCTCATTGATGAACACAATCTGCCATTCGCGGTCCAGCCGGCTAAACGGTGGCACGCCGGCATAGCCGCTGATTTCCACCGAGCCGTTGCCGAAGTTCAGCGGGCGCAGGTGGGCGGCAATCTCCGCGCCATACAAATCGCGGATGCGGTCCAACAGCGTGCCTGCCGGCAGCCGGTACACATCGGCATCGTCCGCGCGCAAGATGAATTCCACGGATGGATTCGCCAGCGCCTCGTGGATGAACGCCTGCCGGATGTGTGTGAACTCGGTGGGCGCCGAGCGCAAAAACTTGCGGCGCGCCGGCACATTAAAAAACAAATTGCGCACGGCGATGTCCGTGCCCGGCGGCACGCCGGCATCGCGCACCTCTTGAATGCGCCCGCCGAATACCAGAATCTCCGTGCCGGTGGCCGAGCCTGCGCGGTTGGTGAGCAGCGTGAACTGCGCTACGGAGGCAATCGCGGCGAGGGCCTCGCCGCGGAAGCCCATCGTGGCGATGTGATCCAAATCCTGCAGCGCGCGCAGCTTGCTGGTGGCATGGCGCTCCAGCGCCAGAAGGGCATTATCGTGGTCCATGCCCGCGCCATCATCGCGCACGCGGACAAGACGGCGACCGCCATCCACCACATCCACCTCGATGCGCCGCGCGCCGGCATCCAGCGAGTTTTCCACCAGCTCCTTGAGCACGGATGCCGGACGTTCGACCACTTCACCTGCGGCGATCTGGTTGATCACCGTGTCCGGCAACACACGAATCTGGGCGGGGGTATCCACGGGATGGGGTTCTAGCAAAGCGTCCCCCGGCACAGAAGCACAAAACTCCTGCCGGAGGAGAATCGGAGGCAAGCCGCGCGCGCGGTTTATCGCACGAGGCGAATGCGGAAGGTGCCGGTCACGGCGTCATCCGGCAGGTCCACGCATTTTTCGATTTCGTATTCGTTTTCGCCGGCCGTGATCACGTTGCCGATGGGGATGATTTCGTGTTCTTCGCCAGTGACTGGATCCGGCACCAGTTGCGCCACATATTCCAGTTGGTAGCGCTTGCCCGGCACGGATTGCCACGACACATGGATGGGCCGCACGGGCGGATCTCCCGCCTTCACCACGCGCGGGGTTCTTTCGCGATGCACGGTGTGGAAGGCTAGGCGTGAGTTCGGATCATCGGGCGCCGTGCCCGCCAACATTTCGTGCAGGTCGCTCATACCGTCGCCGTCGTAGTCGGCGGTCAACCGGTCATCGGTGCCCAACAATTTTTCCCAAGAATTGTTCAGGCCGTCGTTGTCATCATCGTCGGCATCCAGCGGCTTTAGCGCGCCGAATTCCACCACGACGGCGGTATCCAGCGCAGTAATTTCCACTGGCTCAGAATCCGCGTAGAACGTGGCCTCCTGCGCGGTCGGCGCATTGAATACGCGGGCGAAAACCACCGTGCCGGGAGCCGGGCGCTTGTGAAACGCAAGGCAGAACAAGCCTGTGTTGTCGTTGGCGCAATTCTGGCCGATGCCCCCCGCCCCCTCGGCGCCGTTGAGCAACGGATGGTAAGGATGGGCGCTGCCATCCTTGTACGGCGGACGCACGATGCGGTTGGTTGCCACGCGCACTTCCACCAGTGCACGGCCTTCACGATGGTTCGGCGAGCCGCGCATCACGCGGCCAAAAGTATCCCGCACCGGCTGGGTGTTGCCGATGTACAGCGGCGGGGTGAGCTTGGTTTCGGTATTTTGGGCCCCCGCGCCCAACGGCAGCAAGGCGCAAAGCAACGCGCCCAGAATCCCCGATTTTTTAGCTATTTGCCGGCGGCTCACGGATACTCCAGTTTTCTTTAAGGTCAACGCCAAGAACGCACCGCGTTCTTAATCGCCTTCCCATTTCTCACACAGTTCTCCACATCCGCTAACGTAAACCTTACATACAAATAGGCCGATTTCAAGTCGCCAGTCGTAAAATAGGCATTTTCTGCCGCTTTTGTCAAACAATCATCAATACGTCCAAAAGCCTTTTATTCGTGAAAAACCACTGCCTCAAAGACCGTAAACGTGGCCTTGGGGTCCTGCCAAGCGTTGCCGGGCAACCCGGCCTTATAGGCCAGATGAGTCAGGGTGGTGGCGAGGTCCCACCCCTGCTCCGGGGCCACTTGGGGCAAAAACACGGCGGAACGCCCGCGCAGTTCCAGCACCATCCCGTGGCGGCCAATCACGATGTCGCGGTATGACGCCACCGGTTCGGGCGGGGTCAAGGCGCTAATCTCGATTTTGACCTGCGCAAACTCTTTTTTAGTCAGCGGCGGAAAGCGCGGGTCGTGGAAAGCGGCATCTTGGGCGTGGTCCACCACCACATCGGCCAGCGCGCGGCGGGGAAAAATTTCGCCGATGCACCCGCGCAATTCGCCGCCGATGGTCAACGTGACGAAACCGCCCATCTTCTTCTTCATGGCCGGCGACAACTCCGCGCCCAGCGCCTTGGCATCCGCCGGCGGCTGGCCGTCGAATGTCCGGGCTATCGCCTGTCGGGCCATGGCCAGCAACGCCTGCTTGTCGGCAGCGGACAAAGGATCTGCCGCGGCAGATTCGGCTACCGCCGGCGCGGGTCGGCGGGTGGCCGGGCCTTCGCCATAGAACCCGATGGCCTCATAGCTGACGGAATTCATAAAGTCGCCGGTGCGCCGCCCGGAGGTGTCGTAAAACAACTCGCGCGCAGTGAAATTATCCGGCAGCATCCGCAGCAGCACGCCGATGCTGTCCTGCCCGCAAATGGTCGCGCCGGTTTCCTGACAGTAAGCGGCAAAGCCGGCGGCATCGCCCGCCATGATTTTTTCCACGGCGCCGCTATCCAGCTTGCGCAGGTTGCCGGCGATATTGGTGCGGAACGGCACATAGCCATAGTTCGGGCCGTAGTGCGTAAAGTCAGAACTGAACACAAACCCCGTTTGCCCATCCAGCAGCGGCGCGAGCGCGTCGGCCACCTCGGCCAAGCCGCGCTCATCAAGCTGGCCGAGGGTGATCGGCAGCAGTTGCCACTCGCGGCCGGTCAGCGCCACCTGCAACAGCGGGAGCATCATTTCCACGCTATTTTCGCCTTCACGGGTGGCAGCCTTGTCCACGAACACGGTCTTTTTCAGCAAGCCCGCGATGGTGGCGGTGTCCAACGGCGTGTCGCCCAATGGCGAGCGGTAGCACGTTTCTTGCGAGGGCAGGCTGGCGCGGCCCGCCAGTCTGACGCGGTGAGCAAACCCCACCACCACCACACGCGACAAGTTGGTTCGCGCGGCCAACGCCTTGATGGCCACCGCCGCGCAAGGCCCTGAATACGCATAGCCTGCGTGCGGCGCAATCACTGCAAAAATAGTCGGGTCGGGCGTCACTTCCGCCGCATCCACATAGCCCTGCAACTCGGCGCGCAAGCGCTCCGGATTGGCCTCATACCACGCCCCTGCCAAAGAAGAACCCATGCACGTTTTGCTCATCTCCAGCTCTCCTTCCCGCGCGCATGCGCTGGTTGCCAGCAACACCAACAGCAGCAGCCATTCTCTTTTATTCATTGCGCAATGCCTCCGCCGGCGGCAGGCGGGCGGCTTGCCACGCCGGCCCCAACGAGCAGAGTATCACGATCCCGCCGGCCAACACGAGCGGAATCAGCCATGCGCCCACGCCGAAATGAAACGGCAACGGGAAGCGCGCCCCCTGCCCCAGCAGCACCGCACCCGCTCCCAGCAGACCGAGCAACGCCGCGCCCAGGCCCAGTACCGCCGCCTCCGCAACAAACAACAGGGCGATTTCATGCGGACGTGCGCCGAGCGCGCGACGCAGCCCGATTTCAGCCACACGCTCGCGCACGCCGGTCAGCAGCATTCCGGCCAGCGACACCGCACCCAGCAGCAGCCCCAACGCCGCGCTGGAACCCGCCACCCACCCCACGGCCCGCTGCCAGCGACGCACCCCGCGCAGCAAGGTGTCTGGCGTGATCCATTCCACGGCGTCATCGTCCAACCCGAAGCCACACAACAAGCCCCGTGCGCGACGTTGCAATTCCTCCGGTGCGGTTGTGCCGGCCGCCGACAACAGCAACGCGGATATATCGCCGCGTTCATCGCGCGGGTCAGCGCCCAACGCGGCAACCGTCGCCGGAATAAATACGGTGTCCGGGGCGAACCCCGGAACTGGCTCGCCGCCGGCTTCGTAGCACCCTACCAAGCGGAACGGCTCATGGCCCAGCAAAACCAAGTCGCCCTCGCGCCAGTTTTTGCGTTGGCACAAGCCGGCCGGCGCCAGCGCCACCCGCGCTGCGTGGCGTAAATCCCAGCCATCCAGCGCGCGCCCGGCCACGATGCGCCACCCGCGCGCCCGCGCCAATTGGTCATCGCCGGCGGCCACCGCAAAATCCGCGCCCGCCGGCGGAGGCAGCGTTCGTACGCCGGACACTGCCGCATCCGCACCCAGATTCGCGCGGAAGTACTCCACCATGGTTCGCCCCCACGGTGCTTGCCCAGCCTCCGGACGCAGCACAATGGCGCCAGCGCCGAATGCTTGCACCAAGCGATCCGCCTGTCGCTGCAAGGCATCCAGCGTCGCCAGCAGAATAGTCATGGCAAACAAGCCGAGCGCCAAGCTTACCAGTGCCAGCAGGGCCCGCGCGGAGCCGGTGCGCAGGCCCGTCCAAATATCTGCCCAAAAAACATTCAAGGCAGCAGCACCTCGTCGCCCGCCGCCAGTCCGGCAACAATCTCCACATGGGTGGCATCGGCCAAGCCGGTCTCCACAGGGATTTCATCGCCATTGGGCCGGCGCACAACCGCCTGCAGATGATGCCAGGCCACTGCCTCTCGCGGCAGCAGCAGCGCATGGGTATTCTCACCGGCCACGATATCCGCGCGCACGCTAATGCCCACAGGCATCGGCTCCGGCAGCGGATCCAACGCGATATCCACCGGGAAGCGCTTGCGCCAAGCAGGATCGCCCGGTCGTGTTTGCGCCATGCCGCCCACCATCTCCACCCGCCCCGTCAGGCGGGCGTGCGGATAGGCCACTGGCGTGGCTTCCACCCGGTTACCGGGCTGCACCCAGGGCAATTCCGCTTCGTCCACATAGCCGCGCAGCACGTGTTCGGCCGGGTCCGGCAGGCACATGAACGCCTGATTGCGAAACAGCGTGTCGCCAACGTGCGCCGGGCGGTACTCCCCACCAATCGGCAACGGCACCAGCGTCACAATGCCGGCCACCGGCGCGCGTACTTCGCACAACGCCACCTGCTGCGCAGTGAAATCGCGCTGCCGTTCGGCGGCGTCCACCGCCGCTTGCGCCTTGGCCAGCCGCGCCGCGTGCACGTGATCGCGCGTCAGCGCAATCCGCGTGGCCCATTGCTCGTTGCGCTGGCGCAAGCCCGCCACTTTTTGCTCCTGTCGCGCGACTTCGTCCGCCGACATCAAGCCACGCGCGGTCAAGTCGCGTGCCGATTCCAGAAAGCGCTCCTCTGCCGCCACCTCCGCCAAACCATCTTGCTGGCGGGTTTCCATATCGAGCAATTCCAGCGGCAATTCAGCCTTGGCCAGGCTGTCTAATTCCTGCCGCGCGCGGATCAACTCATGCTCCTGCCGGGCCAAATCCTGGGCAAATTGGCTGGTGTCAAATCGCGCCAGCAAATCGCCGGCGGCCACCTTGGTGCCCTCCGGAACCAGCTCCGCCAATACCGCCGAACCCTGCATCCCGGCGGCAATCATCTCCACCCGCCGCGCCGCCAATTCGCCGGCAAACGGAACCGTCATGCGAATCGCCCCCGGCGTGACCACCGCCACCCGCGGCGCCGGCGCCGCCGGCCGCCCGCAACCCGCCAGCAACAGCAACGCCACGCCGCACCACCCTTGCCATCCCGCAACATTCTTCATGACTCCGTCCCTTGTGATGTTGGCCGCAACAATTCTTTCGGCGCGGGCACCAAGGTGCCCAGCACATGCAGCAGCCGATAGGCCGCCACGGCCGCTTCGCGGCGCGCCGCCAGCTCGCGCAGCATGGCGCTACTGGAATCCGTTTCCGCGTCGGACACCATGTCCGCCGGCGCGCGGCCCGCGGTGAACAGCGTGCGCGCCAACTCCGCGCGGTCGGCCGCCAGCTCGCGATTGCGCGCGGCCAACGCCAGCGCCGCGCGCGACCGCCGATATTCCGCCAAGGCCGCGTGCACTTCCACGGCCAGCCGGTTGCGGACAATTTCCGCCACGTGTTCGCGGGCCGCGACATCCACTCCCGCGCGCGCCACATCCAGCCGCGTACCGCGCAGGTTTAAATTCATGTCCGCCGTCAGGCCGACAAACCAATCCTCTTGATCGAGCCGGGTGGCGTCGCTCCATTCAGGACCCTCGCCATAAGTGGTTTGCGTGGCCGCCAGCCGCAAATTGGGCAGCAGGCGTCGCCGCGCCAGCCGTTCCTGCCGGCTGCTGGTTTCCACATCCTGCAACGCCTGCGCATAATCCGGACGTTCCGCCAAGGCCACGGCCAGCGCTTCATCGGTTTCGCCCGTGGTCAAATCGAGCAACGGCGGCGGCACCAACGTGAAGGAAGTCGTCAACGGCAACCCCAGCACATTGGCCAATTCCTGAAAACGGATGGCCAACTGCGCGCGGCCGGTTTCCAAGCGCAATTGCGCCTCGCCCTCCTGCCACTCCATGCGCAGGACGTCCGTCCGCGAGGATTTGCCCTGCTCCGCGCGCGCCGCGGCCAATTGCCGCAGGCCGCTCATTCGTTCGGAAAATTCTTCGTCGCAGGTCACCTGGTGCCGCAAATAAATGAGCGTTTCAAACAGCTCGACCACCTGCACCACCAACGCCGATCGGTCCCGCTCCCACACGCGCCGCGCCGCCAGCAGGGCTTCATTCGCCAGCACCACCGGCTCCTGCTGCACCAGCGGGCCAAAATCGCGCAGCAACGGCTGTTCGATGGTGGTTTGGATTTCCGCGCGCCGACGCGTCGGCGCGCCATCCACCGCAATCTGGTTGGCCGTGGCGGCCACCCCCACCCGTGTGCCGTAGTTCCCCACTGCCGACACCCCCACCCCCGCCCGCCATTGTTCGCGGTCTTCGCCCGCGCCGGCCGAACCCAGCGGCGTCACCTGCAAATTACGCGTGGCTTCCCGCGCCTGCTCCACCGCCAAGCGGTTGCGCTGCACATCCAGTGCGCCACGCACCAAATCGCGGTTGTGCGCCAGCGCCTGCTCGATCGCGTCCTCCAGCGTCAAGGTCAATGGCGGCGACGACTCCTGCGCCACCGCCACCACCGCGGCCAGCGCCAACACTAGCCAGCCGCTTTGGAGCCTGCTCCTCATGCCGCGCATCCTACCCGTTTTCCACACTGTGGAAATATATTTTCCACACTGTGGAAAACTGCGCCGCGCGCGACAGCCGCCGCCGGGATATGGGATTGATTCAGCCTTTTGCGGTGGGTAGAGTGGGCGCGGAATATCTCCCCATGGCGGCAACGGAACTGGCAATCGAAGTGGACGGTCTGACGCGGCGTTTCCCGCGCTGCGAGGCGCTGGGTGGCGTGTCGTTCCAGGTTCCGCGCGGCGAACTGACCGGCATTCTCGGCCCCAACGCGTCGGGCAAAACCACCCTCCTGCTGATTCTGACCGGCCTGCTCGTGCCGACTACCGGGCGGGTGCGAGTGGCCGGTTTCGATCCCACGACCCAGTGGCTGGAGGTGCGCCGG
>Ga0208196_1000122_pt1 | contig 110514 bp, 94 predicted proteins | sample AD_JPNNA7_MetaG_FD_184443 | JGI IMG/M metagenome (GOLD analysis project Ga0208196, IMG submission 184443) | Active sludge microbial communities of municipal wastewater-treating anaerobic digesters from Japan - AD_JPNNA7_MetaG (SPAdes) (version 2) | ecosystem: Engineered > Bioreactor > Anaerobic...
GACAGTACCAATGAAGGAACATCAAACAAATCCTGCATGGCGATATATTCTTTTGTAGTATGCACCTGCCGCATGCCAGAAGAAAGGTTTACTGCTTTTATGCCACGTGCATTTAATATATTGGTATCACTACCTCCCCCTGAAACAGCTAAAAGTGGCTTTTTCCCGATGCTTTGTAATGCCTTCATAGCTATGGAAACAATACTGTCATTTTCGTTTATACTATATCCCTCATAATCCATATTACTTGTGACCGTAATCTTTGCTTTATATCGTAGTGCAATTGTTTTAGCAATAGAAGTAATTTCTTTTTTTATGGTCAATACCTTATTTTTTTTACGTGAACGAGTCTCAAGAGTACATTCAGCTTCTTCTGCAACAATGTTGGTTGCTCGCCCACCTTTTATAGTTCCAACATTGACGGTAGTTTCATCATCAATTCTTCCATGGGGGATGTTAGTGATTATTTCTGATATTACCCGTATTGCGCTGATACCCTTTTCCGGTTCCATCCCTGCATGAGCAGCTTTCCCTTTAACATGTATCTTCATACTGATGTGAAATGGTGCTGCAATAACCACCCCCCCTACCGGTCCATCACTGTCAAAAACAAATGCATATTTTGCCTGCACCTGTTTTAGATCAAAACCTTTTATTCCATATAATCCGGTTTCTTCAGCACATGAGAATAAAAATTCAATATTCCCATGGGGTAGTGTATTTTCTTTAATACATAGTATTGCTTCCAAAAATCCTGCAACAGCCGATTTATCATCGGCACCTAAAATTGTATTCCCATCTGAAGTAATTTTATTTTGTTTTATTAAAGGTTGTATATTTTCACAGGGGGTAACGGTATCCATATGGCATGAAAAAAGGATGGGAACATAACTATTGTCACCCGGAATCTTTATCCACACATTATACGAATTATTACAGGGATAGGTTATGCATTCAACACCAGCTGATTTACTGAAATTAACAATATAATCAATAACACCTTTTTCCTCCCATGACGGAGAAGAAATTTTGACAAGGTCAATAAAAGTTTTAATCAGTCTTTCTTCATTAACATGTGGTGTCTTTTTCATATTCATATGCCTCACGTATATTTTGCGGTTAACTTTTTTATTTTAACACTGTATTCTTCAACTATTTTATCCCGCGCCTCATCTGTCAACGCCTCACAGTATATATGTACAGCAGGCTGGATTGGATCGGGTAAGATTAAAATCCATCCTTCATCATACACTATCCTTATACCGTCTACCAGTTCAATATGACCATTAGAAGTTGCTGTAATCTCACGCATAATTATTGCTTTAGCATCAACCGGGCATGGTAACACAGTATGGTACATATTAGTACAGGGCAATCCTTTCCTTATCTCAGATAATTTTTTACCTTCTAATGCTGCCAGTTCTAAAATTAATAAAAATGTTATCATAGGATCATATTCATATATCATGTACGGGTAAACCGTATCTGCATCTCGTGAAAAAATATTAATAAATTCATCATTGGATAGTGTCTTAGCTATTCGTTCTATTTGTACACCTCTATCTTTTGCAATGTGCTCCAGACGTGACGATGATATAACCGGCATGAATAGTTTTTGAATGTGTCTGTGTTTAATAAATAATAGTCCCAATAATGTATAAATATCATCCCACTGCAAGATTGTTCCCTCTTCATCAATAATTGTTACCTGTTCGCCATGAGGGCCTACAATAACTCCTATCTCGCTATTCAATTTTGCCATATTTTTTATGCTATTTATTGCATCTCTACTTTCAATTCGTATGTCTTCGGAACTATTGAACTCTCGTATCTGGCCCCGCAATACTGTTGCCTTGCATGAAAATGCTGCTAAAAGAGATGGAAATATATGTGTTGTAGTTCCATAAAAACAATCAACGATTACATTATACTGTCGTTGTGCTATACTATCTTTGTTTACAAATTGTGTAGCAAACATTATATATGATTCAACATTATGAGTGGGATAATATAACCTGCCTACTTCAAAAGCACTCTGGCGTGGATAATCACCACGGAAAAATATATTTTCTATTTTTCGTCGTTCAACATTGCTTAACTCAAACCCCTTTCTATTAAATATTTTTATAAGGTTAAATTGCAAATCGGTATGGGGTGATATTTGAACGTATATACCAAGATCAGCATTTTCATAAACCACCGAATATTTATTTATTGGTAAACTTGCTATCTCAAGGTCATATACTTCTACCCCCATGGATAGTAATCCTGCAGTCAACGCTCTTTTTATTAATCGTGATGCCCGTGTTGTATCCCTGCTGACAATGACCTTCTTGTTTTTCCCCAAAAAAGCTCCAATAGCGGACCCTAATTTTGCAGCAAATTCAGGTGTAATTTTTACATTGAATGAGCCATATATTCCTTCATTGGTGAATAATATCTTTTTTTCCGTTTTTCCCCAGATCAGGTCATAACTCAATTGGGTACCTTCACCAATAACCTTTTCAGGCCATATTCTGATACCGGTGGCTATTTTAGCACCATTTCCTATCTGACAATCATCACTTATAACAGCACCTTCATAAATTGAGACATTATCTTCAATAACATTGCGTTTGCCAACCACAGCTCCCCGTATCTCAGTTTTGGTACCCACTATTGTATTATGTAATATCACACTTCTTCGTATTGAAGCGTTTTCATGTATAACTGTATTGTCGCCAATAACACTGTACTCTGATACCTCGGCACCTTTTTTAATGTTAACAAAATTTCCTAACACAATAGGTCCCTTTAGTATTGCATCTGCATGAATTTCAACATCATCACCAGCCCAGATGTTTTCACCTATTTTTTTACCTGGAAAATTAATCTTTACAATTCCATTGAGTATATCCTGATGTACTTTGCGATACGCGTCCAGATTACCTATATCACACCAATACCCATCGGTTATATAGCCATATAAAGGGACTCCATTCTTCTGTAGTAAAGGAAATAAATCATATGAAAAATCAAATTTATCATTATCTGGCACAAATTTATCAATAATCTCTGGTTCAATGATATACAATCCAGTGTTTACTGTGTCACTGAATACTTCGCCCCACGATGGTTTTTCTAAAAACCTGTCAATAGTGCCATCTTCATGGGTAACAACAATGCCATATTCAACAGGGTCATGCACATGTGCCAGAGCTATCGTAAACAATGATCTTTTCTTCTTATGGAATTCTATAATATCATGTAAATTAAAATCATAGAGTCCATCACCACTCAGCACAATAAATGTATCATCATAATCCTTCAATGCTAATTTCACCCCTCCTGCTGTCCCCAATGGTAATTCTTCAATAGAATAATCTATTGACACATCCCAGAAGGTGCCATCACCAAAATAGTTAACAACATTCTCAGGAAGGTAAAAAAGACTCATGGTAATATCTGAAATACCATGTTGCTGCAATAAATATATTGCATACTCAATAACCGGGCGGTTCATAACAGGTATCATTGGTTTCGGCCTGTTACAGGTTAAGGGCCTCAGTCTTGTCCCCTCTCCTCCAGCCATGATGATTGCTTTCATGCTTATCCTTTCCTTTAAAATCTATATTTTCATATAACCAGATATTTGAGCATCAGGTCAAGTTAAATATACAATAGCTGTTTTATTTACAAAATAATTTTTGGTCATATATATAAAAATTGCATCTTATGCAAAGTAAAATAATTGAAAAAATAATATGCTGTTAGATAGTTGGATTAATTTTGTCATCATTATTTATTTTACTATTGCAATTATAGGAGTTAATTATGAGCAATCCAATCAAAGAATCAACATTAGAACGATGGATCCAGAATCAAATGAAGGTCTGGGAATCTGAAAAAAAGATAATTGAAAAAGAGGAAAAACCACGTCCTTTTATTACTATCTCCCGTCAGTATGGATGTTTTGCCAATGATATTGCCGAAGAAATAGCAAAAGCTCTGAATGCCACAACTACCAATAACAAATGGTCAGTCTATGATAAAAATCTCATTAATAAAATTGAACAACAGTATAATATATCTGAAAAAATAGTTGAAACTATTGATACCCGAAAACGCGAAGAGATGTCCGAATTATGGCGTACAATGCTTGCAGATTTGCCACCACAGGCAGCAGTTTTTCAGAAATTAGCCAGCACAATACGTACCATAGCAATACACGGAAATGCTATTTTAATAGGGCGTGGTTCTGTAGTAATTACAAAAGGTCTACGATATGGCTTGCATCTGCGCTTTGTTGCTCCCCTGCAATACCGCATACAAAAGGTTATGGAAAACCAAAAAATAAAAGATAGGCTTGCTGCTGAAAAACTAATAGAAGAAAAAGATAAACAGCGACATGAGTTTATGACACAATACATAAAATTTAATGCTTATGACCCGGCATCGTATGATATTACAATCAATGTTGCTCAGTTTACAAAAGAGCAGGTAGCCCAGATTAGTATAGCAGGATTAAAAGTGCGAAAGCTTATATAGCAAAAGGGGTTGCCCTGTGGACAACTCCTTTTTATTGGTATTTTTAACAACTGTTATCTTATCTGAATTAGCAAACTACTTTCTTTTCCCTTTCAATTCAAATACTTCACGTAAGATAGGGGTACCATTGTTATCAAAAACCAGAATGGTAACATAATTAAAAAAGATAAAATCCTTCTTATAGGGCGATAAATGGGTTGATCTAACAAGTACTATATTATTTACCGGTAGATGATAGAGCTTCCCTGTTGATGGATCAATCCCGGATTTTGTATTCTTTGGATATGCTTTAAGCTTATTACCCCCTTTCCCGTCAGGATACTGGTAATTTGCTATATCATCGGGAAAAGGAACAAAATTTCTAACTCTTTCTTTTTCAGGTATGGGCATCTCAAAACTTGATTTTGTTTTTTCCTCTTTTTCATAGGTAGCAATAACATTGACATACACATCCATAGGATCATCAGTTAAGTTTTCCAGTATTGCTTCAACCTCCAGCACCTCGCCCTTACCGGTGAGATCAACCTTTTTATTAAAATAAATATCTTTTATCCGCACCTTATTGCTATATAAGGATTGTACTGGAATATCAACACTCTGAGTGTTCTGAGCAAGCAATGTGGAAGCCACCAGTACAAAGCATAGACACATAATTTTTTTTGTCATATAAGCCACCTGCTATCATATTAATAACCATCACAACCCATAGGGGGTAGATAGTTTTACTATAATTATCCTTACCCATTTATCGGGCATTTTTTTAATAAAATTGAGCAGAATACCATACCCTATTTATTGATGAGCTCCAGCAACTGTTGATGAATCAGCCCGTTAGTAGCACATATTTCAGGAAATTCCGGATCAAATGTGTTGCCATTATACTGTGTCACCATGCCGCCAGCTTCCTTAACCAGTAAAGCGCCAGCAGTCATATCCCATGGATATAACAGTGGTTCCCAGTAGCCGTCAAATCTTCCACATGCAACATACGACAGATCAATTGCAGCCGAGCCCATACGACGAATACCCTGAACGTTTGGCAATACATTATTAAATTGCTTTGCATTATTGCATGAAGGATCGTCCTTTTTATAGGGAAAGCCGGTAGCAATGATCGATATCCCTATATCGTTTATCTGCGATACAAAGATACGTTTTTCATTTACATACGCTCCGCCGTCTTTCCACGCATAAAAGCATTCATCCCTGAGCGGTTCATACACAACGCCGGCAACCGCCGCTTCCAGCGCTTTTGAATACAGTGCAATGGTAACACAAAACCATGGGATTTTATGAGCAAAATTATTTGTTGCATCCAGAGGATCAACATACCATATATACTCACCATCAGCCCGTTCCCTGCTTCCTTCTTCAGCAGCTATATCAAACTCTGGAAACTGTTTTTTAAGCTCATGTACAATAAATTTTTCGGACCTGTAGTCAATATCCGTAACCAGATTTGTTCTGCTTTTATAATCTATGGTTATATGCTCACGGTAATATCCTTCAACAATAATTGCCCCTGCCTGTTTGCATATATCAATGGCACATCGTGTAATGGTGTGATAGTCCATGGTACATTTCTACTCCCCGCATACTATAATCAGATGTCCACAATAATCATATACTCATATACCAGCTATTGTATCTATAAGCAGCAATGTTTGTTGATAGCCTTTTTACTGTTCAGTGTCAAATAATTTTTTATTTGCTACACCATATACAGTAACTATCGCCACAATCATTATTTACGTGAGAGCCCACGACATTATAGTATTGACAATAACCCTCACAATGCAAGTAAAAATTACCGTCAAGTTTTTGCAAAAAAAACCAATAATATCTATAGAGAGGCAACCCGGCAGGTTGTAACTTTACTATTGTCCAGGGGGAATCCATGAAAAAAACGATTATGGTGATTGGCGGAGGTTTATTACAGGTACCCGTTATCCAGACAGCTCAAAAAATGGGATTGCGGGTGATAGTTACTGATTATAATCCCAATGCCCTGGGTATGAAATATGCCGATATTCCTATTGTTATGAGCACCCGTGATATTGAAGGTTCTGTACGTGTTGCAAAAAAACAAAATGAGATAACCCCCATATCCGGTGTCCTTACTGTTGGCACCGATGCCTCCGTTACCGTTGCAGCAGTAGCAAATGCTCTTAACCTACCCGGCATAAAATTTGAAGATGCCATAGCAGCCACCAATAAGATAAAGATGCGTACCCGTTTCTTTGAGCATGGCGTTCCATCACCTCATTTTTTCCCGGTATGGTCGCTTTCTGATGCAAAAAAAGCAAGTAAGGTACTGGGTTTCCCGGTTGTTATAAAGCCATCGGATAATATGGGTGCACGCGGCGTTGTGCGCATTGATAACAAAAATCAGGTTGCCGATGCTTTTGCCTTTGCAAAAAGCGCTTCGCCAAGCGGTGAACTAATCATTGAGGAATTTATGAAAGGTCATGAGCTTTCCATAGATGCCGTTGTGTATAATGGCGAGGTTACCATTACCGGCATTGCTGACCGCATCATAGAATATCCGCCCCACTTTGTTGAAACAGGACATACCATGCCTTCACAGCTACCAAAAGAACTACAGGATAGCGCCTGCGAGATAATGAAAGCTGGTATAAAAGCGCTGGGTATTACAATGGGCTGTGCAAAAGGCGATATCAAGTTGACCGATGAAGGACCAAAGATTGGCGAACTGGCCGCCCGCCTTTCAGGAGGATTTATGTCTGCATACACCTATCCACTCTCTACCGGCGTTAACCTGATGCGTGCCGCCATAGAGGTTGCACTGGGACAGGAGCCCGGAAACCTTGAACCGCTGTATAACCGCGTGGCAATTGAGCGGGCAATTATAACAAAACCAGGGATTGTAAAAAAAATCTGCGGATTAGAAGAAGCGCTAAAGATTCCAGGTATTGCTGAGATTATCATCAATGTGAAGCCCGGCGATAAAGTACGAAAGCCAACATCCAATGTTGAAAAAGCAGGTCACATCATAGCCGTAGCCGATTCGCTGCAAGAAGCAGAGGATGCTGTGCGCAGATGCAAAGAATGTATCAATATTGAAATATGCGATGAATCCGAACTTTCCATGGATACCATCAACATGTCTGCACGAGAACGCCTTAGAAAGGTATGCTATGTATGCAAACAGTGTAATGGAAAGGATTGTGCCAGTGGCGTACCCGGTATGGGCGGTATTGGTAACGGCTCATCGTTTAAACGCAACAGCGAAGCACTGCTCAATTACAAGATAAATACTCGTGTTATCCATGATGTCACCAATCCTGATACCTCAACATCGCTCTTTGGAGTACATCTGTCATTCCCTGTAATGGCAGCACCTATTACTGGTGCGGTTACAAACCTTGGTGGTGCTATCGAAGAACTTGATTATAACCTTGCCGTTATAAAAGGATGTATGGATGCTGGCAGTATTGCCTTTTTAGGGGATGGCGCAGATCCCGAAAAGTATAAAATTATTATTGAAGCTCTTGCTCACCACAACGGTATGGGTATCCCAATCTTTAAACCGCGCGCCAACAATGAGGATATAGTAAAGCGCATAAAGGCAGCCGAAGAGGTAGGTGCCGTTGCTGTTGGGATGGATATTGATGCCATTGTCTTTAAAACCATGGAATTGAAGCATCAGTCGGTTAAACCAAAAAGTTTAAAAGAGCTTACCGAAATTATATCATCAACACATCTTCCCTTTATACTGAAGGGTATTATGAATGTCAGGGATGCTGCACTTGCTGTTGAATCAGGTGCTCATGCCATCGTTGTTTCCAATCATGGCGGCAGGGTACTGGATGAAATGGTAGGCACCATGGATGTTCTGGAGGATATTGTCCGTGAAGTTAAGGGATACATCCATATTGTTATTGACGGTGGTTTTAGAACAGGTGCTGATATTGTAAAAGCGCTGGCACTGGGTGCTGAATACGTGCTTATAGGACGTCCTGTTGCTATAGCAGCAGTAGGCATGGGCTCTGAAGCAGTATCTTATTATCTCAAAACATTGCAGACAGAGCTTAAAAAGGCCATGATACTGACTGGCTGCGCTACCATCACCGATATCAGCAGTGATATCGTGCGTTCACTGAATCATAATGTGTACCAACCTTTTATGGGGCGATAGTTATTGTTAAGCGATAGTTACATGAAAAGAATCTATAGATATTATATCATTGTTACAGCAGTCTTTATGATGATTGCTGGCAATAGTGTTGCTCTTAAATTTACCGATTTGCATGGGCGATGGAAACTTTTATATAGAGGCAACTATGGCTATGAGTTCAGGTTTGCTAAAAATTATCAGGCTGTTTGCATACTCTATTTACAGAACAATGCTGTAGTATTTAAGGGAGTATATACACTGGATAACCCCCAAACACTTCGTATTAACATAAGCCAGATGAAAAATGTAGATAACATCAATGCGGTGTATGGAACTGGTGGATTTTACAATGTTAAATCGTCGTATTTTGTATTTCATGCTGCACTAGTACAAAAGGATACTAAAAAAATGCTTGAACTTAAACCACTGTCCATAGTAATTGATGGAGTAACATCAGAAGGTTATTTTGAACCGGTGATTTCATTACAAAAACAATAACCATTACCATGAACTATCGCACCATTACCATTCCGTATAAACAACCTGTCGACGCTATTGTCTATAGTGCTCATAATTCAAAAGGCACTGTTGTCTATAGCCATGGACTTTTTTCTTCTAAAGATGCCTATAAAATAAATCAGATCGCCCCCGTGTTATGTCAACATGGATATACTGTCATAAGCTTTAGCTATTGCTATACACGGGATTATGCATCAGGTACACCGCTTACCATAGAGCTCCCTGCCTGTGCTCATGAGCTCAATGCCGTACTGGAATATGCAGCCAATCATTATAATGCAAATCTTCATATTGTAGGTTCCAGTATGGGAGGTGTAATAGCATTGTACTACTGTGCCATGATGCCGTATACTGTTTCAATAAAAAGTGTCAGCATCATTGCAACACCCGTCCATTTGCAGCATTTAGTAACAACGCTTGCTCCGCTGGGCATCAATGGTGATAGCGTTGCTGTAGGTGAATATACCATTGCAGCATCATCCCTCAATCAGTTGAACAGCATACAACTCATACACTTACTGCCTCGTATTGATGTCCCGGTATGTATCATCCATGGCAATAATGATACTGTGGTGCCCGTTACCCATGCGTATGATATACAAAAAAACCTGTGTGTACCCCACACCATGCACATCATACCTGACGGGGATCATACCTTAACATCAACAAAGCATGTAGACCTGATATTACAGTATATACTGTCATGGCTTACGATGCATCCGTGATTTAATCTATTCTCATTTTTTACTCTTTACACAATCTCATATTACTTTTATTGTATTTTCATGATTTATAAACAAACATAAAAAATACTCCTCAATATCTGATATTTCAAATGCAAAGTTTTTGCAATGGACAAATGAGTTGTGGACTTTTAGCGGCGAAAGTAAAAAGTATATTGGACATCCTGCCCTTTCCTCTTTAGAATTGACTTATCGTTGTATACAATTATTTAACTTTGTGTATGATATATACTGTCAAATTCATAAATTTTATTGACATTTTTAGTATTGAGTGCATATGCATGAATGTACATTAACTATACTATAAGGAGGAGATAGTCATGCCTTTGAAAACACCTTCTGACTATGTTGAAAGTATCCGTAGTTTAAACCGGACCATCTATATGTTTGGACAAAGAATAGAAAACCCTGTTGATCATCCCATCATCAAGCCTTCACTGAATGCAGTAGCAATGACCTATGCTCTTGCTCAAAAGGATGAATATAAAGAGATTATGACAGCACAATCCCACATCACCGGGAATATTATCAACCGGTTTACCCATATTCATCAAAGTATTGATGATTTAGTAAAAAAAAGTAAGATGGGGAGGCTGTTAGGTTCACAAACAGGGTGTTGTTTCCAGCGCTGTGTTGGAATGGACGCACTCAATGCTCTGTCAATGACAACGTATGCAATTGATCAAACGTATACTACAAACTATTATCAACGCTTTTTACACTATTTAGAATACATACAGAATAATGATCTGGTATGCGACGGTGCCATGACCGATCCCAAAGGTGACCGCTCACTTCCGCCACACAAGCAGGATGATCCTGATGTGTATTTAAGGGTTATCAAAGAATTACAAGACGGTATAATCGTGCGGGGTGCCAAAGCGCATCAGACCGGCGCAATAAATTCGCATGAGATTATTGTCATGCCAACTATCGCCATGCGCGAAGAAGATAAAGACTGGGCTGTTGCCTTTGCAGTACCTGCTGATACGCCGGGGATTATTTATATCTATGGCAGGCAGTCGTGCGATACACGCAAGTTAGAAAAATATACCATTGATCAGGGTAATGCGCTGTTTGGTGGTCATGAAGCACTCATTGTTTTTGATGACGTTTTTGTTCCATGGGACAGGATATTCATGTATAAGGAATATGATTTTGCCGGCCATTTAGTTGAACGATTTGCTTCATATCACCGTCAGAGCTATGCATGTAAGGTTGGCGTTGGCGATGTATTGATTGGCGCAACGCAAACAATAGCTGAATACAACGGTACTGAAAAGGCATCCCATGTAAAGGACAAGATTATTGAAATGATACATCTTAATGAAACGTTATACTGCGGCTGTATTGCCTGTGCATCTGAAGGCAAGTGTGAACAGCCGGGTACCTATATGGTCAATACGTTGCTTGCCAATGTTCATAAACAGAATATTACCCGCTTCCCCTACGAGATTGCTCGTTTAGCACAGGATATAGCCGGTGGTGCACTGGTTACCCTTCCTTCAGCCGACGATCTATATCATCCTGAGGCAGGCAAATGGATTAAAAAATATTTTAAAACAAAAAACGATGTTCCAACTGAAAACCGTATAAAGCTGTTTCGCCTTATAGAAAATATAACCATGGGAACTGCAGCAGTAGGATATTTGACCGAATCAATGCATGGAGCAGGCTCACCGCAGGCTCAACGTATCATGATTGCACGCGAATCAAATGTAAAAGAAAAGCAGCAATTGGCAAAACGCCTGGCACAGATCATTGCATCAGAACAATAACAATTATTTACTACACGCTGCCTAAGGCAGCGTGTAATGTTCACTATTTATTAATTGTTATCCCATTCATCAGGATTTTAAAATCCTGAATCATCTTTTCTTCTTCAACCTTGCCTGCCTTCCCCAGGAATAATGTATAGAGCTTGGTAACTTTTTCAGATTGATCCTGTATCTTTTTTACTACCGCCGCAATCTTTGTGGTACTATTGCTTGCAAATGGTTTCATGGTGTAGGGATGCTCACCTTTGACAATACTATCCCAGTAAGTGATATAATCTTTGGGTAAACGTGTATCCGGTGCATACCAGTTTATAAGCACAAAATAGTTATCTTTTTGATCTTCACTGAGCATTACCCGACGTATTGTCCATCGGGCAGCATTATTATTTCTGATATAACCAAACGTTACACCCATTTTAACATCATTGTTTATTGCAATACTATCATTGGTAACATTGATGGTGAAATCAATGGAATTAAACTGAAGATTTTTCTTAACCTGATAGTTCAATGTTACATTACTCAAAACGCTGGGTAACATGGTATTATTGACCGATAAAAAATCATTCCAATCTTTAAGCTTTCCAAAATATGAAAGCTGTATAAAATTAAGCAGTTTAAGGGTATCATATTTCCAGAATTCAATTTCTGATGTTTCGCATACAAATACTATGACTGCCATACCCTCAGGTGTTGGCGTTGTACAACTTATGATAGCCTCATCTGAATATTCCATTACCCATATACACAGCCGCCATTTCCGCTGATAATTATCGGTATGATATTCAGTGGCTATTGGATCTCCTAATGAAAGAATACGCGTTTTAACATCTCCAAAATCACGCGTAATGCTCTGCCCTTCTAATACCAGCCTCATCCCAACCTTTGGATCATTAAGCATATCCATCATGCTTACGTCATCAGGACGGGAAATATCAATAAACAGCAACCGCTTATCAGGATTTGCTATCCGTATAACACCATTATTACGGATCTTTGTTTCTTTATACTCAATATTTGAGATAGCCCATTTGTTGTTATCCTTGCTCAAGTAATTGACCTGTAACAGGTAACTGTCGGTAAAATCAAAAAGTGGGATAAGCGATTCATCACCATTGGGAAACATACCTTTGCCTTCCTGAGCAAGAAATTGATCCATGGTATCAGTATAAAATTTTTTGAATCGCTGGTTAAATGTTTTTTTTATTTCTTTATACCCCATGGGGAGTTGCAACGTGTCATCATAATCCTTGACTATCGTTTTTTCAGGGAGCAATGTAAATCCAAAATTCATCTTTACATGAAAAACACCCCGGTTCCCCGTCTTTGACACCTCACTTACCGGCAGTGAATAGGCGATATTATCTTTACGCTGTATAACAATACCAACAACATTAGCGTCATCATCAACAAGAGGACCACCACTATTGCCAAAGTTAACATCGGATGAGCTCTTTAACAGCTTAAATCTGTTATCCTCAGGCTCAGGATATGTACCAATAAGCTCGCCCTGACGCATGACGATGCCTTCACCATATGCATTGCCAACCGCGTACACCGTATCGCCAACAACATGCTCTTCTTTTAGTTTAAGATATTTTGTAAACGTTTTGTTCTTTACCGTGAAGCGGATGAAATCCCGATGACTATCGAAAGCTAAAATTTTATCTATTTCATAAACGTTACCCTGAGTGTCCCGTATATAAAAATCCTTATAGATAAGGGAATCGGTTTTTAAATCCAGCACATGGAAAGCGGTTAAAAGCTCTGTTGGCGAAACAGCAAACGCCGTGCCAATTGAATAATATTTATCAACACGAATATTATAGGGAATCAAATGCCATGGAAGTTCTTTTTCATAGGTTAACGTGTCCTTTTCAGGCTTGTTTACTACAACCTCAAAACATGACTGACTAACAAGGCTTTTTAATTCTTTGGAAAGGGATTTGGTATGAGCGGTATTTTTCCCGGTAGCACATGCAACAAATGCAATTAAGATAAAAATCACATATTTTTTCATCTTTTTTACTCCAAAAATATATTTCATTATTTAAAATTATTTGTTTATTGGTTCTTACCTTTAATAGAGTAACTGTCAAGTGAAATTACAATGATAGCCCCATTTTATTTTCATCTGTTAAACGCTTGACTGATACTCGCTATGATAATATCATTGTATTTATTATTTACTATTCAACAATAATAATTATGACTAAAGAAAATGGCAACAAACCCTATGCGCTTATCCTTGCTGGATATGATAAACCTGACCGATCAACCATGATCAAGCGTAAAAAACAGATTATTGAAGCTTATGATGGCGATAGTATCTATATAGGGAAAAATAAATTTTTACAGCAACTGGCCGGGAAACCTGTAATCCAGTATGTTCTTGATGCTGTATACAATGCAAAAAAGAAGGGAAAACCACTGTACGATGCAATATACGTGTACAATGATGTAAAAAACTTCACCGATGTGATAGATACCAGAAAATATCATAACCTGCATGTCATGCAGATGAAACAGTCTGTAGGCGGGCACCTGAAAGATTTTTACTTTAATCACTTAGAGTATGGAAGGCGTGTTGACATCTTCTTTGGTGATACCCCCCGTATAACCTCTGAAGATGTTGAATGGATAAACAGTCAGTATGATACGATACTAGGAAAAGCAAAAGATTATCGAGGTATAACCGCACATGTAGCGTATGGCATTGTAGAATACGAAGACTTAAAGGATGATACATGGCTTAATCATCGCCTGAAGATCATTAAACGAGGACAAAACAAAGGTAAGTTGAAAAATTTTGTTGGTTTTACCACATTTGAAGCACGCGTTGGCAACTCTGCTGCGCTACTAAAACATCGAAGTCTTGATAGTGCTGTTGAATATGAAATTATTGATTTTTTTTACAGTCTTCGCAAAGCATTGGCACCAAATATTTTTTCTAAAATTATTTACTATTTATGGAAAACTAAAAATTTTATCCTTATCAGACAGATAAAGCGGCATTGCATTGAAGAAGAAAGATTTTATAAAGCTGCAATTAATGTAATAGAACGAGTATATAATTTAGATCTGTCAAAATTTGGAGGCTATATCTTTCACATTAAACACAATGCAGCACACTGGGAAAACGATATCGACGGTCCTAAAGACTTGAAAACCTTCAGAGCACATATAAAAAAATAAAGCAAAACATTTTGTTGATAGTTACCCATAAACAATTGGTGCAATAGCATCATCATTGTGTTGTAATTGTAGTTGACATTCACACAAATAAGATGTACACGTTAAGCATGAATCGGGTAATAACAATATTCAATAGCTTTGAAGAAGCCGAAAATAACGAGGTTGAATACTGGAAATCATTGGATCCAAACAAAAAGTTAACTATCTTAGAAGAAATTAGACAACGACACATGGAAATAACCGGTGAAGGTAAGCAAGGATTTCAAAGAGTTATTAAAATTATTAAACAAAAATAATATAAAGTATATCACTGCTGGTGGGTATGCTTTAGGTTATCATTCACGGCCACGGTATACTGAAGATATTGATATATGGATTGAAGCATCATACGAAAATGCAGAAAAGAACATACTTGATGTTGAAGCATTGTTTGCTACAAACCTACCCATGAACAGGGAATATATACAGCATCAATTGGCGGAATTGCACATTACGCCACATCAAAAAATAATAAACATTATTTTGCAATGACCACTTTTTGAAATGAATTTAATATCACCTTGCCGTCGCTGACGCGCTTTGCCCGTATATGAACATAGTATAGCCCAACCCCCAATTTGTTCCCTGCTTTGTTGTCGCCATTCCAGCCGCCTTCTTTAATGTTTTGACCACCCTTTCTGAATGCCTTATCCAGCAGTTTTACAACAGCCCGTCCTTTTATATCATACACCGTAATGGTTACCAATGCATCATCGGTAAGATAGTATGCAGGATAGCATAGTGGATTTTTATTCGTAATGACATTGTTTAATATGCGGGTTGGCCATGGAGTAAACTGTGGTTGCATTGCTACTGTAAATGAATACTCAAGATCATTAGGATTGCCTGGCGGAACTTCTGTATCTGAATCGCTATCTGAATATGAGGCAACCCCTGATTTAATAGTTTCAACTATAAAACGCACATCCGTTCCAAGCGTTATCAAGGGATTGGTATCGGGGATATAGCTAACCCAACCAGTAGAAGTTGTCCTGGTTGCAGCTATACGGTAATAATCTGTATTTTCAGTTAATGCTGGATTAATAACGCCACCAACAATTAAATCAACCCCCACCCCTATATCCCCTGCGGCAACAATAAGGTTAACCGCATCCGGTGAATCGGTTGTAATGTTTATTGTTACCCGTATGGCTGTTCTGCGCAACGGCCTGTTGGAAGCCAGCGTACCAAAGGTTGTATCACCCCATTCGGTAATACCATCGGTAATGGAAACTTCCAAACTTCCCGCTGTTGTTGCTATTGCAGTAGTAATCTGGTTGGCCACAGCAACCTCATAACCAAAAACATCAACGGCTGAAATCCGTATGTCGTAATCAGTTAACGATTTTAAGGAAGTGATGGTTGCACTGCCAGTTGCTCTATTGCCCAATGCTGCTACTATAGTCCTGTCAAGGAGCAGCCATGTTGCTGAGGAGTTCTCTTTATAATAAATCCTGTAACTGTCAAAATCCCCATCAATCGGATTGCTTAACGGTACCCAGTTAACAGTAATGGTAAATGCCGTGGAAGATGATCCACTAAATGGTGTAAATGGTGGGGTGTTAGCTCCTGGCGGGTCAGCATTTTCCCAGTAAACAGTCCTTGTTACAGGCTGGGGGATACGCGCTGCTACATTCTGTTCATCATCATAGGCGCCCCCGCTTACCGTTATTGCCTGATAGGTAATGGTATCAGTTACCTGCGCAAGTACTGTCGGGTAGGTAACATTTGCCACAGCATTTGGCTGACCATTAGGGATTAATACATCGGTATTATTCCCTTCGCTATCCTGCATCCTTACTGTTGTATTGCCAACAACATTGGTACCTGCCCATTGCATCCGTGCTGTAACCCTGACTTGAGTCCCCGGAACGTTGACACTTCGCCAGTAGTCAGGAGAAGCATTAACCCCTCCGCCGTTTATAATTTCAATATTGGTAATTTCAACCAGGTCACAAGTAACAGTCAGGGAGTTGTTTGAAACTTCCGGACCCCCTGCGGTTGCGCAGGTTATCCGGACCGTCCATGTATGATTGCCCAATTGACTATAGGGAGGTGTTGTATCCAGATTATAAAAATACTCGGCTCCAACCGTTAATGTTAATCCGTCGGTTTCATCTCCATCATTGGTAACCGTACTTATTCCATTGCGTCGTAATTCGGCGTTGGTAATTTCACCTGCGCCAGCATCTGCAATCAGGTGCACAGCATCTAATGCAGCAGCGCCCGGAACATTATATACGATAGTTCCTGTAACATTGAATGCACTGTGCCATGGATTGATCATTGCATCAGCACTAACTCCATCCTGTGCAAAATTTAATATTCGGATTGATGCACATATTCCATACGAAACAAGTTTTGTATCGGTTAATGTATTATTTGCGGGAACTGTCGTGGTTGCTGATGCTACAACGCTTCTGTTTAATGCCCATGCTGATTCCTGAGTATTCCATTGAAACGTAACAGTAAATGTTACCGTAAAATTATTCCATGTGCCGGCAATTGATGATGAACACCCCGCTATCCCGGAAACTATCGTTAAGGTATGATTACCGGCTCCTGTACCAGTTATTGCGGAAACCCGTAATTGTATATTGGTGGAATTTGGTATTGTCAGTACAACCTCGGTTATCTGATTCCATGCTGTTACATCAGGGTCAACAACCTGAGCGGTAAATGTATATGTTTTCCCCGCCAGATAGTAGCCATTTCCCATAGATAAAAAGGTTGGGTTGGATGGTGTTAAAACAACACTGCTGATAGTTGCATAGCTGTTAACAGTATTTAAGATTATGATTAACAACCATAGTATATAGAATCTTAGCTTTTTCATATCATATGTAAAGAAAATTAATTTGCACTTTTTTTTATAATATCATATATTAGCTAAAAAGGTCAATATTTTTATTGTACTTTTTATAATGACCTTTACTGTGACGATAGTTCATGAAAAAAAATACTCTTGTAATGACTGCTTTATTAGCCTGCATTGTATCCTTTTTCATACAATGTTCTAATGAAGCTCCTCGTGTATTCCCTGCCCCTCCTGGCGGCTCAGGGGGTACCGGTATTGGTATAGATGCTCCTGATTTTTTGGGCTCATACCCTGAAAATGGCGACACCTCCATCCCGGTGGACACTTCCGTTGTCCTTGTTTTTTCAGAACCTGTTGATCTGGGTACGATAGTTCCTGGTAATGTTGACATTTCTGGCGGCGTTACCTATAGTGCATCAGCCTCGTCTGATGGCAGAACAATTATTTTAACCATTACATCAGGCAATCTTTCAGCCAATACAGCATATACCGTTGATATAGATACAGGTATCCTTGATCAGGATACTCCTCAACGCAACCTGATAACCAGTTATAGCTTTACCTTCACCACATCTGCAGACACTTCAACATTTGAACTTCCACGGGTTGTAGCTGCATCCCGTTATCCTGCACCATTAGCTACTAATGTAAGTATCAATCAAACTTTTGTGGATGTAACCTTTACCAAACCTATTGATGATACTACCGTAGTTGCAAATGCAAGTTTTGATATAACACCCGGTTCAGGAACAGGCATTACCTTTTCACCGAACCGGCAAACGTTCAGATTAAACCTTGCAACACCGCTCGCCTATGGGACAGTGCACACTATCAATTTAACCGCTGCAATTGAAGATCTATTCAGCAACCCATTGGTCCTTGACGGAAACCATACATGGACCTTTACCACTGAAGCTGCTCCTGCAAGCGGTGCGCTGGCCATAAGCAACGTATGGGTTACTGATATCACTGATACCACCGCTATACTCCACTGGACAACAAGCATTGCTCAAGCTGCTATTTCCATTGATTATGGACTAACTTCTGCTTATGGATCTTTTGCATCAGAACCTGCAGGGACCCGCACTGTGCATCAGGTATCAATAGGAGGTTTAACACTTTCAACCAAATATTATTTTAGAATACAGTATGGCGCGGTCACTGCAACAGGCAGTTTTATCACTGCGGATAATACAGCAACATCCAATGATAAAAGTATTACCGATACTGCTGGAGATAAATCATTATTAACTATCGCCCAAAATCAAACTATTATTTCTGTATCACCATATTATACTCAGGATGGCTCTTCATTCATAGCATGGAAGGACCCTGACGGCACCGTATACGCCTCATATATTGATAACGATGCAGCCCCAACCAAACGCTGGGGTGCTGATGGCAGTGCGGTTGATTCCAATAATAGAACCGTACTGCGGGTTTTTTCTGATTTTATGGGGTACTGTTTTATTGCATCAGGAGATGGAACAAATGTATACCTTAAACGTATTTATAACAGCGCAGGTGCATTGACATTTGATTCAACCTTTGGCGCAAATGCAGCAGCAATCGGGTTAAGCATTTCCACTGGCACCAACCCTGCCGTAACAATGCTATGGGGGAATCAGACTGCTAACAATGTCAGCGCTGGTTTTGTAGCAAAAGTGGTACCTGCTGGCGCCGTGCCAAACACAACCGAAATGAACATCCCGTGGGCTAACTATTTTTTTGATTATGACGTTGATTTAAGCGGTGTTGCAACAGGGAATTATATTATAGATGGTTCTTATAATCAAACCACCGTTAATGTAACCGGACAAAATTATCGTCATGTTCTGGGTACCGCAGCTAATGTGATAACTGCAACTGAAACATACCGCATTGCTGACAATACTGCCAGCACTGCTTTTACCGCCACCGATCATGTCGTAAACAACACAACGGCAGGTACACAAACACCGTACAGCAATTCCGGCACCAACGCCTATACCAATCATGGCGATAATCTCACCGGGTGGGGTACCAACGACCTGATTACTGATGGAACTAATTGGGGATACTTAACGGCAAATGCTGGTGAGGTGTTACTCACGACTAATTTAACCGATTCAGGTGTTTCTGATGGGTTTTTCAGTTTTGACAACTATTTAATCAGGTCCAACACTTCACCGGTATACCAATACAGTTTAGTAAAAAATGAAGATGTCCCTGCGTATTCTTATATTGCTAATCCCGTGGTAACAACTGAGACATGGCTGCCACTGAACGATGATATTTTTAATTCAACATCTGAAAATTATTCAATATGGAATGGAACCTATTGCTGGACACATGTTCAGGATCCACCCTTTGATTCATTTTATACCATATCATTCCTTCCTTCGGGTCTTATTAGCGCCGGTGAAACAGTTACATTGTATTCCTATATAACTGGTGGTACCGCTGACACTCCAAGGACAAATCCACTGTACGATGATGGTGTGGATTTATCCGCTGTTGCTCTTAATGATATCGTTGTTAATCTTTCCGCGTATACCTATTCACGGGCAAATAATATCGCATACAGCTCTGCTGGTGCATTAGGACTTCTGGCAAATATCATGTCCAATAGCCAGCTTTACTGGATTTTACGCTTTGTAAATCCAGCAGAGCCCATACTTGTTATTGGACAGGCAACGACAACGTCTGTCAGCCAGCTTATATCAACAGCAAAATCTGCTGGATTTTCTGGTATTGTTGAAAAAGGTGACCTGATCTACAACATAACTGACAACCGTTATGCTATTGTTACCAATGTTGATGATAATGACACACTTACCTTGAATAAAGATATAATCACAATAAATGATTATTTTATCATCTTTGCAAGCAATGAACCGTTGATTGAAAGCGGAACGGTTACCACAACAGGTAATCCATTTACCGATACCAATGCAAACTTCACTTCAGCCAATGGGGCTGTCCGTGGTGGTGATATTGTCCACAACCTTACTGCCGGTACCAGTGCCTATGTAGTAGCTGTCAACTCAGCTACCCAGATTACACTTAACAATAATATTATGACAGCAGCGGGAGACCGTTATGTCATTATCCAGCCCCGCGTGCTGGTTGCCTATGAACGAACTGGTGATATTTATGGTAAGGTTATCCGATTACGAGACGGTAGCACCTATCTGAATGAATTTACCATCTGCAATGCTGCAGGGACTCAGGCCAATGTACAGCTTATCACATCGGGGTACACAAGCACCAATCCCGGAGCTATTGCATTGTACCGGAGTGGCGCAGGGCCAACCTATACCTACTACGCTAAACGCATCAATGGAGCCGGTGTTATAAATGCAGCAGACAATGCAGCAAACGGTGGATTGGGAGTACAGGCAACACCTGCCAATGCTACACTGCTTGCTGCACTATCCGATGATGCGGGCGGTATGTTTGTTTTATATAAAATTACAAATGATATATATGTCCGTAGAATTTTATCCACCATGGCTATCTCATGGTCAAATACTATTAATAATGTTGTTGATGCTGCAATATGCAGATCAGCAACAGGTGTTATTGTAACGTATAACAAAACAACCAATTCAAGTCAGCTTTTTGCTCAAAGGTATACCGGTGCCGGTGTGGTTGAATTTGGTGAAACAACCATTGTTGCTCTGACTCCTTATGCTTACACAACCAATCTAACAATTACCCCTGATAGGAATGATGGTGCCATCATAAGCTGGATTGATGAGCGTTACCTGTCACAATTAGGCTATACTGTTATGGCACAGGCTATCAATGCAACAGGCACACCACAGTGGGATGCTGATCCAGGTGCCGGTACCGATTACGACGGTGTTCTTATAGGCATCACGAATATATGGTATAAACCCTATTCAGGATTAAAAGCGGCATTTTATAATGATGGCGCACCACCCTATGGAGGTATATTCATATGGTATGACAGGCGCAACAATAAGCAGGATATCTACTATGATACACAACCATACCCGTAGAATACTTTTATCTGCATATAAAACGAAACTATACAAACTTTGCTCTGACTTTTTTATATTCCACTAATCAAGACTTCTTTATCTATTTTTTCAAAATCTTTCATCAAGAGAGAAAATCCCCTGAATTCTTCATCACTCCATGTCCCGGCAATATCGCCACTATCCCTCATCCTTGAAGTTCTCTCTTCAAGCCCAGGAGATTTGTGAATAAGGGAAAGTATTGTTTTGTTAATGCTTGTTCTGTTATTTTCTGCAAGCATACACAACTGATGATATGTTCTTTTTGGCATTTGTCTAAGAGTAATTTGATTCATTATATGCTTCTATGATATCATTCTATGATACTATCATAACTATTCTTTAAGTGTTTATCAAATAATTTACTTCATTTAGATAGTATTTTATATTTTTGTGCCACTACATAGTAAAACGCATTGTATGGCTTGATGATATTCTCCATGGAATATATGTAAGTGTTTACCATCATCTGTGGCTGGATTATGTATTAACGGTGCTTCTATAGCCAGTAACTTTCTGTCATGCTCCATGACAATCAACAGAATCCATCATATCACGTTACGCAAGTTGCTGCTGGATTTACGTTTGCTGTAACCAGAGTGCATAAAAATGAATTAGTGCACATGCAATGGTATATATAAAAAGTAACTATCGCCCAAAATCTTTTTTGATTTACCTGAAATTAGTATTATGTTATGTTGTACATAGCTATCATTATCATGAGTTTTATACACTATGCCACCATTTAAAGTTATTTCATCATATACACCTTCAGGCGACCAGGCTAACGCCATAGAACAACTGGCAGATGGGATTAACAAAGGTTTGAAGTTCCAGACGCTTCTTGGTGTCACCGGCTCGGGTAAAACCTATACCATGGCAAAGGTCATTGAGAAGATTCAAAAGCCAACCCTGGTACTGACACATAACAAAACACTGGCTGCACAACTGTACCGCGAGTTTAAAGAATTTTTCCCTGAGAATGCCGTGGAATACTTTGTATCATACTATGACTACTACCAGCCTGAGGCGTACGTAGTTTCCCAGGACTTGTATATTGAAAAAGATGCCAGCATCAACGATGAGATTGATCGCCTGCGTTTAAAAGCAACCTCATCACTGGTGGAGCGCCAGGATGTGATTATCGTGTCATCGGTTTCGTGTATTTATGGTATTGGTAATCCCGAAAGCTTTGAAAAAAATCATATACGGCTTGCCACTGGTCATGAGGTTGACAGGCAACAGCTTTTAATGAAACTTGTTTCCATACACTATGACCGTAATGACATTGCATTTACCCGTGGAACATTCAGGGTCAGAGGCGATACCGTGGAGGTTTTCCCTGCTAATCTACAATATGCATTGCGCATTGTCTTTTTTGGCGACGAAATTGAGGCACTGTATAAAATAAATCCGTTAACCGGCAACCGGATAGAATCTATTACGCAAGCGCATATCTACCCTGCAAAGCATTATGTTTCCAGCAAGGAGGAGATGGAAGAGACAATCCGGATGATACAGATTGAGCTGGAGCATCGCATCAACGAATTTACCAGCAGTGGCAGATTGGTTGAGGCACAGCGGCTGGAAACCCGCACGCTCTATGACATAGAGATGTTGCGCACCGTGGGATATTGCAACGGCATTGAAAATTATTCACGCATCATTGATCGCAGACAGCCCGGTCAGCCTCCGCACTGTTTGTTGCACTACTTTAAAGGCAACTACATGATGTTTGTTGACGAGTCACATGTCACCATACCGCAGGTACGGGGGATGTATGAGGGCGATAGATCCCGTAAAAGTAATCTGGTTGAATATGGATTCAGGCTTCCTTCAGCACTGGATAACCGCCCCTTACAGTTCCATGAATTTGAGACCATGATTGACAGGGTTGTGTTTGTTTCCGCAACCCCTGCAGAATATGAACTGCAAATATCAGCGCAGGTTGTTGAGCAGGTTATACGCCCCACCGGTTTGATAGATCCCGAAATAGAGGTGCGCCCTGCAACCGGTCAGGTTGACGACCTGATTGGCGAGATTAAAAAAAGGGTTGCGGTAAATGAACGTATACTGGTAACCACATTGACAAAAAAGATGGCAGAAGACCTGACACAGTATCTTACCGAGGTAGGATTACGGGTTCGCTATCTGCACTCGGAGATAGAAACCATTGAACGCGTTGAAATTATCCGCGATTTGCGGAAGGGCATATTTGATTGTCTTATTGGTATTAACCTTTTGCGCGAAGGTCTTGATATCCCCGAGGTTTCACTTGTTGCAATCCTAGATGCCGATAAGGAGGGATTTTTACGCTCAACACGCTCGCTTATACAAACATCAGGCAGAGCAGCACGCAATAGTAACGGGAAAGTCATCATGTATGCCGACACCATTACCGGGTCAATGCAGGAAGCAATAGACGAAACCAGCAGGCGCCGAAAACTCCAGATGGAATTTAATACCCTCCACAACATTACTCCAAAAAGCATTTCCAAAGAGATTGTTGACATTATTGAGCGTGAATATCATTCTGACGATGTTTTTGCCGATCTTGTATCAGAATATGCAAATGCGTACCGCACCAACAATGGTGAGCAACTGAAAATGGTACATGCAAAAATTAAACAGGACATGCTTGAAGCGGCAAACAATTTTGAATTTGAAAAAGCTGCTGTTTTGCGAGACCAGATGTTTGATATAGAAAAGAAGATCGATATAGTGAGTAAAGCATCCGGGCGATAGATACTATATAAGGGTATGATACTATGGAACAACCATCGTATGAGGAGCTATCTCCAATTATAACAATGGCATTACAGGAAGATATTGGCAGCGGTGATATAACAAGCCTTGCACTATTTGATGAGTACCAGTATGCCTGTGCCAGAATTTCATCAAAAAATGATGGGATATTTTGCGGAGGGTTTTTGATAGAGTATATTTATCACACTATTGATCCTGCCATTTCAGTGACGATATACTGCAATGAAGGAGCTGCAATAAAAAAAGATGATGTTGTGTGTGATATTGAAGGCAGTGTACGGGCATTACTTTCGGCTGAGCGTACCGTTCTTAACTTTTTACAGCGTACCTGTGGCATTGCAACACGGACAGCACGCCTTGTTTCACTGGTCAGTGATACACCTATAAAAATATTTGATACACGCAAAACAGTTCCTGGGTTTAGATTACTGGATAAATATGCCGTTTATTGCGGCGGGGGAACCAACCACCGGATGGGACTTTTTGATATGATTTTGATTAAGGATAATCATATCAAGGCTGCAGGCGGAATACAACAGGCAGTAATGATGGTACGGCAGAAGTATGCAAACAGGTATACCATTGAGGTAGAGGTAGAAACGCTGAATCAGGTACATGAAGCGGTAGAGGCTGGTGTTGATATCATCATGCTCGACAATATGACAAAAGACAGGATTTCACTGGCATTATCCATCATCAATGGTAAGGCTAAGGTTGAAGTTTCCGGAAATATGGATGAGCATACGTTGAAAGAGATAGCTGATTTACCGGTTGACTATGTTTCAGTTGGCGCATTGACTCATTCGGTCAAAGCATTTGATCTTACCATGCGTTTAATCTAATAAAATCTAATTTAATAGGTGTAAAATCCTCGTCCTGCTTTTCTTCCTAAATATCCTGCCTCTACATATTTTTTTAACAACGGGCACGGACGATATTTGGGATCTCCAAATCCCTTATACAGTTCATCAGTAATAGCAAGGACAACATCCAGTCCTATCATATCAGCCAGTTGCAGCGGTCCCATGGGCAGATTCAATCCCAATGTCATAGTTTTATCGATAGTTTCAGCATTCGCCGCCCCTTCATACAGAGTAAATATTGCTTCATTAATCATTGGCATAAGAATTCTGTTTAATACAAATCCTGGAAAATCCTTTGATTCAACAGGTGTTTTCCCCAGAGATTTAACAAAGCTTTTCACTGATTCAATGGTTTCACGAGTCGTAGCAATACCACCTACTATCTCCACCAATCGCATAACACGGGCGGGATTCATAAAATGGATCCCGACAACATATTCAGGACGTTTAGTAGCTGCTGCAATAGTGGTAACAGACAATGATGATGTATTACTTGCTAAAATAGCCCCTGATTTGCATACAGCATCCAGCGCTTTAAATACCTCTCTCTTCAATGCAATGTCCTCGGGGATACATTCAATAATGATATCTGCATTGCGCATATCCTTTATGTTTTTATGCAATTTCAGACGTGAAATGAACTCACCACGTTTTGTTTGCTCTAAACGCTTTTCGGCAATATATCGATCAAGGCGTTTTGTTATAATTTCATAAGCAAGTTTTAACTGCGTCTCATCAGTATCATGCACTATGACATGATAGTTATGTTCAATTGCCAGATGAGCAATATCTGTTCCCATGGTACCTGCACCTACAATTCCTACTATCATAGAAACCTCCCTATACAGTGGCATTCACAATATTTCTTTGTTTACCATTGAAAAATGCATGGATGTTTGCTGCAATCTCATTAATTAAAACCTGCCGAGTTTCTTTAGAAGCCCAGGCAATATGAGGGGTTATGATGCAATGTGGCGCTTTAAGTATGGGATCATCAATGTCAGGTGGCTCTTTTTCCAGTACATCCAGTGCTGCACCGGCAATGACATTATTGTTCAATGCCCATGCCAGATCCTTTGTATCAATGATAGGACCCCGTGCCATATTGATAAGATATGCTGTTGGTTTCATCTTCAAAATAAAATCTTTATTGATACAATGGTAGGTATAATCATTGAGTGGCATGTGGATAGTTATAAAGTCGGATAGTTTACAAAATTCATCAGCAGTATAGCGTGGTATAGAACTATCACCTGACAATGCATTGCCTCGTTTAAAAGCTATAATCCGCATCCCAAAGACAGCGGCTAACTGTGCAACACGTTTACCAATATCACCATAGCCCATAATGCCCAATACCTTGCCAGAAATGCACATAGTAGGCCACTTTCCCATGGTAAAGATTGGTGAGTTGCTCCAGCTTCCGTCATGGGTTGCTTCGTTATAATTAATGAGATTGCATGCCAGCGACAGTATAAAGCACATGGTAAGCTCGGCAACAGATTCACGGGAATAGCCCGGAACATTTGCAACAGCAATTCCTCTGCTGTGTGCTGCCTCAATATCAATGGTATTGTATCCGGTAGCCGCCACTGCAATAAGTTTACAGTGCTCCAGACACTCTATTTCTTTACGTGTAAAAACCACCTTGTTGGTAATAATGATATCCGCAGCTTTACTACGCTCTATTACCTCTTCAGGTTTCGTTATGGAATAGGTTATCAGCCTTCCTGCTTGCGAAAGTGGTGTCAGATCAATATCGCCAAAATCAACCGTGGCAGCATCAAGAAACACTATCGTATACACGGATATCCATCCTCCAAAAAAAAGTTATGTGCCCTTGCATTTTCATTCCTTTTGAGCGTCTGCAATATAACCATCGTAAAATCCCAGAAAATAACATTACATTAGGACAGGCTAAGATTTTAAATAAAGCGCAATTATGGATTAAATGTCAATAGTTTATTTATACATTACTATACATAATTGTTGTTGGATTGCCGTCATTATCAAGAGCATCTTCTAAGATGCAAAACCCGCGTGAAGTATAATAGTGAATCAGATCAACTGTATCATTATGCCCTTCAAAGAGATATACTGTTCTATACCCTAATTCCTTTGCTTTATCAATAACTGCCTGTACAAGAGCAGTACCTATACCCTGAAAGCGGTATTCAGGAACAATATATAAAGAGGCAAGCCATGGATTGAGATCGGTTCGTGCCCACAGATCATTGTTTTTCAATGAAACCATCCCTACCGGAAGTTTTTTTTCATCAATGGCAACCCATGCCAGTGGAATGGTTGATGAATGCGCACGTTCCATGTACGAACGGATAATAACATCAAACGGTATATCACGTTGAGTATACCACTCACGATATGACCAATAGGCTAAAATAGGGGCATACTGGGGAAAATGATTCAATAGATGTACCTGCACCATTGTTGCCATCCTTATTGATTGATAGTTATAGACATGAATAGCAACAATGGTTGTTGTTCGCAACTACTATTTGGGAATCTGTAGCCGCTGCTTCACTTCTTCCAGTTGCTTTGACAATTCTTTGTTATCCCATCGCAGCTCTTTTGCTGCTGTTTCAGCCACCAGTGTCAGTTTATCATTACCGGGATTTCCAGCCGTGCAAATACCTGTTCGCCTGAAGACAATATCAGGCAACGTACGAGCCATTTCATGGCGGATAGCATAAATTACCTCAGCCAGAATTTCCCCATCATGGGTTACTATCTCCCTGAACTTTTTATTTGACCCAGCTATTTTGATTACAGTATCAACTTCAGTGCCAAAGTATTTTGCCAGCACCTCAAGGGACTTTTTATCCAGCAAAGAATTTGAGGTGTAAACAGTATTAAAAAATATCTCTAAATCTTTTATTTCACACCCTGCTAAATACTGTTTATGAGTTATGGATTTTGGTAACGAATATTGTAGTTTTTTTTCAACAACCTTCATTACCTTGACCGCTAAATTTCTGCTGGTTGTATATTTCCCACCCTCAACCGTTATAAGTCCCTGAACGCCTTCTTCCGAATTATCGTAAATTTCATATCGCCGTGAAGATTGGTAGGTACCTTCAACCTGATCATCAACCAGAGGTCGCAAGCCTCCATAGGTATACTTTATATCATTATACGATAAAGTACCATCACCAAAATATTCATTAACATCGTCAAGTAATTCCTGAATACTCTCTCTGGTTACCCGATAGTTATCGGGATTACCAATATATTCCTTATCAGTTGTGCCAATAAGGGTATATCCTCGCCAGGGTATCAAAAAGAAATGCCTGCCCTTTTTGCTCATCAACGTTACAGCATATTTATGTACTATAGGTTTTGTGATGATATGAATCCCTTCTGACCTTCTAATCTGGTGTTTTACAGTGCCATTTTCAGCCTTTTTTAAGATTATATCTGCCCATGGGCCACCGCAGTTTATGACAAGCTTTCCTTCAACATCTATTTCTTTATTGTTCAAAGTATCGTAAACGATAACACCAGCGATTGAGTTATTACGATACAAAAAGTCTTTTACTTCAGCATAATTTGCAACCTTTGCCCCATAGTTCACCGCAGATTTTATAAATGATAGTGTTAACCGTTCAGGGAAGATACTCTGGCAATCATAGTAGATAGTAGCCGCAGTCAGCCCTTCAGATTTCAGATTGGGTTCTTCCTGTAATGCCTTTTCCCTGCTAATTTGAGAGTGTACGGGTATTTTTTTTGATCTATCCCATGTCCAGCCTTTATCAAATGAAAGAATATCGTACATGATCATACCCATCTTTAGAACCCAGCGGTTATTGAGCAGCCTTTTATAATTGGGTATCATGAATGGAAAAGGGTACACCAGCGTAGGGGCAATATTCTCTAATATTCTTCGTTCACGTAAGGACTCTCGCACCAGGGAAATCTCCATGTTCGCAAGGTATCGTAATCCTCCATGGATAAGCTTGGAGGTTGCAGCCGAAGTAGCCCATCCAAAGTCTTTTTTCTCCAGCAGTGCAACATGTAAACCCCTTGTTGCGGCTTCATATGCCACAGCAGCACCGGTAATGCCGCCACCAATGATAATAACATCAAACTGCTCTTTGTTATTTTCTTCAATAAAACGTTTCATAGCATTACCCCTTATTGGAATAAGTTTTAGTATAATATTCAAAAATTCTTTTTTCGGTGTACTCCAGCACATCTCTGGTAATGGAAAATGCCTTTTCTGCCTTTTTATCCTGAAATGCTTTATATAATTGCTGGTGGAACTGTTCTGAGCGTTTTCGGTTATCAGGATTTTCAAAATACAAATAGCCAAAGTCTCTAAAAATCTGATTAAAGAAATGCAAAATGAATATGTAGAGCATATTATTGCTGGTCTTTGCAATAAAATGGTGCACTGCAAGATCCTTTTCCAGAATATCTTCCTGTTCATTAATTATCCTGGCTAACTCCTCCAGATCGCTGGTGCTACACTCCTTTACCGCTCTGGCTGCCATCTCTGGTACAATGATCTTTCTCATCTCCAGGACATCCTGTAATATCGGCAAAGGAATAGTATCATTAAGGTAGATCATCATCCTGAAAAGTTCTAAATTACCACTTGAGCGATAATCGTTTACAAAAATCCCCTCACCATGTCGTATCTCTATAAGCCCCAATGTTTCCAGCTTCTTCAGCGCTTCACGTACTGTTGCCCTGTTAACATCCAGGTCTGCAGCAATATCGCGCTCGGAAGGCAGTTTATCCCCGGGCTGTATAGCATTGTTAATAATTTTTTTGGCAAGCAGGGTAACAATCTGCTCCCGGAGGGTGTTTTTTTGCAATTGCCCTAATGTGTTTTTTTTCATACTGCCACCTTTAGTTTAGTGGTTCAGTGGTTCAACCACTATCAATATACCAGATATATAGCAAAAAATCCACATTAATTGAAAAAAAATAAATGATTTTTATAGCAGCTGGTGTACACCATCATCTATGGTGCATTCATAGATATCAGGGGTCCTTCCCTCTTTTTTTTCAAATCGTTCAGCGATAGTTTTTTTAAAGTGTTCAACTGCATACAGAGCTACCATCGTTACCGTACAACCACCAAAACCGCCACCCATAAGCCGTGAGCCATACACGCCATCAATTTCTGATATCCATTCAACCATCGCATCTATAAGAGGAATACTCACCTCAAAGTAGTTACTCAGACTATGATGCGATTGATAAAGAAGCTTACCGGCTTTTATAAGATTATACTTCTGAATTTCCTGTGCAAACTCATGTACACGATGGTTCTCAGATATTACATGAAACACCCTTTTATATTCAGTAATGGGAAGAATATCCTTGATGGTAGCAAGCTCATCAATACTGCAATCACAAAGACAATTAATGGCAAATCCAGACTTTTGTAATAGCGTCAGCGCCCTTTCGCATTCATTCCTTCTTTCGTTATAGCCCGATTCCCGTAAACTATGTTTTACGCCGCTATTCACAAGGACAAAACGTATTGCAAATGCATCAATCGGGATATACTGAAATTCCATGGTTTTGGTGTTGAGCAAAAGCCCATTGTTTTTCCTGCCATTGACGATTGCCATTTGGTCCATTATCCCACATTGAACACCGGCAAAATCCCACTCTACCTGTTGCGCTTGTAACGCTACATCTATATTTTTCATTTTTTTGCCATGCAAAGTACATAACGCATACAGCGTTCCAACAGTAATTGCCGCAGAGCTTGACATGCCCGCACCAACAGGCAGGGTGCTATAAAAACTAATATCAAATCCAGATTCAAAATGTATATCTGACAGTACACAGGCACCTAAAGGATATACCAACCATTTATGTTTTGCCACATTCCTGATGTTTGGCAAGTGTATGTTGCTGATAGCTATCTCCCCTTGCTCATGTTGCTGGTAAGAAGCAAAGCGCATGATGCCATCATTATTGCGTGATGCACATATATATATATGTTTATCGATAGCTATTGGGAAAACGGTGCCACCATTATAATCGATATGTTCACCGATAATATTGATACGCCCTGGAGCAACAAATACACTGACATCAGAAGATTGAGGAAAATATTCTTTATGATGTGTAATTGCTGTATCAACTACTGAAGGCATAGACACTAACACAACAAAAACTGTAAAAGTGGAAATGCATGCTGAGTTAATGCAATTGTTACGGGTTTGTCAAAAGAATTCTCTGTATAACGTATTATGCCAAAAAATGATAACCATGTAATGACCGAAAAATCAAGCAATGAAACAGCAAACAGGTCGTTATATTTTGCAATCCCGGTTAGTTCAAAAAATGTCTGTGCAACCTCGTCCAACTGTACTGATTTGTTTGTGTTTACAATGATATCCAATAGTAGCTGTCGGCTATTTTTAATCTCATTTGAGATGTATCCACCCGATGGAAAAAGGCTTTTCCAGTTACACTTATTCCAGAAAGCTAAAAACATCTGCCGATATAGATCGTCACTGTTTATTTCCATTATTTTATTCTCATTAATAATACCGGCAACCTTTAATATGATGCCAGTTTGTTTACAGTATATAGTAAGTAAATCACTATCATACTGCAATAAGGGATTGCTCAATAAACTATTGACGCATTGTGAGTAAAAATCTGCAGATAGCCGTTCATTTTTTTTTGGTTTTTGGTTTGTATTTTTAAGTATGTTGAGTATACACCGTGCAATAATTATTGCATTACAATTATTTAAACATTCGCTATAATCATTTTGTATTTTTTTTGCTGCAAACCCAGCTTCAAAGGTATTGTTAACGTTCCATACCAATTTATAGCAGGATTGAAGAACATCATGCATAATTTTATCTTTTTTTATTGATTTTACATTATTAAACCGCTTATCAATCTCGCTTGCAATCAAATCATTTGACAATTCATGTTCAAGTGCATACAGTGCAAGCGTATTTATTGATGATTTAAACCGATGCGTTATCACATCAGCAGCATGTTTCATAGCTATAAACTACTCCCTCAAAAATGGAATAATACCGTGTCATTCTTAATGAGCAAAGCAACTGAAGAATCTTGTTGTCCATATTGTCATTCTGAGGGGCAAAACCACAAAGAATATATTCTTTCATAAATGACAAGATTCTTCGCTAACGCTTAGTATGACATACCCTTACAACGACTGCATGCATTGCTTCAACTTAGCTCAGCACAGGCACTTTTGCTTTAGAATGGCTATAGGCTTCACCATAAGAATGCCAATAATGCTTCATTTCCATCATATTTAGGAAGATGCCCTGTAGCCATAAGGAAATCCACTGTTAAAAATATTTTAAATAAAATGTACCAAAAAGGAATAAAACAATACAATATATGGTTACATCAGCTTATGAAATTAATTGATAAACATACTATCATGAATTAATTTTTAGTCAATTAATATTTTATTAAAATAAAAAAAAGTTGTAAAGGTAAAAAAATACTGTACATTTATTTACTTCACTAATATTAATATATTAAAAATTTTTGGTTTTTACTTGCATTAATAAAATGATTTTTTTTATTAATATTAATGTGTAACATTATTTAAACAAGGGAACCTCTAATAATTATATTCTGAATGTTTCCTTGTGAACACAAGCATTGACAGCATGTTTTTTATTTTTTAATAACGAAAAACTTGATTTTTAAGGGCGTTCATAAATATAAAAACAAGAGGTCCGGGGATGTGGTTATTGTCTTTAATTGATGCAGCACAAAACGAAATAAAGGAAATTCAGAATAATACAAAATGCATTTTGCATGTTTTATCTGAAGAAATTGGCGAGCGAACATTGCGAAAATATGATAATTTAAATAAAAGCCGCCAATTCATATACAATTATTTACACCAAAGCAATGACAATGTATATGAAGAAAAATATCTGGTAGATAATTTGGAAGTAAGCAATATTATTGCTGAAATACCAGGTTTTGAACATAGTAATGAAATAATAATTATTGGCGCACATTATGATACCATAGAAGACACTTCCGGTGCTGATGATAATGGATCCGCTGTAGCCGGTCTGCTTGAACTGCATAGGATGTTATCACAGTATACATTCAGAAAGACATTGCGTTTTGTTGCATTTACTCTTGAGGAACCACCTTTCTTCTCAGGACCATATATGGGCAGCATGGTACATGCGCTGGGATGTAAAGATAAAGGTGAAAACATTAATTTAATGATCTGCCTTGAAATGATAGGATATGCAGGGAACAGAATGCAGCAGGATTACCCATTAAGGAGTATGCAAAACGAATATCCACCATATGGAAATTTTTTAGCTGTGGTTTCATTACCAAGCTATGCACCGTATGCATATAAATGGAAAAAGGAGTACAATAAATATGCAAAAAATAAGATAGTTGATATGATAGGACCAGCTTCCATACCCGGAATAAATTTATCAGATCATTATTCATTTAATAAATTTGGATTTCCGGCAATAATGATTACTGATACGGCATTTTACAGGAATAAAAACTATCATACAGAAGGCGATACCTATGGAACAATAAATTTTAAATTTTTATCAGAATCAATATTTAATACATTCATGGCAGTAAAAACGCTATCAAATGAAAGGGATATCCTTGATGAATGAATTCAAACCATTACCAATACAGGATTCTCATCGACTCATTAATGCAGGCAATGTTATATTGATTTCAGCTCAGTCCAAGGAAAAAAAGACTATAACAACCGTTGCATGGCATATGCCAGTAAGCAATAATCCAAAGTTATTATCATGCGCACTGGCAAATAAGCGATATAGCCTGGAATTAATCAAAGAATCCAAAAGCTTTTGTATAAATATTCCTGATTTTGCTATGCTTGATACAGTTATATTTTGTGGGACTTATTCCGGACGAACAGTGGACAAATGTAAAGAAGCACATCTGACTGCCTTACCATGTTCAGACATTGACGGATTTTTTATTGCTGAATGTGTTGCCTACATAGAATGCCAGCTTTATTCAATGGTGGAGGCTGGTGATCATACTATCGTTATTGGCCAGGTTACATGCGCTCATGCAAAAATACATTGCTTTACACCTGATGGTGTCATTGATATTAACAAAGTGCAATTAATCCACCATTTAGGCGGAACTCATTTTGGAATTCTAAAAAATTAGGACGGATAACGATATGGAGTGTAAAAAAGATCGAAATCTAAAAGTATGCACCTGTACTTATGAGCCTTGCTCACGGAAAGGATTATGCTGTGATTGTATTTCATATCACCTGAAAAGCAGGGAACTCCCTGCTTGTGCCTTCTCAAAAGAAGCAGAAAAGACATATGACCGATCATTTGAACATTTTGTAAAACTGGTTTCAGCAGGGAAGATATAACATATGTATTCTTCTATACATAGCATTATTCACCAGTGTCATTGAGGGCTTGACCAGGAATCTAAATAATTAACTGATATCCTGAAATGAATTCAGGATGACACTCTGCACATTGTTATTCCAGGCTTACTTCTGCATCAAAATGACTGTCGCCAGCTATTTCCATCCCCTATGGAGGTCATAAGCCAGCCATGGGTAACTCCTCAGAAAATAGAAATTTTCATCTAATCAGCAGTTGAAAAATAATTGTACCAGGATTTTGTGGGACAAAATATTACAATTTTAGATATACCATTACTTCTTTGCCAGGTACATCAAAGGATCCAGTGGTTTCCCCGATTGATTAATCTGGAAATGAAGTGAAGGATTGGTAGCATCAAGTATCCCGATTGTTGTCCCACAACCAACAACCTGCCCTTCCTTAACCCGGATTGCATCAAGTTTGGAGTATATTGTGTAAAAATCCTTTTTATGCTGTATAACAACAAAATTTCCAAACCCCCGCATTGAACCAATTTTTACAATGGTACCATGTGCACTTGCCATAACATTGCTTTTTGGAGTGCTTTTAATGAGTATACCAATGGGTCGCGCTCCATTTTTGTTATCACGCCCAACACCAGCAACATATGTTACCGGCCACATAAACAATGGTTTTGATATACTTTTTTTAGTAGCCCCCTTGCTGATTTTGCTTTGTTTATTTATTCCACAATCGGCGCTGTCATCCGATATGGGTATCAAAATACGCTGACCTGCTTTAATGGCAGTAGGATTAGCGATATTGTTCATAGTCTGGATGTCATTAATGGAAACAGCATATTTTTTTGAAAGTCTATATAATGTTTCACCTTTTTTAACAGTATGCCATATCCCGGATTTACTATTATTTTCAGGTACCGGATTAATGTGCTGATAACTATCGCTCATGATATGTTTAGTATCATCTTCTTCATATTTACTATATTTATCATAACACACTGGCATGGTTGTATCTTTTTTATTTTTTTGAATATACATAGTATCATCCTGAAAGGGGGTATACTCTTCAGGCTGTTCAAACTTATAGTAATTGTGCTTATCACGGGATGTATCGGGTTTAGATCTATATGCAGGTGGGACACAACTAATTGAAACCAATATAAATAGTGTTATAATAAAGGCACTCATCCATGAATACATGGAACATCTCCTTATGTTCCGTTTGTTAGCACATTACCGGGAAGTAATAGTAACCCTTATCATTATATCGGATAGTTATTCTGCAGAATTGAGTAATTAATTATTTTTTATTCATGATAGTCGACAGTTGTTGTTACAGTTAACTTGCCATGTCGAACATTTTTTATAGCCAGCAAATTATCAGCAATTTTTTTAACCTGTTGAGCGGTACCCCGCATTAATAAAACCTCTAAACAATTATGTTCATCCATATGAACATGTACTGATGAAATGATGTATTTATAATTGTCATGTTGCAGGTCATTGAGTTTATCAGCTATCTCACGAACATCATGGCTGTAAACTAATGTCAATGTCCCGATAACTTCACTATTGGGGTCGGAAACATCTTCTTTAACAAGCATATCTCTGATTAAATCACGTATTGCCTCTGAACGATTGACATATCCTTTTTCATTGATTAAGGCATCAAACCTATCAAGAAGCTTTTCATCTATTGATACACCAAAACGAATGACACTATTCATAATGCTTCCCTCACATTAATTTTTTACATAGCTATGATGGAGCAATAATCTACTTTGTGCAAGTAAATTTTTTATAGCGAAGGAACAATGACAATGCTGGGCTATGAGGAGTGTTATAAACTGCTGTTGACAGAAATAATTATTTAATCATTCACCACACCACGACGTAAACTATTGGCTATAACAATAATATGGTGAGTAATACTATTGATTATGGTAAATAATGAAGTATAAAGATAACCAACCTGAAATAGCATTATAAGTGGTATTGAAACATAGAGGTTTTTATCAAAAGCAAAATATACAGCAAGGGACATGTACAGCCCAAGAATAAATTCAATGATTGATACAATATTAATGGTATGGAGGCTATATTTATTCTTTAACAAAGTCTTTACATGCTCTACTGCATTGATACGGTGCAATGATGCAACATTATATTTTGGTGTTCTGTTGAAATCACTTTTTTTATTGAACAGGGCTTCAATGACAGCTTTACTGTTGTTGATGGACAAGCCGATACCAACAGCAAGTACCATTGGCAGATAGACCAATGGTTTAAACTTTGAATCAAAGCTATTTTTATTATGATAAAGAATGGATAATTCAGTGTAAAAATAAAATATTACAACTGATAGCGTTGCTAATATAAAAATAGGCAAATCAAGATATGCAAATTTTTTAAATCCACCATAATATCGCACCCACAGTGCAACAGGCATCAGAAGGGTAAGAAATACCATGAGCAAGTAAGCAAAGTTTGCACCTAAATGCATAAATGATTCAATCTTAATTTTCAATGGAAGTTGAGCATTGAGGATAGTTTTATAAAGCTTTTTGAAGACTTGGATAGAGCCTTTTGCCCATCTGAACTGTTGTGCTTTAAAAGCTGAAATTTCGATAGGCAATTCGGCAGGTACCGTAACATCAGGAAGATACAAAAATTTCCAGCCACTAATTTGCGAACGGTAGCTCAAGTCTAAATCTTCAGTGATTGTATCATGCTGCCAGCCTCCACCATCAATAATAGCCTGTCTTCGCCATACACCGGCAGTACCGTTAAAGTTAAAAAATCTTCCGGAACGATTCCTGGCAGTATGCTCAATCATGAAATGACCATCTAATAAAATACTCTGGCACTCAGTTAATAGTGAATAATGGCGGTTAATATGGTCCCATCTGGTTTGAACCATGCCGATAGTTGGGTCAGTAAAATAATGTATGGTTTTTTGTAAAAAGTCAGGATTGGGCATAAAATCGGCATCAAATACAGCAATGAACTCGCTGTCAGTATATTTAAGCCCATTTTCCAGCGCACCGGCTTTAAAACCCGTTCTATCTGTCCGGTGGATATAGATAATAGTATAGCCTTCTTTACGCTTTTGTTTGCAGATCTTTTCAGCTAACGCTGATGTTTCATCAGTAGAATCATCCAGAACCTGAATCTCTAATTTCTTCCTGGGGTACTCTAACTGTGTTACCGCGTTGATAAGGCGCTCCACCACATATTGCTCATTGTAGATAGGCAATTGAACGGTAACCTTTGGTAAATTCTTAAAAACAGCTTTTGGTTTAACTTTGTTTCTACTATGTTTAATGAAAAGATACATCGTATAATAGCGGTGAGCTCCAAATATTGAGAGCAATAATAATATCAGACCATAAAAAATAAGTATAAAAAGCTTCATAGGGGGTACTTCCTTTTTTTGTAAGAAGGATAAATACAATAATGAAATAGTAAAAACGGAGTATAGCGCATAAAAAATACTTTTCAATAATTTATGAGTACCATATAATAAATCATTACGTTGTATGTCAATACTATTTATCAGGAGGTATACAATGACTCAGGCTACTATTCAGGCATTACAGGGTTTGCGGGATTTATCAATGATTAAGTGGCATGTAATACCGCTACTGGCTATTGTTTTCTATATCTATACACGTGAGATGAAAGAGGCTCGAACAAGCGGCAACTGGAATGCCATTTTTGCAGGACTTACGATTTTTGGTGTGGATTTTTTCAATGAAACATGGAATGGATGGGTTATGCACCTTACACAGCGTTCAGCAGTATGGACAACACCAGGGGATACTGCACTGCGCACCATGGTTGGCTGGAATATTGAAATAATGTTTATGTTCTCCATTCTGGGGATTATTTTTTATCACACGTTAACCGGCAAAAACATAAAGATTTTAGGTATTCCCGAACAATGGTTCTGGGCTATTGGGTATTCAGCTTTTTGTGTGTTTGTTGAATGTTTACTCAATGTTGGTGGACACCTTGTCTGGGAATACGAATACTGGCGGTTGTCATTCAAGGGAGTGTGGCTCATCTTTTTGTTTGGATATTTTCATTTCTTCTTCTTTGCTAATATTGTGATTGGACTATCCACTATCAAAAAGAAGATTATTGCTGTTGGCATCATCTATGCTGTTCCAATAATCATGAACATAATAGCACTTGGTTTCCTGGGATGGATGTATTAAACAGTAACTATCGCCCACATTAAAATTGTGGTTTATAAATTTCTTCAGGAAATTTTTTTAATATCGTTGCAGGTAGCGCATTGCTTTTGGCAATCTGAGCATATACCATGCCACTATGTTTGATGGTACGTTTCTGGGTTTTAAAATCAACATGCACCAATCCAAAGCGCGGTTCGTACCCATGCTCCCATTCAAAGTTATCAATGATCGACCAGTAGAAATACCCTCGGATGTCAACACCTTCGGTGATTGCTTTATGAAGCATCTTGAGGTGATCAATAAGCACACGCTGTCGCCAGCTATCATCATTGGTGCCTATGCCATTTTCGGTAATATACATGGGAATATGCGAGAAAGCATTATGCATTAGCTTTATAGCCAGATAAAATCCTTCGGGGTACGGTTCCCATCCAAGGCTGACACATAAGCCTTTTTTGCCACATACGGGGTTGTCAGTAGCAGGTACGGCCAGATCCTTTAATCGCAATGATAGCCTGATGAAGTTATAAAAATTAACGCCTATAAAATCATTGGTATTGATTAGCTCCCTGTGTGATGAAAAAATTTGCAAGGGCAATTTTCCCTTTTTTAAGGAGCGGATAATAGCTCCATTAAAACAATAATCAGCAAACGCTGTAAATAGCTTATCCATGATACTGTTAGGATTGTACGGTTTTGTGATCTGAACATTGTGCACTATCCCAACCTTTGCATCAGGGTCAACAGATTTAATGGTATGGTAAGCAATGGCATGCATCAGCATTGTTGTACCCAGCGCTTTAATGGCTTTGAGCATATTTTTTTGTCCAGGAGCAGATGTACCGGTAATATAGCCAAGCATGACAATACTTGGCTCGTTAATGGTATTGTAGAATTTTACCTTCCCTTTCAATGTTTTAGCAACAACATCGCAAAACTGTTTAAAATGCTCAAGGTGTTCTTTATCTCTGTTTAATAAGCCGCCTTCGTTGCACCACCAGATAGGAAGTGTAAAATGAAACAATGTCACAAAAGGCGTTATTTTACGCTTCAGCAACTCGTTTATCATCGTCACATAATGGTCAAGTGCCTTTTTATCAAGCGTCCCGGGCTGGGGGAAAATCCGCGACCATTCTATTGACATGCGATATGCATTGCAGTTGAGCTTTTTTAAAAGATCAAAATCCTGTTTGAAGCGATTCCAGTGATCACAGGCAACAAGCGCGCTGTCATTATTTTTGATTGTACCTTCTTTTTCAAAAAGCCACCAGTTGTTGTTTGTAGTGCCACCTTCTATCTGATGAGCAGCGGTTGCGGTGCCCCACAAAAATCCCTTTGGAAATACAATATCTTCTTTTTGCGCCATAACACCCTCGCTTTATTATTGTACTACACTATAAAAACATCTTTTTTACATTATTGAGTTGCTATAAAAAAATCAATAAAAAAATTATTATACAGCAACCTATCATTGTGGTTACACATACTCTATGAACAACAGCAATGTAGATTACCATATATGGAATTATGGAACAAATGAGTATGATTGGCGATAGTTACCGGTAAAAAAGTGATTGTAAAAAACCTATGAAAAGTGATTGAATAAATTCATTACCATACTTATATGCTGTGACAATAGCATTTTGAGCGCAAACAAAGAATCATGCCGTTGTGGGGATATGTCATTCTGAGCGTCAGCAAAGAATCTCGTCTTTTGTGAAAGAGTATATTTTCTGGGACTTCGTCCCTCAGAATGACAAAATGTGTTGCGTTTACCTGGAATTATAACGGTAAAAAATCATAGTGTTAAGGAAAATTATATGCCGACAACAATAAAAAATTTGGGACCTTGCACCGTTGTTTCTCCATTAGCAGTAAAATATCGCCAGCGTGAAGCTGCTTTTATTAATGATGCCATTAGAGTTCGTTTTAATGCATTCATAGGTAAAAAACCTCCCTCTGGTGGTGAAACAATTGAAAGCTTTGAAGCTGCAGGACCTCGTGAGAAGATTTTTTTTAATCCTGAAACAACACGAGTCGCTATTACCAGTTGCGGAGGATTAAGTCCGGGGATTAATGATGTTATCCGTTCACTGGTGATGGAATCGTATTATGGATATGGAATAAATGACATCATTGGCATACCCTATGGTTATAATGGATTAAATCCTGAATATAATTATACCCCCATCCCCTTAAATCCTGACAATGTAAAATCAATCCATATGCAGGGCGGAAGCATTCTGGGTTCATCGCGTGGTGGCACCAGGGATATGGATAAACTTGTTGATACACTGCAAAAACTAAACGTCAGCATCCTCTATACAATAGGTGGCGATGGTACACTGCGGGGCTCACACGACATTGCCATGATTGCATTACAAAGAGGGTTGCCCCTGGCAGCAGTTGGTATCCCAAAAACTATCGACAATGACATAAGCTTTATTCAGCGTTCATTTGGATTTGAGACAGCTTTTTCTATTGCTGTAGAGGCAATCTATGCAGCGCATACAGAAGCAATAGGAGCACCCAACGGGATAGGACTTGTTAAACTTATGGGCAGGCACTCAGGTTTTATTGCGGCAAATGCAGCGCTGGCAAGCAATGATGTCAATTTTGTATTATTGCCCGAGGTTCCCTTTGAACTGTATGGAGCAAATGGATTATGCGCCCATCTTGAAAATAGGTTGCAAAGAAGAGGACATGCTGTCATATGTGTCGCTGAAGGCGCAGGACAGGAAATACTGCAAAAAGATTCTGATAAACAATATGATGCTTCAGGCAATGTAAAATTGGCTGACATTGGTGCCTATCTAAAAGAAAAGATACAGGAATATTTTAAACAAAAAAAGATTGAAATTAATTTAAAATACATTGATCCAAGCTATATGATACGCAGTGCCCCCGCAGTTCCCAATGATTCTATCTATTGTACATTATTAGGGCAGAATGCCGTTCATGCCGGTATGGCCGGGAAAACAGATTTAGTCATTGGCCAATGGAGTAATATATACACTCATGTCCCGGTTGAGGTTGCAATTTCAAAACGAAAGCGCATAGATCCCCATTCGCGCTTCTATAGCAGTGTACTTGACGCAACAGGACAACCTTTTGCGATGATAAATGAATAATAATTTTATTCTAAAGGAGGTTTGCAATGGCAAAGGAACATAAAAATGCACCAATTATTTGTGCAGTTATTACCGGTATCGCACTAGCAGGAGCTGGTGTAGGCATATGGAAAAGTATGCCACTTATTATAGCTCTCAGTATTATTCCAGCTATTGTCTATGAAATATACAGAACACAGGGTGTGTTTACAACATTGGCATCATGGCTAGCGCTGATCGTTACCATTGCAGCGCTATATGTTATCTATAAAAATACCATGATTGATATTGCCCCCTATATATCAAAATTTATGACACTGCCGGTTAATACAAAGCTTATACCTGTTGCATATGTTGCACCGGTTGTTCTTGTCATTATTGCTGTATTTTTGTTTAAGCAAACTGCAGGTATCTATACCCGCTGGTTAGCGCTTGTAATACTGTTAACATCAGTTGCGCTTTTCTATAGCCTGGACCCTTCATTTATTAAAAATCTACTTTCAACTCCGCAGGTTCAGCAAAACATCAAAGAAGGCGTAAAACGGGGGATACGCAATATTCATTAAACCTGTTACTGTATAGGCGCTGTAATTACTTTGTAATTATTACAGTACTTTTCATATATTGTCATTATACAATTATAATTAATGGATAAAAATTCGTTAGCGGTAAATCCAACGGGATTTTCCTTCCTGTAGCTCTTGATATGAAATGAAGCGAGCACCCGTTGAGCATTGATCATATACTGTCCATCAATCTTTTCAATATACCCTTTCTTGATGCAAAATTTTAAAAACCGTTTTAATTTTTTGTGGCGATAGTTACTATCCAAAAGGTATTCATCAATACCGGGCAGTTTCCCTTCTTTGACCAGCACAATAATATCATTGATGACAGTATCTAACTGTGATGCCAATTCTTCTTTTTTAAGAACTATCGCTTTATCAATATTTTCAACCGCCATTGCCATGCGCTGGAGATATGTTGCAGCAATCTGACTGAAGGTTATGGTATGTAAACTTTTTAAAATTTCAGAAACTCTATCTAAAAATTTTTCTTTATCCCCAAGCATAAAAAAGGGCTCCCCAACATTTATAAAAATATCCTTTTTACCGGCTATGCAACGGTCAACCTTAACATTAATTGGCAGTATATATAATTTTTGCCTGAAGTGGCGATAGGTACTATCAACAAGCTGGAATATCCCACTGCGTAAATTTTTTAAACCTCCAAAACTCCACGTTGTCCCTTCCGGAAATATAAGCGTAGAAAAACCACTATGTATAGAATGTTTAAACTTTACCATCTGAGAGTGTATCTCATGTTTCACCTGATTTTTATTGTCAAAATCTTCTATGAAGGGGCGTGGAATATCAATCAGTTTCATCTTTTTGAAAAAAGCTTTTGGCAACCCTGTTTTATCTAAAAAATAAAAAAAATAATAGAGCAGTTTATTCTTTTCTCCAAAATTTGATGCCAGATAGTTCCCACTTAAAAAATCTTTTTTTGCCATTACCACAAAGTGTGGACGTGGTTTCAATGAATAATATACCTTTGAAAGGGATGGCACCTCAAAATAGCTATCATGCGTAGGGGCAAATATTACAAGGTGGGGGATTTTTTTTAGATATTCTTTCCCTTTTAAATGAGCTTTATGCCGCATAATCAATGAAGCAACTTTAAAACAGAAAATAAAAAATTCATAGACTATGCCATTTGATGGCTGCATATACATACCTCAAACCACTTTACTGGTATAAAAATAAACTATTCACCAGCAATTGTCAATAGTAAAAAATACATTAAAGTATAATGAAAAGCATGGTGTTTTCATCTTCAAATGATTGCATTCCTCTTAAAATAGAATACCGTGTCATTCTGAGAGACCCAGTCCCCAAGAATCTATCCTTTCATAAAAAGCAGAGATTCTTCACTTCGTTCAGAATGACATCCCCATGCCACAGTGAGATTTTTTTCTTCGACTTCGCTCCACACAGACGGCTTCAGCTCAGAATGATAGACGCTAAATATGTTCATCCCTTATGGCTGGATGAATGCTCTGCCATAAGCAACTACCCTAAAATTGCCTAAAATAATATTCTATAGGTGTTATCGTTTGATTTATAATACAATATTTTTTTAAAATTTTTTATTTTTTTATTTTGCTATTGACAAGAATTGCTATATATTTAACTAATCAATTTAATTTTTTAATTAAAATAATTGATTAATGTCATGGATGACAACTTAAAAGTATGGTTATTGATTACATGGAAGAATTTAAATATTCAAAGGAAACTCGAACTGTCATATTGCAGGCTGCAAAGACGGAATTTGCTGAAAAAGGCTATGATGGTGCCCGTTTAAGTTTAATTGCTAAGCGAGCGGGGGTAAACCAGGCACTTATCCACTATTATTTTTCCAATAAGGAAAAACTATACCTTGAAGTGCTGCAATACCTGTTTCACCATGGAGAAATCAGCATTATCCGGGAACATCTGAAAGATGTTACATTAAATCCTAAAGAGGCTCTTTTTACAGCAATCTACATACTGGTATATCTGCATCATAATGCCATTGATCCTGAAATAAATAAAATTATTTCATGGGAATTAGCGCAGGGTGGCGATAAATTTAAAATGCTCCTTACCGATTATATGTTACCCAAACTCAACATGCTGTCGCAGGTAATTCAGGAGGGTATAGAAAGCGGGGACTTTGAAACTGATGATCCTTTTCTTGTTGTCTTTAACCTTACCAATATGGTTTTATCATTTGAAAATAGCAAACAATATCTCAAAGACACACCATGGTATGATCGCTTCTATGGCGGTGATAATGGAAAAAAGTTATTTGAGTTTGCCTTAAAAAGCACATTCAAGTCATTAGCCCCCAAACATAAAGCTTGTGAGATACCGCAAATAAATGAGGATTTAAAACATAAACTTGAAGAAATTATGCAAAAACTTAAAAACACTTCGGAGCATGAAAAATGACAGTTAAATGCAACACAATTTTTAAAACAATACTATCAGTATTCATGTATTTGGTACTGTTTATAATTACCGCAACAGGTACAATCTATGCACAAAATCCATTAACATTAAAAGAAGCTATAGATATAGCACTCAAAAACAATAACACCTATAAAGTAGCATTATTGAAGGTGGAAGAAAACCGCTATAAGGTGCGCGAAAGCTGGGGGATGTTATGGCCAAAACTTTCTACGGATGTTTCCTATACCCGCCAATGGTATGAAGCCGGTTTCCAATCGCAGGTTGAAGGACAATATAATGTCAAAATTATTAATGGGGAGATATCTATAAATCCCGGTACATTTTATAATACATTACAATCCTCACGCAACAATTTTATTGCCAGCGAACATGATGCAAGGAGGGTAAAGGCTGATACAACTGTCACAACGCTGAGGCTCTACTATCAGATATTGCTGACAAAGGAATTGATAGCCATGCATGAGGGATCACTAAAGGCATTGGAAGAAAATTTACGTATAGTGACAATTGGCTATCAAAAGGGAACTTTTTCAAAATTGGATTTTTTACGCGCCAAGGTAGCCTACAACAACGAAAAAACACAGCTGATCAATGCAAAAAATGATTATTTAACAGTGTGCGCTACATTTAATATTCATCTAAACCGGGAAATAAATGAAGCCCTTATACTGGACGAATCTGTTTTAAAGGTGCATGATGAAGATTTACAATACCTTGTTCTTGAAGAAGCCAAAAAAAATGAGATCGTTGGACAGCTTATTGCATTGGCTTTGAAAAATCGTCCAGAACTTTTGCAATTGACTTATTCCAAGACAGCACTGGAATATGCAACCGATGCAACCTCATCCGTTTATCTATGGCCAAGTTTTTTTGTGAGCGGTAGCTATGGCTCAAGCAAGAATATATCAAAGGATGGTGGGGGAGGACTTACGCCAACAGGGGACCCAACTATAGACCCAATTTTACTGGCTATGAGTCAGGGTATGTCCGATAGTTTTGCTCCCAGTGGCTGGAACGACAACTGGATGATAACCTTTGGTGCTACCTATAAGTGGGGTGGATGGTCACCACTGGATAGCACCCATGCTAAAGCTAAACAGTTAGAAAGCCAAACAAATCAGATAGATTTACAACTACAGGATTTTATTAAAAGCATACGCCTTGATATCCAGAGTGGATTTTTAAAATTGGAATCAGCGTCAAACTCTATCTATTCACAGCAGGGTAATGTGGAAACTGCCGAAGAATCCTTAAAGACTGCTACCATACAGTTTAGAAATGGTATTATTGATAATTCAAAATTTTTAGAAGCAAATGTAGCTCTTATCCAGGCTAAAACATTGTATATTCAGGCATTATATGATTATAAGGTATCACAGGCCGAATTGAATAAGGCAACTGGTATTGATTATTTTACAATTCAATAATTGCTAAACGAACCATGGAGGTTTTATAATGAAAAAAGGCAGAGCAAAAACAATCTTAACTATTGTTGCTATTATAATTGCACTCATTGCATCCTATAGATTGGTCATGTTTGTAGTTGAGTTAATAAATCCCCAAAAACAGGTGGAAGAGGAGCATGTTGTCGCTGTTAAGGCTGCAAAAGCTGTTCGTATGGATATCACAAAGACCCTTGATCTAAGCGGTGATATTGTTGGCAAAGAGGTTGTTCATGTATTTCCACAGGTACCAGGCAAGGTTATGGAGATTCAGGTAAAAGAAGGGCAATATGTTAAAAAGGGGCAGGTTGTATTCAAGATAGACAGAGACATAATTGGAATGGAATATATGCCGGCTGTGGTAGAGTCACCATTAACAGGCTATGTTGGCACCATCATGGTGGACAGAGGCATGTCGGTTACTACACAAACCCCACTTGCGCAGGTGGTAACCATGAATCAGGTTGAGGCTGTGGCACAGCTTATTGAGGAGCAGATTAACATGGTTCAAATTGGTATGAAGGCTAAGGTGCGCGTAGTATCATTCCCCAACACCTCTTTTACGGGAACGGTGTACCGAAAAACTGCATTGCTTGATGCAGCAAGCAGAACACAGGAGGTACGTATACTTATTGATAATCCTCAGTTAAAACTGAGGCATGGCATGTTTGCAGATATTCAGATAATACTTGGCTTTGTTAAAAAGGCTGTCATTATCCCGTCCGACTGCATTATGAGCGATGCTTCTGGCAATTACTATGTGTTTAAAGTAATCGACAACAAGGCATTTAAACAATCAATAACACCAGGCTATGTACACAAAAACATAACAGAGGTTGTATCAGGTATCAATGATGGAGATGTTGTGGTAACATTAGGAAAAGAAAATGTAAAGCACGGCGTTAAACTGCTGGTATACATGGAAGAGATTAATTATTAAGCGATAGCATCATTATAAGGAGTTTCATGGTATGAAAATTACAGATATTTCTGTTAGCAGGCCAGTAACAGTTAGCATACTGTATATTGGTATTATTATACTCTCAGTTGTGAGTTATTACTTTATTGAATTAGACTTTTTCCCTGATGTTGAATTCCCTATTGCTGTAGTATACGTTGAATATGAAAATGTAGGACCAAAGGAGATAGAAAACTCGGTGACCAAACCTCTTGAAGAGGCAGTAGGGTCCGTTAATAATGTTGATTATGTTACTTCCGTTTCCAAAGAAGGCATGTCCTCAATCACCATTAAGTTCCAGTGGGGTACTGACATGGTAGAGGCAGTAGCCGATATCCGCGAGCGCATTGACATGGTACGAAGTAGACTGCCTGAGGGTATTGAAAACCCGGTAACTGTAAAATTTGATATATCAATGCTTCCTATTATGGGACTGGCAATAACCGGAGAGCGCGAGCGGTCATATATCAAGAAATATGCTGAGGATAATATAAAGAATCTTATAGAGCAAACTGATGGTGTTGCTTCGGCACAGGTTGTAGGAGGTGAGGACCTTGAAGCTAAGGTTGAGCTCATTAAGAGCAGAATGGATGCCTATAGATTATCGATTGACCAGATTATACAGACACTTGCCCTTGAAAATCAAAATATAGCCGGTGGTGACATCAAAACCGCGTACACAAAATATACATTCCGTACCGAGGGTGAGTTTAAGTCCCTGGATGATATGCGCAACATCGTCGTTGCAGTGCGCAACAATACGCCAATCTATTTACGCGATATCGCTCGTGTTTCATTTGAGCCTGGCGAGGTAAAGGATATTGTACACATCAATGGTGAAAATGGTACGGTAATGCTTATCCAGAAACAGTCGGGCAAAAATACTGTTCTGACTGTTCGAAATGTTTACAAAAAATTGGAATCGATAAAGCCAACACTTCCTGCAGGCTTTGATATACGTCCTATCTTTGATCAGGGGGAGATGATACAGTTCTCAATACAAAACCTTTTAAATAATCTTATTCAAGGAAGTATTATATCTATTGCTGTTGTTCTGCTTATATTGCGTAATATCAGGGCATCACTTTTAGTAGGGTTATCAATACCAATATCCGTTATCACCTCATTTGTTTTGATGTATTTATTTGATCTATCTCTCAACATGATGTCACTGGGCGGGTTGGCAATTGGTGTTGGTATGGTTATTGACAATGCTATAGTTGTAACCGATAATATTTTTCGATATCGTGAAAAAGGGGCGCGCCTTAATGAGGCATCAAAACTTGGAACGGATGAGATGGGGGGAGCAATCACAGCCTCTACCCTTACCAACCTTGTGGTATTTGTGCCATTTATGTTTAGTGCAGGGTTAGCCGCTCAGTTGTTTACCGATATGGCATTGACCATTACATTTTCAATGATGAGTTCATTGTTTGTTGCTTTAACCCTTATCCCCATGCTCATTGCAAAGTTTGTACCTACAATAGAGCATCACTATACCGGCAGATCAAATGTTCTACAGCCTCTATTTGATAAAAGTGAAAAATTCTTCATTGATTTAGAGAACTTTTATGGCAAAGCAATAAACTGGGCACTGGATAATAAAAAAAAGGTTATTGGCTTTGTTGGCATAACCTTCCTTATTGGTTTAATATTGATACCACTGTCGGGGATGGAGTTTATGCCTGAACGCGACGATTCCAGAATAACCATAATGGCAACCCTTCCTATAGGGACCAATCTTGATGAAACTACTAGAATTATGAAACTAATAGAAGAGCGCACATTGCCAATATTTAAAGAGGAAGAATTAAAGGTAGTCATGGTTAGGGCAGGATATGGAAAGGGAACCAATGCAGCATTTAATGATTTAACTGACTATAAAGCAAGGATCCAGATAGAATTAAAGATGCGAAAATACCGCGAACGATCAAAGGCTGAAATACGTGATATTTTGCGAAAGGCATTACAAGGAATCCCAGGGGTTACCTATAACTTTACCTACCAGAGCAGGGGATCAAGTTCAATAGGAATGGGTTCTGAAGGAGCCACCATCTCCATTGAGGTATATGGTTATGACTTTGAACAATCCAATCAATATGTTCAGAGTATTACAAACAGTATTAAAAACATACCTGGTTTAAAAGATATAGATATATCCCGTGAAGAAGGCTTACCCGAAAAGGTAGTGGTGGTCAACAGGGAAAAGGCATCAAAGATGGGCATCAATGCCTATCAGGTTGCCAATCTTATCAAGGACAATGTTTCTGGTTTTGTAGCCTCTCGCTATCGTTTTGAGGGTGATGAGTACGACATCAATGTGCGATTGCGCGAGGCTGATAGGCAAACGGTTGAACAGATTAAGTCATTGGAAATTGACACTCCTATGGGAAAACGAATAAAGATAGGGAGCATAATTGATGTTATTGACAAAACAGGGCCAACTGCTATAGACAGAAAGAATCACGAACGGGTAGTATACATTAACTGTAAGGCTGAAGGAAGAGCTCTCAGCACTGTTGCTGCAGACATCAACGAAGCGCTCACAAAAATACCAAAACCACAAAATTTTTATGTATCAATTGGTGGATCGTATGAGGATATGCAGGATACCTTTAATGATCTGCTGCTGGTATTAATTCTGGGTGGCATACTAACCTATGTTATTATGGCAGCACAGTTTGAATCACTGATCAGGCCATTTATCGTAATGTTTTCAGTTCCTACCTGTATGTTTGGTGTTTCATTATTCATGTTTTTAACAGGTTCACAGTTCAGTGTTGCTACACTTTTAGGTATCATTATGCTGGTAGGTATAGTGGTCAATAATGCGATAGTTCTTGTGGATTATACTGATATTTTAATACAACGGGGATGGGGTTTACGCGAAGCGCTGGTTGAAGCCGGAACAAAACGACTCAGGCCAATTATGATGACTACCCTCACAACTGTACTTTCGCTAATCCCTATGGCATTCAGTGGCGGTGATGGATCTGAAATGTCACAACCAATAGGCAGAGCCGTTATGGGTGGCATGAGTACGGGATTTATTTTTACACTTATATTTATTCCTGTTATATACATGATCGTTGAAACCAGGCGTGAAAAGTATTCGGCAAAACATAAAGCAAAGTTTTAAGGGGGAATTACCATGGTGATGTTATTTATTGTATATCACAATGCTGTTGATGAAGAGGTTGTTGAGATAACAAAAAAGTATGCAAAAGGGTATACAAAGTTTGTAGGTGTACTGGGTGAAGGGAATAAAGAGCCACAATTAGGGACGCATATATGGGGAGGGCTTAACAACTGTTTGATGGTAGCAATAGAAGATAATAAAATGAAAGATGCTATTGCGTCCGATATAGCATCTTTAAAGGTTAAATTTAAAGATGCTGGCGTTAGCATTTTTGTATTGCCGTTAAAAGAGATGCTTTAAATAGAGAGTGTTGTAAAGGGGATTGTCGGTTTACCGTCAATCCCCAGAGTTTTATATATCATATTTTGATCATCATCATCCTCAAAGCTTACAATATCAATACATTCAGCGTACTGTTCTTTTATCCATTGGCCATATATCCCTGCACAACCTTTTGCCACAACAGCCGGCACAGGATAGGCAAAGTGATACTGTGTAATTTCATCATAATTGCTGCGCAACAGTTTAATGATAGGGTTGATACAGCGGTAATGGTCTTTAGCTCTGAGATATGTTTTCAATGATTCAAATACCTGGAAGATACGCACAGGCAGCTTATCATAGGTATCCTGAAAATACATCATCCTGCAATAAAAGGTATTATGTGTTGCTGTAAATACTTTGCTGGCAATATCCTCATCGTTAAGAACTGCATCATACATAAGGACAATTGAGCAGAGCATTGTGTCCCATGGATACTGCTGGATTATTAATTCTACGGCATGTTCAATTTGCGGGTAACTATCGCATAGCAAATAAAAGGTAATATGACTTGTTTGCATATAATCAAATACTTCCATAGGGATGGAACGGCGCTTTGTAAGGTCAATGCAGGCTCCCGATACAAGCTCCCCCTGCTGAAAAATGAACGATGGCAGGTATGGGGTATCAAAGGTAAACCCTGTGGTGTCTTCAAAATAACATGTGATGGCTGTTATATCATGCTGCGTAAAATTGAACCCTTCAATGAGGTAATAAGGTGGCTTTTGCAAAAATGTTGCACCTGCAGCAATTGCCTCATCATACAGAGCGGTACCCGGCAGCACCATCAGTGGGTAAAGTTCCAGTTCATTCCCAAGCCCTGCATCAAGCAGAGTGTCCATTGTTGTATAAAATGATTCAGGGGTATCATAGGGAAGCCCGGGGATTATGCCAACCTGTAAATTGATGCCTGCATCTTTTAAATAGAATATCCCCTGTAGCTCTTTTTCCGGGTTTGTTTTTCTGCCAATCTTTTGTAAACATTTTTTATTTAATGTTTGAATGCCTACCTCAGCGCTACGGAAATTGGCTTTCTTTAAGGTCATAGCAATGTTGCTGGTAATGGTATCGGCCCTGAGCTCAGTATGCAGTGAGACAGAGCATCTGCTGGATATCAGTGTTTGCAGATAATCATTGAAGTGTGATGATTGATTAAATGTAGGGGCTAAAAGATACAGTTCCTGTATTTCATCACTCATACTTTTTTTGATAATATCGGCAAGCTTGTGCGGCGGTAAGGCTCTGACCCTGCTGGTATTTTTAGAATAGAGACAATAGGTGCATTTGAAAGGACACCCCCGAATAATTTCAACACTCAGGCTTTTATCATGCATTGGTGTGAGGTATCCAGATGTATAGGGTTCCACTATCTGTGACAGCGGAATAAAGGTGTCAGAGCCCTGAATAAAAACGGCGTTACCATTGACCATATGAATAAATTGTTTGCAGGTATTGTTATAGTAATGATTGAAAAAATATTCGCCTTCGCCAATGACAAATATATCTATGCACGGTTGGTGCTGTTTCAGGATATATGAGTTTACCTGTATTTCTGGACCACCAAAGAGTATTATGATATGTGATGCCATAGCCTTAATCGTTTTAGCAATTGCCAGTGAACGCTCTACATTCCACAAATAGCAAGTGAATGCAACATGCGTTGGCTCATTGTGCAAAATATGATTCACAATCATCGAATCAGAGCCATAGTTCTGGATGCTATACGGCAGTTGTAATCCTTTCATGGTACCACCAGAGGTTAGCTCACAGAAGGCGTGCAGGGTTGCAGCAGCATTGGGGATATTACCGGTAATGTACTGTAATCCATGATCAATCAGCGGAAGTTGTACAAATTGAATCTTCATTGAAATGGATCAATAAGGTGTAATGAAATCTTCAAGTAACTATCGCCTGCAATTCTTTATTACATAATTTATAAAACTATAAATGCATCCAATGCATCCGTTGAACATATACAACTATTATTATACGTTATTTGAAATCAATAATTTTATCAACAAATTAACCTGAATTTATCACTATTGGGTTTACCATGCTTTTTGATACAATGAAAGCCATTGCAACAATTTCAACACAATGTTTTTAATAGTTTCAATAAATAGAAGGATTAAATATAATTATTTGTTATATATTATAACAACATATTATATAAATAATATATTTTTTTATTTTAATATAAAAAAATATTTGACATAAAATGAATAGTAATTTCTTATCGTAAAAGTTTACTATTAGATAATAAAAAACTGCATCAATACATTATAGTTTATTTTGGCTACACTAACTGGTAATTGTAAGAGTAATTACTCTATCAGTAAAACGATTATGATGTAGCGGAATACCTTTGAAGGATATATTATTATCTTTTAAAAAAGAAAAACATTGGGTTGGGTGTAGCCAAAATTTTTGTTTTATTTTTTTTTGCACTACTCACCAGAAAAAACTTAATACCTTATCCCAACGGGATGGAATCATATAGTATCAGAGGTAAATGGTCCTCCATCCAATACAAAAAAACCATACTCGGCAAAAAGGTTGGGCATAATAGGTATTGTTACTGAATGAGAACGAATGGTTGAAAAATGCATTTCTTTTTTTATAGGATAACCAAACGCATTGCAAAAATCTCTGAAGTCCTTAATTGTTAAAAGATGTATATTCGGTGTTTCATACCATTCATAGGGTAATAATTTATTTTTCGGCATTCGGCCATAGATTGAAATATACAACCTCAGGCTATAATGGGCAAAGTTAGGAAAACTGAAGATAGCATTTAATGATATACGAAGCGATTCGCGTATAACAATCTCTGGTTTTTTTGTACTTTGCAACGTCTGATTAACAATCACATAATCAAATGAATTGTCTTTATAATCGTTTAACCCTTCATCGATGTCGCCCTGATAACAGTACAATCCTTTTTCAACACATTGGCTTACACCTTCCGGTGAGATTTCAACACCAAATCCTTTAACTTTTCTTGTAGTTTGTAGCAACTTCAACAACTGACCATCACCACATCCTAAATCAAGCACCCGTGCACCATATGGAATCTCTTTTAGAATCAAATCATATGCAACCCTGTATTCCTTCATTACCGGTGAACCTTTTCAAACTCCCGTTTTAAAAAATTAGCTATATTATGCTCCAATTGTTCATGTGGCAGTAGAAATGTATCATGCCCTTTATCACTCTGTATTTCGGTAAAAATAACATTTTTGCTGTTCATACGCAACGCTCTAACAATCTCGCGCGATTGTGAAGTTGGGTATAACCAGTCAGAAGAAAAACTTATAACAAGGTAATTAGAATTTACATTAACAAAAGCATTAGCCAGATCACCATTAAAATCATTCTTCAAATCAAAATAATCAATAGCTTTTGTGATATACAGATATGAGTTAGCATCAAATCTCTGAACAAAATCATTCCCTTTATGGTGAAGGTATGACTCAACTTCAAACTCAAGATCCAGGTGAAATTTAAAAATATCTGAATGTTGCAATCTTCTGCCAAATTTTTCGTGCATCAGCTTCTCGCTCAGGTAGGTTATATGTCCAATCATACGCGCAAGTGATAGTCCATTCTTAGGATTTTCATTGTTATAATATTTACCATAATTCCAGTTGGGATCAAGCATAATTGCCTGTCTGCCAACTTCATTGAATGCTATTCCCTGTGCCGAAAGAGACGCTGCCGTTGCAATTGCTACTACAGACTGCACCATCTCAGGATATGATATTGACCATTGCAATGCCTGCATCCCACCCATTGAACCTCCAACAACTGATAAAAGCTTTTGTATCCCCAAAAATTTAATTAAATGATATTGCGCATTTACCATATCCTGAATAGTGACAATGGGAAAATCCAAACCATATTCTTTTCCCGTTTCAGGATTAATGGATGATGGACCGGTTGAACCGCTGCATCCGCCAATAACATTGGAACAAATAACAAAATAGTGTGATGTATCAAAAGTTTTACCGGGACCAATATAAATATCCCACCAACCCGGATATATATCTTTTTTTGAATGGTATCCTGCCGCATGTGCTGAACCTGAAAGGGCATGAAGTATTAATATGGCATTACTTTTGTCACTGTTAAGAGTACCGTATGTTTCATAGGCTAATGTTATTGGCCCAAGTTTTTTCCCTGAAACCAATAACAATTCATCAGGTGGCTCAGCAAAAGTGAAATAATTAGTAGTAACGATACCAGCCGAATTTCCAGGTATTATCTCCGCTTTCATCTAAGTAAATAATCAACTCCCCCTTAAAATAAAAAAACGCTTACCGGAAGATCGTGTAAGCGGATACTTATTGCTATCTCATCTCCCGGAATATCTTCCGCTGGAATTGGCACCGGCTTTTCGTTCCGGTTGCCGTGGTTTCACAGGGCCAGTCCCTCTACCACTCTTGATAAGATAGTACGATTACTATTCTTTATAATCGTGCTATATACAATGTATTACAACGATTAATACTATAAAAACTACAATTGATAATTAAATAAAAGTATAGCACATAAATGAAGCAGGGTAAATAATTTTTTTGTTGATAGTTTTGCATTAAAAACTTTGCAGGGCAGCATCTACGGAATTAAAAACTTTTATCATTGATGTTACTTTAGTAAGTTCCAGAACCTTTTGTACTTCCGGTGTTGGTGCTGCTAAGCGTAGTTGTGATTTCAAATTCTGATTAATATTTAAAAATATACCTATCCCCGAACTCGTTATCATTTTAACATCTGCAAGATCAACAACCAACCGTTTTATCCCTTTATTCACAATAGCTTGTTGCAATTTTTCTTTAAGGTCGGGAACATCAAGGGTATGAACCTCTTGCATATTAATCTTTACAACAAATGTACCATTCCCTTTATCTGCCAATTCAATCATACTGTCCACCTTTTACTTTTGTAGTATGAATTATTAAATTAATACTTAATAAACAGTAAATAATAGTACTATTTACATTTTCAAGTCAACAAAAAAATATTTAAAAAACTTTTTAGCTTGCCCTGAATAATCTTTGAACAGCCTTTACAATGATGCATGTTTATTTGTGCGATAGTTATTGTGGAATGTACCTGTTAGTCTTAAACAGTTGTTATATTATTACTTTTTTTTATCCTTATCTGATTTGGTGATATTTTATAAAACTGTGTAAAATGCCTGTAAAAAGTTGCTAAATTGGCATAACCTACATCTAAAGCAATTTCAATTATTTTCCTATCAGTATTTGACAATGTTTCCAATGCTTTCTTTAACCGTATATTTTTTATATATTCATTGATGGTAATTCCTTCATTGCTTTTAAAAATCTTGCAAAGATAATCAGGATTCATCTCACATTGGAGTGCTATTGTATATTTATCAATTGGGTGGGTGTAGTATTCATTAATATGTTCTTTAATTATCTGAACAATTTTAAAATGTTTTTCATACATACCACAATAATTTTCCTGCTGAATTGCAATAAAATCCATGTCTTTATAGACATATACCTTCAATGCTATGACACATACTAAAACAACATTGACAATGACAAGGATAGTCATACCCAATATTAAAACATGAAATAAAAATATTTTTGCTATACTTATCCACAAAAAAACAATTGTAATCACGATTATAAAAATAAATTTTTCCTTTTCTGCAAATGGTTGCACACAGCTTGTTGCAGGTTTAGGTTTCACTGATATAAATACTAAGGATACCATACAATCAACAGTGCTTATTATTAATTGCTCTTTTGGCGTCAAAAACACTATACTGACATAAACAAGAATACTTTTCCCAACAATACATTGCACTGCTCTATAGGATGAATCTGAATTATTTGATGCATCTGGTAACACCATGAAAACTGCACTAAAACAAAACATCAACAGACAAAATAAAAAGAACGCATATTGCAAACTAAACGCAAATACATTAAAAGGATAAATATACATTGCAGTCATTCCTGCATGGATTAAAAAATAAAAAAGAATTATTAAAAGTTCTTTATATTTTTTTATCCAGTAAATAATACCTACAACAATTGCACAAAAACATAATACAGTAAATACTATAACGGGTAAATAAAAATAAATCAGTATATCTTTTATACTCACAACAACCCTCCTCCAAAAAAATTACAATATCGTGGTCTATGCCATCCCTCAGTGTGTTTGTATCGGAGTGATGCATCTTCACATTGCATTTATCTATTCATAGTCATTGCACAACCTATTACATTTTGGCAAAAATATCTTTTCTCTATCAACATGATTGCCATGATAGTTTTTATCCTCGAAATAACATTACCCTATCGTTTATCATATTTGTATAACAACAGCTCAATGTTTCTTCCCCACCCAAAAGAGCATATGGCTCCTCCGAAAATAGAAGTATGTGCCAATGTCATCCCAGACTTTGTCCGGAATCTCTTTTTCCACATTCGTCATTCCGGGCTTGCCACGGAATTTAAATATGTAATCTTAGAGCCTGAAATGATACTGAAACCGGTTCAGAACATTATTCAGGATGACACACCCCACATTGTTATTCTGAGGAACGCAGCCCCGAAGAATCTATTCGTTTATAAAATGACGAGATTCTTCACTTCGTTCAGAATGACTATCGGTTTCGCCTCAGCATGACGATACTATGCAATTTTCATCCCCTACGGGTAGTCCATCGACAACTATCTCATAGAAGCACTCTATTGAACACTATATGTTGTATTCCACCTTGTGTGTATATTGTTATACCATATTCCTTTGCTATACTTTTTTATTATATTAATTCATTCTGTTATTTTCTTATTGACCATAAACAAACTGTACAATGTGTCAATCAATTATTTTATTTCATCGCATAGTTATAACAAATAGTTCTTTAAAAATATTGCAATGTTGGTAAAAAAATTATTGAAGAAAATACAATAATAGCGTAAGTGCAATGAAGTATTATTCAATTCCAGCAATAAATGAAAAAAGTTTACAATACCATAGGATAATCCACATGGAATTACACAAAAAAATCAATATCTTAATTATAAATTATGAATTCCCACCGTTAGGTGGTGGCGGGGGTGTTGCAACCTATGATTTAGCCTTAGAGTGGGTAAAAGTTGCCAATGTACATATCATAACTTCCTCTTTCAAAGGTTTACCCCCATATGAATATATCAATGGGATACATGTCCATAGAGTTAAGATTTTATTTAGAAAGTCTCGTGATGCAGCAACATTTATCTCGATGTTTAGCTATTTACCAGCAGGTTTTATCAGAGCACTGTCGCTCTTTAAGAAATACAAATTTGACATTATCAATACACATTTTGTTGTTCCATCAGGACCATTGGGATATGTGCTATCAAAGCTATTTAAAATCCCAAATGTCTTATCGCTTCATGGTGGTGATATTTATGACCCCAGTAAAAAATTTTCACCACATCGCAATCGTTTCTTCAAATTAATAGTCCAATATCTTCTTAACAAGGCTGATGCTATCATAGCACAATCCTCAAATACTCGAAACAACGCCTTCCACTACTATAAAATCAAAAAGGACATAGGCATAATACCTCTTGCTTTTCATCCTCCTGTTATACCAAAGAGCTCAAGGAAATTGTTAGGGCTGCATGAAAAAGATTTTATCTGTATAACAATTGGAAGGCTCATTAAACGAAAAGCAATTGATGTGTTGATTAAAGCAATAGCCCGGATTAATAATCAACATGTAAAATTGATTATCATGGGTGATGGACCCGAACGTGAGTATCTTGAACAACTGGTCCAAGAATTGGCACTTGAAAACATTGTTACATTTTTAGGGTTTGTATCTGATGATAAAAAATATGCATACTTATCAGTATCCGACCTTTTTGTTTTAACATCATTGCACGAGGGGTTTGGGATTGTTTTTATGGAAGCGATGTATTGTGGACTGCCAATTGTTACCACTAATTCCGGTGGGCAGGTTGATTTTTTAGAAAATGAACACAATGCCTTGCTGATTGATGTAGGCGACATACAAAAATGTGCAGAATGTATAATGCGATTTAAAAATGATAAAAAGCTCTATGCTCAATGTTCAAAAAATAATAAAGCCAGAATTACAGCTTATTATGCCGAAAATGTAGCCAAGCAATATATGGATATTTTTTATCAATTAGTGGATATGAATGAAAATTAAAACAGCACTTATTACCCGGAGTAAAGAACTGGTTTCAGAAGTACGACTGGTACAACCCCTGGATGCAAGCATTCACGGTTCAATTAATACTCTTAAAGATGAAGGATTTGATATAATACTTTTTGATAGTGAGCAGATCGACATAAGTGATGCACAATTTTATTTATCAAAAATACGAAAACGTTTTTCTCATGTACCGGTTATTCTCATCGTTCGTACAGGATACCTTGAGTCTATAAACAGGGATTGGTTTTTTGATGATTTTATCATCTTCCCTTTCAGAAAAGGTGAGCTTAAGGTCAGGATAGACTGTTTAATAGGCTCTGAAATTGAAATAAAAGATGCAGTCATTAGAGTTGGAAATATAGCTATTGAACCTGACAAATACATTGTATCGGTTAACAATGAAAAAGTTTCATTAACATTTAAAGAGTTTGAATTGTTAAAACTTTTTATTGAAAATAAAGGAGTAGTTTTTACACGTCAGGAATTATTATCACGTATCTGGGGTATAGAGTATATTGGCGGTACACGCACTGTTGATGTTCACATCCGCCGTTTGCGGTCAAAAATAGGCGATGAATTCAATAATATTATTGAAACAGTGAGAAATGTTGGCTATAAGTGTAAGGATTGATGAAAGAAATATGCTTGCCAATCTACATGTTTTTTTCGTTAATGTAAAAAAACTTTATTAAGTTTTTGTAATCAGTTTTTTCAGGAGTAATTATGAATCAGGTTAAAAAGATTGAAAAGATTTTAGAATCTGCTTTGAATGAGGATTTAACTTCATATTTTTTGCTCATTAAAGCTATGAGAAAACATTTACCCTTATTTGGTTCAACAAAAAGGATTACTGCAGCGCTTTTGAAAGAGTGCATCGGGGATATCTCAAAACTGGATTTATCTGAAATAACGTCATTAAACATGGCAAAATCTGACGGAACAATTGTCTTTGAAGATATTAAAAATGGAAAAGCACGTATATTTATAAATATTGGTAAGAATCATAAAATCACCCCTGGTGATCTTATCCGTGAGATATCAAAACGTTCGGGTATTGATGGAAAACTGGTTGGTAAAATTGATATACATTCCACTTATTCGTTTATTGAGATACCAGAACAATATGCTGAACTTGTATTAGTATCACTTGATAAAGCAAGGATTAAAGGTATTCCTATCGTAGTAGAACCAGCAAAAAAGAAAAAACAATGAGATAAATGATACCTTTACTATGTCCAATCTGCAAGGACTCACGATCAAAACAAATTGCAAACGATATTTTTTTATGCAAACCATGTAAAATATTGTTTAACAATGCATATCAACCATCACCTTATACTGCTGATTATTTTGGTGAAGACTACAAGAATCAGTACGGAAAAACATACGAAGATGATCATGACGCAATATACACTGCTTCATTACTGAGAATAGAAAAAATAAAAAAATTACTGAATAATAATCTGTCCGAAAAGAGTCTTCTTGATATAGGATGCGCATTAGGTTTTTTTTGTAAGGCAGCTAAAGACAGTGGTTTTCAATTCGTTGAAGGAATAGAAATATCAGAATATGCAGCACAATATTGTAAGGAAAAGTTTTCCATATCAGTTACTACAGTTGATTTTGAAAAGTTCCTGACAGCTAAAAAATATGATGTTATAACGGCGTGGTATGTTATGGAGCATTTTGCTAATCCTTTTGCAATGTTTCAAAAAGTATATTCGATGTTACATAATGATGGTATTTTTGCATGCACGTTACCATCATATTTTGGACCATTGTTTTATTGTCACAGAGATATCTGGATTAAAAATCACCCCCCAGACCATAGAATTGATGTATCACCACGTGGTATTACACGATTATTAAAAAACATGGGTTTTGTAAAAGTAAAGTGCTATCCTTCTGGATATCATCCTGAACGGTTTTGCTCTTTGGCATCAAAACATAAAAAAATATATATAAAACTATCTGATAGTATTTGTTTTTCAGATACTATCATGGTAATAGCAAAAAAGTAATATAATAAATTCTTGACATAGACATTCTAAAAAATAAAATTGTAATTTTGTTATGTTTATTTACAAATTTGTGCTATTATTAAAAAGCTATAATTGATATTATCAATTTAACATATTAATTATTAATAAAATACTTACTTATCGAATATTTAACTGCGAAACTGTATCGTACTATTTTCATAATAATGAGGTGGAATAATGAAAAGAACATTTCAACCAAGTGTAATCAAGCGATTACGAACACATGGATTTAGAGAAAGGATGAGTACCAAAGCTGGAAGAGAAATACTGAAAAGAAGAAGACAGAAGGGACGTTGTAAACTAACTGTGTCAGATGAAAAACGTAATGTAAAGTAGCATATATTTGTATAATTATTTTCCGGTGAAAAGGAGATATTCAATAAAAGGGCGGAGGAGTTTTAAAGATGTTATTGTTAATGGCAGACGATTTTATAGTAAAGGTATACGAATGATAGTGCATATACAACCAGCACATGAAACATTGTTTATTGGGAATGAGTCAGTTTCACATTTTTCCATAGCTGTTAATAAAAATTTTGGGGATGCAGTTGAACGTAACAAAATCAGAAGAAGAATAAAATCTATACTTAATACTCTTTTGCCTCAGATACAACAGGGTTTTGCTGTTATTATTTTTCCTGATAAAACCTGTAAGGCAATGCCATATACTCACCTTTCAGGTTTGGTAAAACAATTGTTGCTTAGATCAGGAGTGCTCAAACAATGAAGATAAATATTATTTCATTGCCAATATTATTGATAAAAATGTATAAGCTTATTATTTCACCATTGTTACCCAATGTTTGCAGATTTTATCCAACATGTTCAAGCTATGCAATAGAAGCATTGAGCAAACATGGACTCTGTAAAGGTGGTTTTTTATCAATCAAGCGGATACTACGCTGTCATCCATATTGTGACGGTGGGTATGATCCTGTTCCTTAGCACAATTCTTGACAGTTACCCCTCATATCACTCCTTTTCACCTATTATAATATTTCAATAATAGTCATATTTTTTTATTTTATATCTAGAAAGTTAAACAAGAGGTTGTTATGGAAAAAAGGGCTTTAATTGCAGTTTTATTATCTTTGCTGATATGGATATTATGGTTTTATTTATTTCCGCCGCAGGAAAAAAAACCTGCAGTTCAAGATAAGAAAGTTGAAGTTGAACAAACGGTTGAAATTAAAAAACCTGAATTGAAACAACTTTCAAAATTCCTGGAATTATCCCGCTTAAAGGAAGAAGTGACTGTTGATTCACATTATTATAAAGCCGTGCTTTCCAATCATGGCGCTGCATGTACCTCGTTCATTGATAAAACCCGAAATATTGAGCTTGTGGTCAATAAAAGCAAATACATTGCCAGGGGTATTTTTGATTTTCCTGTACATTTTACAACTGGAGAATTTTTGCTATCAACAGAAAGTGATTATACAAACTGGAAATTACAAAAAGAAACAGATTCGATACGCTTTTTTACAGGTGCTATCGTGCAAAATAATCCATTGCACATTGTAAAGACATTTACCTTTGATGAAAAAGGGCAATTTTTTACGGTGTCATTCAGTATCACCAATAGAGCTATAAATGAATTTTCTTTTCCTGAAGGCAGATTAATTTATTCTCCTTCAGATTTTTTAGGCCCCTCAATGGATTTTAATAATTCGTACAACGAGTTGAACAGTATATATTATCTTGATGATGATTTTGAAAAGGCACGGAAAGGCTCAGGATTTTTTTCAAACCATGAGGATATAAAAGAGATCAATGGTGTTGTAAAATGGGCAGGCATCATGAGCAGGTACTATCTGCTCATAATGATACCGCAAGGTTTTCAGGGTTCTGGTGTTGTTTACGATAACAGGGAACATACTGGATTCAGGACGGGGATTATTGTACCGGCAAAACCTCTAAAGCCTGGCGAAAAAATAGAACACGTTTTCAAGATATATGTTGGGCCTAAAAATAAGGATAAACTTTTAGCTGTGGATAAACAGATTGGAGATGCAGCCGATGTAAGCAAATGGATAGAGCCTATACGTGATTTTATGATGTGGTGTTTGCTTGGCATTAATAAATTGTTAGGGAATTTAGGCTGGTCATTAGTAATATTTTCAGTTATAACAAAAATAATGTTCTTACCCTTAACCAAACGTTCTACTGAGTCAATGAAGAAGATGCAGGAATTAAACCCAGTTGTTCAAGAACTTCGCGAAAAGTATAAAGATAAGCCTGATATCTTGAATAAGAAGATAATGGAAGTATATAAAAAGAACAAGGTCAACCCCATGGGTGGGTGCTTACCACTATTGTTGCAAATGCCATTTTTCTTTGCACTTTATAGCGCTCTGATTAATTCTGTAGATTTATGGCAGGCACCATTTATTTTGTGGATTAAGGATCTTTCATTACCTGATACTGTTTTCACCATTTCAGGATTCAACATTAATATTTTACCTATAGTGATGACAGCAACAACATATTTACAACAAAAAATGTCTACTGGCGAAGCTTCTCAGCAGCAAAAAATGCTTTTGTTTATGCCACTTATATTTATAGTTATATTCTGGAATATGCCATCCGGATTGGTATTATACTGGATCATGCAGAATGTTTTACAAATAGCTCATCAAATGGTAGTAAACCGGAAACCAAAGACTGAAAAGTAGCAACATGGAAACGAGGATAAATGTAAGTCTTAATGCAAAAATTATAGTACATTAAATACAATATGAGATTTCTACCATTTTTTGATTTTTTCAGGAGGTGTGTAACAAATACTATTATCATAATTCATTATTATAAGTATCATAGGAGGCGTGGAGATGAAGGTTTTAGATATTGAAGGAAAAACCGTTGAAGAAGCAACAAAAAAAGCATTATTACAATTAAAAATTGATGATATGAACAAAATCAACATTGAAGTCCTTGATGAAGGTAAAAGCGGAATATTTGGTTTTGGCATATCACGCCCTGCTAAGATTAGAGTATACTATCAGCAGCAAAATGATGTTGGTGAAAAAGCAAAAGAAATAATAGAAAAAATAATGTCATTAATGGATGTTAATGCTACTGTTAAAGATTTTAAAGAAAGCGAAAATAAGGTATATGTAGAGTTAGAAAGTTTAAATTCAGGTTTAATAATAGGTAAAAAAGGTAAAACACTGGAAGCATTGCAATTCATGATAAATCTTCTGGTTAATAAGGTTACCAGTTCAGAAAAAAAGATTATCCTTGACATAGAATCGTACCGAGCAAAAAGAGAACGAGCCTTACGAAAATTATCGAAGGAGATAGCTTTAAAAGTAGCCCGAACCGGAAAACCATGGACACTTGAACCCATGAATCCGTTTGAACGAAGGCTTATTCATTTAACATTACAAAATGACTCAAAAGTGACAACAAAAAGTGAGGGACAGGGCATATATCGAAAGGTAAAAATTATGCCCATTGAAAAAGGCAGGTAAGATGCAAGAAACCATTTGTGCTCCAGCAACACCGCCTGTACATGCACCAATAGCAATTATACGAATCAGCGGCCCTGAATCCTTACGGGTCGCTTCTTCTATTTTTAAACAACACAATAAACAAACTATATCCACACCCCGTTATGCATACTATGGGACAATCTTTGATGGGGAATATGAAATTGATGATGCGATAGTTATTTATTACGCACAACCGCATAGCTATACAGGCGAGGACATGGTTGAAATATTCTGTCATGGCAATCCTATTATTGTTAATAAAATAATGAATCGCCTTCTGGCATTGCATGTACGTATAGCCCAGCCAGGAGAATTTACTAAACGAGCTTTTTTTAACGGAAAAATGGACCTCACCGAAGCTGAAGCTATCAATCATATTATAACAGCCCGGAGTGAATGGGAAATAGCTACGGCAATACAGCAAAAACATGGATCGTTACGCACTACTATCAATAAACTGAAACAAACAATAGTAGAGTTAAAAGCTGATATTGAATGTGCCATTGACTTTATTGATCAGGATATCGAAATAATCTCTTATCAGGATGCTCAGCAAAGGATAGAAGATATTATTCATACCATACAGGAAATTATCAACAGATGTAAGGTTGGGAATAATTTATCTCATGGGATAGATATTGCTATTGTTGGCAAACCCAATGCAGGGAAATCAAGCTTTTTAAACTGTGTGGTCAATCATGAGCGTGCAATTGTTTCAGATGAACCGGGTACAACGCGTGATGTTATAAAAGAATCAGTTACCATTCATGGCATTCAATGTAATCTATACGACACAGCAGGGATTCATGATGTAGCATCAGGGATTGAACTGCTGGGAGTTCAAAAAAGCTACAGGATTATTGACGAGGTTTCACTCTTATTTTTTATCCTTGATGCTACAAGTGGTTTTACCGTTGAAGATTCCCATATTCTTGAGCGCATCAGTTCCAAACCATATATCCCCGTTATTAATAAATGCGATATTGCCTCACCCGAACAAATCAATGCTATCAATACACAATTGCCCAAAAAAGGGATTGTGTTTGCAGCCACAACAGGCTATGGTATGGATGTGCTGGAGCATACGGTGTCTGATTTTATTCAAAGCTCGTATGTCAACTACACCAATTCATTTATTGCTGATATTCGTATTATACAGCTTTTAGAGCAATCCAGCGCAGGTGCCCATGAGGTGCGGGAGCAGCTACTCAAGCAAAGCCCTCACGAGATTATAGCATCAGCATTGCAGGATGTCATTGACACTATTGGTGCAATAACCGGTGAAATTACTGTTGATGATGTTCTCAATTCAATCTTTTCACGCTTTTGTATAGGCAAATGATGGCATGGTAATGGTAAAATATTGTATAACTATAGTGTTAAGTTTATATATAGTGGCGATAGTTACTGTTGATGCATCTTCAGATATCATAGGTCATGATACCGTTACTATGTATTGTAGTGGAGATTCACAAGCACTCGCTGAACAGTATGTAAACGGTGCGCAAAACCTTACAATACCAAACCTGCTCATTTTAGCGGATAGTGAACATATACAGCAGATAATTGGAATTGAAAAAACAATAGAACTGCTGGAATTGCTTTCTACCAATGCACAATCACCATACGAAAAAATGTTTATCAACGATATTGCAGATATATCAAAAGAACGTTTCTATAAAAACGATGTAAAAGGAAATCAACGCTGGTATATCTATGATAATAGTAAGGAACCAATGCCCAAAAGCGTGATATCTTTCCAAACACAACTGGATACCCTAATACTTCCTGATAAAAACAAAATAGCAGTAATGCAATCATGCGCGGGGTATATACCTGTAAAGCAATACACCCAGATTTTACACGCAACAGGACTATGCAGCGCATCGTTTGAATTACATAAACCGGTTTCTATGTATGTTTTTTCCAATATGGAGTATGCCATTTTTATCAATGGAACAAAAGTATGTGTTAATACGACAACAACAGTAAAAAAAGATGCTCGAATCATTCATATTGAACCACAGGAGGGATTCAGCATAGCAATATATTACAAACCAGACAATGATATGTACTTAAAAATACTGTTTCGTGATGAAACCAATGCAACGATGCAGTTACCTGCTACCGACACCATGTATTATAATCCTGTTAACTGTTATGAGATATTCTATGAATATCAAAATCAACTTCTGTCAAACTATATGAGCAACCATTCGCCTGATAATGCACTGCAACTTGCTCTTTTTTCAGAATCAATTCACAGCACAGAGGCTTTCAAATATTATCATCAAGCATTGCGTTCACACAACGATTTTATCTCATACCGATTGTGTTCATTGCTACTGAGGTATAGCCGTGCATTCCCGGATAGCATTTTGTTGTTGAGAACTAACGTGCAAAAAAATATACAACCTCAAACAGTGCTGGGTGGCTATTTTTACGATATGCTCTATTCACCAGAGTCCATGAATATTGCAGAAATACAGTGGCTACCCATACTTATACAAACTTTATACATCCAAAAAGAAGAACTCATTAATAAAAAAGCAGATTTAGATTTTTTGTTCAAACGCTTTCCGCAAAGCCATGAACTTGCCTTTACCATAGCATCTATCTATTCATCCTATGATAATCACAAGGCGACAACAATATTGGAAACATATAAAAACCTCAATGATAAGGAGCTTACATTGCTGATTCACTGCTATACTGAAAATAAACAATTTGAAAAAATAGTAACTATCCTTTCTGGTGTCAGGGAACATACATTTTTTTATGATTATATCAATGCCCTCATTGCACTTGGTAAGTATGGTGAAGCAAAGAGCGCTTTGTTTAAAACAATTGCACAGGGTTTTGACACTGAAGCTTATGCGCTATTAGCCACAATAGCTCAATTAGAAGGCTATGACGCCAGCATGTATAGTCAAAAGCATCATGCGATTGTCAATAGTCTTGTTGTGCATCCCGATTATATGAAAGCCACTTTTGATGATTACGTGCAAAATTATTTTTTTAAACAGCTTGCTTATGAAATTATCAATCATACCACAAACAAATTAATGTATTCATGTTATGCAGTGCGGATGGTTCATGATGCACTATATTGTACCATATACGACGCATACCATTGTACTGATATATCCGTATTCAATACCTACCAATTTTCTCCCGACACTGAGAATATTAGTTATACTCTCTATGCATACAATAACGAAGGGAAAATGAAATCATACACCTTTTATCCCGGCAACTATACAATACAACAGAAGATACAGGAATATTTACACGATAGTCACTGTGAATTTTTTGTAATAGCGATATCATTTCGATTGCGAAAAAACATCGATATAATGCATATACAACAAAATTACAAGCAATCACCATTTACGCTGGATATTATCGTTTTATCTCCTGAATCAGATGTAACCATATCGGGAACAATGCGCCTCAATGAAATAACAACCAATGTTAGGTATATTCATCACTATACCTGCAATAGTAATGAATTGTTATCGCCAAACAATAGGGAATTTGTTATCATGGCTATCCAACCACAAGCATTAATTACATGGATAGAAGAACAGAATGCCCTGTTTAAACGCGGCATTGAACTCTTAGACATAAAAGAAATTCAGGGCAACTCAATAGATGAGGCAATACACGAGGTGCTCCAGGAACTACAAACCTATACTATTGCCGATAATGTTTATGGTATCACTTCTATAGTACAATGGACTCTTCTGCATAAAGGAACACAGCTTGATGCTATGCTCTACGCACGATACCTATTAGCTAAAAAAGGTATTATATCCTGCATTGCGCTGGGGGATTCACACAAAAAGATTGTTGCTAAAAAAAATAATCTTTATTTTGATACAGTGTTTCTGTATATACCATTAACCCCTGATAAGGGGATATGGTTAACTTATAAAAACTCATACCCCTCATCAGAAGTACTCAATATATCAAATATTTTACTTATTGTGGGTGGTGAGATTATCAGCAAACAGAGCAACTAAATTTATCGCCCTATCTTCTTTGCCATTAGTTTCTTTTTTCTTTTGAGTCTTCGTTTAGCTCGTTTTCGTTTAATCCTTGGATTATACTGCTTGCTCATAGATTTTCAGGTCTCCTTTAAAAAAATTAATGTAGCCATTATCAGGGAAATACAATTTTTAACAACAAATTTATTTCTTTACTTCGATTGTATATTGTATCATGATAATGAGTCTTTTCTTTATACTATAGCAAAATTTTTAAGCTTGATATACCCATTTTATAGTGACAATTATTGTTTATAATGAGTAATTATTATAGTATTATATTTAACTTGCCCAATTGATAAAAAAAATCGCAATTACTTGCTAAATGCCAGATTACATGAAACAGAAAAACATCATACAATAATGTCAACAGATTTTCTATAGCCCTCTGATGTCACAGTAAGTGGCAAAGGTTTGGACAAATTGGCGGAACAATAATAATATTTCTTCTGGATAAGGTTTTACTCTGTGTAAGTCTTCATCCATTGTGTGATCATTGTTAAATTGCTGTAAATAATAATGGGATACCTGACCAATCTGTTCTTTAATGCTATGTAAATCTTCTAATGTTACAAATTCTGGCACACAGGTAGTGCGCACCTCAAATTGGATATCAAAATCTTTAAGCAAACGAATAGATTCTTTGATACAATTAAACGATAACTTTGTTTTTGTTAAAAGCGAATATTTTTGAGGAGATGTCTTTATATCTATTGCAACATAATCAACAAGATTTTTTATTATAATTTTTTTTAGAATATCAGGCTGGAAACCGTTGGTATCTAATTTTATTTTCATTCCCAGCGATTTAATATTTTCAAGAAATTGCAGTATCCCTTTTGCAATCGTTGGTTCACCACCTGTCAGTACTACCGCTCCAATGAGATGTTTTCTACTTCGTAAAAGATCAATTACTTCTTCATTTGAATAATAGTGTAGGTTACAATCATTATATGCTAATGATGGATTATGACAATAACTACACCGCAAATTACATCCCCCGGTAAAAAGTACTGTACTAATAGCACCCGGATAATCAATGAGTGATGTTTTCTGTATACCCCGAATATTCATGATCTACAACCTTTAATAATTCTTTTGCCATGAATTCCTTTCTTTCATGAAACTCTTCCTGCTTGCCTTTATTCCATTGATTCACAGGTCGGAAATAACCAACAACACGAGAATATACCTCAACAGGTATTTTCTTTTCAGTATTTCTTTGCATCAGAACCCCCTCCGAATATAGTTTTATGTGCCAATATCATTCTGTACTTGAACAAGAATCTCTTTTGCCGCTTTTGTCAATCCTGACCTTTTCAGGAATCCAAATTTGTAACCTTATATCCTTAAATGATCCTGAAACCAGTTAAGAATATTATTCAGGATAACACACTGCACACTATCATTCTGAGAGACGCGCTCCCAGAGAATCTATTCTTCCATAAAACGAAAAGATTCTTCACTTTGTTCAGAATGACAATAGTACTCCATTTTTATCACTTACCATAACTGCAATGCAGCCATCAACAATCCCTTGAAAATAAATATACAGTCAAGCAATACTCATAAATACAATCTATTCAACAACTTATACGTTTACGAGACAATCCGATGGGTTGTCTCTATGGGTTTTGATAATTCTCTATCTTCTATTTCGACTTCTATTCCAAACATCTCAAGCTCTTCTTTTGTATGTGGATAAGGACAATATGTGTGATTCCCAGGTATATATCCATGAACAGGGCAAATACTAAATGTTGGCGTAATGGTAAAATATGGTATGTGATAGTTATAAGCTATTGATTTTACCAGTATTTTTACCATTTCCGGATCATCAATCTTCTCTCCAATAAAACAGTGAACAACGGTACCGCCGGTAAACTTTGCTTGTAACTGATCCTGATGGTCAAGGAGATCAAATATATCGTGAGCATATCCCACCGGTGGATGGATCGAATTTGTATAATATGGTTCATTCTTACCAGAGGTAATAATGTCCGAAAATCTATTTTTATCATGTCGTGCAAACCTATAGCTAACGCCTTCAGCAGGGGTAGCTTCAAGATTATATAAATTGCCTGTCGCATGCTGATACATGACTATTTTACTGCGCATAAAATCCAGCACTTCCCCGGTGAAAGCTTTTCCTTCATCAGTTGTAATGTCCTGCCCTAAAAGGTTTAAACAGGCTTCATTCATACCAACAAGTCCAATTGTTGAAAAATGATTTATCCAGTACTTCTTAAATCGTTTATATACATCACGGAGATAGAATCTGGTATAGGGATAAAGATTGTTAGAAGTAAAGTTTTCTAAGACTTTTCTTTTGATCTCAAGTGAATTGCTTGCTACATCCATCAAATGTGATAAACTTGCAAGGAATTCATCCTTTGATTTAGAAAGGTATCCTAACCTTGGCATATTAATGGTTACCACACCTATACTTCCCGTTAAAGGATTAGCTCCAAAAAGCCCACCACCTCGTTTTCGCAGTTCACGATTATCAAGCCTTAATCGGCAACACATCGAGCGGGCATCATCAGGATCCATATCAGAATTTACAAAGTTTGCAAAGTATGGGATACCATATTTAGCGGTTATCTCCCATAAAAGATGTATGGAAGGATTATCCCAATCAAAATCTTTTGTGATGTTATACGTTGGTATAGGAAATGTAAAAATTCGGTGTCGCGCATCACCCTCAAACATACATTCTGCAAAAGCAGTATTAAATATATCCATCTCTTTCTGAAATTCAGCATAGATTGCATCCATACTTTCTCCACCAATAATGACATGTTCATTGGCAATTGAGCGAGGTACGGTCAGATCCATGGTAACATTGGTAAATGGCGTCTGGAATCCTACACGAGTTGGTATGTTCATATTAAAGATGAATTCCTGGAGACACTGCTTAACACCTGCATAATCCAGATTATCATACCGTATAAATGGCGCAAGGTACGTATCAAAGTTTGCAAATGCCTGTGCACCGGCTGATTCCCCCTGTAATGTATAAAAAAAATTGACTATCTGCCCCAATGCGCTTCGGAAATGTTTTGCCGGCCTGCTTTCAACCTTTCCGGGAACTCCTCCAAAACCAGTTAATAATAAATCTCGCAAGTCCCAGCCTACACAGTAAGCCGACAGCAAACCTAAATCATGAAGATGCAGATCACAATTGGTATGAGCATCGCGTATCTCAGGTGGATAAATACGTTCAAGCCAGTATTTTGCAGTAATTGCAGAAGCAATATGGTTATTTAATCCCTGAAGAGAATAACTCATATTACTATTCTCATTTACCCGCCAATCTGACCTATCAAGATAATCTTCAATGAGCTGGATTCCTTCATTAAGAAGGTCTTTACTTTCTCGTATCTTTCTGTGCTGTTCACGGTAGAGGATATATGCTTTAGCTACCTTAGCATGCCCTTTCTCAATGAGCATCTTTTCAACTAAATCCTGAACATTTTCTACCGTCGGGATATGTTCATCCTTATACAATATGGATAATATATCAACAACTGATTCGGCAATATGTACTGCTGCATTCCTATCGGTACCACCAACTGCTTTTGCTGCTTTAAAGATTGCTTCTGTGATCTTTTCAATATCAAATGGCACTATTCTGCCATCACGTTTCCTTATAAACTGAGGGGTTGTTGTTATTACATCTGACATATAAAGACTCCCAAAAAAGAAATAAACCAACACGATCACTGTATAGCACACAATGCGATGGTTATTATTAGCTTGATAAGATATGTTTTTGTATATTACGTTAGAATAATAAAATAAAAAAGTCAATCATAATTATGTCACGTAACAAAAAAAAATGAAACACTAAACATATATTTATATAAATCACTATAGTATAAATATTACGCAAAAATTTAAATTGTACTTTGAGATGGTATTACCGATAGTTACACTATATTAACTACAAAGAGGTATGAAGTATGGTTATAAATAAAATTCCAGCAATACTGAGCTTAATACTCTTTATGACTATAGAAATAGTATTACCTGGCATGGTTTATTCAGATGACACCACTACCTTTAATACATTACGAATATCTTCTGAAGATATTCCTGCTGGGTTCATGTTTGGGGAAATACCACAGTTTGCAAAAAAGGTATTCCCGGAAAATCCCTGTATTGTTAGCACTGAAGGTATCCAGTTTTTAGCTGGCAAGCTTTATCCTGAGGGCAATCCATATAATATCAAAAACATGTATGTTGCAATAATGTCAGAATCATCACGGCCATTTGGTGATGATATAGTATGTTATGTGCTCATGTTTAAGGATCAAACATCTGCTTCAAGCGAGATAAAAAAAATTCAGGAATTCTATAAATATAATAAGGATAGGATAGTTTTGATAATAAAAGGGCAGATAGCAATTATGTTATTTGCTGATGATATAAATAATTACAAATATATTGCAGAATTAGGTAACAAACTATCAAGCAAGCTTGATTAATAAATATTTCTGGTAATTAACATCTCCTCTAATTCATCAGCTTTTGCAGCAATATAAACAAGCGATTTCATAAACCGCTGAGGGTCGCAATCTTTAAGCAATAAAGAATTACGTAAAATAAGTGTATCATTTAATAATGCCAAAGCGCCATAGTCAAAAGTACTATTGAGTTTTAATGAAAATTTATATAATTCAAAAGATTCATTCTTGATTGTCCCAATTACAGAATAATAATTAATTATTCTATCTCCAGATTCATCTTTATTAAGAGTAATTAATATCTCCTGAGATCGGTTATTTTCAAATTCTATCGTCGTTGTATATGCACCCTCTGAAGTTTTATTGAACTTCATTTTAAATTCTGATGCTATTGCCGCTATAAAACCGTCAAAAAGCTCCATATTCCACCCTTTCACAATAATCAATAATTATGATAACAACTTTTTAACATTGTCATGATGTAACGGTTGATGAACCATAAAAGCGTTTGATGCATTGTCTTCTATAATTTTCTTAATAACTTTTATATCAGGACTATCGTTATCGGCAACTCCTAAAGCACGTGATAGTGTTTGCTTATAGCTTTCAAGTATTTGTGAGTTATTAATTAAACTATTATGTATAGCATTCATTGTTTTTATATCATTGTTAGCAACCGCTTTCTGTAGTTGAGTAATTTCTTGAGATGATCCTGCAACAACATCAGCAGGTGGGATAGCAGGAACATTTGCTGTACCAGGTGATAACCTGTTAAAATAGCTGTCTATGGTAGCAAGTTTAGCAATTATTTCTGTATAACTGGATTCTTTAGAATAAGCTTTTTGTATAAGTTCAAACGAAATGTTAAGAGCCATAGTAACAAGCTTATGAGCTTCCTGGACAACCGTATATGCAGAAATCGTTTTTTGCAACGATACATGATGCTGTACATTATTTACTTGTGCAACAGGCACACCTGTTTTTCTGCCTGTTGATGGGACCATCATTGACGGTACAGGCAAATCATTTGATATCCTCATGTAATCCCCTCCCTGATCACCAGTAAGTGTAGTATATGGAATTAATAATGTCAACAGTAAAATTTTGAAGATCAAAAAAATCAATATTGAAAAATTACAACATGTGTTGTATGTTTGTAAATATAAGAATATATTTATATAATGGATTATACTCTATGAAGAAGATAGTAATTTGTTTAATAATATCTATTCTGTTTTTTGGGGTATCGTGCAAAAAAAATGATGATAACAAAGTACCCATGGAACAGATACAGATCGATGGATCACATGATTTTTCTATCATTTTTAAAGATATTATCGAGAAAGAAAAAAAAGATGCCAGCCGATATAAAAAGGGACCCTTTGATGAATAAGCTCATAATTATTCCTGAAGACAAATTGATTGCATATTGCCTCAATTTGTCACACCCTGCACTGGAATCAGTGGTTATACGCGAATGTGTTGATCCTCTATGTAATGGAGATAATCCCTCACTATACCGCAGGCATTTTTCACTGTTTCATGCTTTATATACCATTAAGACCTGCCCACAATATTTTCACTTAATGGTATATATCCATCCTATGGATATTGTTATACGAAGCTATCCCACAAACAATGCGTGTATTCATTATGATCCCTGGTGCGATGCCTTTTGTAATAGAGAAACAGTTGATGGAATATATTGCTCGTTTCACTATGAATTTTATGAACCATACAATCATAATTGCCTCTATGATCCATTAATGAAATTTTATTGTGATTCATATAATATTAATTATGAATTTTCAGTTGAGCTCAACAAGGTTTACCATGGTTTTAAGAAATATATTGCCAGTCTCAAGGAGGTGGAGAAGGCTTTATTTTTCTTTCAATTTAATGCAATAGATACCTGTAACAGATCATTGTTACAGAAGCGTTACAGGGAACTGGTAAAAAAATACCATCCCGATAGGTATAACGGTGATATGGCGATGATTAAACAGATTAATGAACACTACAGCTTGTTGAAAGAAATCGTTGTAATATAAATATTTCTATTATATATTGACAATGATAATATATATTATTATGGTGTATATTTTTTATTAATTTTTATTTTACCATATATTATTGAATAAATTAAGTCCCTATTATACAATAACTTTTGATTTAATAATTTATAGTAATTAGGAGATAACTAATGAAAAGAAAAATATTACAGATAGTTCCATGTATACTTCTCATTGGTGTAGTTTTCTTTGTTTTTAATAATTTTTCCTGTTCAAATAGCGAACCTTCAGTATTTGGCAATAATAGCAGTTCACCATTGAAGGGGCATCAGGAAACAGCTCGTGCTATTGAGATTCAAGATGCTTTCAGGAAAATCTATGAACTATATAAGGACAGGGTAGTTTTTATTACAACCGAACAGGTGGTTGAGTTGCCTCCAAACCCTTTTTTTGATGATCCCTTTTTCCGCCAATTTTTTGGGATTCCCCAACAAAAATCACGTAAACAAAAACGTTCCGGATTGGGGAGTGGTTTTGTTCTATCAAGCGATGGTTATATCTGTACTAACTACCATGTCATTGCGAATGTTGATTCAGTAAAGGTAAAGGTTAAAAATAAAGAGTACGAAGCTACAATTGTTGGATATGACCAGAGAACAGATTTGGCATTACTGAAAATAAATCCTGGCGATAAGCTTGAACCTGTTTTTTTAGGTGACTCTGATCAAGTAAAGGTTGGAGATTGGGCAATTGCTATTGGAAATCCCTTTGGGTTGGACCGTACATTTACTGTTGGAGTTATTAGTGCTACAAGCCGAAAGGATGTAGATATGATGGGTGGTTCACAGTCGCATATACAGACTGATGCAGCAATTAACCCCGGAAATTCTGGTGGGCCTCTGGTTAATATTAATGGGGAGGTTATAGGCATTAACCGCATGATTTATTCCCAGAGTGGTGGCTATATGGGGATTGGATTTGCAATCCCTATTAATACGGCTAAGTCTATTTTAGAGCAGTTAAAGAAGTATAAAAAAGTTAAAACCGGCTATATTGGCGTACAGATAGTTCCATTGACAGAGGAATATGCAAACGAATTGGGGCTTAAAAATACTGAAGGTGCTCTTGTTGGTGGTATTATGGAAAACAGCCCTGCTGAAAAAGCTGGTATACAACCAGGTGACGTCATTATATCAGTTGATGATAAAAATATCAAATCATATGAAGATCTTATAGAAATTGTTAACAAGACACCTATTGGCAAAACCTTAAAAGTTGGCGTATGGCGTAATAAACAAAAAATCTACTTATTTGTTACGGTAAAAGAAAGGCCTTAGATATTAAAAGCATGCACAGTATGAATAAGTACACACATTATATATTAATAATAGCGGGAATAGTTGCTGTGGGATATATAACCTTTCGCTATATTATCCCGCTATTATTTAAATTAATAAGCTTTATAGTAGGCTTTTTGGCTTATGGAGCAGCAGTTGTTTTAGCTGTAGCGATAGTATTAATAATTATTGGCTATATTGTTCGGATGTACAAAACTCATTCTCAGTAAATAACTTGATACCACTATCCATTTGAATGCTAAACTAAGCTATAGTAATATAATAAATAATTGAGGTCAGAACAACGTGAAAGAGCGTTTGAAAGCCTGCTTAAACAGTTTTAAACAGTTTATAATTAAATACATGCATGACACACGCACATGGTTTTACGGGATTATAGTAGTATCACTCATCGGCGGTTTGCTTTTTGGGTATATTGTTGCTCAGGTACAAAATTGTCTTGGTATAGATAATCTAAAGCGTTTCCAGCCAAGTGTTCCTACTAAACTGTATGATGTTAACGGTGAACTTATTGCCGAACTTTTTCAAGAAAAACGTGATTTAGTATCATTTGAAGAACTTCCAAAAACATTGATAAGGGCGTTTGTTGCAACTGAGGATCAGGACTTCTATACGCATATAGGAATAAGTCCTATGGCAATGACACGGGCAATGGTTAAAAATATTATTTCTCTTAAAATTGCACAGGGCGGCTCAACCATTACCCAGCAATTGGCAAAACGGCTTTTTACGTCAGGCGAAAGAACATTTACCCGTAAAGCATTAGAATTAGTTTTAACATTGCAAATTGAAAAGAAATTCTCCAAAGATGAAATTCTTGAAATGTACTTTAACCAAATTTATTTAGGACACGGATGTTATGGGATTGCATCTGCTGCTGAGCTTTTCTTCAATAAAGAGGTTAGATTTCTTAGCCTTGCCGAAGGAAGCGTTTTAGCTGCATTACCTTCAGCTCCTGGTCGGTACTCCCCATTTATGAATACCCGTAATGCTTATATTAAAAATTGGGATATTTTAAACAGAATGGTTGACTGCGGCTATTTAACTAATGAAAAAGCTAAAGAAGTATATACCTCTTTCTGGCCCATTTTTGTTGATACCATAAAAACTGAATTTCCTACTAAAACCGCATATTCAAAAATCGTGGATAATGCCCCATTTTTTACAGATTATGTACGTCAGATACTTATTTCCCGATATGGCAAGGATGTAGTGTATAATGAAGGATTGCAAGTATATACCACATTAAACTTGAAACGACAACAAGCAGGTGAAAAATATCTTGTGGAAGGTTTAACCAGGCAAAATGAGATATCTGCTCGTGCCAATCAATATCTTTCAGGAGCTGTTGATAGAGGATTATTCTCTGTATACCAGCAATTAGGACTTCTTTTTAATTTACCCAGAATTATCGTCAAAAGTGATACAGAAACAATATTCAAAAAATATATGGTTGATAATCTGTTGAATGAAATGGAGCTTTTAGCGTTATTATGCAATGTTGATGCAATGCATAATGATATTGAAAAATTTATGATAGTAACCAGTGGGATTTCTTCTTCATTAAAAGTTGAAGGGGCTCTTATAGCTATTGAACCTAAAACTGGATATATAACGACAATGGTTGGTGGATCAGAATTTGCTGTGAGCAATCAATATAACAGATCAACTCAGGCTCGCCGTCAGCCTGGATCAGCATTTAAACCATTTGTTTATGGTGCAGGTATTGAGTCAAAATTAATTAATACAGCCATGGCTCTTCCAGATGCACCTATTGTTGATATTGATGCTCAGGGAAGCACCTGGAGCCCGAATAACTATGAAGGCGAATTTATGGGAATGGTTCATTTAAGGAGGGCTCTTGCCGCATCAATCAATGTAATTTCAGTACGGATATATGATATCATAGGTGCAGATACTATCATAGATTTTGCATCACGCGTATTAAAGGTTTCTCCTTCACGCTTCCATCCCGGGCCATCATTAGCTTTAGGAAGTTCAGAATTAACACCATTAGAAATGGCAACAGGATATGCGATTTATGCTAACAGAGGGAGGGATGTCATTCCATTTTCCATTCGTTATATTACCGATAGAGATGGCAACGAAATAGAAAATATTGAAGAAGATGTTGGCAATATCATTGCAGCAAAAGAAGCAGACGGTTCAATTCAGATTATTCCCGAAAATGTAAATTATATAATGACATCATTAATGCAGACTGTTGCCGAAGGAGGTACACCTACTGAGGCTTTGCGCTTAATTGCAAAATTTGACAAAAAATGTGCAGGCAAAACAGGCACTACTCAAAACTGGACAGATGCATGGTTTTGTGGTTTTACTCCTGATATTGCAACAGTTGTTTGGGTTGGATATGATAAACCTTTTATGTCATTGGGACGACATCAGGCTGGTGCAGCAGTAGCAGCGCCCATATGGGGATTTTACATGAAGGAAGTTTACAATGGAATGCCGGATCCTCAATGGCCAGCTCAACCAAAAGATGTTTTTTATGGTGCTACCTGTAAATATTCAGGCTGTGCACCTGGTCCAAATTGTCATGAATTAATCAGTGATTTAATGATACCTGGCGGAACTCCTCGTTGCATTTGTAATGGAATACACTATAATATGAAATCTGTTTTTGAACAATATATGGAAAAAGAAGGTTTAAAAAATGAGGATTAATAGCTATTGTCAAATTTCACAATCAAATAACAAACTCTATTACTAGCCGATAATACTTTCTTAAAAAAAATTTTCTACTTGATTTTATTAAAATTATGTGCTAAAATTATTAATTTATACGTTATAATAAATGTGGGTTAATTTATTTTGAGGGTATCCTATGTTTAAAATAGGTGATAAGATAGTGTATCCTTTACATGGGGTAGGTATCATAAACGCTATCGAAAAAAAGGTAGTATTAAACAAAAGGAATGAATTTTATCTTATAACAATCATCAACAGTGGCATGAAGGTTATGATTCCTACCGCAAAGGCAGAGTCCATAGGGTTGAGGAAGGTTATTCCAAAAAAGGATGTAACAAAAGTATTAAATCTGTTACGCCAAACAGACATTGAGACCGAGGATGACTGGAAAATTCGTTATCAAAACAATGTTGATAAGATTAAAAGTGGATCAATATTTGCAGTGGCTGAGGTTGCCAGGGATCTATATAAACGTGGAAAAGATAAAGAGCTTTCTATAATGGAGCGAAAGCTTTACGAGAATGCTTATCAGCTCATGATACATGAGATAGCTTTAGCAAAGGACATTGATGTTGATGAAGCAGGCAACATTGTATCAGATGCACTTTCCTCATAATTGCTCACTACAGTTTATAATTTTTGTATCAGTCACTTTATTTATAAAATATTTAACTTTATGGATCCATAATGTTTTTTTTATCAAAATTTTATTTTAATATATATAAAGGAGTCAGTATATCCATGATAGCAATTATACGTTTTTTATTTATTATTACTTCAGCTGTTGTTACCGGTTTATATTTTTTCCAAATTTCATTGCAATCAGCCATAATAGCTGCTGTGATTGCATCTGCTATAGCACTTATACTCATTATTGCAATAGAATATATTTCACATACTATCTCAACAAGGATGGTTATTGCAGCGCTGGTTGGCATTTTTATAGGACTCATCTTTGCGCATCTTTTAGTGATAGCATTTAAATCATTACCCCTTACCATGCAACCAAACACGGTAAACATTATAAGTGCCATTATTTACCACATTATAGGATTTGGATCCGTATTATTTTTTATAATAAATTGTGAGGATATTGCAATTTTTGATGCGATAGTTCCTGTAAAACGTGACGAAGCAAGGGATGGCGCATCATATAAAATTCTTGATACCAGCGTCATTATAGATGGTCGTATTTCAGATATCTGTGATACTGGATTTATTGAAGGTATTCTTGTGATTCCCAATTTTGTATTGAATGAATTGCAAATGATAGCTGATTCATCTGATTCTATTAAGCGTAATAGAGGAAGACGAGGTTTAGACATACTCAATAAAATGCAGAAGGATCAGAGAATTTTAGTAAAAATTTCTGATGTTGATTTTCCCGAAGTTTCAGAAGTTGATGCAAAATTGGTCAAATTAGCCAAGCTTATGACTGCAAAAATTATTACCAATGATTTCAATCTAAACAAAGTTGCTGAGTTCCATGGCGTTAAAGTTTTAAATATTAACCAGCTTTCAAACGCCCTCAGGCCAATAGTGCTACCGGGTGAAGAAATGTCTGTTTCATTAATAAAAGAAGGGAAAGACCCCAATCAAGCAATTGGATATCTTGATGACGGGACTATGGTAGTAGTGGAAAATGGGAGATCACGGTTAAATTCAACGGTCGATGTGATAGTTACTTCAGTACTCCAAACAACCGCAGGGAGAATGATCTTTGCAAGAATCAAAGAAGACTAATTATGATGTGGTTGTTCTTTGCGGAAGTCCTCATAAAGAAGGAAATACTGTTGCAATTTTGCAATTACTTTTTAAGGAACTATCGAACATAACAAAAGCAATACATTTTGCCTATGAACTACATGTACATCCATGTATAGACTGTGGATTTTGCCATAATGAATTTGGCTGTATTTTCCACGACGATATGGATATGCTTTACGCTACCATACAACAAAGTACATTAATGATTGTTGCATCACCATTGTATTTTTCGCATCTTCCTTCACCTCTAAAAGCGATTATCGACCGCTGCCAGGTTTTCTGGGAATACTATAAGAATAATCCATCACAAAAAAAACAGCATGCAATGGCTATATTAATTGGTGGTGGGAATTATTATGATATGTTTATGCCGGGGAAAATTACATTACGACATTATTTCAATTCATTGCAGTATCACTATGATGAGGACAACTTCTTATTATTACCAAACATAAATAGCAAAAATGATATAGAAAATGCCGATATTATGAAAAAGGTAGAACAAACAATCCATTATATACATACAGTATTACAAAGATAGTAGTAGTTATGCATTCCCTTTTATAAGGACACTTTGATGGGTTTAGCTTTACTGAAAGTAGATAAATGTTTATTATTAGCAATTTTTTCCCGATAAAACAATGATAATGATTGCTTTTTTTTGGAGGAAATATGAAATTATATATTACTCTAACCTTCCGATGTGATGATAAAAATTTTTTATTATTTATTCAAAAAGTCATCCAAGCAGATTGTACCATTCAAAGCATTAATTATTTATCATCTGAACAAAACTATAAAATATATAAAGCAGAACTTGTTTATACTGATAGAAGATTATTTAAAGAAAAAATATTACAATGGATAACGAAAGAATGCACACTCATAGAATGCAGTGACATTATGAATCAAGGCATAGATGGTGGTCTGCTTAAAGTCTCAAGCAAGATACCATTTGAAACTCCAGATGAATTTGAGGGCAAAGTTCTGGGATATTTTGAGTTGATTAAAGATAATACCATAACAAAAGATACCTATCGATACACAGGTATATCAAAAAATATTGGGATGATTATCCTAAATGAAGAAAAAAATGAATTGCAACCAGATGAAATATATAATTATCTCCTGATCGAACGTGATTCACTCATTATTAGCCATTGCAATAATTATAATCCTCAACCCCTTTTGTTGAAATATAAATCAAAAGAAGATATTATAAAAACACTTTATTCTGTTTCAGGCAATTATGCCTTAATGCGTGTTGCCATTATGAATAACATAGAAGATATATCATTATTCCATCAGATGAGTGAGGTAACACCCCCTATTATTAATAGAGAATTTGATGAGATACCACTTTATATTACTGTAAAAATAATGAATCTATTGAAGTTGCATAACATCAAATTATCAGATTCCGTTGTTGGATTCATTGGTGTAACAACATCTTTACTTCGATGTACTCGATTGTTAAACAGTATTGGGTGTAGCAAAGTATTAGGTTTTGATCCTAATGAAAAAAACCTTTACTATTTTGAAAAGGAAAGCGGTATAGCAACCAGCACTGATAATGTCTTTGAAAATGCAGATATACTTTTGTTTGTATCAGATATTTGTGAAAATATCGATTATTATAAGCTTCAGAAAGGACAATTAGTATTGTCTAATCCAGCCATTCATTTTGATATGTTAATATCTGAAGAAAGAGGTGTTAAAGCAAACGAATATCTTAATATAGAAAACTCATATCTTCTTTTGCCTGGTATTATTGATATGATGTTAATGAATGATATTAAAACCTTAAACGATAATTGTTTAATAAACATTGCAAGAGCTCTGGTTAAAGCAAATATTGATATCGATAATACTGAAAACATATATACCATCAAGGATATTATAAAAAATATACAGTGACCGTTACGGAGATAACAAATACCATTCAATATTTTTATATTTAATCTCAATTATTGCATATTGCTTTTGTTCAAATGTAACATAATTATTTTGTAAATCAGGTATGGGTATAGTTTTTAAAATACTCTTCTCAGGTTTTATTATAACCATTCCGTATTTATCCACAATTATTGCATCTTCTGGTAAAACATCATAAAGCTTGATTTTATTAATAAATCCGATAAGAAAACCTTTATTTCTTTCGTTAGACGTAATAGGATAAACAACACAAAAGTTAAAATTTCCTGACATCACAGGATATTCAGATGGTTCACAGATAGATATATCATTGTAATTGCATTTCATTAAACATTGCTGTAATTGAGGCGATATATCAAATATTCTGCGTCCATAATAATTTTTATTTTGCATCGAGTAAACAACCTGATAGGCATTATTAGTAATTATAAGATCATCATAAAGCTTATGGGTAACATTATTGAGCATTTCGGTAATATGTTCATGTTCCAGTAAGTAATATTTATTCCCACCATTATCCATTATAAGCAGATGAGTCAAATTGGAAATAAGTTCATATTTGATAATAATTTTAGTTGCATTTTGCATATCGCACACATAATGTGAAAAAAAAGATACAACTGGATTGTTATAATTGTTAGTTATTTGCCTATTAGTACAAGACGAAATTAAAGTTATAAGAAGTATAATGGTTGCAACTCTAATATATTGTAAAATATGGCATTGTATTCTAATACTCAAATCTATCATAATCCTTTCATTATTTGTATTTTTTTATTATACTATACATATTTATAATCGGTTTTATCACTGAATCTTACAATAAAAAGGAATCAAGTAAATAGCATATTAATAATTAATAATCTAATAAAATAATATTTGCCAAAATTTATATTCAAATGGTATAATTAAATAATTTATAAACTTATTTAAATAATTCAAAAGGTTCTATTATGAAAAAATTACAATTTATTAGCTTAATACTTTTAATTTCTTTATTTTCATGTACCAGCATAGATGTAGCATATACCAACAAACAGATCATTCAAAAAAGAATGAAGCGTGTTGCAGTTTTACCCTTTGAGATAACCGGAGCTGATTGGGGCAATGAATTTGCCGATGCTATCTCCCATCAATTTTTTAAAAGTGGCAAGGTAGCAACAATTGAAAGAGAAGCAATTGAAAAAATATTGCAGGAGCAGCAATTGCAGGCTTCCGGATTAATTGACGAAAAACAGGCTATAAAATTAGGAAAATTATTTGGTGCTGATGTAATAATAATCGGTCGAGGTACAGCACTCCAGGCATATCGTAAAAATAAATATGAACCTAACTGTATTGATACATTTACTCTCAAAGCTATTAATACTGAAAATGGCGAGATTCTTCTTACAGTGCGTAAGGAACCAGGCATAGCATGGGATTGGCGCTATAGAGCACAATACTGTTGTGGACTTACATTAATCTGGGACACCAATGATATATTAGTTGAAAGTTCACAATATGATGATATAGCAAAGCAACTGGTTAAAAAAATACTACTCATTATGGAAAATGATAAAAATAAATGAAATATTTATTAATAACTTTTTTTTATTCATTGTTTTTTTTATTTATAGCTGTACCATTTTCCAATTTATTTTCATCCGAATTTGATGAATTGGATAAACCCCCCGAAGGGATGCATAAGGATCAGCTTCTTATACTTGGTGCTGTTTCAATTGGCATGCCTTATGGCAATCTTATAACAGCAGAAGAAAAATTCACAAAAAAATCATCGTATCAACTTACACCCGAAACCTCAAAGCTTATCTATCTTTCCCATCTGGCATTTGGAATAACAATTTCTGGTGAATATATGCCTGCAGATTATATAGGTATCCGTTCTAAATTAAGAAGGTCTATAATAATACAAAACACAAATTTTGGTTCTGACTATAAATCATGGAAAAAAACATTATATAGTGATTACTCTATCTATTTAGGTCCCTCTTTTCATATGACATCTCGGAAACCATGGGATATAGCTCTGTCTCCTTTAATTGGTATAGCATTTTCGCAATATAATCCCACTCCTATAGCAAAAGAACTACTGGATGGTTATGACGGCCCACCTTCAGAACAATTTACCAGCTTAACCTATGGTGTTGATTTACTGTTAAGCATATTTTTTAGTGGTGGCCTTGTTATACAACTTGGGGGAGAATGGGTTCGTAATAATATAACATTTTCTTCTACCCCTAATGCAGAAAATCCACAAACTCATCAAATTTTTTATAACAAAAAAAGTGCTGTTATTGATTCTATACTTTTTCATGTTTCTGCTGGATATGCTTTCTATAACTGATAATTGCTCTTTCTTTTTGTTATATAATAGGATGGATACAAAAAGCAGGATATAAATAAGTATAGTTATTTATTAATTCACTATCAGGAATACGATATAGAAAATACTTAAGTACCTAACCTGTTATTAATTACATTTGATAAACACCGTAATACACTTGCAACGTAAATTATTTGTTCGCTACGTTAATAATTCTATTGTAATTTGCCGTTATGATTGTATTTGATGCATCGAATGTATGTGCTTTCCCAATCATTTCTTTAGCTTTTTTGATATCTCCTGATTTAGCATAACACAGTGCTAAATTATTACATATATATGCTGAAGAGGGATAAAGTGCATACGCAGCAGAATAAGCAGTTTGAGCCTGACTTAATTTACCCAGATGCATTAATACATTCCCTAATTCATTATATGCATAATACATCTCAGGATCAATTGCAATAGCTTTTTCTAAATACTCTTTTGCTTGCCAATACGATTGAATCCCTGAAAACGATAATCCTAATATATAATAAGCTATAGCTGATTGTTTTATTTGAATAGCTTTCCTTGCCCATGTAATAGCATCAGTATAACTTTTTTTATCAATATATATAAAAGCAATATCAATAATTGGATCGATGGTATCTTTTTTAATTTCAGCACACCGTTTTAAATGTGCTAAAGCGGATTCATAGTTACCTTTTTTTGCATGAATATGTCCAGCTAAATAACGCAAATTATAATTGAGGGAATTTGGTTCAAAATCTTGTGATACATCAAGATTAGATGCTATCTCAGCTAACGCCGCATCATAATTACCCTGCTCAAATTGCTTTACAGCCTTATCATATTGAGCATATGCCGGTGCAATACTACTAAGTGTTAAAATTATCACAATTAATAATCGCATAGTTATCTGAACCTCCTGCAAACTAATAGAACGTCTATCTATTATAATTCATAGATAGACGTTCTCTACAAACATCATTTTGGAAAACGGATAGCAGCATGAGCTGCAGCTAACCGTGCAATGGGAACTCTAAAAGGTGAACAGCTTACATAATCCAGACCAACCACATGACAAAACTCAACGGAACTTGGATCACCACCATGCTCCCCGCAAATACCTAATTTTAGGTTTGGATTCACTGAACGACCTTTTTCACATGCCATTTTTATTAACTGTCCTACACCATCTCGATCAATAACCCTGAATGGATCATTAGATAATATCTTCTTATCAACATATTCTTTTAAAAATTTTCCAGCATCATCACGGCTAAATCCAAAGGTCATCTGGGTTAAGTCATTAGTTCCAAACGAAAAAAATTCAGCAACTTTTGCTATCTCATCGGCTGTTATAGCAGCTCGTGGAACTTCTATCATTGTACCAACCATGTATTTAACTGTTACTCCCATTTCTTTCATAACTACTTCAGCCGTTTTTATTATTATTTCCTTTTGCATGATAAGTTCATTAACATGTCCAACTAAAGGAACCATAACTTCCGGTTTAACATCAATGCCTTCTTTTACCAGCTGGCACGCTGCTTCAAATATTGCACGTGATTGCATTTCAGTGATTTCAGGGAATGTTATCCCCAAACGGCACCCTCTATGTCCTAACATTGGATTAAATTCATGAAGTTCTTCAATTTTTGCTTTTACATCATCAACAGTAACACCTAACTCTTTTGCCATCTCTTTCTGTGTTTCTATATCCTGAGGTAAAAACTCATGTAGTGGTGGATCAAGTAAACGTATTGTTACGCCAAGACCTTCCATAGCTTTAAATATACCATAAAAATCTTCACGTTGTATTGGCAATAATTTATCAAGAGCTTTTTTTCTGCCTTCATAGGTAGGGGCCAATATCATTTCACGAACAGCTTTTATTCTATCACCTTCAAAGAACATATGCTCCGTACGACAAAGCCCAATTCCTTCAGCCCCAAAATTTCGTGCCACCCTGGCATCATGCGGAGTATCTGCATTTGTTCTTACCTTTAATTTCCTTATTTCATCCGCCCACTGCATAATAGTACCAAATTTTCCTGTTACTTCAGGTTCCATAGTAGCAACTTTTCCAAGCATCACTTCCCCTGTTGACCCATCAATTGAGATATAATCTCCTTCTTTAAGAATTGTAGTATCAACTTTTATCTGCCGTTTAGTATAATCTATATCCAGCATTCCACACCCTGATACACAGCATTTACCCATACCTCTAGCTACAACTGCAGCATGAGAAGTCATGCCACCTCGTGCTGTTAAAATCCCTTCTGCAGCATTCATTCCCTTAAGATCCTCCGGAGATGTTTCTATTCGTACCAAAATAACCTTTTCACCACGCCCCTTCCAATCATGTGCATCTTCAGCATTGAATACAATCTTCCCTGTTGCCGCCCCTGGTGACGCAGGTAGACCTTTAGCAATCACTTTACGCTGAGCTTTTGGATCAAATGTTGGATGTAATAGCTGATCTAATGATTGAGGATCAACTCTTAGTACTGCTTCGTCTTTTGTAATTAAACCTTCTTCAACCATATCAACTGCAATATTGATAGCCGCGCGAGCTGTTCTTTTGCCATTACGTGTTTGCAGCATCCACAATTTTTTATTTTGTATGGTAAATTCTATATCTTGCATATCACGATAATGTTTTTCGAGGGTCTTATATACATTAACAAGCTCATTATATGCTTCAGGCATGTACTCCTCAAGTGAAGGATATTTATTCTTACGTTCATCTTCAGAGATGTTATTTTCTCGTGCCCAACGTCGCGACCCTTCCAGTGTTATCTGTAACGGTGTTCTGATACCAGCAACCACATCCTCACCTTGAGCGTTAATTAAATATTCGCCAAAAAATTCTTTTGCTCCTGTTGCTGGATTCCTCGTAAATGCAACACCTGTTGCACAATCATTTCCCATATTACCAAACACCATTGCCTGCACATTGACAGCAGTACCCCAGCTATCATCAATATTATTCATCTTCCGATAGAGTCGTGCACGTTCATTGTTCCATGATCGGAATACAGCGCCTATAGCTCCCCAGAGTTGTTCATAAGGATCATCAGGGAAGGTCACTTTAAGTTTTTCCTGTATAAGTTTTTTAAAGCTTGCTACAAGCTCTTTTAAATCTTCAACAGTTAGATCAAGATCATTTTTTACATTTCTTTTTTCTTTTAATTCATCCATTATAACTTCAAATGGATCATGTTCATCTTTACTTTCTGGTTTAAGACCTAAAACAACATCACCATACATTTGGATAAATCTGCGGTATGAATCCCATGCAAAACGTTCATTTCCTGTCTTTTTCACAAGACCTTTTATGACATCCTCATTAATACCCAGATTTAAAATAGTATCCATCATTCCAGGCATTGAAGCACGAGCACCTGAACGAACCGAAACCAATAATGGATTGGAATGATCGCCAAACTTAGCACCCATTATCCCTTCAACCTGACGCAATGCTTCTGTAACCTCTTCTTTTAAACTTTCCGTCAATTTTTGATTGTTTTTATAATATTCATTACATACTTCTGTAGTAATTGTAAAGCCTGCCGGCACCGGTATTCCAATTCTTGCCATTTCTGCCAGGTTTGCGCCCTTACCACCCAATAAGTTTTTCATGTCAGCAGTACCTTCAGTAACATTACCGCCAAACAGATATACGCGTTTTGTCATTGCAATTCTCCCTTCTAATAAAATTTTGTTATTATCATTACAAAAATGATAATCATATTTTTTACATTATCCAGCAAGAAGAATCTTTATATAAATATTAATTTTTTAAAACTTGTACATTGTTAGTATACTACAATTTTGTTGTAAAGATTAATTTTACATTATCAAAATCATTTTATTGGTGTATTCTATTCTTTCTTAAATGATTTCACAATTTTTATAAAACATGCGTCTCTGTTCTCACAATCGTTACAATTGTCATCTAAAAATATTTGTAAATCACAGGGTACCTCCTCTTCCTCTATATCAATCATTATCTCTTTATAGCGTATATATTGAACTTCATCGTCATTTAAACTTTCAACTCCATGCTCCCTGATTTTTTGTACTATTGCCCTTTGTAGTTCTGCTTCCCTTTTATAATTAACATCCGGTTTATCGGGAATAGTTTCTTTTTTCATCTGTGCTGCAACAAATCCTTTTGTTTTATAGCGGATAGCATGCTTGCGAGTAACAATAAAATACAGAATACCTGTTGCAAGCCCTCCTAAATGGCCAATATGTGAAATATTGTCTGCCCCCCCTGATAGTTCTAAAAATAATTCCAATCCTCCATAAAGTATGACCAATGTCCTTGCTCTAATCGGAATAATGAAAAAGAGTAATATCTCAACATTAGGGAATAACACGCCAAATGCTAAAAGTAATCCAAAAACAGCACCTGATGCCCCGATTGTAGGTATATAATATCCCATACCACCAGTTATGAGAGCTATCGTAAAGATCGCTACGCCAGCCCCTATACCACATATTAAAAAATATATTATAAATTTTTTACTACCCCACAATCGTTCAACAGGCATACCAAAAATAAAAACCGCATACATATTAAAAAGGATATGAGCAAAACTTGATGTGCTATGCAAAAACATATAAGAAATAATTTGCCATATATATAATTTTTCAACTACCAATTGAGGAATTAGCCCCAGATAATACGTTACAATATCAATTGACACAACATTTCCGGCAATATCATATGGAACAAACACATTACGTAATAACAATTGAACTAAAAAAATTAATCCATTTACTATAATTATGGAAACAGCCCAGTTTTTATTCATTTTTTTATCCTGCTCAGTTATTAATTGGCAATTTATTATTCTTTTAATGCAAACAGTGGGCACATTATAGAAACACCAGGTTCAAAATCCTTGCATACAGCAGGTCTTGTATCATAAATCATGCAGCTATATAACCCATTGTTTTCCATTATCAAAAAAGGACATCGTCCAATTAAATGTCCATCACGCGTTGATATTAAATGATCTCCTGCCCATATACTGTTTTCATTCTCTATTATATGAAGTATATCATATCTTTTTTCTTTTTCCCAGCGTAAAAAATCTTCTGGTGTTGCATAAGCAACCATATCAACAAAACAACATGCACCACAACGTATACATTCTTTTTTTCCCATAAAAAAATTATAACTACTTTGAAAGCCCTTTAAGAGCAAATTGAAAAATAAATTCTACCAAATCTTCAATTGTCATCCAATCTTCAGGGGAAAACCATAAGCGTGTTCTCACTATCATAGAAGCAATCAGATTTAACGCAATCTTTTCATCGATGGCTCTAAACAACCCTTTATTAATTCCTCTTTTTAGTATTGAATATCCTATTCTGTTATAATCATCGCGTAAATCTAATATTACTTTTCTTCTTTCTGCTGAAAGATTCCTGAGTTCTGTATCAAATAATAATTTGGAAGCTCTTTTCTCCCCTAAAGTAATTTTTACGTGGATTTCTATTAGAAAGCGTAATTGTTGTAAAGGATCATTTTCTTCATATTCCAGAAACCGTATAGGATTAACAATTTCTTCCATCTCTTCTTTTAAAATAAAAAAAAGTATCTCTTCTTTACTTGCAAAAAAATTGTATATATTTGCAGGTCTGAAACCACATTCATTAGCAATATCTTTCATACTTGTTTCGGCATACCCCTTTTCCCAGAAGAGAACCTGAGACTTTTCCATAATTAATCTTCTTTGTTTGCCATTTTCTCTAACACCTGTACCAGCCATTGTAGACTCCTCAAAGTTTAACAAAAAAAATATAATATTATGTGCACCACTAAAAATCAGGTTTTTTACTATTCATACTAACAATAAACCTGATTTATGCACTATATGTGCCTATAAGAGAACATCAACCATCTACTTATTAGAAGTTTCTCCATAATAATTATGGGCACTCCAAACAATTGCTTTTCCCATCAAATCAACAACCAAAAAAAGCAACTTTACCATTATCCTATACTCACAATAGTAGTAAAAATTAAACCTTTAGATATTCATTTATTTATTAACATTATTATTGCTAAATGTTAATATTAACAGATGAACATGTCATCGTTTGCCATACTATAATAGTACAATTCTAAAAACAAGAAAAAAACCTCACAAAACAATGTGAGGTTTTCATAAGCAGGAGGTTCTTTATAGCTCTTTATCTATTCGCCTTTGAATTCTGGTTTTCGCTTTTGAGCAAAAGCCATCATCCCTTCCATACAATCTTTTGTGGTAAATAATTTAGCTAATTCTTCTCTTTCCATCTTTAAGTGCATTTCAGGTGACATAGAAGGACCGGCAGACATAACTTTTAATATTGCCTTAATTGACAATGGAGGACGATTAGTTAGTTCTTCAGCAAATTTCATCACCTCATCCATATATCCTTCATCATATACTCTGTGTACCAAACCTAAAGCCAGAGCTTCATCTGCCTCTAACTGTTTTCCAAAAAGTATCATTTCCAGGGCTTTAGCACGTCCAACAAGGCGCGGCAAACGGAGTGTCCCACCATACCCAGGCATTATCCCCAGATTTGTTTCCGTTAAACCAATACGAGCACCTTTTTTCATTATTCGTATGTGGCATGCCATTGACAGTTCACATCCGCCTCCCAATGCATGACCATTTATTGCAGCAATGACTGGTTTAGGATAGTCCTCTATCTTATTCCATATATCCTGACCACGCTTTAAAAAATCAACTGCACTGAAATCACCAAAGCCCTGCGATAGATCAGCACCAGCACAAAATATTTTATCACCCGAACCAGTAATAACAAGCACGCGGATGTTGTTATCAATTTCCAGGGTATCAAGATATTTCCGCATTGTTTCAAAAACATCATGGCTCAACTGGTTTGCTTTTGGTTTGTTGATAGTTAAAATTGCAACCATTCCTTTTTGTTCTAATAATACTGCATCTGACATAGCATACCTCCTATCTTCCTATAGTTTTAAATGAACCATCAATTATTTCAGGTTCTGGCTTTAAAATGTCAAGTTTATATCGTTGCGACAGATAATTCAGGCAATCTGTCAATTGTTGAGGTTGCACCCCAGATGCTAAAGCAAAAGGACCAGCAAATGCATTCATTCCGTATTTAACACCATCATCAATATCAGCAACATTGGCGGCAATTCCTTCCTTAAATACTTTGACTGCTTCATTCACCTGTACAGCCATAAGGTGCAGCGGAGTAATCTCTTCTGTATCAGGCATTTCAGGTATAACCGCTCTTCCATTTTTCCATTCATAAATACCTTTGCCACTTTTCATTCCTAAATTTCCCTTGGATAAGCATTCCATTAAAAATTTTCCAGGCTTATACTGTGGCGATAGTGTCTGTGCATAATATTCCAGAGTATGACAAAATACATCAAGTCCAACAAAATCTGCTGTTTCAAAAGGCGCCATTTTAACACCCATCTTCTTCATTTTACCATCAATCTGTGCAGGATGAATTTTCCCTTCATCAAGGATAGCGCTCAGTAGTGCCTGATTTGGTGCATTGATTCTATTAACAATAAATCCCGGCCTATCTTTTAAAACCCTCACAGGAATTTTATCAATCTTTTTGGCAAGTTCATACAATATATCGATAGTTTTTTCTGATGTTTTTGCACCATAGATCAATTCAACTAATTTCATTCTTGTTACTGGATTAAAAAAATGCATCCCGGCAAATCGCTCAGGATTATTTACTGCAGTTGCAATATCTGTAATACTCATCGTTGAAGTATTGGTGGCTAATATTGCATCAGCAGCACATGCAGCAGAAGCTTGTGAAAATACCTCTTGTTTAAGCTTCATATTTTCAGGTACAGCTTCAATGATAACCTGCGCATCAGACACCCCTTTTTTCATATCAGTTGTAACATTTATTTTTTTCATCACCTCATCAACTGTGCCGTTCAGTTTTCCTTTTGATTCTAAAAAATCTAAACTTTCCTTAACTTTTTTTAATGCAGTATCTAAAAACTCTTGTTTAATATCAATCATGGTAACCGGAAAGCAATTTTGGGCACAAACCTGTGCTATACCATGTCCCATAGCACCTGAGCCTATAACTGCAATGTTCTTTACATCATCGATAGTATTCATAAACACCTCCTATGAAATAATGATAATGATTATAAATCTATATTACTTTAACTCTTTACTTGACATTTCCAGTACATTGCGGGCAACAATAAGATGCTGAATTTGTCCCGTACCCTCAAATATATCCATAATTTTGCTGTCTCTCATCCACTTTTCAGCTAAATAGTGAGTTGAATAGCCAACAGGCCCTAAAAGCTCACAGCAGCGCTGCGTAACCAGTGTTGCATACCGTCCGGCTTTTGCTTTTGCCATTGAAGCTTCAAGATTATTAAATTGACCATTATCAGCCATCCATGCAGCACGCCATGTTAAAAGACGCATTGCTTCTACATTTGCCTCCATCATATACAATTCACGTTCAACTGCGGAAATATTTGCAGTATTTTTCTTATAATCAAATGTGTATCCCTTTTGTTCAAATTGTTCTTTAGTAAATTCTACTGCTGCTCGTGCTATACCGGTAGCCATAGCAGCAACCATTGGTCGGGTATTATCAAAGGTTTTCATCACTCCTTTAAAGCCTTCAGTGGACATCTTTACTTCTGGATCGCCTAATATGTTGTTATAGGGTATTCTACAATCGCTTAAAACAAAGGTTCCGGTATCTGAGGCTCTGATACCCAATTTATGCTCTAAATGTTCTAATGTAAATCCTGGAGTTCCTTTCTCTACTACAAATGATTTAATACCTGATTTGCCAGCCTTTTTATCAACTGTCGCCCAAACAACTACCACCTCACTTCTATCAGCACAGGTTACAAATATCTTTTCACCGTTCAATACCCAGAAGTCACCATCCCGAGTTGCTGTAGTGGTAATGGCACCCGAATCAGAACCAGCACCTGGCTCGGTAATTGCCATCGCGGCCCATTTATTTCCGAATCGTTCAAATTGTTCATCATTAGCAACTGCAATGATAGCTGCATTGCCCAAACCAGCATTGGGGAACGATAATAGCAGCGCTGCATCACCCCAGCACATCTCTTCAATAGTTGCTACCATTCCTAAATTTGCACCTCGTTTTGGTTTTTTTTCTTCACCAGATGATGATTTTTCACCGTCTTTTTTTTTCTTGGGACGAGCCATAACTTTAATATTCCTGAACATATCAAGTTCTTTTGGATATTCATGTTCAGCTTCATCATACTTTCGTGATATAGGGCGCAATACTCCTTCAGCCAATTTGCGCATATTGTTTTGTAATGTTACTAAATATTCAGGTGTAACTAATTGAATCATACATATACCTCCACTGGTTTATATAATTGCCATACCTTCACATAGTGCTATGCTTCTACCATTGCGATAATACCGCTCAACAGGATGGTCGCGAATATAACCATGGCCTCCAAGTATCTGGACACCATAGTCAGTAATCTTCATGGTCATTTCACCTGCATACATCTTTGCTAAATATGATAACCTTGTCGCATCTAAATTGTTTTCAATGGTTGAAGCAGCCTTCCATGATAACAGTCGCATAGCATCTACCTCATACGCCATTTCAGCTATCATAAATGCAATTGCCTGTCGGCTGGCTATTGGTTCACCAAATTGCTGACGCTCTTTTGCATATTTCTTTGCATATTCATACGATGCTCGTGAAATACCTGTACCAATTGCACTAAGGGCTGTTCTTGTTCGTTGCAGCAACCATGTAATAGCGGTGCTATCACCTAATCTATGTGATGCAGGAATGATACAATTTTCAAAAGTAACTTCAAAAGTTGGCAATGCCCACCATCCACAATTTTTTTCCCGTTCTCCAACTTTTATTCCAGAGTTATCTCTGGTAACTATAAAGAGCTCCGGGTTACCCTCACATTGAGCCACGACAATCATAAAGTTTGATTCGTCAGCCAGCGGCACAAAGCATTTGCTGCCATTGATGATGTATTTGTCCCCTTTCGTTTCAGCAGTAGTTGCACAGTTCCATACATCAAAGGCTACACTTAATTCATTGATAGCCAATGTAGCAGGAACAAATGTTGCATTACAAAATTCTGGAAGATATAGTTCTTTTTGTTCTTTTGCTCCTAAATGTACTATTGGCAAAACAAAAACAGCAGGAAGCATTGCATATATTGCAAATGTCATATCCCCATAAGCCAATTCTTCCAATACAAGCGTATGCAATACAGGTGAACTATCCATCCCATAACCGCCAAATTCTTCTGGAATCATTGATTGAATAATGCCCAATTCCCAGAATTTTTGAACAGCCTGTTTGTCCAGCTGCCTATTTTCATCCATCTGATGGATACCGTCTGCGATGGTAGCCTGCACCAACTGCCGTACAGTATCCTGCATCATCTGTTGTTCCTCAGATAGAGCAAAACTAATCTCTTCTACCATACTTACCTCCCATAATAATAGTACTGACATGTCAGTACTTTATCAACCATAAAAATTAGTCAACTATTTTTTACTAAAAATACCATTTCCAATAAAATGTGCTGCTTTGCTGCTAATGTCATCTAAATTCTGTAACAGTACCTCATCATTGGATTCAATCAAAAGATAGTAATGAGCCAATCGGAATACACCACCAGCTACAAGATTAGCTGCAAAACTTAAATCTTCGTTCATGTCTATATGGTTAAATTCAACAGCTATTGCCAGATCAGCAATAATCATGTTTATCAGCTTATTCTCAAAATGTTGTATTTTTTGTTCAAAATGCTCGGGCAAACCAATCCCCGCCCTTAAAATAATATTTGCTCTATCTCTGTCGCTAAAAAAAAATTTAAATGCCTTATACAAACGCCTTTTTAAATAGGTGTAATGTGAAATAATACTTAGATCCTCACTGACTGATAGTTCTTTAATATATTCTTCCCATTCAATCAAAAATCTTTCAAGTAATGATATAAAGAGGTGCTCCTTATTTGAAAAATACTGGTAGACAGTTCCTCTGCCAATCTTAGCAGATTCAACAATATCAGAAATCTGTGATGAATAATATCCTTTTTCAGAAAATAATTTTTTAGCATACAATAAAATTTTATCTCGCGTTTCATCAGCCCTTGACATTGGTTACCTCCAAAACTTATTACATTGTGTACCATTACACTTATTATGGATAGTAAGCAAAGCAAAATTATTATAGAATAACTATCCAGCACTAAAAATTTTTAGAAAATTTTTAGAAAAAATCTTGACAAAACATTATAGTACTGACATGTCAGTATTTCAAGAAAAATTTTTATTTCCTGTACGTTTTAAATTTTTTATAGTAGGAGGATGATTATGGCTATTACATCCAATACCACGGTTGAACAATTTTTAACCGAAATTATGCCTAAAGAAGCTTTGGGAATGCTTCAAAATTCCAATGCACCAAAAGAATTAAATGGCACAGAAATTACTATGGTAGTTGAAGTAGATGGAAAGTCGTATGGATTCAAGGTTAACGATGGTAAAGATATCACACCTTGTGGGGATATCCCTAATGCTATGCTGAGATTAAAAATTTCTGAAGCTGATCTTAAAAAGATGATCGACACCAATAATCTTGATATGTTGCTGGGCATGCAGAAAGATCTGACACGTGCCCGTTACAATGCACTATCATCATTAAAGGGCAGCTTCATAGCTAAACTAAAAAATGATGACGGTTCAGAATTTACTATTGAAGCAATTCTCAATGGTGCCACATCCCCCCAGTCTATTTTTCGTATGAGTACAAAAGATTCTGCAGCGTTGATGAAAAAGGAAACCAATCCAGTAAATCTTTTCATGTCAGGCGCAATGAAGATTGAAGGAGACATGAGCTTTGCTATGGCAACCCAACCCCTATTCACTTGATAAATGATTGTTTATCTCAACCACATACATCAATGTGGTTGAGATATTTTTTTATTTTTATGTCTTATGGAGGTAAGCAATGGAAGCACTACCGTGGTATAGAGAATATAAAATTTTAGGTATACCAAAAACCTTTAAACCATATCCCGACAAACCGGTTTATGATATACTTGAGATAGCAGCAAAACAATATAGAAAAAATGGACTTATACAGGAAAATTTCTTTTTATCATATCCCGAATTATTAATATATGTTAATAAGCTGACATCTGCATTCCATGCGTTTGGACTAAAAAAAAATGATATCATAGCAACAATACTTCCCACTTCAACAGAATTTATTATATGTGATTATGCAATATCGCGTGCAGGGTTAATCCATTTACCATGTAGTGCCCTGGAACCAGCTGAAGCGCTTGAGCATAAATTTAAAGAGGCAAAACCTAAAGCAATTATCTGCACTGTTATTGGCGATCATATTACAGTAGTAAAAAATTTAATGAAAAAGTTTTCCTTACAATTCATTATAGTAACAACAATACGCAAAAACAACGATATATCAAGCTTTGACCCAAAACAGATCCTAAAACATAAACATGTATATGAGCTTTATTCACTTATTCAATCATCATCAGGCAATGTATCGCCTGTTGCCATTGATGTTCAAAATGATATTGAAACACTGCTATTTACTGGTGGTACAACTGGTGTTCCTAAAGGCTGTATGCTAACGCACCGCAATATTTATGCAAATTGTATTCAGAACTTACATGCTCTTGGCATAGGAGGTCTTTCGTTCAGAGGTGCAATCGCAGCCATTCTGGGATTACCTTTTTTCCATAGTTATGGTCATTGTCTTATGCATACCATGATGCTATTTGGGTTTAATTTAATTTTAATCAATGACTCACGTGATACAAAAGCAATGGTAGATAATATTAAAAAGCACTACCCGGTAATGCAAATTGGCGTTCCCACACAATTTATGAAATTAGCAAGGGAAAAACTAGATGGCATAGGTATTCTGGGGCTTTCAGGTTCAGCTCCACTTTCCGAATCAACACAGGAGGAATTTGAAAAAAAATCGCACAGTGGCATTATGGAAGGGTATGGACTATCCGAAATGTCACCGGTAACACATCTTAATACAACCATCATGTACCGGATTCTTGGCGGTAAAATAGGGGTTTTACTTATTACCCTGCTACTCAAAATTCCGTTCATGCTCCATTTAAATAATAGTTTATTTCGACTTCTAGGAACAAAAAACTTTGGCCGTATTTTTACTAAAATTATAGCATGGAGGATGAAATCAACATCAAAGAAAACAAGAAAAAAATCTGTAGAAAAGCGTCGTAGCATTGGAATTCCTTTCCCTGATACTGAAATAAGATTTTTGGATTTTGAAACGGGAAATTTGATTCACATTGATGATATGCTCGCCGGACGAAGAGCTGAAATGCTTTTAAATGGGCCACAACGCATGCTGGGTTACTGGCCAAAACCAGGGAGTGGTTTTGACAAGGATGGTTTTATACACACTGGTGATGTTGTTCAGATTGATAGCAATGGTTATTTTTACATTGTCGATAGAACAAAAGATATGATCAATGTTTCTGGATTTAAAGTTTACTCAAAAGAGATAGATGAAATTCTGTGTGAACATCCTCAGATAGAAACTGCAGCAACAGTTGGCATTCCAGATACTGAAAGGGAAGGTAGCGAGATAGTAGTTGTGTTTGTACAGCCTTTTCCGCAGTTTATAAAAAAATTAACTGCCAAAGATGTTATATCATTTCTTAAAGCAAAGGTAGCAAAATATGCAGTCCCAAAATTTGTAAAGATTGTAGACGATTTACCCCGCACCGCAGTAGAAAAAGTTGATAAAAAATTATTACGCCAGATAGCTATTGAAGAGTTTTCCAGATCAAAGAGAAAATTAGCAACAAAGTCTAAATAAAATTATTTATTGTTTATGGAGAGGTTACCATGAGAGAATGTGTTTTCATTGATGGTGTAAGAACACCAAATGGAAGGGCTCATCGAGAGAAAGGTTGGTTTAGACATTTAAGGCCTGATGAGCTTTTAACACCTGTTTATAATGCATTATTTGAACGCAATAGCAAAATTACTCCCGATATGCTTGATGCAGTTTTTGTAGGATGTGCTAATCCTTCTGGAATGCAAAATGATATTGGGAGATTAGCATGGCTGGCATCTGGATTTCCTGATTCAGTACCAACCAACACCCTTACCAATCAATGTCCATCAGGGATGTCGGCAACCATGCATGCTGCACGAGCAATTATGACCGGTGAAGCTGACATTATCATAGCAGCAGGAGTGGAGGATATGGAAAAGGTTCCCATGGGAGCCAATATGGACTTTCCACCACGACTTTTAAAATACTACAACGGTGCAGATCTTTTGATGGGCCCCACCGCTGAAAAAGTTGCTGAACTGTGGAAAATTGCACGTGAAGATATGGAAAATATGGCGATATGGTCAAACAAAAATGCATGGGAAGCAACTGTCGCTGGTAAATTTAGAAAGGAGATAGTACCTATAAAAGGTTTGGATGATAATGGTAATGAGTTTACAGTTGATAGGGATCAATGGATTCGCGAAAAAATAGAACCAGAAAAGATGAAAACAATGATGTCTCCATTCAAACCGAATGGTGTTGTGACAGCAGCAACATCATCACCATTAACTCAAGGTGCATGCGCACTTCTTCTCATGAGTCGCGAGAAGGCTGACGCCCTTGGTTTATCATATAAGTACAAATATTCTTATGGAGTTTTAGCTGGTTGTGATCCAACCATTATGGGTATTGGTCCCATACCAGCCATTAAGAAGCTTCTCTCACGGACAGGATTAAATTTAGATGATGTTGGTGCTATTGAACTTAATGAGGCATTTGCAAGCCAATCATTAGCATGCATCCGGGAGCTCAAACTTGATAATGAGAATGCACCGTTTAAACGTGTTAATGTGTGGGGAGGAGCACTTGCATTAGGTCATCCTCTTGGGGAATCTGGAGCACGCATTATTGTAACACTACTTAATGTTTTAGCAACTGAATTCCCTGCTGCAAAATATGGGCTTGCTTCATTATGTGGAGCATTTGGTAATGCAGGTGCATTACTGGTAGAAAAGGTTAATTAATTATAATAGTATTTCATAAATATATTAAACCATGGAGGTTTGCTATGAAAAAATCGTTTACCTTTTTATTCACAGTCCTATTTATCACTATAACAGTTTTTGTTTTTAGCCAACAACAATGGAAATTGATATACGAAGGTAAAGAAGACAATGCTGAAATCAAAATTTACACACGGGAATTACCTGGTTCAATCTATAAAGAATTTAAAGGAGTTAGCTATGCAGACATACCATTTAATGTTGCTTTAAAAGTGATTCAGGATTATACAAATTATCATAAATGGTATGGTATGTGCGATGCTTTATATGCAATCACTGTACGGAATCAACAGGATTTAGACATGTACTTTGTACTGGACCTTCCTGTTGTAAAAAATCGGGATGTAGTAGTTAAGGTTGAATCTGGCTGGGATGAAAATAAAGGAACTGCATGGGTAACCATGACATCTATTAATGGGAGTGAATATAAAAAGGACAGTGGCTATGTTAGAATAACTTCTTTAAAGGGTCGATGGGATATAATCAAAAAAGATGAAAACCACGTTGAGGTGATATATCAGGTACATCCAGAATTAGGCGGCTCACTCCCGGCATGGATAGTAAATGTTGCTGCAAAAGATCAACCGTTAAAAACACTGAAAGGTGTATATAAATATTCAAAAAAAATTATAGATAAAAATGACTGATACAGTAAATAAACCATAAGAGGAGCTTTTAAGCCTCTTATGGTTTATTAATTCTCCCAAATTTCTTGACATATTTATGATTCCAAATGTTAATCTTCCTATATATTGTATTTATTAAGGATAGACCATGTTAATGTATTATATTTTAACATTTGGTTGTGTTGCATTTGCTATAGGGTTATTGGAAATTATTATCCCACAAGTTATGATGTCATTATTGATTAAATGGACTTCAAGCAAGTTATATTCTATCCATGGCATCATACTTATTGCAGCAGGATTTCCACTTACACAAATACCATCGTCAAATCCACTTTCAATACCTCTGTTCATTGTTGGGTTGATTATAGTATTCACCGGACCATTTATATTAATATACCCGGAAAAAGTAAAAAAACTTTTCCTTGAAGGCCTTGATGAATTAGGACACGAGGGCAGACACCTTGCACTTACTATCGATGCACTATTCCAGATGATTGTTGGAATAGTTTGTGCAGTAGCTTTTTTTTTACAATAAATCTGACTTATATAACAATATTTACCAGTTTACCAGGAACTACTATAACCTTTTTAACAGTTTTCCCTGCAATCATTTCTTTTATCCTATCATCTTCCAGCGCTGCTTTTTCCATTTCTTCTCTTGTTATGTTTGCAGCAACATTACACTTTGACCGTATCTTCCCATTAATTTGAAAAACTAATTCTATCTCTTCTTTCATAGTTAATTCTTCAATATAATCTGGCCATGATGCATTGACAATAAAATCTTTATGCCCTAATAGCTCCCATAACTCTTCTGCAACATGAGGTATAAATGGACCTAACATAGGTAAAAGCTTGTCAAAAAGTTCGGACACAACCATTTTGCCCATATCAGTTTGTATTATAGTTTCATCTGCCAGATAGAGTGCATTGACAAGTTCCATCATTCGTGCGATAGCTGTATTAAATTGCATTCTATCTTCAATATCATGGGTAACAGCTTTAATTGTTCTGTGGATTTCATTCCTTAAGTTTTTCAGAGAACTATCTAACACGATAGTATCAAAATTATATGTGGTATAACAATTGCTATACTTCTGTACTATACGCCACACCCTGTTGACAAATCGGTAGCAACCTTCAACTCCTTTATCTGACCAGTCCAGATCTTTATCGGGTGGAGCAGCAAAAAGCATGAACAAACGAACTGTATCGGCACCATACTTATCAATACTATCATCTGGATCCACAATATTCCCTTTTGATTTACTCATCTTAGCGCCATCTTTAATGACCATTCCCTGTGTCAACAATCGTGTAAATGGTTCGCGATACTGTAATAATCCTAAATCATTCAAAACCATGGTAAAGAATCGTGCATACAGGAGATGCATACATGCATGTTCAATCCCGCCAATGTACTGGTCAACAGGTGTCCAATACTTTACCTCATCAAAATCAAATATTTCTGTAGAATGCGGTGAAGTAAACTTAGCAAAATACCATGACGAATCAACAAAGGTGTCCATAGTATCCGTTTCGCGTTGAGCACTCCCACCACAAACTGGACAGGTAGCATTATAAAAGTCAGGCATCATGGTAAGTGGTGAACGAGAATCTCCGTGGAAGTCAACGTCTACTGGTAAAATAACAGGTAAATCCTTATAGTCAACGGGCTGGGCTCCACACTTTTCACAATATACAATTGGGATAGGACATCCCCAGTATCGCTGCCGAGAAATAAGCCAGTCTTTTAACCTATAATTTATTTTCCTTTTTCCAATACCTTCTTTTTCTGCATAATCGACTATTGCTTCGATGGCATCTCTATTATGCATACCTGTAAACGGGCCTGAACTAACACATATTCCATCATCAACATACGCATCGCTCATGGTGTTGCTATCAACAGGATGCTGCGGATTATCTATTACAACCTTAATAGGGATATTATATTTTTTAGCAAAGGCAAAGTCACGAGTATCATGAGCAGGTACTGCCATAATCGCACCTGTTCCATAGTCCATAAGAACAAAATTGCCAACATACAGAGGCACAATATCTCCATTAAAAGGATTAATTATTTTAATTCCAGTATCTATACCTTCTTTTTCTTTTTCTTCTGAAAGGCGTTCAATAAGTGATTGTTCTTTAATCCGCTTTATAAAATCCTTTACCTTCTGATCTTTTATTCGTTCAAGGAATGGATGCTCAGGAGCTATCACCATAAAGGTAACTCCATAGATGGTATCTGGGCGTGTGGTAAAAATTGGAAAATCCTCACCAGTATCAGCTACCTTGAAATTGACAATAAGTCCAGTAGAACGCCCTATCCAGTTGCGCTGCATAACTATTACGCGTTCGGGCCAACCTTCCTTCAATATTTCATGCCCTGCTAATAGATCTTCAGCATAATCAGTAATCTTAAAAAACCATTGCTCTAGCTCACGTTGTGTAACCTGCGTTTCACACCTCCAGCATACTCCGTTTTCAACCTGTTCATTTGCCAGAACCGTATTACAGGTAGGGCACCAATTGACCGGAGCTTTACGTTTATAGGCAAGTCCCTTCTCATACATCTTAATAAATATATATTGATTCCATTTATAATATTCTTGAGTATGGGTAGCAATTTCTCTGTTCCAATCATACGAATAGCCCAACATTTTAAACTGTTTCTTCATATAATCAATGTTATCGTCAGTCCATTTTTTAGGAGGTATGCCATGTTTGATAGCTGCATTTTCAGCTGGCAGGCCAAAAGCATCCCAACCCATAGGATGAAATACATTAAATCCCTGCATACGTTTATATCGTGCAACAACATCCCCAATAGAGTAGTTTCGCACATGACCCATATGTATTCTCCCTGATGGATAAGGAAACATTTCTAATATATAATACTTATTCCTGTCAGTATCTTTTTTCGATTGAAATATAAATGATTCATCCCATCGTTCATGCCACTTCTTCTCAATCTTTTTTGGATTATATTCAGCTTCTGACATTGTTTAAGTCCTCCGAAAATAGAAGTATGTACTACTGTCATTATGGTTGTGCCCTGAAATCTACGTTTGCCCCCATTGTCATTCTGGACCTGCTCCGGAATCCAAATAATTAAACAATATCCTGAAACCACTTCATGGCATTATTCAGGATTACAGCCGCCAATTATTATCATCCCGTATGGGTGGTCACAGACAGACCATGGATAACTTCTCAAAAAAATATTATTATTGTCATAGGTTATTGTGCTTAATCTTGGGCACCATTTCCCCCTATGGTAAATGCTTATCCACCATTAAAAAAATTAGTTTGGAACCGTTTTCCTCCATGCTAACTTCGTCCAATTACAGGACGTGGTTGGTGAGCTTGCCAAACTATGGACAGCTACCCTGCGGTTATGAAAAACCCCAAAAAACAAATTTGCTCAATGTATAGTATCATTTTACGAAAATGACCGTAATCGTCAAGTATTTTGCAGCATGACTTAAATAATGAGCACTAATATATTGAAAAACCTACATAGCCATAGCTTTTTCTTCTAACTGCATCACAAGTTTATTATAAATGCTAATTATATCCCTATGCTGTACCATTCCAACAACCTTGTTTTTCTCAACTACCGCAAGAAAATCTATACCATGTTTATCCATCTTTTTTAATGCTTCCGCTGCGGAATCTGTTTTCTGAAGTGGCTCAACATGGATTACTATATCCCGGCATATTAATAATTCCACAATATTACTTGATAGCAACGCCTGACGTACCTCATTTATTGATAAAATCCCAACATATTCATTGTTATCATCAACGACAATGAGTCCTGAATCGCTATCTAAAAGCTTATCCAATGTTTGATTCAAGGGTGTTCTTGCATTTATAGTCTGGAAGTCCTTTTTCAAAATCGATAACACCTGTATTGATTCAAGTATATTAATACGGCTTTTGCTAACATCCAGTCCATCCTCTAAAAGCTCCAATTCATAGACTGTGCCTTTATTATAAAATGTAACGGTTAAATGTGAAATGACCGAAGCCAGCATAATTGGAAGGATAATGCGATAGTCATTGGTCAATTCAAATACCATCAATATAGCAGTGATTGGGATTGAATTTAATCCTGCTAAAATACCACCCATACCAATTATTGCATATCCTGCAGGATCAAGTTTTACCCCGAAATATGAAAAAAATGAAGCAAACAGAAACCCAACTAACACACCTATTACTAACGATGGTGCAAACAATCCACCATAAGCACCTGTTTGGATATATAATGCAACAAATAATAGTTTCAATACTAATAGCATTATAAGCACATTAATTGGGAAGTGATTACTCAACACTTTATTAATCAATTCATATCCAATACCAAATAAATCATTATATATGAACACAACAAAAGCAAACAGAAGTGATACCGGCAATAACAGAACAATGACATCATCACCTTTTATCTTTTTATATAACTTCTTAATACTACGAGAAAGTCCCATGAATAGCAATGATATAATACCACATACTATCGCCAGTAATAGAAAATATGGGAATTCAGTAGAATCCATCTGGAATACAGGTATCTGTAATAATGAATTATTCCCCAGGTATGCTTTTGAAATCATATCAGATGTTACTGAAGCTATCACCAGCGCGCTCAAGGATTCATTTTTCAGATCATTGAGCAATATAACCTCAATCCCAAAAAAAACTCCAGCAATGGGAGCATTAAATATTGCTGAAATAGCAGCGCCTGCACCTGCTACAGTGTATGTTATTTTTTTCCTGCTATTAAATCGTAGCAAAGTAGAAATATATGATCCCAAACCCCCACCAATTTTAGCTGACGGCCCCTCAGGACCTAATGGGGCGCCCGTACCTAATGTAACAGCAGAAGCAATCAGATGAAATAATGTGTTAACAATTGGAATATGTCCGTTTTGAAGCATTACAGATCGTATGATACTTTTTACACCACGATCTTTTGCCTGCCATGGGAACATTTTTGTCATTCCTATTGTAATCAAACCACCAATGACTGGAATAATAACTATAGTAATTGAAGGAATTTCTAAATAATCTGCAAAATGCTTGGGATTAATGACAATACGCATCCATTCAATAAGTGTATGAAATACCATTGCCCCTAAACCTGCAATAGCACCTATACACAGCGCCATCCCTATCTGTACTATATATTCACGTATATCATAACGGGTTGTGAAAAATGTTGTAATAATGCACTTATACTTCTTGAGCAAACTATGCAATTTCTTCATCGTGCGGCTTTATAAAACGTGTTTATCATTATTTTGCATTTCTTAAAATATTAATAATTTCTTTAGCACTTTTAGCGTTTATTATTTCCACTCTAATAGTATCATTTTTAAGTAATGACATTATCTTTGATAATAATTTCAGATAATCTTTATGTTGACGTTCACCTGCTGCTACCAGAACCACCATATGAACCGGTCTTCCATCAATGGAATTAAAATCTATCCCTTTTTTAGAAATACCAATAGCAAATGCAATTTTATGAATAGATTCCAGTTTGGCATGAGGTACTGCAATACCAAATCCTATACCAGTAGTCATTATCTCTTCACGTTCTTTTAGTGCAGCAACAAATGCTTTAATATCTGAACAGATATCAGTACCTTTAAAAACTCCTGCAAGTTCTTCTATAGCCTTGTATTTATTCCTGGATTTTAAAAATTTAATATATTTACTATCTGTAAAATCAAGCAATGAGCCCACACCATTCTCCAACAATAAACATTTTACATAATCCATTGCATAATAAAATACTCCCTGTCAATTACTTAATTACAAAAATTCTAAATATATTGAGCTTACATCATGCTATGATCTACCATTTTTCAATAAAAATAATTTAGTATGGATACTATTATCAATTATTGCATGTTGACCAGTGCTGATTTTTTATAATATGATTGGTTGAGGTAAATATTAAAACAAGCAATGTTAAAAATGCTTATGGATGAAATATATCTATAAAAACTATTCTTTTCATATTATTACACTTGAAAAAGACAGTATTTGTTTATACTATTCTATATAGAAATAGGAAAGTTTTCAAAAAAATCAAAAAAAATTATTGACTTTATCATATTTTATATGTTAAAATCTTAATGAACAATAATAAATAATAATTTATAAAACTTTATATAAAAAGGAGTGGCAATATGAATTACACACATTATTCTCAAGTATTCTTAGATCAGGTCAATAAATACGGTGATAGAGTTGCGATGCGTTATAAGCCAAAGGATAAATGGGAAGAAATAACATGGAATCAATTTGGTGATTTAGTTAATAAAACAAGTAAAGCATTACTTGAATGTGGTATTGGTGAGCAAGAAACCGTTGGTATTTTTTCTCAAAACATGCCCCTATGGACAGTAGCTGATATTGCTTCACTATGTATCCGTGGCATACCGGTGCCTATTTATGCCACCAATACGGCCAAACAGGCTGAATATATCATCAACGATGCAGAGATAAAAGTACTATTTGTCGGTGATGCTGAACAATATTCAAAAATAATGCAAATACTTCCTGAAAACAAATATCTCCAAAAAATTATTGTCTTTAAAGAAAGTGTTCCAATACAAAAATCTGAAAAAATAATGTATTTCAAAGATTTTTTGAAAATTGGTGAGCAATCAAATAAAGATAATATGCTATCAGAACGAATGCAAAGAGCAAAAATTGATGATCTGCTAACCTTAATTTATACATCAGGAACAACAGGTGAGCCAAAAGGTGTTATGTTAACCCATTCCAATGTAATTTTTCAAAAAGGTGAGCATGATCTCCGATTGATTGACCCCAATGACAATGATGTTTCTCTGGCCTTTTTGCCGTTGAGCCATGTCTTTGAACGCATCTGGACATACTATGTCTTTGCTACTGGTATGACCAATAACTACTTAGAAGATACCGGGAAGATTATTGAATGCATACAGGAAGTAAAACCAACTATCATGTGTGCCGTTCCACGATTTTACGAAAAGATTTATTCAACAGTCTTCAATCAGCTTGAATCTGCCTCACCATTAAAACGAAAATTATTTAATTGGGCAGTATCAGTTGGCGCAAAACATAATAACAGAAGAAAGGACCAACAGTTCATTCCACCTTTTTTGCGTCTTAAATTTGCAATTGCTGATGCACTTGTGCTAAAAAAGATTCGTAGTGTGGTAGGTGGTAGAATCAAATTTTTCCCCTGTGCAGGTGCGCCACTGTCGCAGGAGATTGAAGAATTTTTTTATGCATGCGGAATATTTATTTGTTATGGCTATGGATTAACCGAAACAACTGCAACCGTTACCTGCCATGAACCCTACAAATTTAAATTTGGTGCTGTTGGCAAACCCCTTCCTCACGTTGAAGTAAAGATCGATGAAAATAACGGAGAAATCCTTGTTCGCGGTGGTAATGTCATGAAAGGGTATTATAAAAAACCTCAAGCCACTGCCGAAGTTTTTACCAGCGATGGGTGGTTTAGAACGGGGGATGCTGGTTATTTTGAGGAAAATGGTGAACTAAGGATTACCGAACGTATTAAGGATCTTATAAAAACTTCAGGAGGTAAATATATTGCACCACAAATGATAGAAAGCACTATTGGTGCAGATCATTTTATTGAACAGATGGCTGTTATTGGTGATCAGCGTAAATATGTAACAGCTCTTATTGTTCCAGCATTTGATGCACTGGAAGAATATGCAAAAACACATAACATTGCTTTTACCAGCAGGGAGGACCTTGTCTCTAAACCCGAGATTATAGAATTTTATCAGCAACGAATTGAAGAAGCTCAAAAAGAGTTTGCCCGATTTGAGAAGATTAAAAAATTTACGCTTCTTCCTCATGAGTTTACCGTAGAATCAGGTGAAATAACACCAACACTAAAAATTAAACGAAAGGCTATAGCTGAAAAATACAAGGATATCATAGATGCCATGTATAAAGATGAATAAATGTGTAAGGAGCGGTGATAAACACCGCTCCTTATTATACTTTATATTTTTGCTGTCTCTTTCTGCAAATTTACAATAGCCATGAATCCTTCATGAATTGCATCATTAATCTTACCAATCTTTTTGCAATCACCAATTGCTGTATATTGAATACCGCATTTTTCAACCTGCCCCAGCAATGAATTCACTGGTTTTGAACCAACAGCAATTACAACATTATCAACTGGAATTTTTTGCACAATATTGTCTTTTTCAAAGATGACATCATGATTGGCAATTTCAATAACCTTTGCCGATGTCATTGTGCTTACGCCAAATTTTTCCAGTTCAGTATTTAAAATCCAGCGCGTTGATCGTCCTACATCTTTACCAATAGAAGGTAGCATTTCAATAATTGTAACCTTGCTTGTACCCTGAGTAATCAATTCTTTCAATCGGTCAACAGGTTCAGCATCAAAAAACATCAAAAAATGAAGAATTTCAGGAGATATGGTCCCCTTATTAGCAATGAACAGTGCGGTTTCAATCCCAACCGCACCCCCACCAATAACGGCAACATTTCCTCCCAATACAGGATCATTATCTAATACATCCCATGCAGAATAAACATGTGGTAATCCAATCCCTTCAATAGGTGGCATTACCGCTTCAGCACCCGTTGCAATAATGACATGATCAGGATTTTTTTCTTTAATCAATTCCACAGTCATTGCAGTATTATAAAATACTGGAATATCCAAATGTTTCACCATTGCACGATAATATCGTATAATCTCCAGCAGTTCATGTTTATGGGGTGGTGCTGCAGCTATCCATAATTGTCCCCCAATATCAGTTGACATTTCATACAATTCAACCCTATGCCCTGCTTCTTTTGCTCTCACTGCAGCTTCTAACCCACCAGGGCCTGCACCTATGACCATAATCCTGAGAGGAGTATCTGTTTTCATTATATTGCGCTCACCTTCGTATCCTGCCCGGGCATTTAATACACATCCTACTGGCATTCCGCTAAATAATGTATCAGTACAGCCCTGATTGCATCCAACACACGGGCGTATAAGATTTGTTTTCCCCTCTTTAGCTTTTGTAGGCCAATCAGGATCTGCAATCAAAACACGCCCCAGATTAACCATATCCGCCATGCTATCACGCAAAATCTTTTCAGCTGCTTCAGGAGTAGCTATTCTATTGGAAGCCATTACCGGCACATGTACTGCTTTTTTTATAGTAGCCGCCAGATAAGCATATCCCATCCTTGGTAATTCCATGGGCAACTGTGGAATTTTAGCTTCATGCCAGCCACCTGTTACATTTATGATATCAACGCCAGCAT
>Ga0208196_1000123_pt1 | contig 110293 bp, 119 predicted proteins | sample AD_JPNNA7_MetaG_FD_184443 | JGI IMG/M metagenome (GOLD analysis project Ga0208196, IMG submission 184443) | Active sludge microbial communities of municipal wastewater-treating anaerobic digesters from Japan - AD_JPNNA7_MetaG (SPAdes) (version 2) | ecosystem: Engineered > Bioreactor >...
CCGTATCGACTCAACCAATGACCAGTAACCGTATTCTTCTCCCGAAAACTTTTTGCTGTGACGACGCAAATACATTTACTACTCCTTCTGCAAAAGGAGTATGTCGTTTCAGAAATAATTGCGCAAGGCGGCTTTTCTGCACTACATTGAGTTTTTCAATAAGCCCCCGTGTATTAATTACGTTTTTTAAAATAATACGGCCTGTTTTCATCAAATTTCAACGCTTACTGCGGAAGATGGGTTAGGTTTTTGTGAGCTATGCCAGCATAGTGCCACGGCATTTGCGTGAACCGCACAGACAGGCATGATCTTTTTTGTCTTTCTTGGTTTTGCGCCCTTCCACCATCAGTCCGTAGTCGTAAAAGAGCTCTTCCCCGGACACGATATCACGAAGCGCCACAAGAAAAACCCGGTGGCCTTCCTGGCATGCCTCAAGATTAGGCTCACAGGAATGGTTTACCCATTTGGCGGGCGCACATGATGGTTTGGCATCGATGACATGGCCGTCATCCAGATGAAAATAAAAGGTGTGATGGGGTTGTTCCGGGTCGTGCGGCGGGCGCTTGAGCGCTTCTTTCCAGGTAATGATTTCGCCTTTGTATTCCAGAACCCTGTCACCTTTTTTGATCGGCACCATCGCATAAACGCCCCGGCCGTGGACACCGGATTTACGCACCTGGATACGACGGCCGCCGCATCCGGCGGCATTTTTACTTTTTGTCTGCATGCTGTGAACAACCCCTCTGAAATTTTGTGGTGTATATACAAAGAACCATCCGGAGGGTCAAGACCAATGTCCCTCCTGCTTCGCAAGAAAGGTTCTTTTATTCAATCTCATAGTGTGTTATCATTGTTTATATTACAGGCGCCTGCCCTTCGGTGAGAACTGATTTTAAAACAAAGCCTACGTAAACACCTTGAGGCCGGCCCGGGCGCCGGGTGAGGATATTACATCGTTTCCCGTCAACCAATCTTTTTCGCGTTTAGCGCACTGATCACATCAGGCAACGGTCTTCAAACATCCTGATGACGGGAAAGAAGTTATGCATATTACCGGAAGAAACAAAGAAAAATTTCCGGAAAATACCGATGGAGTAAAGACAATCTGCCCGGACGGAAATATCATCGGCAGGAAAAGGGTAGCTTGGGTTTTTTTCCGCTGGAACACATGATTTTACAGAGGCGATGCCAGAGGTCCGCCGGAGAGGATTCTAAAAAAACCATTTGTGTAAAAAAAGTGCGACTGACTCAGAGGCCGGTGTGAAACACCGTGCCATGAGCAGAAATGATCTCATCAATTTTTTTCAGGAGGTGGCCAATGCGTTTCAAAAAAACTTCAGTGAGAGTATTCAGCTTAATTATTTTTACCGTCCTCACATTTGTCCTGGTCGGATGTTCATCCCTCCAAGACCGGCCCGCAACAAAAACCGATTATGACGTAATCGTGATCGGCTCAGGTATGGGCGGGCTTTCCGCAGCAGCCCATCTGGCCGTCAAAGGACAAAAGGTACTGGTGCTGGAAAAGCATAACATCGTCGGCGGCAGTACAACCAGATTCAGCCGCGGCGAGTTTATCTTCGATGCAGCATTGCATGAAATGGCCGGCGGCGGCCCCGGCCGGAAAGACCGCGGCCTTTACCAGTTACTCAAGGCGACCGGCGTGGACAAAAAAGTCCAGCTCTACGAAGTGCCGCACCTATACCGATCCGTCTTTCCCGGCGTGGATATTACCCTGCCACAAAGCTGGAGCGGCTTTAAAAGCGAGCTCAAAAAGAGGTGGCCACAAGAAGCAGACAACATCGATAAGTTTCATGTCCTTTGTGAATCTCTTTTCGACGAGCTGATGGAACTTCGTGATCTGTTCCGCTATGGCGCCGTCCGCGGCACACTGACCAAAGTAATGGTTCCCCTACGTCAAAGAACTTTTCTTAAATGGAAAAGCCGTACCGTTAAAGAATTGCTCGACGAGTGTTTTCAAGACGAGGACCTCAAAGCGGTCGTCTCCCAGCTGTGGGTCTATTACGGGGCACCGGTGGAGAAACAATCCGCGCTCATATTCATGGCCGCGACCGAAAGCTATCTCACCGACGGAGCCTGGCATATCAAAGGATCGTCCCAGGCCCTTTCCGATGCCTATGCCGCCCGCATTGAAGAGCTGGGCGGCACGGTGAAAACCAGCACTCTGGTCACAAAAATCATCATAGAAAACGGCAAAGCCATAGGCGTCAAAACCGCGACCGGCCAGACCTTCACCGCGCGTTACATTGTCGCCAACACGGATCCTTATCAGCTGGCGTACAAACTGATCGGCAAGGATAACATGCCCGCCGCGTATTTGGAAAAGATCGACTCCCTGAAACCTGCCAATTCGCTGTTCGGCGTCTTCCTGGGCCTGAATATCGATCTGGCCGAACGAGGATACGAGGACACGGAAATTTTCTTCAACACGTATCAAAGCAGCATCAAAAACTATGAAGCCATGATGACGGGTGATTTTCGAAACGGCTCGGTCGCCATCACTATCTACAGCAATCTCGGCGACCCGGTTTACGCACCGAAAGGCAAGTCTGTCGTAAAACTTGATGCCTACTCCGACATTGCCTACTGGCCGGAGGATCGGGCGGCCTATGAAAAGCTGAAAGCACAAAAAGTTGATGAGCTCATCGCACTTGCAGCAAAGGTAATACCGGAACTCGCCGACCCGAAAAACATCGAAGTCAAGGAGGGTTACACACCCCGCACAATTCAACGCTATACCATGAACAAGGGCGGTGTGGTTTACGGCTTCGATTTGACGCCCGATCAATGGGAAAAAGTGCCCAATACAACGCCGGTGCCCAATGTCTTCATTACCAGCAACTGGACGCAGGCGTGGCACGGCGTCGGCTCCTGCCAGATCAACGGCTGGCGTGCGGCCAGAATGATCCTAGACAGGGAAGGGATAGAATAGGGATAGCTGGTAGCGAGCCACTCCACGGGCTGGAGGGTTAGAGGCTGAAGAATAGCTGATAGCCAGTGGCTTGCCGTTGTGGTTCGACAGGCTCACCATGAACGGCTAATAAAAGCTCAACACGAACGGTCAATAAAGGACCACCAGAGTAGTCAAAAAAACGCGAAGCGCATCCACTTTATGTCCCCCGACTGGCGGGGGTGGACGATGGAGACTAGTGGATGGGAATGGTGGATAACGACCCACTCCACGGTGTGGAGATTTGTTTTGGGATGACTTGTTGATCCAGAGATTAGGTTGAAGTTGCTCAGAAGCTCGTGATTGTCACAAGATTTACGGCTATCCAACGATAAACAGCCCCGGCCGTCTGGTGTTCATCACTATGGCCGGGGCTTTTTTATTTCATGGTGGCCAAGACCCACTGGCCTGGTTATCGTCCATGAGCGAGCGTAAAACGTCGGCAACCGCGTCTTTGTGTTCTATCAGGATAACTTTCATCCCGCTTCCCCTCGCTCCTTTACCGCCGGCAATCAGCGTCCCGAGGCTGCGGCCGTCGACATCAATCTGACAGGCCAGGATTCTGGGATAGTGCTGCTTATACAACTGTTCAATATGGCGGTACAGACGCGGCGCTCCGTCGTTGGAGAACAAAAGCAGCCTGGAAATACGTGTTGCGGTCGCACCGTCAGAGCTTGGGCGTATTCCGGCAAGGCCTTTTTGTTCAGCGGCAAGCTTATTGGCTATATCTTCAAAGCCGGGACGCACACGCCGTTGCAGTCGCGCTTTCCTGATCGCCTGCTCCAGCGCCCGGCTCAGTTTGAGAACCGGCACTTCCGCCTCCGCGCCTGGCCATGGTCTGGCTTTGTGCCTGTCAAGAACTTCAGCGATTTTTCCGGCAGTGCCTTCTTCTTCGAGTTTACGGGGCAGCAGCATTCTTTGTGTTTTCATGATCTACTCTTCAGATGGCACGACGGCTGACTTACGTGCCATGCAACACAGCCGGGGCTTAGCCTGCCCCGACCATGGTGCACGGAATACTTCTGTTTTGCTATTGTTTTATCGGCTTGGGCACAAAAATCAGTTCTTCATTCGCCCGCGAACCGTTTTTCAGGAGGGTTCCCTTAGTCAGGAAGTTGGTGCGCTTTTCATGACAGGTATCGCACCTGCGTGTCCGGTCCGTTCTCTTGCGGATATTGTGAGCTGGTGTGTCCCAGTAATTGGGAACCTTGTCGTAGTTCTCCATTTTAATACCGCTGGGCGCGAATGTGTCACGCACGGTCGGAATCAGCCGCAATGTCGTCAGTATTTTCTTGTCTCTGGGGCTGCGTCCCAGAATCATCCCGGGGCTCGCCGCGGAGTGCCCGTTGTGACAGGTATTGCAGTTACGGTAGGCCGCCCCGGAGTGGCATCCGAAACAGCTGACCTTGTCCGCGTGGGTCAGGTGCGATTCCCTGGCTTTGGGATTTGTCTCGTTGCCCGGCTTATGGCAGTCGGCGCAGGCCGGTCTGGTCGGGACGTCCTGTTTGGAGGCGTAGGCGTTACCGTCGCCGTGAAATTCATCCTTCTTGTGGCAGTCCATGCAAAGCATTCCCTTTTGGTAATGCACATCGGGAGCGCCTCCGTATTCGCCGACATATTCCGGATAAACGCGCCCGCCGTGGCAAAACGCACAGGTCTTGCCTTCGTCTTTTTTCACGAATTTATGCTTTGCGATAAGACCGATGCTGATACCGTCCACCGGCGCCCCTTTTACGTGACAATCACCGCACGACGCATGACAACTGCGGCATGATTTTTCAAAGACCTTTTCATCAAAGATCTTCAGCTCCGCCTCGGAAAAACGGGGCATGACGCCGGTGCGTTGGCCGGCTGAAGTGAAATGCAGCGATTTGGCATAATTACCGGCAATTTCCTTATGACACACACCGCAGGAAGAAAGGCTGGCCGAAGGTTTTTTTAAAAGCCCCTTGTGGGCTTTTTCCTTCTGCATTTCCCTGGGATCGCCCGAATGGCACAAAATACAACCAGTACGGAAATGCGGGTCTTTACCAAGAAGTTCCTTATCTACCACAAACCCTTTGTACATCTCTTCCGGCCGAACTGCCGGACGCGCACCGGCTCACCCCTCCCCCTCGCTTGGAGGCAGTATCGGCGGTTTGTACATCGCTTTCATCAAGGAATCGTTCGTGTGGCAGTTCACGCAGGTGTTGGGCGTGGCGGCAAGTACCGCCCGCGAGACACACAAGGCGGCAAACGCGGCGAGCAAAATCATGCGGAGTTTGAGTCTGTGATTCATAAGATATCACCTGTTATAAAATATTCAGTCGCATACCGTGAGCTTTTCGCGGGCACCTGCATAAGTGGCGAAAAGCTAGAGTTTTTTCTTTTCAAAAAACACAAAAAGACCGATGAACGCGGCGGCCAGGATGACGATGACTATCCAGTGATTGATGCCCAGCAGGCCGGGTATGGTCACCTTTCCGAAGTTACCGCACCCCAGGACGGTGTTTTTCAGCGCAGGGTAGAATTCGGCATATATTGCCGCCCCGACAACCATGCCCACCAGTGCAAATAAGGCATCGAATCGTCCCTCGCCCAGAGCGCCCATCGCCGTGGCGGGGCAATAGCCGACAATGGCCCAGCCGATACCGAAAATCAGGCCGCCTAACACGTTACCGCCCAGAACCAGGGGCTTGATGGAGAGCTTCACCACACCAAAATCCAAAAGCAGGTAGATGCCGACCATGGCGACCAAAATAGTCATCAGCATGAATTTGACAATGGTCATATCCTTCAGGCGCAGCGCGCCCAGCTGACGGTCATAGCGCACGACCTGGCCCTTCTGCATTAAAAAACCGAAAAGTATTCCGGTGATCACGCCGATGAGAAGTTCATTCATGGTTTGCCCCTCCGTATAAAATCCTTGCCACGATAACGCCGGCCAGGAAGAAACAAATCAATGAAACGTAACCGCTTACAGCAACCTGAGCAAGACCGCTCAGCCCGTGTCCGCTGGGTCACCCGTCGGCGAGACGCGCCCCGAACATGGCGATGACACCTCCCAGCAGGGCGGCCACCCATCTTTTAGGGCGCGAAGAGCCGAATCTTCTTTTCCACATCGGCGGCACGGCCACCGCCTTGATGTCCGAGGAAGTCAGGGCGGAGACTAAAGAGCCCAGAAGAACGCCGACCACAAACATCAGCTGCCAGTCAACTTTGATTTTTTCCTTGATGAAATACTCCATTCCCGCGACTTTATCCGGAGCTACGGCCTGCTCGGCAAAGCCGGCGGCACGGACGAAAGTCGTGGACGCACCGAAGTACTTGCCCGCCACCGCTACGGACAACACCAGGAGCAACCCGGCCAGTGCGCCCGCGGCATATGGCGACCATCTTTTTTGACGAAAGACATTCATAGATTTTCTCCTCCTTGACGTTTAGTTCAAATCGGATAAGCCAGATGACCTTTCTTGATGGTTCATACCATAACGTGCGCCTTAAATCAGCATATTTCTCCCATCAACCCGGGTGGCAGAAGCGTGCAGCCGGCGGTCCGGGCCGTTGTTTTCAGCGCTCGCCTCAGAAGTAGCGTTCGTAGTGGCCAGGCAAAAACCCCTTATCCGGAAGGCGGCTCCTGATGTACCTCTCCCTCACTTTTTTGATCTACCCCAGGAGCCGGTTTGTTTTTAAACAGCTCATAGTACAAAAGCGGCACAACAATAAGCGTGAGGACAGTCGAGGCTACGGCGCCGAACATCAAGGCGATGGCCAGCCCTTGAAAGATAGGATCGAACAGCATGACAAACGAGCCGACGACCACTGCAGCCGCAGTGAGCACAATGGGGCGGAAGCGCACCGCGCCGGCACGGATCACCGCCCCTGCCAGATCTCCCGCACGGCTCCACTCCATCTGTATGAAATCAACGAGCAAAATCGAGTTGCGCACGACAATCCCCGCCAGGGCGATGAATCCGATCATGGAGGTGGCTGTAAAAAAAGCGCCGAACGCCAAGTGTCCGGGCAATATTCCCACAAGCGTGAGAGGAATGGGAGTCATGATAACCAGGGGCGTGATGAAGCTCCGAAACCAGGCCACCACCAGTATGTAGATGATGATCAGCACGACGGCGAAGGCGATGCCCAAGTCGCGAAACACTTCATAGGTGATGTGCCACTCTCCGTCCCATTTCATGGCATAGCGGTTGGTAAGCCACGGCTGCTTCGATGAGTATTGTTTCAGTTCATAACCTTCAGCAAGCGCGAGCGATGCTATCGCATCTTTCATCTTCAGGATGGCGTAAACAGGGCTTTCTTCCGTTCCCGCCACATCACCTGTCACGTACGTGACCTTCTTGAGATTTTTATGATAGATGGTTTTTTCTTCAATGCCTTCATGCCAGGTGACCAGTTCTGCAAGCGATACGGCACCACCGGCAGGTGAGGGAATCATGAGTGTCTGCAGTGCGTACAGATCTGCTCTTTGTGCCAGGGGCATTCTCAAAAATATTTCCACAGGCTCCCTTTCCCGTTCCATATGCACCACACCGGCCGACCTTCCGCCCAGGGCGATCTGCACGCTGGTGGCGATATCTCCGGTGGTGATGCCACTTTGGGACGCCCTGGCACGATCGACGACAAATGATATTTTGTGCTGATCCGCCTCTACAAACCAGTCCACATCGACCACTCCTTCCGTCTGTTCGAATATGTCACGAACCTGGCGCGCGATTTCAATCTGACGGGAAGTGTCCGGGCCGTAAATTTCTGCAACCAGTGTGCTCAGAACCGGCGGGCCGGGAGGCAATTCGGCAATCTTGATCCTCGCGCCGTAGCGGTCGGCGATGCGTTTCAGTTCGGGACGTACCTGTTTGGCGATGTCATGGCTTTGCGCCTTACGATCCGACTTTGAAACCAGATTGACCTGTATGTCGGCGACATTGCCGCCTTCGCGCAGGAAATAGTGGCGGACGAGACCGTTGAAATTGTAGGGAGCGGCCGTCCCGATATAGGCCTGATAGTCCGTCACTTCCGGGACCGTCTTTAAGTACTCGGAAAGTGCTCGTGTCACGGCGGCCGTCTCTTCGAGGGTCCGGCCCTCGGGCATATCTATGATGACCTGAAATTCACTTTTATTATCAAAGGGAAGCATCTTCATCGTGACCAGCTTCAGCGGAATCAGAATAAGGGCCAGAAGCAGAAGTCCCGCCACCGAGGCCAGTGCGATGAGTCGCTTTTTGGGGGCCTCAATCAGTGGCCCGACGAGCTTTCCGTAAAAACCGCCTGAGTTTTCTTTCTCTTCTTCGTCACTTCGCCCGCGGCGTGTATTTCTTAAAACAATGTAGGCCAGCCAGGGACTTACGATAAAGGCGACCAGCAGAGAAAATAGCATCGCCGCCGACGCTCCGACCGGTATCGGCCGCATGTAAGGCCCCATCAGACCGGAGACAAACGCCATGGGCAGCAAAGCGGCAATGACGGTAAAAGTGGCCAAGATAGTGGGATTGCCCACCTCATCAACCGCCTTTGAGGCAACCGCCGGCCCTGCCTTGCGCATGCGGAAATGCCGGCTGATGTTTTCCACCACGACAATGGCATCATCCACCAGAATACCGATGGAGAAGATGAGCGCGAAAAGCGTCACGCGGTTCAAGGTGTAACCGTGCAGATAATTCACCACAAGCGTCAGGGCCAGCGTCACCGGCACGGCCACGGCCACGACCAGCGATTCGCGCCAGCCCAGAAACAGGGCGATGAGGATAATCACGGAGATGGTGGCAATCAGCATATGCTCAAGGAGCTCATCTGATTTTTCTTTGGCCGTCTCACCGTAATTGCGCGTGACGGTCACCTCCACATCAGACGGGATCAGGCCCCCTTTGAGGGCCGCCACCTTGCGGAGCGCCTCGTCGGCGACAACGCTGGCGTTTGCCCCCTTTTGTTTGGCAATGGCAATGGTTACCGCTTCCGACTGAGAAGCGGCCGAACCTTTGAGGTTCTTCTTTGCAGCAGCCGGCCCCAGCCCCATAAACACATAGTCTGCCGCCTCGGCCGCCCCATCGGTAATATCCGCCACGTCACGCAAATAAACAATGCGGCCGTCCATGACGGCAACCACCAGATCCCCCACTTCCCGTGCGTCCTTTAAAAATGCACCCGTCTGGACGAGCACCTCCCGGTTGCCGGCGGGAAACGATCCTGACGGTATGACCACATTTGACTCGGCAATGCTTTGCATTATCCGGGGTGCCGAAAGATTATAAGCGCGCAGGTGCGACGGGTCCAGCGTCACACGGATCTGACGCTTCTGCCCGCCGATGACCGAAAACTCAGAAACATTTTCGTCCTTTTTCAATTCGCTGCAAAGCTCCAGGGCGATGCGTCTGAGCTCATAGCCGGTGTAGTCCGGGGAGCCGCTCCAGAGAGTCAGGGCCAGCACCGGTACGTCATCGATGGATTTGGGTTTGATCATCGGCATGGAGACGCCCGGCGGAATCAGATCATAGTGGGACATCAGCTTGTTGTAGAGCTTGACCAGCGAGTCCTCCATGTTCTGGCCGACATAAAACCGGACGATGGTGATATTGTAGCCGGGCTTGACAATGGAATAGACATACTCCACACCTTTGATCTCCCAAAGGAGCTTTTCCATCGGCACGGTCACCCGCTGCTCCACCTCCCCGGCGGTGGCGCCGGGATAGCTCACATACACATCCACCATGGGAACGACAATCTGGGGCTCCTCTTCACGAGGTGTGACCATGACGGCGAATATGCCCACCAACAGCGATGCGATTACAAGAAGTGGTGTGAGTTTGGACCGGAGAAAGGCTCCGGCAATTTTTCCGGAAATGCCGACGCCCTTCATCTGGTTATGCCTCCTGCGAGCACTCCCCCGTCCTCGGCCCGCTCAACGCCTTCAACAATCAGGCGCTCTCCCGGGGAAAGCCCTGAAAGGATTTCCGTCCGGCCCGCATAGGTCGCTCCGGCGCGCACCAGCCGGTAGCTAATGACTCCCTTGTCATCGACTGAGTAGACCCCTGTAAGCTGCCCCTTCTCGACGACAGAGACGGCCGGCACCACGATTGCCTCTTTTTTGCCGACAGGAATCCGCACACGCACAAACATGCCGCTGGACACGGCCAGTGAGCCGGGATTTATCTTTACGATGAAGGTTCGTGACCGGGGATCGATGGACGTGAGCACCTGCCGTACAGTCGTCTCCTGTGACAGGGCGGGGCGGTCCACAACCAACTCGACGGCCATGCCGGGCTTGATTTTGTCTCTCAGGCGCTCATCCACCGCTGCTTCCACATAAAAGCCACCCGTCTGTTCAATGACAAGCAGTGGTGTTCCGGGTGCTGCCATTGAGCCCGGATCGATATGTTTTTTCGTCACCCGTCCGGCAACGGGCGCCTTGACCTGTGTAAAGGAAAGATGAATGGCCGCCTCATCGGCCGTCGCCCTGGCCCGCTCATATTCGGCACGGGCAACATTTTTCTGAGTTTCGACTTGGTCCATTTCCTGGCGCGAAAGAGCCTTTTCATCGAAGAGGTTTTTATATCTGCGCCACGTCGTCTCCTGTAAAAGCATGTTTTGCTTTGCTGCTTCGACCGCCATCTGCGCGGCCTGCAGGCGCTGCGCCGCGTCGCGGTTGTCAATGGTCAAAAGCAGCTGCCCCACGCTCACCACATCCCCTTCGCTGACCAGCACCGAGGTGACAACCCCCATCGTCCGGCCGGCCACCAGACTTTCACGACCGGAACGGATTGTCCCGGTGGTTTCATAGATCTCATCTACCGGGGAAAGTTCGGCGGTAAGCAATTTTACTCCTGAAACCAACGGGCGTTTTACCTGCTCATCGGTAGGCGTTGTACTGCAGGAGGCGACAAAAAGCCAAAGCAGCACAAGCGCGGCAGGAAGATGTATTTTCTTCCACAAGCTGTTTATAACTTTGTTCATGATGATTTCTCCGTCATCTGTTGTCGTCAATATTCAAGTCCTTCAAAAGAATACCGCTTTCAAAGCTCAACACGGCCAAGGCGGTTTTATATGCGTTATTCTTTTCCACAACGCCTGCACGCGCCAGCTCCAGCGTCGTTTGGACATTGAGAAGCTCTCCCAGGGAGGTAAGCCCGTTCTCATAGCGCAGCTGCAAAATCCTCGCTCCTTCCTGCGCTGTCTCCAGTGCCTCGCGGGCAAGACCGGCACCTGATCTGGCCTCCTCTACATTGAGATAGGCTTTGTGTATCTTAAAGGAGACACCGTCTTTCACCGCTGCCAGCTGCTGGCGTGCCTGCGCCTCCTGATGGCGCGCCTTCGCCCCTTCATAGATTCGTTTTGTGCCTTCAAACAGATCCCATCTTAAAAACGCGCTCACCTGCCAGCTCTTTCCTTCAGAGCCCAAAGGCAGGTTATGGTCATGGAGATAATAACTGCCGCCGACGCCGATGGAGGGTAAAAAGCCTGCCTGAGCCATGCGGACATTGTGGCGGGCGTTGTCGGCACGCAATTCAAAAGCGCGTAGGTCCGGCCGGTTTTGAGCGGCCTGTATGTAGTAGTCCGGCTCTTTGAGGGTAAAGTCAACTTCCGCGTCAGTAACATCCGGCAGGTCGTTTATCGCCAGCAAAACTCCCAACGCGCGGCGGGCGATCGTCACATTCGTGGCTGTGACGTTTAGTTTTTGTCTTGCCTCTGTGAGCGATGTCGAGGCGCGCAGAAGATCCGCGTAATGGCCGACGTCATTTTCGTAGCGAACCGTCGCAATGCGCAGGCGCTCTGTGGCCTCCTCCACCCCGATTTTAGCCACGCGGTGATATTCTTTTGCCGTGAGGATGTTCAGACATGCCGTCACCACCGCAAAAGCGACTTCTTCACGCTTTTGCCGGAGCTCCTCTTCACGGGCCAGCGCTTCAGTGCGGGACATCTTGAGACCCACGAGAGCTTTTCCCACGAAAACAGGCTGCTCAACGCTGATACTGCTTTGGAAGTCATTTATAGCGTCAGGAGAATTCAGGAGGGCTGGATTGAAATCCTGGGCCTCGATTCGCGACTGGTTAAGACGGGACATAAACGCCCAACCGGGATTATTTGTCCGCAAAAAGCGTTCTTCAAACGATATCCTGGGCAAAAGATAGCTCCGCGCTATGCCGATATCCGCCCTGCCCGCGGCAAGTGCACTTTGAACCGCCTTGATTTCATGGTTGTGCTCCAGTGCTACGGCGACGGCCTGCGCCATCGTCAGAGCATCACCCGGTTTGTTTCCGGCCAGTGCGGAAAAACAAAACAAAGGCCAGGCCAGGGCGCCGGCGACTATCAGAAGGCGGCTAAACCGTGATCGGGGCAAAGTCATTTCGCAACACCTCCCTTTCAATTTGGCAGAGGCGATCCTAGCATTTTTTTGTGATTGTGGGAATATGGACGAAGGTGTAAATGTCAGCCGGGACATGGACCGTGGACCGCGATTGGCCTTCCACGTGCTATATCATAAATGGCGCCAAAGGCCAGACCGCGCAGCTCACAAATACAGACCCAGGCAGAAGACATCTGCCGGGCTGCATATCTGTTTTACGCGGGGCCGGCCGGGACCGGCCCCGGAGCGTCTATTGTTTTTCCTGTTCCAACGGTTGCGGTTTATTCTTTTTTCTGTCCTCGACCGGACAGGCCTGTCTCATTCAGGTGGATACGCCCAGCCGGGGCAGGAGCCATCCCTGCAGGAAAAACCACACACCGATGATGGCGATAAATATCAAAACTTCTTTCATTTTTTGCTCCCTGTCGTCATCAGTTCAGATTCTGACTAATGACACCGGCGATCTGTTGCTTCGATACCAGACCGACAATCGTGTCTTTAACTTCACCGCCCTTAAAAATCAAAAGAGTCGGGATACTCCGGATACCGTATTGGGCGGAGATGTTCGGATTTTCGTCCACATTGACTTTCACGATATCCACTTTTTCACCCATTTCCTGGGCAAGCTCTTCCAGGATCGGCCCGATCGCACGGCACGGCCCGCACCAGGGCGCCCAAAAATCCACCAGGGCCGGTTTGTCGCTCTTTAAGACCTCCGCTTCAAAATTCGTATCGTTTGCGTGTTTAATAAGTTCAGGTTTACTCACAACTGCTTCCTCCTTTATCTTAATAAATATTTGTTTGTTTGTCGGGGTTTGCCCATCATCTTGCCGATGAGAAATCACCTTTTCGTTGGTAATTTAACCCCTGTCATGTAAAATGTCATTGACCTGGATCAAGACGGAGGTTTTTTTCGATGAGTTTTCACCAGCAGATAAGCGGTATCGGCCTGTTTAAGGGAGTGAGGCCCGAAAATATGAGTCTGCTTACAGCTCGGGCGACATATAAAAAGTATGAAGCAAACCAGATGGTCATCGGCGAGACGGACCAGGTGAGAGCCTTTTATGTGGTTATTTCCGGCCAGCTGAAACTGTCGAGGAGTTCCTCCGAGGGAAAAGAGCAGACCCTGTCTTTACTGGGGCCGGGTGAGCCGTTCGGTCTGTGCACCGCCTTTGCCACCGAATCCTTCCCCGCAAGCGCCATCGCCATTGAGCAGAGCGTGCTGATGATCATCCCGGGAGACATTGTGGAGGCGGTGGCCTTAAGGGAGCCGGCCCTGTTACTAAACATCATCCAGATCCTTTCCCGACGCCTGAAGGAATCGATGACGCTCATCGAATCTCTGGCCCTCAAGGGAGTGCCGCAAAGACTGTCTTCTTTTTTTCTGCACGCCCTTGCCGGCAAAGATGGCGCGGCAACCAATGAACTGGAATTGTCGATCTCGCACCGCGAACTGGCCAAAATCATCGGCTCCACACCGGAGGCACTTTCCCGCGCGCTGAAGAAAATGAGCACAGACGGCATTCTGACCGCGAAGGGGCGGCTCATCACCATTTTGCAAAGGGAAGCCCTCGAAGATCTGGCTCAGGGAAACTGAGACATTATCGGGGATTATAAAACTTCTGACAAACTTCATCCCGAAACGAGCAAGTCAGCCTAAAGCAAATCACGAGCCCATGGAGTGGATCGCTACGAGCCATGAACGAATGGTTATTATTACCCACCTCCGCCCCGATGAATCGGGGCACCTCCGCCGGGAGACTGTGTCGCAATTACTCTTTTGTCATTCCGTGCAAGCGAAGCGCGACTTTGAGCCTGCCCCGTGCTTGACACGGGGGAATCCAGTATTTTCATTATGCTCTGGGTGCCGGTTTTCACCGGCATGACGATGTTGATGTCTTCTTTACGATTACGACACAGTCTCCAGCGGAGGACACGAAGGGTGCGCTTCGCGTTTTTTGACTACTCTGGTGATTCGACTCCGCACAATCATTTGCCGTTATGGGCGACAATGCCGGCGCGAGGGGCGTCTCACTTGCCGGCAGCGATCATTTCATCGCGTTTTTTGTAATATTCTAAGAGGGCGGCCATCGAACGAGCGGCGCGCTCCGGTTCCTGGTACACGGGAACGCCGTTATCCAACAGTGTGCGCACCATCGTTTCCTGTAAACTTCGGTAGGTAAAACCGACAATTGGTTTGTACGGATGACGTCCGGTGAGGCTGATGAACTGCCTGGCGAATTCGCGTACCAGGTTGTCTGTCTCTTCCGGTACCGCATCAGGCGCGCTGCCCATTTCACCGAGAATCCGTTCGATAAAAACCGCGGGGGAAACAAAATAGGCAAGAAGCATGTCCACCTGGTCATCTTGCAAAATCGCGTCCGGAATACCGAAATAATCGTCCGCGTGGTTTTTACTGAAAGTCATATCGACGGGATTAGCCGTGCTTGCTGTCTTGGGGATCAGTGGCTGGAGCTTTTCCACTGTTTCATCGGACAGCCGCGGCAACTTCAAACCCACACGACCGCAGGAGTCGGCCGCCGTGGCACCAGGTCCGCCGGAATGAGTCTGGATAACCACACCGTTACCGCGGGGCCGCGGCAGTGTCCCCAAAGCGAGGGCATAGTCAAAAAGTTCGGTCAGGGTTCTGGCGCGTATAATCCCGCACTGTTTGAAAATGCCGTCATAAATTTCGTTGGGACCGGACATGGAGCCGGTATGGGACAAACCGGCCTGCTTGCCCGCTTCCGAGCCGCCCACATACAGGGCGACGATTGGTTTTCTGGGTGTGATGGCTTTGGCGATTTCCACGAATTTATCGCCGCGATCGATGCCTTCAATATAAAGAGTGATAACTTTTGTGTCGGGGCAGGCTCCCAGATATTCCAGACAATCGACAATATCGATACTTGCTTCATTCCCCACGCTCAGAGCTGTACTGTAACCCATACCGTGACGCTGAAGATAGTTGAACATCTGAGTTATAAAACTTCCGCTTTGGGAAGCAAGTCCCACAAAACCGGGAGAACAGTCCGCCTTGATCGGCGTGGGATTGAGTTTGAGGTGCAAATTGGCCACGCCCAGACAGTTGGGTCCCAGAAAACGGATGCCCCAGCGGCGGGCGATTTCCTCCAGCTCTCTTTGTCGCTCCCGGCCTTCCGGGCCGGCTTCACGAAACCCGCCGGAGACGACAATCGCGTGTCTGATGCCCCGTTTGCCGCAATCGTCAAGCGTGGCGCAGACAATTTCCGTCGGCAGAACAATAATGGCCAGATCAGGAATTTCCGGCACATCTTTGATGTGAGCATAGGCCGTCAGGCCGCGGACTTCTTTTTCCGAAGGATGAACAGGAAAGATTTTTCCTTCGTAGCCCAGCGCCTGCAGCGACGAAAGCATGATCGACCCCATGCGCATAAAGGTATTGGAGGCTCCGAAAAAAGCTATGCTTTTCGGATTGACAATCGGATAAAGAGGGCTTTCAGTAATGGATTTAATCATTTTTTCACCTGAATAAATTTATAGTGATGTTTCTTGTGGTAAACAGGCTTTTGCCATGCCCGGATGTTACCCTTCTTGCGCCCGGTCATTGTTCAGGCTCATACTACGACACTACCGGCAGTTGAGTTCTTTTATCTTTTTTAGCCTGCTCGTCAAGAATTATCTCAAGTGCCATCTGAGAGGCTCTCCCCACCAGCGTGGAACAGCCCTCGGGCATACCCGCCGCCAGTGCCGCTTTCATCTCCTCCAGATCATAGAGATTGAAGAAGCGACCATATTTTTTGAGCTGAATGTCATAGCAGCGACAGGAGGAAAACTCCTTCACAAACTGCTCGTGGAATTTATTTGCCAGCATAAGCGCCCGGAGCTGTTTTCCCATTCTCGCCAGGTCTTCCTTTTTTCTGCCGAAAAAATAACTGATGGCCATCGTGCCGCCCGAAAGAGCGCCGCAATGCCCATCGCCGGACAATCCTACGCCGTCGGCAAAACCGGTTGCTGCACGTACGACGTTATCGTCATCCACACCCAGCACTTCTAAAATGGCGGCAAGAGAACATTGCGCGCAGTTGCCGCCTCTTAATTCATAGGCTTTCGCCCGTCTAAAAACTTCTTCGAGCATTTCTTCCGTGTTCATACAGCTTTCATCTCCTTGATTTTATTCTACCCTAAATGCTTTATCATAAGTCCGTATTGAAAAATGCCTTGAGGTCGGGACAAAATGCTACGAGACAGGGTAAAGGCAGTTTCTATGTTGATAATCACCCCTCCCCGGTCGGCCGGGGAGGGGCGTGCTTTTTGACACTATGAGTTCTACCACCTGTGTATTTTCCCAAACTTCCAGCCACCTGATATTGTGTCTGCCGGCTACCCGGACAACGTTTCATTTTCGGGCGCGCCCGATGATTTCCGCCAGCCCCAGCACCTCAAGCCTGTCTTCCAGATTCTCCATTTTAACCGCATCGGAGAGCATCTTGGCGCAGTTCGGGCAGGCCACGGCAAGAATCGATGCTCCGGTCGCGGCCGCCTCGCGTACACGCACGCGGCCGGCAGAGTCCTCGCCTGTACCCAGGATGTCCGTAAAGAAGTTTCCTCCTCCGCCGCCGCAGCAAAAAGCATCGTCGCCGTGGCGGTGCATTTCGACAAATTCGGCTTTGGGGATGGCGTTCAGAATATCCCGCGGTGCCTGATAGATGTTCTGATGCCGTCCCAGATAGCAGGGGTCATGGTAGGTGATCCGGACAGGCCAGGCCTTGAGTTTGATTTTTTTCTTTTTAATGAGCTCGGCCAGGACCTCGCTGTAGTGGCGAACTTTATAGAGGCCGCCCAGCCCCGGGTAATCTTTTTTAAATGTGTTGAGCGCGTGCGGGTCGAGGGTGATGATCTCCCTGACGCCTTTGGATGCGAATTTTTCGATGTTGGCCCGGGCAAGTTCCTCAAACAGACCCATTTCACCGAGCGTCCGCACGTCGTTTCCATCACAGGTTTCTTCGGCTCCGAGGATTCCTACGGACAGCCCTGCATCCACCAGCATCTTGCCCACACTTTTGGCCATCCGCTTGCCTATCTCGTCAAACGAGCCGACGCATCCCGCATAGAAGAGATATTTCTGGTCTGTATATGGTTTGAGTCCTGTCCCTTCGGCCCAGTCGCCGCGCTCGCTCTGCGACATCTTGTAGGGGTTACCGCTGGTGACAATCGCCTTGAAGTAGTCACGCACACCCGGCGGGATGAGGCCTTCACCCACCAGCTCGGCACGTGTTTCCTGAAAGATGTCCGGCAGAAAATCCTTGAACCTCTCAAAGACACACTGATTTTTACAGTTGTCGCACGCGACGCATGAAAACATGATTTCGGCAAACCGCGCGGAGGTTTCGATCTCACCGGAAAGCCAGGCACGGGTGAGCCACATCCGGCCCCCGGGCGCGAAGGTGTCCCAGCCGAAGGCTTTGTATGAGGGACAGTTGAAGTCGATGTAATCCGACGGATGTTTGCAATAGCCGCAGCGGAAGCAGCGGTGAACGATATCTTCGTGTGCAATGTGACGTATGTAGGTCATGAGTCCACCTCCCAGTTGCCGGGATTCATAATCCCCTGTGGATCGAGGTTTTTCTTGATCATCAAAAGCAGATTGCGCGCATTGGGCTCCATTTTTTCCAAAAGTATCTTCTGCTCCTTGAAGTTCGGCTTCCAGGGGATGCCGCCCATCTCCAGTGCGAAAGCAGTAGCCTCGTCAAGCGCCTTTTCGGCGCGGGCGATCATTGCGGAATCGTTGCGGTTGAAAGCATACGAAAAGCTGAACATCGTCGAGTGGCCGCCACAGATGAGCCGAGAGGCACCGGCAAACAGCGGCAAGTCATATTTATCGGCCAGCTCCTCTATCTTTGCCGCGTATTTTGGAAAATCTGAAATGGGGACAATCGGCCCGGAATATTCAAACCCGCCGCCCCGGGGCACATCGGCAAACGCCGCGACGTTACGTCCGGGCATCTGCAGGAGCGCGTTTCTCATGTAATAAGTTCCCATGAAGCCCCCGTCTTTGGAATCCATGTATTCCTTCAGGGCATCCCAGATCATCCTGCGCTTGAAATCGATTTCCTCCTCGGTGGCACCGGTATAGAAGATCGTAATCTGATAGGTACCCCGGAACATGAGCGGTTTGGGCTGGAACCAGACATTGATGTCTTCGAGCAGTTCCAAATCAGTGAGCTTGTAGAGCATAGCGGGCACCAGATCGGCACGGTCGGTGACAAACAACTCAGCCTCGCGGAATTTTTTATTGGGATAGAGCCGAAGACCAACCTTGGTAATAACCCCCGTGCAGCCCAGCCACCCGAGGAAAAGTCCGGACAGGTCCGGCATGGTCGGCCCTTTGGAAATCCAGTACGGCCCGATTGATGGAGAACCGATAAGACAGATTTCCCCTGTAGGCAGAACCACCTCCAGCCCTGAGACCATGTCGGAGTTGAAGCCGTACTGGTTGGTGAGTCTGCCCTGACCATGCAGTGACACATTAGCCGCGATGGTGGTGACGGACGGTGAATCGGGGATGCTGTGGCGAAGGGTGGGATGATGTTCTTCCAGATACGCCTTGAGCGCACCCTGTGAGGTACCCCCTTCGACAACCGCATAGCGCGCCATGGGATTGACCTCGAGGATTTTGTTCATCCTCTTCATGTCCAGGACAATGCCGCCTTTGAGAGGGATCACCAGTCCCGCAAGTGACATACCGCCGCCCATCGGGACCACCGGCATCTTTTCCCGGTTTGCCAGCTGGAGGATTTTTTGCACCTCTTCGGTCGTTTCCGGCGCAACTACATAATCAGGCCGGTGCGGCGCCAGCACGCCGGGATCGCGTGAATAAAACCACAACTCTTCCGGTGCATTCGAGACACCTCTTTCACCGACAATCTCCATCAGAGATTTGAGGATATCGCTCATAGGGCCCCCCTTTCTATTTCGCCGATGGCCATTTTGCAAAGATCAATAATATGTACAGCTTTCAATCCCCTCTTCTCAACCTTTACGGCAAAACCCGTCTGGCAGGCGGGACAGTTGAAAACACAGTATTCGGCCCCCACGGCCAGCATATCGTCTATGTTTCTTTTCTGAACATCGTCCGCCAGTTCGTATCCGTCGATGGCATACATGATTTCGGCGCAACACAGGGCGTTTTCTCCCTGATATGTTCTTTTGGGCTCTTTGACGCCGATGAGGCGGAAGATTTGCTTAACAAGAGGGTGTTTGTCCGGTATCAGGCGGTTGGAGCAGGGGCGCTGATAGGCGACGGTGATATTCAAGGGCTTGATTTTGTCTTTTAGCTTCTTCATTCTCTCCAGCAGGAAATCCATATAATACACAGGCTTGAAGGGTACTTCCATACCGTAGGCGTCGGCAATGGAGGTGAGTGTGCCGTAGCATTCATCATGCAGGCAGATGACTTCCTTCACACCGAGCTTACAGTAGTTTTCAATGACCACCGGAAGGCGCTCCTTGATGACCGACATCCTGGCGAAGTGTGAATGAACCGCCGGGCACATGAACTCCGTGCCGAATACAGCCGCGTCGGCAACATCCTTGAAGATCTCCCCTGAACCTAGCGGGCCGAGCTCTCCGATAAAGCAGCAGGACAAAGCCTTGTCTTTCACATCACCTACCAGGTATTTACCCTGCATCTCGGTCATGTTTATCCACTGATTGGTGAGGGGACGTGGTGCGACATAAATGCCTTTTTCTTCACGCCGCTCCGAAATAAGGTAGAAAGGATGGTTGCCCCGTTGACAATACTCTTCGCACGCGTAACATGTCGTACATTCATGGAGCACACGGGAGTCTTTACCCATCATGATTTTCATCATTTCCCCGTGTGCTTCCTTGTGCCCGCTGAAGGTCATGTACTGGCATTTAAGCAGACAGTCCGCCTGCCGGCAGCTGGCGCAAACCTTCTTGTCGAACTTTAGCTGATACATGAAACCACCTCCTGATTTAAACATACGTTTGTCTGTCTCACTGGAGAAAAAACCACAACATCCACATGCGTAACTTCGATACTATACAAAAAAACAATATTTGTTGCTACCGTTCAAAGGTCAAATTCACTTTATTGTGCGGGTCATTCAGGGCCGACGGATTCTGACCGAAAGCCTCTTTGAAGGACGAGGAAAAATGGGAAAGGTTTTCAAAACCGACTTCGAGATAAACATCCGAAGGCGCCTTGTTTTTTCCTTAATCAGGTAATAGGCGCGTTCGAGCCGCTTTTTTTTGAGCCATCGGCTGGTCGCATCGGCAGAAACTCTTTTAAAATCCCTCTTGAAGGTGGAAAGGCTCCGGCCGGTCATCTTGGAGAAGGTCTCCAGGGGAACATTGACGACGAAGTTTTTACTCATGAAATCTTCCAGATCTTTTTTTTTCCGGCGCGGCAAAGTGAAACAGTGATTCAAACAGCGGCCTGTCGATCTGTTTCAGAACGAGAAGAATTTCCCTTGTTTTAATCTCACTCAACTCCCCACCGAGCTCCCGGCCGAGTCGAAATAAAGCCTCAAAGACTCGAAAATATTGTCCATTATAGCTGAAGGCCATAGTTTTTTAACACGACACAGCATATCGCCATGATCATTGGCCGTGCCGGAAACAATATTTTCGTGCGGCAGGTATTTTTGCAAAAATGCTTTACGCAGGAAAATGCTGAGCGTTTTGAAAGGAGAGCCGTTGTCTTCAGGATATTCCGTAAATTTCGCCAGCGTGTTACGACGGACAAAAAGAGTGTCTCCCTGTTTAAAGGAATGCTTCGAATTTGCCTCTACGACGGAAAGCCGACCGGCCAGAACACGCATCAGCACATGCGATGGGACATACTGCTCTTTTTCCGTCATCCGGCCCGCCCTTGCGGTACAAAAGATACTCTCGAGCTTAAAGCTGAAATCTTCCTCACTCATTGTAAACCAGCGCTTTTCGGGCCCCTCGGCGCCGCCTACTTGTCTGCCGGTGGCGTGCTGTTGTTTTTGGTAACCGGTGCGTCCGGATCCTGCGCCCATTCCTGCATCGCTCCTGCGTAAAGTTTGACGTTGGTATAGCCCAGCACCTGCGTCATCAGGTAGGCCCAGGTGGGGCAGCACTGACCGATATCGCAATAGGTGACAATGGCGGCTGCCCGGTCTTTGCCTGCCGCCGCCTCGACGATTTGAGCCAGTTCTTCTTTGGTCTTAAAGGTTTTATCGTCGTTGAAAGCGCAGGAGGTGGGCATATTGAACGCGCCGGGAATATGGCCTGTCTTGGGTATACAGTCCATCTTTTTTTCACCGGAGAAAAATTCGCGCTCACGGGTGTCCAGAAGAATCAGCTTCCCCAGATTATTTTTGATGTATTCCTTGTCGGCAAACCTCTCGCCCGAGTATTTGCCCCGGAAGTTCTTTGATTCCCGGCGTTCAATCTTGCAGGAAAGAGGCTTTTTTTCCAAAACCCATTTATTCATCCCGCCGTCGAGAAGCGCGACATTTTTAATGCCTGCGTACTGTAGTGTGCAGGCCACACGCGCGCTCTGGTAGCTGAGTCTGGGTGTATCCATGCAGCCGGTCACAACGACCAGGCTGTCAAAATCGATACCGAAGTAGCCCACCGTATCGTCAATGTCGTCCTTTTCCGGCAAAGACGCAAACATCCCGTCTCTCATGTAGGCCCATGCTCCATAAAAGGCGTTGACGGCCCCGGGAATATGGCCTTCACGGTAATCCTCAACACGACGCACATCCAGAATGACCAGTTTGGGATTTTTAAGGTTTGCCTGCAGCCAGTCGGTGGAAACAATCGGGGCAATATCGCGGGCCACAGAGGCGCAGGGCAACAACAAAAGGACCAGCGCCGCTACCGGAAGCAGGGTAAAAATTTTCCTTTTCATCACAAGACCTCCTTCTTTGCTCGGCCGGTTTGTTCCGTCACAATGCCATTTACTGCTGTTTCGGAGCATAACATATTCAATGGATGTTCAGCCAGTTATAAATTTTGGTGATACGCCTCTTTGATTATGTCGCAGCATCCTTAAATAGTATGTTATTCACGACATGATCAGGTCAAACATCTATAAACGCTTGCCGCCGGCAGAAATCGAACCCGGACAAACATCCGGCATAAAGAAAAAAGTAAGGCCAAGGCAAGACGCGTCTCATATTGGCCGGAGCGTCACCGGGCTTTTAAGGAAGGAACAAACGACAAATGATCGTTGAATTCGCCAGGAATAAACTCAAAGCGCTGGCCGACGAGCACGCATCATCCGGGGAGCTGGTCACAATCACCTGCAAAGCCTTGTCTCCCGAAGAGGCCATCGGCAATCCGTTGCATGACGGCTACCCCACCCAGTTGGGTCAGGAACGCCTCATCGAAGCAGAGTTTCTGGGGAAAAAGGGACAGGCGTTTTCCGACGCCTATTTTAATTATACAGGGTCTGTCGAAGAAATCCTTTCTCTTAAGCTGGATACCAACGCAAGGCGCGCAATTTTTATCTCTTCTTTGAACGCCATTATGGCCCGATTCGGCAAAATGCCCGAGGCACTCCATTGCAAAAACGACGACCTGATCCATTGTGGCCGGACTTTTTCCGGCTTCCTTGACGGCCTGCCCGAAGCAACAAAAAAGGCTCTGCTGGTCGGTCTTCAGCCCCGGCTTCTCGAAGCACTCGCCTCGGGCCGCCAGGTGCGGGTGTGCGATCTGAACCCGGACAATATCGGCACAAAAAAATACGGGGTGACAATCGACGGGCCGGAGCGTTTCGCCGAAAACGCCCACTGGGCGGATGTCGTTTTTGCCACAGGAAGCACGGTAGTCAACGGTACGATCGACGAAATAGTAAAAACCAGACCGGACACAGTGTTTTACGGTGTAACCATTTCCGGCGTTGCCTGCCTGACCGGGCTGCGCCAGTTTTGCCACATAACCGGGGCAGTGCCTGATACCGTCTGCAGTAAGGATTACGACGTTCCCCGGTAAACACCGCCGTAATCGAGCGTGGTCAGCCCCGGCGACTTGCCGGGATTGACCATGCCGGCGGTGATAATGTGGACAATGAATAGTGTATGGTCACCTGCGTCAAGATACTGCTCGACTTCACACTCCAAGTAGCCGATACACTCATCCACGACAGGCAGCCCTCCCGGCGAGAGGGAATGGCTGACCATGTCAAATTTGCTTTTCCATTCGGTGATTTTGAAGTTTTTGATTGAGCCCGCAAAAGAGCGTGGCAGGACATTCACACATAATTTCTTTGTCTCGAGAATCTGTGCGTGTGACAGGCGGTTTTTACGAATCGCCAGAGCTAGACGGGGCGGTTCGTGAGAACATTGTGTCAGCCACGAGGCAATCATCCCGTTTACGCCTTCCGCCGTCGTGATCGTGACCAGATAAATGCCATAGGAAAACCTGTCCAGAACAGACTGAATTTTTTTCTCCATGTTCAATCTCGCTTTCTTACTGTATTTTAGCCGGGGCGCTTCCCTGCAGGGCATCTGCCGCGGCAGGATATGGCCCCGGCGTTTTTGCCCTTCTTTATAGCTGCTTCGCAAAGACGCCCTGCGGCCGGGCTTGTTTCTCTTTACTTTAGCAAATGGGAAAATATATAGCAATGAGGCACAATCATTTGCCGCTGTGCATGATTTTACCGGCCGTCCGGCGGCATTGAGTTGAGTGACGTGATTTGGAAAAAACAGACAAAGCTTCCCGGCACCATGCACGAAGCAGAGCTTGACCCATCTAACTCTTGACCGCACTTAAGCGACGGTTCTGAGAATATAGTTGCATTTCTGCGACGCATATTTTTCTCCGCCCACAATCAAACATGATCATATCTTCGTATCCCTCTGTATTTACTGCAACATTCTTTGGATATCAGAAACAGGCACACTGGCACACAAAGTGCAAAAACATAAGGCACAAGAGGTGAAAACCGTCACGGCATTGCCCGGCATACACAGGGAAGAAAGATAATTCCCGCCCTGAACCGGCGGCCGGCAATTTGAATAACTGGATAGCCTGTGACGGCATGGAGGCCAGATTTAAAATCGATTAACAAAATAAGGAGGTATCGATATGCCAAGAGGAGATCAGACAGGTCCTGCAGGAATGGGGCCGATGACAGGAAGAGGCGCAGGCTACTGCGCGGGATACGCAACACCGGGCTTTACCAACCCCGTGGGTGGTCGCGGTAGAGGTTTTGGCTTTGGTTTTGGACGTGGCGCTGGTGCCGGTTTCAGAGGAGCACGAGGCGGCTGGGGAGGCAGAGGTTTTTTCGGACGCTGGGGAGCGCCCTTCGGCGGCGCCGGTTTCTATCCGGCAGCACCGGTTACTTTCGCCGCCCCGACACGCGAACAGGAAATCGACGCCCTGCAGGGACAGGCAAAATATTTTGAAGACGCCCTGTCGGACATCAAAAAGCGCCTGGGCGAACTGGAGAACCAAAAATAGTGCCGCGGGCAAAATCATCTCCGCCGGACAAACGGGCGGGGCGGCTGATCTGCCGTCCCGCCCGTTTGTCTAATCTAAGATTGCAGGCCTTGACCAGGATCAATGACGTGCACAAAAAATACGATATGCTATAAAAAGAATGAATATCGCGCGGCGGATAATAAAGCGAAAAAGCAGGGCCGCCATAAGGGCCCCCTCGCGGGCGCATGATAATTTCTCGTGCGGCGCCGGTGCGTATATAAGAGGCTGTTCCAAGAGCATAGTGTTCAAATGAGCGAAATTAAGAAGATCGGTTTGAAATATTGCGGCGGATGCAAGGCTGAATATGACCGCGTCGCTTCCGTGGCGGCCATCACGGAAAGGCTTGCAGGAAAAATCGAATTTGTCGCGCCCAATAACCGGCAGGTTTACGGGACTCTGATTGTCGCGGGCTGTGCTACTGCCTGTGTAAACACCAAACCTTTTGCGGGACGACCATTTTGGATCATCACCAGCCCCCGCGAAGCGGACTTGTTTGTCCAACTGATGCAAAATCCGCAGGGTGGGCACCCGGAGACAAACAGACCATCCCCGTCCGGCAGCAGGCCACTTGACGAAAGATAAACAGAGATTAATTTTCACATTAAAGAAGAAAAGCAGAAAGGAAAGTATTATGCCGCTTTATGAATTCAAATGCAAAGACTGCGGCCTGAATTTTGATAAGCTCGTCTCCCTTTCAGAAGCATCAAAAAAACAGGTCTGCCCCCACTGCGGCGGAAAAAACACTAAAAAGCAGCTTTCCGTCTTCGCGGCCAAATCATCTTCGTCCTCGCTGGGCGCTCCTTCGGGCGGCTTTACGTGAGGGACAAACGGTTGCTGATCGCGGTCGCGGTCCTTAATCATTGTTCGGTCGGCTCACAGGTTAAAAGGTTTTCCTGATAAGCCGCCCGATACGGACATGGCCGCCCCGTTTAACGGGGCGGCCGGTAATGCATGTGTGCATCGATCCTGACCATGGCTTTGCCAAATACTCGAAGCTGTCCGAAAAAACATGCCTTCGCATTTTCGGACAGCCTGAGTTACTCGCCTGCTCCACCACTGACACTGCTTGTTATTGCTTTTCACCTCCGCCTGTCTTGGCCACGGAGTCATCCTGTACGTCCCCGTCCTGTTTTCCTTTCAGGCATTCGCTCATGAACGCTTTGCGTTCTTCCCCTTTTAGTGCTTTGGCTTTGGCCTCGGCGTTGCATGCCCTCATTTTCTCATACTGGGCCTGCTGTTTGGGGCTTGGCTCCTTTTTCGTCGCACTTGCCGCCAAAGCGCCGGACACGATTAAAACAACGGCGGCCATCGATACTACAAATACACTGATTCTGCTGCTCCTTTTCATACTTTCCTCCTTTAAAGTTAATTCAAGAAGCGCCGCAAACAACTGACAAGCTGAGCAAAGCAAAACAACGCTCAGTCTCCGGCTTCCTGGACAAAATAAACTTGCGTGAAAATCTTTAATTGGAAAACTGTACTCTTTTAAAAGAGAGATGCTAAAATGTCAAGAAAAGTTTTAAAAATAATCGCCCGGCTTTTTTGTGCCGCAAGACCGGGTAAGACGAAGGGACATCTTCATCGCCGAGCACAATGGTTGTCTTACAGAAACGGGTTGAATGCGTCTGCTTTCCTCACGAACTGAGATACGCGGTTATTTCAGGCGCTCTTCGGTGATGAACATGCCTGCCCCCAGCGGGATGAAGCGCTTTCCGTACTCACGCGGGAATATCTTTCTCGCCCGTTCCCCACTGCAGTGCGAAGGGGCGGCATAGCGCACCCCCAATGATTTAAACTCTGCGATGATCCCCAGGATTTCCTCGTCTGTGTTATCCAGGATGTGAAATCCGCCCATTACCAGCGCGATCTTTTCTTCGGGGAAAAAGCCTTTTGCGGTTTGTACAATCATGACGATGCCCGGATGGGCACAGCCGGTGATGACCACAATACCCGCCTGCGTCTTCATGACCACGGCCTGCTCCGGCGTGTGTTCGCCCATTTCACCTGTCGTGAAAAAACCCGGATAGATCTCACGCGGCCCGTCCTCCACCGATACTTTGATCCCGTAGCGCTTCATGTCCTGTTTAAAATGGCTGGAAAAGGATTTGGGCACCAGCGCTTCCAGACGGCGATTGGCATCAACGATTGTATAAATACCGCCTGTGTGATCCCAGTGCTGGTGTGAAATCATTAAAAGGTCAATGTCCGCTGGATCAATGCCGAGTCTTGCCATATTGCGCGACAAGACAAGACCGTCACTGCCGGTATCGAACAGGGTCGTTGTGCCGCGATGATTGATCAGGCAGGAAAAGCCCCAACAGGCCTCCATATCATCGCGTGCTGTGTAGTTGTCGCAAATAACGGTCACAAGCGGGTAACTCTCGCCGGATGTCCTGGCTTTCATGGTATCCTACCTTTTCTTTCCGACGGCGTATTGCCGGAGCGCCTGGTGAAATGTTTTGGCGGCAAGGAGCGCACAGTGTTTGGATTCATCGGGCATGCCTCCCAGGTGCTCCAGAATCGTGCTCTGGCTGATTTTGAGGCAGTCGCGCACCGCAGAGCCCTTGGCCATCACAGTGGCGGCGGAGCCGGCCGCGTGCGAGGTCATGCAGCCGTCGGTCGTATAAGTGATATCGACAATCTTATCGTTTTGGATTTTCAAAAACATCTCCATGGTGTCGCCGCATGGCCCCTTGATTTTAGCGTAGCCGTCGGGCTGGTCGAGACTTCCGCAGTTGCGGGGGTCATTGCCGTAATCCACCACCCTTTCGGAGAGACCGCCGGTGATCTTCTCCATGAGAAGATCGATCATTTCATTTTTTATTTGTTCATCTGTTTTTTCTGTTTGTGTCACCTTTCAACTCCTTAAAGTATCTTCCGCGGCCGCCTGTGGTATTGGTTCCGTGGCGGCCGTTTTTGCTCAAAGGATCTGTTTGCCCGCATCGGGACCTGCCTTGACGATATAGACACCTGTGATTTTTCCCACAATTGCCGACTTGGGCTTGAGCGTTGCCTTGAGGCTGTGCACCCATTCCACATTGTGCCGGAAAATTTCTCCTTCAGTGTGGATGGTGATATCGGCCTTGACCTGGTAACCTTCCTTTTCTCCCCACCAGACCAGTGCGATTCTGGGGTTTTCCCTCAGGTTGGCCAGAGTTTTGTGAAAGTATTGATCCGATATTAGAAGAGTTTCATCATCCAGAAATTTGACCGCGCCGATCGGCACGACATTGGGAAGACCGTCTTTCGACGCGGTGGACAAAAACATCAATTTAGTACCCTTTAGACTGTCTTTGATCTCTTCGGTAACTTTAACCATTTTATGCCTCCTGATATGTAAGACCAAACGTCGCGCCCGGCGGTGAATTACAGATTTTTCAGCAACGATGCGGGGCCGCTCATGGTCAGATATAGTAAAAACACAATCCCGATAACGATACGATAGTAGCCGAACACTTTAAAGCCGTGGTTTTGTACAAAGCGAACGAAAAGCATCACCGCAACCCAGGCGGAAAGAAAAGCCCCGATAAAGCCGCAGGCCAGAAGCATAATTTCAGCCGAACCGACTACAGCGTCTGTTTTCAGAAGATCATAGCCGGTGGCGGCCAACATCGTGGGCACGGCCAGAAGAAAGGAAAATTCTGTCGCCTGCTTTTTATCCAGGCCGTTGAATACACCGCCTATAATCGTCGCCGCGGCACGCGACACACCCGGAATCATCGAAAGACACTGGATAAGCCCGATAAAAAAAGCGTTTTTATAAGATATATCCTCAGGTGCGGCATACCGGCTTTCGCGGGCGACCACTAGTTTGTCGATGGCAATCAGAACGATGCCACCCGCCACGAGCGCCAGCGAAACGCCCAGCGGGTTGAACAAATACGTTTTGATCGTTTTGTACGCCAGAAAACCGACTATTGCTGTCGGTATGAAGGCGATGCCCAGCTTGATATAGATTTGCCTGCCCTGAAGAAAACGCCTGTAATAAAGCATCACGATGGCGGCAATCGCGCCCAGTTGAATCGCAATGGTAAAGGTTTTTACAAAAGCCTGATCATGGATTTTCATCATATAGGAGGCCAGAATCATATGCCCGGTCGAGGAGACGGGCAGAAATTCGGTGGCTCCTTCCACGATGGAGAGTATCACCGCCTGCACAATGTCCATATGGTTCCCCTTGAACTATTCGACGGTTTCGTCTATTATGGATTTGTATGATAAACAAGTTTTTTCTTAATCATCTAAAGTAAACGGGCGAGATGACATCAAAAAACAAAGCAAAAACGATAGTAAAAAAAGCTGTTTGTCCGGGGACGGAAAAATTTGATGCTGACGAGGAACTAATCGATCTTCCGCCGGGCGGAGGATGAAACGCCGCCATAGAATCCGGGGCGGTACGCTTCCCGGACGATTTTTCCCAGTGGCTGCTGGAACTGCTGAAAAAAGAGCCCAAAAGACCGGCATGAATGAAACTCTGCAAAAAAACTGGTCATCGCGCGCCTGTAAATGCTTTTGCCTCATTGAGGCGGGAAAGGCCGGAACGATTCATGGATCACTGTATCACATTTTGCCGGGCGCCTGAACTGGTTAACCCTTATATGCTGATCGGCTACCGTGGCTGGCTCAATGCCGGCGAGATCAGCGCCGGCTCCATCGACTATCTGCGCCGGCTGCTCGGTGCACGCAGATTCGCCTACATCGAACCGCAAAGCTTTTATATCTGGCAGGTTCCCGGCTACGACCCGTCACATATCATGAGACCTTACACGGTGGTGGAAGCGGGCATCGTCAAATCCGTTGGTGAGCCCACCAACGATTTTTATTTCTGGAAAAGCGCCGCCGGAAACGATCTGATTCTTTTTACCGGCCATGAGCCGAACCTGGCCTGGCCTCTGTTTGCAGCGGCCATTTTGAGCGTGGCAAAACGTTATCATGTGCGACGGCTCTTCACGCTGGGTGCCATTTTCGACCGTGTTCCGCACACGCGGGAAACAGGGTTTTATGCCGTGCTGAGCCTGGCGGAAATGAAACGGGAATTCCATCAATTCCCCCTTTTGAGCTATTCAGGCCCCTCGAGCTTTTCCACTTTGCTCATGGATTATGCGGCCAGGGAAAATATTGAAGCCGCCAGTATCGTTGCCCGCATACCGCCTTATATCCAGACCTTCAATGAAAAGATCGCCTATGAGGTACTCACCAGGATACTTGCTCATACCTCGCTTGACATCGACCTTGGTGATCTGAAAAAAACCGGCGACATGGTAACGGAGCTTATGAACAGGGATTTCCGGCAAAGCAAAGAATCAATGGCCCATCTTCGCAAGCTTGAAGAGCTCTACGACACAGCATCTCTGCAGGGCCATGGCCTTCACGAGGCGGCCATCAGCGAACTGATGCAGGAGATGGTGGTCGCGAAAAAAGGTGGCCGCAAACCACATTGACGGCGGGCCTTACGGGGCTTTCCAAAAAATCCGCGACAGGTGGCCGGCAATTACCAGGGGCACGAATGTCTCCGTAACGGACAATAAATTTTTATAAACCAAGTAACGGCCGGGCACCGCTCCGGCTTTTTCAAAAGGTGATAAAATCATATGGCAGACAAAGTCCATCTTCTTGAGTCGTTTTGCAACCCCCGCAGCATCGCCCTTTTCGGCAGCATGCAGGAAAACTGGTTTTTCGGTGCCGCTGTAATAATCGGCGATCTGCTCAAATGGAATTACCCCGGGCGCATTTATCCCATGCACCCCACGGCTCAAACAGTTTACGGCATAAGAGTCTATCGGGATCTGCGCGAAACGGACAGCGTGCCGGAGCTTGCCGTTGTCGTCACATCATACAAACATGTGCCGCAGATCCTGCACCAGTGCGGCGCCAGGGATGTGAAAGCCGTGCTGGTCGTGTCCGACGGCTTCGGGGAAACAGGCGCACAAGGAAGGGTAAGGGAAAAAGAGCTGCTGTCTATCGCGCGGTCGTACGGGATGCGCGTCATGGGTCCCAACACAGTGGGGGTTTTCAACTCTGAAGACCGGTTCACCACCGTTCCCTACGAACGAGGTTATGAATACAACCGGCAGGGAAAACTCTCCTTGATTACCCAGACGGGCATGTACAGCCCGCAGGCAATGGGCTGGCACGAATATCTACCCGGGGTCAACAAGGTCATCGATCTGGGAAATATGTGCGATGTTGACGAGACGGACTGCCTGGAATATCTGTGTGAAGACGAAAGCACCCGGGTGATTTCTCTTTATATGGAGCACTCCAGACGAGCGGGGACATTTCTCGATGAGCTGAAAAAAACATCGCTTAAAAAACCGGTTTTGTGTCTGATGCCGGGCGGCTCACCCGGTACCCGGGCAGCCATGGCTTCTCACACCGGCTCGATGGCCGGAAACGCCGCTCTGTACGACGCAGCTCTGAGGCAGGGCGGAGCGATACGTGTTCTGGAATACGAAGACCTGCGCGACTGCGCCAGTGTTTTTTTGCGCTACCCGCTGCCGGCGGGCAACCGTCTGGGCGTTTTGACCTTCTCCGGCGCGATCGGCATCCAGTGCATTGAAATCGCCGAGGCCAACGGCCTTGCACTGGCGACGCTTTCACAGGAAAGCAGGCAAAAACTTGCCGCCCTGAGCAACACGCTGGGCAATCATCCGGTCGATGTCGGGCCCGCCTCCGCCACAGCGGGCGAACGGGTATTTGACCTTTACAAAAAATGCTTCGATGTCCTCCGGGAGGATGAAAATGTCGATTGCATCTACTTAAACGGCTATGTGTCCGGAGGACTGCAGGCCATCTACTACCGGGAGCTTCTGGAGTATATCGGTTCTTTTACGGATAAGCCTATTGCCGCCTGGTGCTATGGGACCTCGGACAAGCTCGTCCACGAGTTCGGCCAGCTGGCCCAGGACTGCGGGATTCCGTTTTACACGACAACCGGCAAAGCCATCCGTTCTCTGGCCTATATGGCACGCTACGCGCGGTGGAAAAAAATGGTAACGGGCGGGCGCTTACTGTAAAAGCCCCGCCCGTATTTGTGAGCCACTGCCTGTATCACTTCTCAGGGTAGTCGCTGGTCGATCACTTCCAGGAGAGTTTTAGTCTGATCGGGTAAAAGCCCGAATCCCATGTCCCTGCGGTAAACCACGTTCATTTTCTGATCGATGATCAGATAAACACGCTTTGAAAGTGGAAGTATCCAATGGTCTGCATCGTAGAGTTTGGCGACTTTCCCTTTTTGATCGACCAGAAGCGTCATGTCTTTAAGTCCATGATCGGCGATGAACTTGCGGTGCGACTCCGCCCCGTCACGTGACAGGCCCAGAATTTTCACTTTTCTTTCTTCGTATTCGGCGATGTTTTGTTGAAACTCAACAAACTGGCGGATTCAGACGCCCGTGTTATCCTTGGGGTAAAAAGCCAGCACCACGCCACGGTAGTTTTTCAAAGTTTCGCTAAGTGTCCACGTCTTTCCATCCTGGTCCGCCAGCGAAAAATCGGCGGCCCGCGCCGTTGGCATCTCATCCACTTTGATCTCTCCCCCCGCACAGGACAGCATTGACGCGGCAAGAAGCAGCAAAAAAATAATTTTTACATATCGCATACCAGCCTCCCGGCTTAAAAAATACGGCCTGCGGGGATATGATTTCCCGCAGGCCATTTCCGATTGATGCTTAATCGTCAAACGCCATGGAAGTCTTCCAGACCTCCCAGACCTTACCGACCAGCTTCGGCCCCGGCTTCAGGGTCATTTTGCCGGGCCGCCAGCCCGAAGGTGTGGCCTCCGTGCCTTTGCTGTTACGCACATGCTGGAAGGCCTGAATCTGACGGATGCTCTCATTGACATTGCGTCCTACCGGCGGGGTGAGTACTTCAAAGCCCTGGATGACACCGTCCGGGTCGATGATAAACCTGCCGCGTGCTTCCACACCCGCATTTTCCAGATAGACGCCGAAGACGCTCCCCACCTTGCCTCCCCCATCGGAAAGCATGGGGAAGGGCACGCCGCCTTTGACCATCTTGGACAGTTCATGATCATCCCACATCTTATGCACAAAGACACTGTCCACACTCATGGAGAGCACTTCCACTCCCAGTTTCTGAAACTCGGGGTATTTCTCCGCGACCGCGGAGATTTCGGTCGCTCAGACAAATGTGAAGTCACCCGGGTAGAAGCATAAAACCACCCATTTCCCCAGATAATCGGATAACTGAACATTGATAAATTTGCCCTTGTGATATGCCGGCGCCGTAAAGTCCGGCGCTTTTTCGCCCACTGTCACCATGCTTTTTACCTCCCTGGTTATTTGCTGTTGTGAGTCTTTCTTTTTTGCCTCCGGTTTCACACCGACCGGTCCGCCTGTGGGTCTGGCGCAACCGGCCTTGATTTCCTCTGCCATGTGGGTACATCCTCCTTTCGTAGTTATGTTGTCATTTTTCTCGCGGATACGGCCAGGCCATGATCCCGCCTTCCATCACTTTGACATTTTTCCAGCCATTGGCCTCCAGTGCCAGCGCCGCTTCGTAGCCGCGCAGCGAAATCTTACAGTAGCAGACGATTTCACGGTTTTTATCTGCGGGAAGTTCGCCAAGCCGCTTGCGCAGCGCGCCCAGAGGGATCAGCGTCTCGCCGATACCCAGACGCATTTCTTCAAACTCTTCCGGGCCGCGCACGTCGATGATAAAAGGCTTTTCGCCGGCTCTGACCTTTTCATAAACCTCTTTACAGGTAATGCCCTTCATTCTGCCTTTCACTTTGTTTTGCATGATATGAGCGGTGGCCACAAAGTGATCGATAGCCAGAGAAAAGGGCGGTGCGTAGGGAAGATCGGCGTTGATCAGATCCTCAAGCGTCAGATTGCCCTGGATCGCCATCGCCCACTGGGCGATCTGCTTGGCGACATTTCCCGGCCCGATACACTGGGCGCCCAGGATACGGCCGGTTTTGGCATTGATCGTCAGCTTGGTCACCAGCAGTTTGCCTTCCATAAAGCCCGGCTTGTCGGGGCTGGCGTTGATTACCGTAAGGATATCGGTCATCCCCAGCCGGCCGGCCGCTGCCTCAGAAAGCCCGGTGGAGCCTGCTGCATAATCAAAAACTTTGCAGATACCTGTTTGAATCGTTCCCGGAAAAGTCACACAATTAGTAGAGGCGGCATTCTCACCCGCTACACGCCCCTGAAGGTTGGCCAGATCGCCGTACGGCGCGTGCACTTTTTTGCCTGTAATACGGTTTGTCGTCTCCACACAGTCTCCGGCGGCGTAGATGTCCGGATCGGAGGTTTGCATGCATTCATTGACTTCGATGCCGCCCAGATCGCCTATCCTCAGGCCCGCCTCTTTGGCCAGCGCCACATTGGGTCGCACCCCGATGGCGACAACCGCCAGTTCACAGGGAAGTTCCGTGCCGTTTTGCAGCTTGACACCGGTGAGCCGTCCGTTTTCGCCGAGAAAAGCGGCAATGCCATTGTCGGTAATGACATTGGCACCGTTGCTTCTAACATGGTTTTCGACCAGTTTGGCCAGTTCCCAGTCCAGAAAGGTCAGCAACTGCGGGAGAAGTTCAATGACGGTGATTTCGATGCCGGCCAGCTGGAGCGCCTCGCATGTTTCGATGCCGATGAGTCCGCCACCGATGACCACCGCCTTTTTTATTCTCCCCTCATCACGGATGGCGCGCAGGAAGTCTGCATCCTTCATGGATTGCAACGTGGTGATGCCGTCCAGTTCCACCCCCGGCACGGGCGGCATGCGGGGAATAGCTCCGGTGGCGACTATAAGCTTGTCATAGGGCATTTTGCCCGTCTCGCCGGTTGCCAGGTTTTTGTAGGAGAGAGTTTTACCGGTGCGGTCTATGTGCGTCACTTCCGTGTTGACTCTGGCTTCTATGTCTTTGGCGTTCAGATAAAACATGGGGTTGCGCACGGCACCTGCGGGCGTACACAAAAGCTGATTGCGATCGTCAAAACAGCCGCCCACATAATAGGGGTAGCCGCATGAGGCCATGGACAGATCGCCGTCTTTTTGCAGTATCACCACCTGCGCGTCATTGTCGATCCGGCGGGCCTTCGCCGCCGCCTTGGGACCGGCGGCGGAGCCACCGATGACGATGATTTTTCTTCTTTCCGTCATAGTAATCTCCTTCGTTTACAAGGAATAGCAAAGTTTTAATCTTCAATACAGATACGCCTGTCTTTAATGGCGCCAAGTGTCATGGCCGCGAGCCCCATGGCGGCGACAAAAAATGAAATCGGGAAATTTGTCAGGTGTTCGTTCATCGGCTGCTTCCACCTTTTTGGCAGGTTCTGTAACAGTAAAAGCCGGCCAGGGCATTGATTTAAGTCAATGCACCGCATATTTAGAAAAAATATTCCGGCTCCCTCCGCACATCGGAAAAAGCAATTTCCAGTTCCTGCTTGTGCCACAGATAATTTTCGTCATCGAAGTACTTTGCTTCCACAGGGCAGTATTTAATGCAGGCGCAGCATTTGATGCAGATACCGGTGATTGAGGAGAGCTCGTCCGGATCAATGGAGCCCATGGGGCATAAAGTGGCGCAGAGGCCACATTGGATACAGTTATCGTTTGTCTTGGGAACTACCTTGACAATGGAGGCGGGGTTACCCTGCCTGTCTCTGGGCTGATAGTACGGGCGGTAGGGGCGTGCGCCCGGGACCGCCACCGGCGCTGTCGCATCTTGAGTTTGGAGTTTTTCGTAAATCTGACCGGCAAACTTTGTGATTTGCTCCATATCATGCGTGTCGGGACGCCCGCCGCCCAGGATTCGGGAAAAGGAATGCTCACCGATAAATGCTCCCGCGGCGATGACTTTAAATCCGGCTGCCTCCAGAAGGTCTTCCCACTCGGCAAGCGCGTCGTCGTAGTGGCGGTTTCCGTAAACCACGACGGCGACGGCCGCCGCCCCGCGGCCCTGCACAGTCCTCAAGTATTTCAGTAAAACATTGGGTACCCGCCCCGCGTAAACCGGCACACCGGCTACCACAAGATCCTGCCGATCAAAGGACGCAATTTCCCTGCGTACCTCCGGCAGGGTGAAGTCGAGATCTTTAACTGTTTTGCCGCCGGCTATTTTGGCAAGCTCTCCGGCTATGCTACTAACTATTTTCTTTGTCGTTTGGGTGCCGCTGAAAAAGAAGGTTTTCAAAGACATGTTTTTCATTACAGATGCTCCGTTATACAGCTTGGGAGATTGGCGGCACTATTTTTTGTATAGTCAGTCACTGCGCAGAGAATTCAGATTTTTTCTCCCCTGCAACCGTGACAAAAGACGGATATGGCTCTCATTTGCCCGGACGCATGTTTTCCGGCATCTGGACCACGACGACTTCGCCTTGGGCGCAGACCTTTCCTTCGGCCACGACTCTCGCCTCCACCACAACGCGTCGTCCCTTGATTGTCTTGACTTTTCCACGGACTTCCAGAGGAACTCCGATCGGCGTCGGCAGGAGATAGTCCACATGCAAAGAGGCGGTCACAAACCTTACCTGCGGGTCTGAACCCATGGGACGGCCCTCCTCCCTGTATTGGGCGGCCGAGGCGGTACCGGTGGCGTGGCAATCAATGAGCGATGCGATAAGCCCGCCGTAAACAAAACCCGGGATCGCCGTATGGTAGTCGCGCGGTGTATAGACAGAGACCGCCTCATCACCATCGTCCCAGTAGCTTTTAATCCTGAGGCCATTTTCATTGAGCGAGCCACAGCCATAGCAGTGGCTCAAATCATCCGGGTAATAATCCTGAAATGCTTTCGTCATAAACACTTCCTGTCCGCCGGTTACACTATTGTCTCCCCGGAGTGTTGTCCGGGCTTTTTATGCTGGGCATCGCGATGTAATATACATCCATTTCAAAAACGAGGGTAATGATTTAAAATTTCTGTTAGTCTTTCGTGCGGTGCTCCATGATCCAGATTCAAGTTCGTTTTCGGTATGGCCTTCGTATCAGGTAAATGTAAGTTTCGTTCCCGCCATGTTCAAAATAAACTGGGCGGGCATTTTCTTTTCTATTTCCATGACCGCCTTGCGGCCGGTGCAATGAGTTGGAATCACATATACAGGATCGAATTTCTGCAGCTCGTCGGCGGTGCGATCGATAATGTGCTCGAAGAACGGCCCGGAAAGATGAAACCCTCCCATGATCGCATAAACCCGTCTCTGGCCTGTGACCTCCAGTGCGTACTGCACGGTATTGATGATACCGGCATGAGCGCAGCCCGACAAAATGATAAGCCCCTTCCCCTGCAGATTCATTACGATGGATGTGTCGTCCTCGATGGGATCCGGTGCTTCGCTTCCCTCTTCAAGACGATGTGCGATGGGAAAACCTTTTTCAAAGTCCGTCCGGTGGGGAATGTCGCCCAGAAACAACACCGTGCCATCCAGCATCGGATAAGGTGTTTGTGTCTCCACCGGTTCGAAGCCTGCCCGCCGGATCATCTCGCGTGTCAGCTCAGGGAAATACACTTTGATCTCTTCGCCAAATTTCAGGTAGCGGGGAGATTTGAAAGCGGCTGGGTGCAAAACCAGCGGCACATTCTTTTTACCGAGGGCGGCTCCGAAGGCGGCCATCGCGCCCGTATGGTCACTGTGCCCGTGCGAGAGAGCCGCCTCTTCAATTTGGGTCAAATCCAGGCCGAGTGTCTGCGCGTTTCTGAAGGCTCCGTCTTCAGAGTAGCCGAAATCAAAAAGCAGCGTGCGGGATTTCCCCTCCGCCGTGGTTTTCACCAGTGCCGAAAACCCGTGCTCGGCCAGAACGGAGGCTTTGATTTCTCCGTCTTTTAATGCCGTGGCTCTGGTCACCACGGCGGAGTTATCCATCGCCGTGATTTCGATGTAGTTATCCTGCAGAGTCCATATCTCCACACTGTCCACAGGTTTTAACGTCCGCTGTTGTTGCGTCATGTTGCCCCTCCCGTCCGTTCAATGGTCGCAAACATTGGCGCCCGTCACCAGTGCGCCGGAAAAGTAATCCGCAACAATCTTTTCCGGTGTTTCAGCCGGCGCTCCCACCAACACCTTAATCCCCCGGGCGGCAAACAGCTCCTGGGCACGCTGCCCCATACCGCCGGCAATGATAATCGTCGCGCCCCGCTCGGCAAGCCACTGAGGTAAAAGCCCCGGCTGATGCGGCGGTGCCGCTACCTCTTCCTTTTTAATAATCTTCCCGCTTTGTTGATCCACCTCGACCAGCGCAAAACTCGCGCAGTGACCGAAATGCATCGCCAATTTCCCTTCCGCCAATGGTATTGCAATTTTCATCATACACTCCTTATGCGTTTAATTTTTTATTATTGTCCGCTACGATGATCTGCCCGATAATCTGCTGCATAATCTTGCCTGTTTGTGTTTCGGCGAAATGGCCGATGAAGGCCCTGCCGGAGTCAGCCGCTTGCGCGACGGACGGATCGATGGGAATCGCCCCCAGAAAAGGCACGTTCATGTCCTGGGCGATTTTTCTCCCCGCCCCTTCGGGCAGGATCTGGGTAAGCTGCCCGCAGTGAGGGCAGACAAAACCGCTCATGTTTTCCACAATCCCCAAAACCGGCACGTCCAGCCGCTTGCAGAAACTTACCGACTTGCGCACATCAACCGCCGCGACTTTTTGCGGCGTGGTCACGATCACCGCACCGGTCAGCGGCTGGATGAGCTGACACACCGACAGGGGTTCGTCACCGGTACCGGGAGGAGCATCAATAATCAGATAATCCAGGTCGCCCCAGTTGACGTCCGTGATGAATTGCTTGATCACGCCCATCTTCATCGGGCCCCGCCAGATAATCGCGTCATCCGGATTTTGCAGCAAAAATCCGACCGACATCACCTTCACCCCGCCTACTTCCACCGGCAACAGTTCGCCCGGCTCTCCTTTGAGTGTCTGCCCCTGCAAACCAAGCATGGTGGGCACGGATGGACCGTGAATATCGACGTCCAGCAGGCCTACTGAATGCCCGCCAGCCGCCAGCGACACTGCCAGATTCACCGCGACTGTGCTTTTGCCGACACCGCCCTTACCGGAAAGGACGACAATTTTGTTTTTTATGCGGCAAAGCCTTGCCTCAAGGCGCTGACGGTCGTCGAAGTCCCGATCGCTTTCATTTTCACGGCGGTTTTTCGCCGCGCAACTTGTGTCTGTACATGAACTGCATGTTCTTTTATCTTCCACTTACCCCTGTTCCTCCTGTTTTATGAATTTTCCTTATTTTCTGATTTAATCGTCGCTTACGGGAAATTTCAGATTCTCCCACACTTGTCTGATATCTTCCGCGCTGGGAGCGTCTGTTTCAACGACGGCTTTGTTTTCAATTTGGGCCCGTGTCACGTCTTGATCATACCGGATACGCCCGGCGAGCCGAGCCCCCAGCGCCAGAGCTCTTTCTTCAATACGATTGGCTGCTTCCGGGTTAATGTCCCATTTGTTGACACATACGGATGCGGGAATCTCAAAATGCCTGGCCAGATGCAAAACCCGCTCAAGATCATGCTCTCCCGAAACGGTCGGCTCCGTCACGACAAGAACTTTTGAGGCTCCGGTTATCGCCGCAATGACCGGACAGCCGATTCCGGGCGGGCCGTCAACAATCACGATTTTACGGTTTTCCTCACCGGCCACTCGCTTGGCCTCGTTACGCACCAGCGACACCAGTTTGCCGGAATTTTCCGCCGCCACCCCCAGTTTCGCATGAACCATCGGCCCCAGGCGCGTATCGGAGATAAACCACTTGCCGCTTAAGCTCTGTGGAAAATCAATGGCCTGCTCCGGGCAAAAATGCACACACACGTTACAGCCCTCACAGGCGATCGGATCGATAATAAAGACATCTTCGTCGGGCCGCACCGCGTCAAAACGGCACAGATCCATACAGATTCCGCAACCGCTGCAGTCGTCGGGGCGTATGACCGCCTCGTGCCCGCTTAAAAATTCGTGACTTTCCCGGATTTGCGGCCGAAGCACCAGATGCAGGTCCGCCGCATCCACATCGCAATCGGCAATCACTGGGCTTGCCGCCAGCGCCGCCAGCGATGCCGTCACGCTGGTTTTCCCTGTGCCGCCTTTGCCGCTGATCACCACCAGTTCTTTCATTTTCAGCTTCTTCCCTTTCCCGTATCTTCACGTCCGGCCTTTAATCGCCTTCGCCCCCGTGCGGGCCGGTTTGTCTCATCGTCCGGATAATAATTACCCCACAGCGGGTCATTCCCATATTGACGCCACCACCAGCGGTTATAATCCTCCCAGAAATCCAGGATGCCGAATTCTTCTTTCATCAAGGTGCCGAATGCGCGGTTGATGTCCTGCATTCTGGCGTTAGCCTCCAGATCCGTGTTGACATCCGGGTGCCAGATTTTGGCCAGCTCCCGATAACGTTTTTTCGCCTCTTCCGCCCCGTCCACGGCGGAAAGCCCCAGAATTTTACGCGCCTCGTCGATCAAGCGGTTACGGCTCATAAATCATCTTCTCTTCATACCCCTGAGAATATACAGGGCGGCCTCGGCCGGGTTTTGGCTTTGAAAAATATCCGCACCGCGGATGCCCAGATAATACTCCGTATGTAATTCAAAAAAACGGGCGGCCGCACTTTCGATGGCGCCTACATCCGCATGACGCAGGTGCTGCACATAAGATTCGGGATCGTCGCGCATCGCCTGGAAAAATGCCGACTCAGTGTTGAGCAGCATGACGATGAGCTTCCCACCCGGCCGGAGCACCGCTGCCGCTCTCTCCAGGGCGAGGCGGTAATCGTCGACAAACTGCAGCGAGGCCACAAAGATTACTCCGTCAAACGTCGCGTCGGCAAAAGGCATCTCCTCAGCCCGTCCGGTAACACCGCGTAAACCATCCGGCGCGCAGGCGAGCGCCTCTGCCGACACATCCAGGCCGGTTACGGCAAAACCGAGCTTGAGAAGCTCGCCTTCGATGATTGCCGGCCCGCAGCCGACACTTAAAATATCTTTGGCGCCGGCCAGATGGGCAGCCAGATACGCAGTCTCTTGAGAAAAAACCTGCTGCCAGAATTCTTCCTGACAGGTCTCCACATATCGTCTGATTTCTTCCGAGTTTTTCAATTGATCCCTCTTTCCGGCCTGGTCCGTAGAGAGCAGGACTCCTGCCTCGTTGCTACCAGCACATCCTGATACATGCCGCGGTGAACATTGACAGAAAACCCCGAGCGTTGAAAAATAGTTTCCGCAGCACCGATGGTCGACCCGCTCACCTCGTGTATTCTGCCGTCGCGAGCATGTAGTTTGTCGATCACCACCAGCCCCCGGTCATTGAAATCAGCCAGAATTATTTTACCCGCAGACGACAAAACCCGCATCATTTCCGCCGCGGCCGGCATAACAGAGGCAAGGTGATGCAGCAGGTTCACTGCGAAAATGACGTCATAGGATCCATTTCCATAGGGAAGGCTCTCCAGCGACGCCACCTCGAAATTCACATGGTCCTCCAGCCTATAATAGGCCAGATTCAAACGGGCGTATCTCTGCTCATGGGCGGATATATCGCAGCTGGTAAAGCTGTAACCGGCCCGGGCCAGAGCCAGTGTAAAATGGCCCTTCCCCGTGCCCGCCTCCAGTATTTTGCCCGAAATCGGCCGTGCCTTTTCAATGATAAATGATCTTTCCCGATCAATGTCGTAACCCAGCTGGCGGTACATTTCCATCCGCTCCAGATAGCGCCTGTTGTTTTCGTAAAGTTCACTCGTTGATATCACCATAAAACACCTGTCCATGCACGATGCAGCTTAATGTTTCTATGCGGCCGATTGAAGCAGCGGTTTGGTGCGCGCCGCGGGGCCGTTTAGCCCCGGCATCAGGCACCCACCTTACTGAGCTTATAAAAAACCGTCCGACCGCTCTTTTCGGTACCCACCCGCCCCGCCTTCAGGAGCGTCTCCAGCCTTTTGGCGGCCTCATGTGGGTGGATACTCAGTCCCTGGGCAATACCTCTTAGTGTAGTGGGGCGGCGGGCCAGCAAATTCAAAATGTCCGCTTCCGTCGCCCCCGGCAAGGGGGCGTCTGTGTCTGTTGGGCCGGATGCGTCTTCCAGAATTTCAATTCTTCCCGGAAAAAGGCCGGCCAGTTTTTTCAATTGTTTTGCGTCCACCGCGCAGGCAAAATCTTCCAGCGCGGGGCGGCTGACGGTGTTTATCTGTATTTTATCCGGCCTGATCTTTTCCGCCCAAGACGCGATTTTTTTTGCTTCCGCGGCAAGCCCCGTCACGCCGGAAACAAGCAACACCTCCAGCCAAAGAGCGTTTTTACGCATTTTGCCGAACTCGATTAGCCCCTCCACCATTTGATCAAAAGAGATATCCGGATGGGGGCGGTTGACATAATCAAACATCGGCGCATCTCCGGCATCGAGCGAGGGAATAACCAGGTCGGCATGCATCAGATCTCGGCGCAGCTCGGGCAGATGCAGAAGCGACCCGTTGGTGATCACAGCTATCGGAATGCTCGTCATCTCTCTGATACGGGCAATCAGCTCGCCCAGCGGCGCATATAGAGTCGGCTCACCGGAACCGGCCAGACTGATATAGTCACAGCGGACACCACGCGTCAGTTTTTCTTTCAGCTCTGAGAGCACCTCCGCCGCGTCAACGTAGTTACTCCTCTCTGTGGTCTTGTGAGTGGTTTTTCCCAGCTGGCAGTAAATACAGTCATAGCTGCATGTTTTGAATGGGGCAAGATCAAGCCCCAGCGAACGGCCCAGTCTGCGCGACGGTACAGGGCCGTAGATGTACTTAAAAACTTTCTGACTCATTTCATTCTCCGCAGTGCGGCTCTGAACAGCGGGAAGCAGCTCCACAGCAGGTACGACCAGTTGTTTCCAGCGAGCAGCCGCCCTGGTTCCGGCCGCCCGCCTCTTTCATAAGAAATCCGGTACCGCCGCTGACCAGCCTCCGGACTGTGCTGCCGCATTCGGGGCAGGCTTCCACCGGCTTGTCGCTCATCCTCTGGTGCCGTTCAAACTGGTGACCGCATCTTGTGCACTCATATTCATACATGGGCATGTTGTTTTTCTCCCTGCGCATACATATTGCGGATTTTCCGCAACAGTTCTCTAAAAACATCCCCGTATTCCGGCAGGGCATCCACCATCAGAATACCGCGGGAATAGCTTTCGGCGATCCGCCGGTCATCGGGAATCTCAAGTAAAATGTCGACGTTTTCCTTTTGGCAAAATTCCTGGATACGGTCATCGCCCGCACCCATGCGGTTGACGATGACACCGAAGGGCAGCCCCAGTGCACGCACCATCTCGACGGCCAGCACCAGATCGTTGAGGCCGAAAGGAGTAGGCTCGGTCACCAGAAGAACCAGATCTGTGTCGCTAATAGCGGCGATCACCGGGCAGGAAGTACCGGGCGGCGCGTCCAGGATGGCGTCACGGTCCGCCGGCACGGCCTTGCGGACTTCCTTGATAAGCGGCGGGGCCAACGCCACGCCCACGTCCAGCCGTCCGGTCACGAGGGTGATGTTCCCCGCCTGCGAGGTCTCTACCACGCCGATACGGCGGGGCTGTTCTGTAATCGCCCGGGGCGGGCATACAAGCGTGCATCCGCCGCATCCGTGGCACATTTCCGGAAAAACCAGCGGTGTGGTGCCGAAAGTGACAATCGCGGAAAACTGACAAATCTTCGCGCAAAGGGCGCAGCCGTCGCAAAGCGACTCGTCCACAAGAGGAACAAAAAGGTTTACCTCTTTTTCTTCATGGCCGGTGGCGGTAAGAAAAAGATGCGCATTCGGCTCCTCGACGTCGCAGTCCGCCAGGAAAACATGACCATCGTAAACACGCGCCAGGTTCACGGCGACGGTGGTTTTTCCCGTGCCGCCCTTACCGGAAGCGATTGCTATCTTCATCAGTGCTCCCTTTCTTTCACCCACAGCAGGGGGAAAATAATGTCACTGGTGCAGCACGGCACCCAGACAGCCAGAAACAAAAAGGCCGCGATTAAAATAGCCGTCGCCACGTCAAGAGAAGTACCCAGCGCCATGGTGATATGGAATATCGAGGCCCATGTGCTGACGAGTACATGCCCGCCATGCGCGATTTTCGTATGCGAAATGAAATAGCCCAGGCCGATGCCGGCAAAAGCCAGCGGATTGACCAGCCACCACTTTTCAATAAAGCCGATATGCACCCCGCGATTGGGAAGGTCCAGGAGCCACTCCCCCAAAAAAGGGATCAGTGAGTCACTCAACGTGGCAATACCGACCGAGCCGATATAACCGACCAGCGCAACTTGCCAGATACTGGCTTTGGTGTGAATGCGGTACATGGAGGTGGTCACCAGGGCACTCAAAAGGACGTGCAGGGGATGGAAAACCCAAAACAACGTATCGGCGACACCCCGCGGCACCTGAAACTGAACGAACAACGCCATAATCACAATCCCGGTTACGGCACCAAACGACGTAAAGGGAGCATGGGTTTTGAGTTCATAGGCAATTTCTGAAGCTTTCATTTAACCTCCTGCTTTTCCGTATCGCCCCCCCCCCGGGGCGGCCACATAAGTCCCGACAGGATACCCGGAGTGACGGCTGATAACGCCGCATTTTGTCCGAAACAGAAAAAAGATGGGGCGGTTCACTCCCGTTAGACTTTCGTAATTTCCCTGGCCTTTGGCGATAATCATGTCGGCGCGGTCAAAAAAGCCGCGAAACTCGGCGCTGCAATCGGCAAGAATTGTTCCCGGCGCGTCGGACCCATTGTCCACAATCACCGCCAGCTCATCAAGCCCGGCAGCCAGCGCATCCGGGAGAGTCGCGTCGTTGATCACCGGCCTGCCGCGCACCGCCAGTGTTATTTTTGCCGCGCCCAACCTTTCGATGAGCAGTCGGTCAAAAAATATTTCGCCGGCATTGTCCGCCAGATACAGAATGTTCTTGGCTTTTTGCACAGCTTCTTTAAATGCTTCCGGGTCTCCGAAGACAGGCTGGAGAGGCGCGCTTTGCAGCTCGGCATAGACATCGCCGAAGCCCAGATTGTTTTTGGCACCCAGATCAATGATGTTGCCGGTGATGGCATAGCGCATGGCCATCATCAGAGGGTCGGACGACTCGCTGATGCGCCGGCGGATGGCCGGCATCAGTCGTTGGGCCAAACTGTTTTGGCGGTCCTTGGCCTCCCGGTAGGGATCTCCGCCGGGCAAAATGTCGCGCAGGCGCCGGTGGATCATCTGAGCGGTTACGGGTGGTGGCGCATCGAAATCGAGCTCCGGCAGCCATTGCAAAACGGAACGCATGAGCAACTTTCGACGGCGATCATCCGTAACGGCCAGTTCAACCGCCTGCGCCGCCTGCCGCACATAACAGGGTATGCAATCCAGAGATGGGTTCATTTTGCTTTGTACTCCCGTTTACCTCTTATGGCGGCCGTTGCCTCGTCAACCTCATCCTGCCAGCCGTTTTTTTGCACGTCCCGGAGGTCAAACTTCCGTGTATAGGGTTTGATATCCAGAAGCGGCGTGCCGTCCAGGATATCCGCCCCGTCGAAATGCACGATATTGCCTTCTACTTTCATAAGCTCCACTACACTCAGTCCAATCGGGTTGGGACGAAAAGGAGCTCGCGTGGAAAAAATACCCCGGTCAACATCCTGTAAAAAAGGTTTGACCGTCAGCTTTACCTCGTGACACTCGTGAAAACAGTAGAGCAAATAAATGTGGGAAAAACCGTCGAGGTCTTTGAGCCCCTCTGCAAATTCCGGATACACCCGGGCATAGCCCCGGCAGCCGCAGGCATAGACGGGCTGAATCGGCGTTTCTTCCGGCAAGACGTGTTCGCTGTGGATGATACCGATTGAGCGGTAAAAAATGCCGTATGACTGGCTCACTCCCAGTGCCCTTCCACGTCTGCGCCGGACGCTTCCTTAAGCTTCCCGTCTTTGTAACGCTTGAGCGCCTCACCGGTAGTCGCCGCATCTGTGTTGTAGATTTTTATTCCCGCCGCCTGCAAGACCCTGAAGGCCTTGGGGCCACAGTGGCCGGTAATGAGCGCTCCCGCGCCGAGCCGGGCAATGTTTTGCGCGGACTGGATGCCCGCTCCCTGTGCGGCGTTCAAATTCTGATTGTTATCAACGATGTCAAACGAATCCGTCTCCAGATCGTAAATCATAAATTTCGGCGCCCGGCCGAAACGGCTGTCGAGCGCGGCAGTCAAATCATTTCCTGATGTCGTTATCGCAATTTTCATTTTTTTCCTTTCTTTTATGCCGCATGGAGCAAAAAATCTGCGGCTGTTCTTTACTCTCTTACCATGCCGGCGCCGCACTCGGGGCATTTTAGTTGAATGCAGGGAACACCTCGCTCATGCGGCTGCGTATGGCCACAGTTGGTGCAGCGGCAAACCCCTTGCACACCCCCGGCTGCCGGTCCGCCCATGCGTCCTCTTCCGCCACCGGTACGCCCTATGCCTGAGCCTGCGCCGGCGCCCCGCCCCATACCTCTGTTTCCACGATTTCCCGGATTCACAATTGACTCTCCTTTCCAGGCTTTCGCCCTAAAACAAAAAAACGGCCGCCGCAACCACCGTCGTATAATCGCTTGTTTTCAATACCGCCGATTGAGTGGTGTTGCGCGTCCGGACAATTTTACCGCTTATCTTGAACAGCTCCTTTTTTTCATCCCAGCTCTCATCGACACTGAAATCGATTCCCAGTGTGGAAGCGAGCATGGCCGCCGCCAGGTCTTCTGCATAATCACCGGTCTGTTTTTCGGTGAAACCAAAACTGTGATGCTCGCTGATGTACCCGTAGGCGCTCGTATCCTGCGGCAGAGCACAGCCCACCGAGGCGGCAAGAAGCCTTTTGGGCTCATTTGAACAGCAGCGGCTCATCACGCAGAACGTGATCGCACCCGGCTGGAGCCTTTTGAGCCCTTCGGTTCTGGAAATAATTCTGCAGCCGGGCGGGACGATGCTGGAGACCTGCACGAGATTGCATTTTTCGATGCCCGCATCGCGCAGCGCCAGTTCAAAAGAATGAAGCTGCTCACGGTGCGTGCCGACACCCTTGGTAAAAAACAACTCTTTGGGAATGGATCTGTTCAATAGTCTGTTCTCCTTTTCTTTGAAGTGACCGGCCTTTGTAACCGCGCGGCCGCGCTTTGACAGCGGATGAAAGAATCCCGCAGATCATTTCAAGCGCATTTTCAAATCAGCCAGCGCATTTTGAGCATCATCCACACCGACAAATTTCTTCGTCTGTGCCGGAGAGTATCTGATAACACATGTCGGAGTGGCATCAATTCCATTTTCTGCAATCAGCGTGTTCAGCTTCGCAAACACCGGCTTTTCATCCATCTTTTTCCAGGCGAGATTCATCTCCTTCAAATATTCGATAAGCGCCGCCTCCGACGCGAGGCGTTTTATTTGTGCGGCTTCAAACAGACTCCGGCGCAGACGCAAAACACTCTCGGCATCGCCTGTGGCATTCACCCCGTAAAGATAATATCTGGCATACATTGGTGAGAGGCGTGTCGAGGGAAGGTCGGCAAAAATAATTTTCACTTTTCCGGTCGTCAGAAGGTCTTTCAGATTGCCCTCCACGCCGGTATCCAGCATACGGCAAGGACGGCAGAAATAATCGGAAAAAATAACAATCTCGCAGGTGCCTTTCCCCAGCGAAGGGATGTCTCCCGTTTTTTCCTGCCCGTAGGCGGGAATCGCAGAGCCGGAAAAAGACAAAACTACAAACAGATAGCCCAAAATGGCGGCCACCAACAGGGGAAAGGAGCGGATCTTCACGAGCGGCAAATCAGCCTCGCCCAGGAAATACAGCCACAGGCGGCGGCGGTTTTCCCGCCAGGCCGAAGGCAGTTCATAGTTGATGATAAACATTAAAATCACCATCGCGGAAAAAGCCAGGCAAAACGGACAATAAATGTCGTTTTGAATCTGGAAGGAATACAAGTAAACCTCAACGCCCAGGCCCCCTGCGAGGCAGGCACGCACCAGCCCCGTCTGACCCAAAGCGGTAAGCAGGATCAGGACTGCCATGAAGGCGATCCCCACCCACTTCAGATCGAGGCCGAAAATATCCCCCCTGAGATAACTGCAGGCCGTGTCACAGTGATTGTAATACGCCATGAGCCCGATTCCGGCCAGAGCCAGTGCCACCGTGGGGATCCACCGGTATTTTTTAATGTAGTCAGACATTTTTTTCATCCTGGTCTCGTTATCATTCATTCGCCAGTGATGCCTTCTTCAAAAGCGAAAGCGCCCCCGTCCACCGCCGCCCTGACGGCCACGACCGCAATCTCCGCCACGATGACGGCGCTGGCTTCCCGCCTGTGCGCGGCGGCAGCCGGGCAGGAAGAAATTTGCCTGATCCAGACGGTTAGCCAGGTAGGCGTCGACAATTTCCTCAACACTTCCGCGCACGAAGGGATATAGTTTAATGCCGCGTGCGGCGATGCAGTTCTCCATCGGCCGGGAGATCGCCCCGCAAACCAGCACACCGATACCCTGCCGCATCATTTCCGCGGCGCGGCCAACCGGGTCACTGGCCGTAAATCGGTAAGATAACGGCTGTCTGCTCATACCGCCGGATGGATCGACAATGAGAAGGTCACTTGCCGCATCGAAAACGGTGGATATGTGCCCTTGATGCACGGACAAAGCCAGTTTCATGAAATCTCCTCAGCCGTCAGTCTCAGCTCGTCGGCCAATTCATGGTTGTACAGCAAAAGCAATGCCATCGCTTCAAAATAAAGTCTTCTGTAATATCAACCAAATAGCGCCTCCACCGGCGACCCGCCGCCCATTGTTGTCGCAATACTGCGACATTCGGCGGAAAAGCATTGCAGAAATGCAAACACTCATCAGCGGTCAGGCCGCAACCCCAGCGCGTTCAGCTTCCGGTACAGTGTGCTTTTATGAATACCCAGTTTTCTAGCCGTCATGGCGCGGTTGCCCTTATTTTCCCTGAGGGCCGCCAAAAGAAACTGCGCTTCAACTTCACGCAAAGAGCGGGCTGCGCCCGTTGCGGCTTCAGCGGACAAACCGGATATATTTTCCGGCAGATGTTTTCTTTCAATGAGCCCGCCCTTGCACAGGATAAACGCCCGCTCGATCACATTGGCCAGCTCACGGACATTACCCGGCCAGTCATATTCCATCAGGACGGACATGGCATCTGCTTCAACTCCTTCGATTGATTTTTTTTGCAGCATGTTAAAATGGCCGATGAAATGATCGGTCAAAAGCGGGATATCCTCGCGGCGTTCGCGGAGCGTAGGCAGACTGATTTTGAAAACATTTATCCGGTAGTAAAGATCCTCGCGAAACCGTCCTTCCCGCACCTCCGCCTCCAGGTTTTTGTTGGTGGCGGCGATGATCCGGACATTGTGCTCGACACTTTCGGTTGCCCCCAGAGGCTCGTAGGTTTTTTCCTGCAACGCCCGTAAAAGCTTCACCTGCAACGCCGGTTTGAGCTCGCCGATCTCGTCGAGAAAGAGAGTACCGTTTTGCGCCAGATGAAACCGCCCCGGCTTATCTTTTTTCGCATCAGTGAAGGCACCGGCTTTGTAGCCGAACAACTCCGACTCCAGCAATGTGTCGGGCAGGGCGCCGCAGTTCACAACGACCAACGGCTGCTTTTTGCGCCGGCTCAGATGATGGATCGCCCGCGCGACCAGCTCCTTGCCTGTGCCGCTCTCACCTTCAATCAAAACCGTGCTTCCTCCTTCGGCAATGTCCGGCAGAATATCAAAAAGATTCAACATCTTCTGGTTTTTCGAGATAATATCCTCAAAAGAGTAGCTCGACGTTATCGCCTTACGCAGGTCCTCCTCCACGCTGATGTCGCGGAACGTCTCCACCGCACCCAGAAGAGCGCCTTTTTTATCCTTAAGAAGAGCAGTTGAAATACTGATGGGAATTTTGTGCCCGGCCGCATCAATAATATATACCTCTTTTCCGACAATCGGCTTCCCGGTTTTCATGGTGGCGCGTAGGCAGCAGCTTTTTTCACAGATATCCGCCTTGAGCACATCCTTGCACAACTGGCCGATCGCCTCGTCACGCGGCACGCCGGTGATCTCCTCAGCGGCCCGGTTGAAAGACGTAATTCGCCAATTACGATCAACGGTAAAAACACCGTCCGCGATGGAATCAAGGATGATACTCTGTCCCTCGGGGTGGCAGAAAAAATTAGATTTTGCCCTCGCTTCGTCTGTCATTTTACAGCCTCTTTGCAATGCATTGTGGCAAAAAAACACAGGAGACAGATTTTTTACAGTTATTTATCGCTTGGGCCGGTATCTTCATTGGTCTTCCTGTTTTTGTCCAGGCTTGGGAATGCCGTTGTTTTTCTTTCTTCTTCGATCCGCAGCGCTTTTCCGTTAATCAGAGCGTCCGCTATTTTTCTGCGGGCAGAAACAGCGATCCTGCCGAACGTCTGCCGGGAAACTTTCATACATGCGGCCGCTTCCCGGTGGTACAGACCCTCAAAATCCGCCAGACGGACCGCCTCGAACTCATCGAGGTGTAACGTGATTTCCTCGAGCTCGGAGATGGGAATACCCCGCGGCTTGAAATAATTTCTGTCCGGCACACCCCGGACATTACGCATACATTTGGGACGGGGCATCTGTTTTCTCCTGTAAGGAGAATTATAAGCATACGCCCATAATGTGTCAAGAAAACCCTTGTGACGAACTTCAACATTGTCCCGGTATCAGCAAACCAGCCCAAAACAAAGCCCCAACCCGTGGCGTGAATCGCTATGAGCTTAGAACTGTGCGCTAATCCTCTAATCATCTAAACTTCTAACCCTCTAAACTTCTAATCATCTAATCCTCCACCCCCGGCCCGCCAAAGCAGGCCACCCCCGCCGGCCCTTCGACAGGCTCAGGGTGAACGAGGGGATAATTGATTGCGCCTCGCTTTTTCTGGCCGTTCATGCTGAGCTTTTACTGGCCGTTCATGGTGAGCCTGTCGAACCATCCTTTATCCTTTATCCTTTAGCCTTTGTCCTCCAATCTTCTAACCCTCCAATCCTCCGGTCGCTCGGCCTGTCGAAGCGTCCTTTATCCTTTAGCCTTTTGCCTTTAGCCTTGGGCAAAAAAAATTTCAGATACAGTTTGACAACAAAATATTTGGTGCTACTATATACCCCCAGGGGGTATATATGGAAGAACATCGTAAAAGAGTTCTCAACCGCTTAAGACGTATCGAGGGACAAATCCGCGGTCTGGAGAAAATGGTCGAAAAGGAAGCCCCCTGTGCGGATATCCTCACACAATTATATGCGGCGACGGCCGCGATGAAAAAAACGGGTGCCGCCATCATTGGTGCAAACATCAAAAGATGTATCAATGAGGCGTCCGGAGATCAGGATAAAAACGTTGAGGAACTCCAGAAAGCTCTGAGCCGCTTTATCGGCATGTCTTAGGAGAAGGTAATGAAATCGCCAGACAAATCACAAATAAGCCGTCGTTCATTTTTACAAATCACTGCAGGCGCCGCCGCCCTGACGGGGCTTGCCCTCCCACAGACGGCAAAAGCCGCGGCCGGAGAGAGGCTTTCCACACTGATAGACTTAAGCCTTTGCGACGGATGCGTCGGCCGGGAAATTCCGGCCTGTGTCAGTGCCTGTAAAAGTATCAATAAAAACAAAATACCTGCCGTGGCCGACCCCATACCCGAGCCGTGGCCCAGAAAAGCGATCGAGGACTGGTCACAAAAGAGGTCGGTAACCGACCGTCTGACCCCTTATAACTTTATATATGTGCAAAAAGTCACCATAAATGACGACTCCACACAAAAAACTTTTTTTATCCCCAGAAGATGCATGCACTGCGACAATCCCCCCTGCGCCACGATCTGCCCTTTTTCCGCCAATCACAAAAACAAGAACGCGGCGGTGGTTATCAATCAAAATCAGTGTTTCGGCGGCGCCAAATGCAGGGATGTCTGCCCGTGGGAGATTCCCCAGCGTCAATCAGGCGTGGGTATTTATCTGCATGTGCTGCCCGGCTTCATGGGGAACGGTGTGATGTACAAATGCGACCTGTGCAACGAACGTCTGGAACAGGGGCAGCTCCCCGGTTGTATAGAGGCATGTCCGCGCCAGGCCCTGCTCATCGGCCCGAAAGAAGTGATTGAGAAAGAAGCAGACAGCCGCGCGGCCAAAATGAAAGGCTATATTTACGGCAAGGAGGAAAACGGTGGCACGGCCACTCTTTATGTATCACCCGTTTCTTTCGAAAAGCTCAATGCCGCCATGGTTGAAAAGCCCGGCGAGCCGGATATGCAAACAAACATCAAACGTCGTATGAAGAAAACGGACCCTCTGGGGAAGGCGGTTTTGGCCTCTCCTGTTCTGGGGCTGGCGGCAGCCGGCGTACTGGGTTGGTTTTCAAAAAGACAAGAGAGTCTCAAGGAGGAGAAAAAAGACAGTGTCTGAGAAAATCCTTGCCGAAAAAAATCTCATCGTCCGCCATCGCACAATCGAGCTTGTCGAGCATTGGGCCATCGCCATTTCCGGACTTCTGCTTTTGGTGACGGGAATATTCGAGCTACCCGTGGCCAAACGCTACTACATTATTGAAGTCCCCGGCCTGGGCTGGTCGGCGGATTTCATCACCTCGCTTTATATTCACTACGCAGCGGCGCTGGTGTTTACCGTGGCGGGAATCTTCCATCTGGTCTATCATGGACTGCGTGGTGAGTATGGACTAATACCGCGAAAGGGTGATCTTGGCGCGTCCGTTGTGGTCATCAAAAGTTTGTTCGGCTTCGGTAAGGAGCCGCCCATGCACAAGTATCTACCGGAACAGCGCCTGGCCTACGTGGGAATGGCCGTGATCATGATTATGCTCATCGTCTCCGGCCTCGTAAAAACATATAAAAACATCTACGCGCCGGACATGTCGTTGCCCGTTGTCCTTACAGCCACCTGGGCTCATAATATCTTTTTCATTTTGTTTTTCCTGGCCTTCCTGGCCCATATGGGGGCGATCGCACTGAGGCCTAACTGGCCGATGGTGCGCGGTATTTTTACCGGTAGAGTCCGCCTTGATTATGCGCGTCACCGCCACAGCCTGTGGGTGGAAGAAATCGAAAAGGCCGAGCCTCACCTGCCGGACGTCACTGAGCCTGAGGATACGCCAGCCCCCTCAGCGGTCAATGATGAAAACAATCCAGATTCAACTTTGGCACAAACCCCGGACACAGGCAGCCACGGGGAGCAAATGGACCATGGGACACGCGGACAAAACAACAGTGAAGATGAAAAAGAAAGACACACTTGAGTTGAAAAGCCACGCGACAAAAACAATCCCGCATCAACTGCTTTGGTTGAAGCGTTTTCATATATCCATATTTAAAACAAAAACACACCAGGAGGCAAGACTTATGAGAAAAATTAGTTGGTTAAAAGTGGTCGCATTGGCGGTCCTGTTTTTGCTGCCCTTGGCGGCAACCACCCCCGCGCAGGCGGCAAGAAGTATTGACCCGGTCGTTTCAACTGACTGGCTCCAAAAGAACCTGGACAACAAAGATCTGGTCATCGTAGATCTGCGCAAGCTGGAAGAGTACAAGGAAGGCCATATTCCCGGCTCCATTAATGTATTCTACGGGTCGTGGGCCGTTAAAAACGGCGCTCTTTTAAACGAGTTGCCGGAAGCAGACGACCTGGAGGATGTCATCTCCGAGGCGGGCATCGACGAAAATTCTCTGGTGGTGCTCGTCGATAAGGTGGAAAAAGTGCCGGATCAGTTCGGTATGACCCGCGTCGCCTGGACACTCAAATATGCAGGTGTCACCAACGTAGCGGTGCTCAGTGGCGGCTTAACCCAGTGGATAAAAGAAGGCAAATCCCTTTCCAAAGATGTGACAAACCCCAAAAACAAAGAATTCGAAGCAAACTGGAACGAAAACCTTTTTGTGGACAAGGCAACGGTAGCGGCAAAGCTGGGAAAAGCGATCATCCTCGATAACCGCGCCCCGGCATTTTATGAGGGCAAGGAAAAAATGGAATTTGTCGCTAAAACCGGCCGCATCAAAGGAGCCCTGAACCTGCCGGTCGGTCAGCTCTTTACTCCGGAAGGACTTTACAAAGACAAGGCGACCCTGGCTGAGCTGGCCGAAAAAGCAACGGGTGGCGATAAAGACAAGGAATATATCGTGTATTGCGATACCGGAAAAACCTGTACTTCCTGGGCATTCATCCTGACGGATCTGCTCGGTTACAAGGACGTAAAGGTCTATGACGGCTCGTCGATGGAATGGCTGGCCGACCCGAATGCGCCGACTGAACCATAAGCTAAGGCATAAGCCACATTAAGTCAATCAACGCCCGGCCTTTATCGCGCCGGGCGTTTTCTTTCATTGTCAAAGTTAAAATACCGCTTCCGGCAGGCAACAGGTGTACTCCAACCTGCCGCCTCTGCGGGCATTTATGAAATAAAAACAAACAGCAGTAGCCAAAACATCGGCTCTCATCATGCCGGGCCTTCTCCGGTTCGCGCCTGAAACCGTCAAATACAAATCAGGCGAAGGCTGCTTAAACACTTGGCTTGACATAGAGACTCGGCTGATATAGAACAATAGTTCTAATGATCGACGAAAACTACTTACGAACAATCGTAAGCATTCAAATCGTTTGACACATAATTAAAAAGAGGCTAGAGCCCTGATGTCCAATCAGTTTACAACCAAAACATTATTGAAGGGACCTTTTGTGAAAGTCGAACTGAAAAACCAGACAATCAAACTTCTGGCCACAGGTTTCGGCTCAGGTTTATCTCCCGTGGCGCCCGGCACCTGCGGCACACTTGTCGGGGGCGTCCTTTGCGCCGCCTCTGGTTTTTTGGCCAGCCCCTATCGTTTTCTTTTTGCTCTTGCCGTAGCGGCGGCGGCAATTTATATTGCCGGACAAGCAGAGGCGCTTTACCGTAAAAAGGACGACCGCCGCATCGTCATCGACGAAATAGCCGGTTTCCAGGTGGCGATGGCCACAGTGCCGGTGACTTGCCTGTATCTTTGCCTCGCTTTCGTTCTTTTCAGAATTTTCGACATCTGGAAGCCTTTGGGGATAAACCGGCTTCAGAGTCTCCCCGGTGGCTGGGGCGTGGTGGCCGACGATCTGGGAGCGGGTGCTTACGCGGCAGTAATTTTATTTCTCTTTAGCCTGACAGGTGCATTATGAAAATCGGTATCCTGACGATCGGCAACGAATTGATGAACGGGCGCATTGCCGACACCAACTCCTCTTTTATTGCGCGGGAAATAAATGCCGCGGGCTGGCAGATTGAAGCGATGATGTCCGTGGGTGACGATGAGGAGGCAATCAAATCGCGCCTGCACTATCTGCTGAAGCTCGTCGATGCGGTCATCTGCACCGGCGGCCTCGGTCCTACCGCGGACGACATCACGACCGCCGCCATCGCCCGTGCTTTCGGTCTGCCGCTGGTGATGGATGAAAACGTCCTTGCCCATCTCAAAAATATTTTCACCAGTTTTAATCTGCGCTGGACGGAAAACAATGCCAAGCAGGCGCTTTTTCCCGAAGGAGCCGAGGTCATCCCCAACCCGGTGGGCACGGCGGCGGGATTTGCCCTGCCGGTTAAAGATAAGTTGGTGTTTGTCATCCCGGGAGTGCCATCGGAAACGGCCAGGATGGTGCCTTCAGGCGTCATCGGGCTTCTCAGGCGTTATTTCCCCGGTCAGGCACAACATACGGCAAAGCAAACAATCAAGACCTTCGGTCTTTCCGAAGCCGCCGTGGATGAGCGTCTGGCGGACTTTGATTTCCAGTCCGTGGGCGTGAGCGTCGGCTTTTACCCTGTTTTTCCTGAAAATCACGTAGTGCTTATCGCACGGGCAACCGGGCAGGAGCAGGCGAAAAAAAACATCGCAAAAGCGACACAAGAGGTTAGCGCCCGACTGGGCGATTGTATCTTTGCCTATGGTGAAAAATCACTGGAAGAAACTGTTGCACAGATCCTCCAGGAGGAAAAACTGACTCTGGCCGTTGCCGAATCCTGCACTGGGGGCCTGCTTGCCAACCGCCTGACGGATGTGCCGGGAAGCTCCGCCTACTTCGAGCGGGGCGTGGTGGCCTACGCCAATCAGGCCAAAATTGACCTGCTGGGGGTACCGGTAGAGATCCTCGGGCGGCACGGAGCAGTCAGCGAAGAGACGGCACGGGCAATGGCCGAGGGAGTGCGCCGGATGGCAAAAACAGATATCGGTCTTTCCACCACCGGTCTCGCCGGTCCGGACGGCGGCACAAAAGAAAAACCGGTCGGTACGGTTTACATTGCCGTCACCGATGGCCGGCAAACGATCTGCCGTCATCATGCATTCCGCTGGGACAGACGAAGAAACAAGCTCATTTCATCGGAGGCCGCACTCGTCATGCTGAAAAACTTTCTGGAGGATAAAAATAAGTGATGGCCGGAGGCAAAAATATCCGCGCCTTTCTGGCCATCGAACCACCGGACGATATTCTGAGCGCCGTTATTGGCCTGCAGGAAAAACTCAGGCGCGTCATTAAAGGTAAGATCGCCTGGACCAGGGCCGGCTCACAGCATATCACTTTGAAATTTTTCGGCGATGTACCGGCGGAAGATATTGACGCCATCGGCCGGAGTGTGCAAAACCGTTTGCAAGCCGGCTGGTCTGTGAATTTAAAAATCGCAGGTCTGGGCTTGTTCCCGGATGCCCGCAAACCACGTGTCCTGTGGTGCGCGGCCGCAGGCGATGTCGCAAAGCTCGCAGCTCTGCAAAAGCAGCTCGATAACGATTTTGCCCCTCTGGGCTTTGCGCCTGAAACGCGCCCCTTCCGGCCACACCTGACGCTGGCGCGTATCAGGGAGCCGCAGACCGTGAGGGGACTAAATGAGGCACTGGAAGGTCAGGCGGATTTTTTCACCGGCCAGTTCAATGTCCACGAGCTGATTTTATTTCAAAGCAGGCTCAGGCCGGAGGGAGCTTCTTACACAAAACTGGCGGCTTTTCCTTTGGAGCCGCCAGGCTACGGTGAAAAATAATCTCTTTGGTCTGCCGGGACCAAGGCAGAAATTTTTAAATAAAGAATCCCGAAGGCACGTAAACTAAACCGGACAAACCAATAAAAAGAAAAATTTAAGGAGGATAGAAAAATTATGTGTGCTGATATGGACAGGTCAAAAGCAGTGGATTTAGCCATCACACAGATTGAAAGGCAATTCGGTAAAGGGTCGATCATGAAACTCGGCAGCCGCGAGCATATGAATGTGCCGGTTATTTCCACCGGTTCTTTGAGCCTGGACATCGCCCTGGGAACCTTCGGCGTGCCGCGCGGTCGTGTGGTGGAAATTTACGGTCCGGAATCGGGCGGAAAAACGACGCTGGCTCTGCATATAGTGTCCGAGGCGCAGAAACAGGGCGGCATCGCTGCATATATTGATGCAGAGCACGCACTTGATGTTGTCTATGCCCAGAAAATCGGCGTTAATACGGATGAGCTTTTGATTTCTCAGCCGGACACTGGCGAACAAGCCCTCGAAATCGCCGAAACGCTCGTGCGCAGTGGCGCTTTGGATGTCCTGGTGGTTGATTCGGTGGCGGCGCTCGTCCCAAAAGCGGAACTCGAAGGTGAAATGGGCGACGCGCAGATGGGGCTGCAGGCCAGGCTGATGTCACAGGCGCTGCGTAAACTCACCGGCGCGATCAGCAAATCCAAAACCACCGTTATTTTCATCAACCAGCTGCGCATGAAAATCGGCGTCTTCTTCGGCAACCCGGAAACCACCACCGGCGGAAACGCACTGAAGTTTTACTCGTCACAGAGGCTCGACATCCGCAAGATGACATCCATCAAAAACGGTCAGGATGTGGTCGGTTTCCGCACAAAAGTAAAAGTTGTGAAAAACAAAATGGCGCCCCCTTTCCGCGAGGCGGAGTTCGACATCATTTTCGGCGAAGGAATTTCCCGTGAGGGAGATGTGCTTGATCTGGCCGCGGAAAACGGCATTGTGGAGAAGAGCGGGGCCTGGTACTCCTATAAAAGCGATCGTCTGGGACAGGGGCGCGACAATTCGCGTATTTTCCTTAAGGAAAATCCCGACATTCTCCAGGCGATTGAAGGCGAAGTGCGGGCAAAACTGGGCATCACGCCCCAAGAGCAGCCACAGGAAGAGTAATTGTGAGAAATCCTGATCTGGAGGCAGCAAAGCAAAGAGCTTACCGCCTTTTGTCGATGCGTTCTCATTCCGAAAAGGAACTGGCCAAAAAGCTGCGCGACAAGGGCTTCCCTGAAGCGGTGATAAAAGAAGCGCTGGAAAAACTCCACGATTTGAAGTATCTCAACGACGCGTCGTTTGCCCTGCAGTGGGCACGCAATCTGGCGGTCAACAAGCTCTGGGGCAATCGTAAAATTGCCGCCGGCCTGAAGGAAAAAGGTATAACGGCCGACCTGGCCGCAGGTGCCATAACCGCAGCCCGGCGTGAATTGTCCGAAGATGAGGCAATCGGAAAGCTTGTACGAAAAAGAGCAGGTTCGGCCGACCGCAAAACAAAACAAAGAATTTTCACAAGCCTGCTGAGGCGGGGCTTCCCCGCCGGCTTGATTTTAAGCAAACTGGATATGATACCGGAGGATGATACAGATGATAAAGACAGGTGATGGGATACGCGAAAGCTTCCTGAAATTTTTTGAGAGCAAGGGGCACACGCGCGTGGCGAGTTCATCTCTTATTCCCAAAGACGACCCGACACTTCTTTTCACCAACTCCGGCATGGTGCAATTCAAAAACGCTTTTCTGGGGCTCGAAAACCGCGGCTACACTCGAGCGGCAACCTGTCAGAAATGCGTTCGCGCCGGCGGCAAACATAATGATCTGGAAAATGTCGGTGTCACGGCGCGCCATCATACCTTTTTCGAAATGCTGGGCAACTTCTCCTTCGGCGACTACTTCAAGGAAGAAGCAATCGCCTGGGCCTGGGAATACCTCATCGACGTGGTCAAACTCCCTAAAGAAAAACTTTGGGTGACCATCTTCGAAAACGATGATGAAGCATTTGATATCTGGCATCACAAAATGAAAGTCCCGGCCGATCGTATCGTCCGCATGGGAGAGGACAGCAACTTCTGGATGATGGGGGAGACAGGCCCCTGCGGCCCCTGCTCCGAGATCATCTATGACCAGGGAGAAGGCACGGGATGCGGCCGTCCCGAATGTGATATTTTTTGCGACTGCGACCGGCATCTGGAAATCTGGAACAACGTTTTCACACAATTCGATCGTGACCAAACCGGCAAACTAACCCCGTTGCCCAAACCCAATATCGACACAGGGATGGGGCTGGAGAGGCTCACGGCAGTCATTCAGGGAGTAAAAACCAACTACGATACGGATCTTTTTGCACCGCTCATCCGCTTTGTCGAAAAAACCTCCGGCAAACAGTACGGCAAAAACACGGAAAACGACGTCTCCATCCGCGTCATCGCCGACCACAGCCGCGCCGTGGCGTTTCTGGTGGGAGACGGCGTCCTGCCCTCCAATGACGGGCGCGGCTATGTGCTCAGGCGCATCCTGCGGCGGGCGGCACGTCATGGCAAAAAACTGGGCATCAGCCAGCCCTTCTTAAACGAAGCCGCAATGGTCGTCATCGAAATGATGAAACCCACCTATCCCGACCTCGCCGACAAAAGCTCGTATATCGCCAAAGTGATTTTAAATGAAGAGCAACGCTTCATGGAAACGCTTGACGCGGGTCTGCGTATTTTACAGGAGGAGGCGGCCGCACTGAAAAAAGAGGCGAAAACCATTTTACCCGGAAAAGTCATCTTCAAACTCTATGACACATACGGATTTCCGACCGACCTGACCGCGGACATCGTAAAGAGCGAAGGCATCACGCTGGATATGGAAGGTTTTGAGACGGAAATGGAACAACAGCGCGAACGCGCCCGCGGTGCCTGGAAGGGCAGCGGCGAAGAAGCCGTCGCCCAGTGCTACCTGAAGGTCTCCGGCTCCGGAGTGGCCACCGAGTTTTGCGGCTATGACACAGGCGCGAAAGAAGGAGCGCAAATCAAGGCGATTTTCGTGGACGGACAAGAGGTCAACGCGGTCGGCGAAGGCCTGCGGGCGGAAATTGTCGTGGATGAAACACCTTTTTACGGTGAGTCCGGCGGCCAGACTGGCGATACCGGTTATCTGGAAGGAGATAATTTTCTTTTCGCTGTCGAAGACACAAAAAAGCCCCTCGACAAATTCACCGTGCACAAAGGGCTGGTTCGTTCCGGCCTGGTCAGTGTCGGCGCCAGGGCAAAAATGGTCGTCGACCTTGAACGCCGGGCCGCAATCGCCGCCAATCATTCCGGTACACATTTACTGCAGGCCGCTCTCAAGGCGGTTTTGGGAGATCACATCAAACAGTCCGGTTCACTGGTGACCGCCCAGCGTCTGCGTTTCGACTTTACGCATTTCTCCAGAATATCAGATGATGAATTGCGGCAGGTGGAGGATATCGCCAATGACATGATCCGCAAGAACCTTCACGTGGACACACAGGTCTGTTCTCTTGCCGAGGCTCTCAAAACCGGCGCTACGGCCGTCTTCGATGAAAAATACTCCGACACGGTGCGTGTTGTGAAAATGGGGGAAATGAGCATGGAGCTATGCGGAGGAACCCATGTGACCCGCACGGGCGACATCGGCCTTTTGAAAATACTCCACGAATCCGCCATAGCCGCAGGTGTACGCCGCATCGAGGCCCTGACCGGCGCCGAGGCGCTCCATCATGTGCAAAAGGCGGAAGACGAGCTTCGGCGCACCGCCGGTTTATTCAAATCCGGGCAGCTCGAAGTTTTTGAACGTACGGAAAAACTCCAAAAAGCAATCCGCGAACTGGAAAAAGAAATAGAAACACTCAAAGGAAAGCTCGCCTCCAGAGATTCCGGCGACCTGATGAGCCAGGTCAAAGAAATTGCCGGCGTCAAAGTGCTGGCCGCAAAAGTGGAAATCGCCGACGCTAAAGTGTTGCGCGAATTCGGCGACAAACTGCGCGACCGCCTTGCCTCCGGGATTATACTGCTGGCCGGCAAAGCAGGAGACCGCGTCCTGCTTTTGTGCATGGTCACAAAAGACCTGGCCGGTCGCTTCCACGCAGGCAACATTATCGGTCAACTTGCCCCCATCGTCGGCGGCAAAGGCGGCGGGCGCCCCGACATGGCCCAGGCCGGCGGCAACCAGCCGGAAAACATCGATAAGCTCCTGGCGGAACTTGCGCTTATCGTCGTGAAATAACCCCCTTCCAGTCATTTCTCCTGCTGTCCGCGTAGGGCAAGTCCCGGGCTGATGCAGTCGAACGCACCATCTCAGAATATAGTAATCCACTCCACGGGGTGGAGGATTGGAGGATAAAGGCAAAAGGATAAAGGATGCTTCGACAGGCTCAGCATGAACGGCAAGAAAGCGCGCAGCGCACCCTTCGTGTCCGCGGCTCGCTAGGGTCTCTAAACTTAAGCTTTTCATCCTCCCCCTGCCCCCCGAGAGACTGTGTCGTAATTACTTTTTTGTCATTCCGTGCAAGCGAAGCGCGACACGGAATCCAGTATTATCAACATGTTCTGGATGCCGGTTTTCACCGGCATGACGATGTTGACGGTTTCTTCACGATTGCGACACAGCCTCCGAAGGGGAACATAAGAGGTTCGTATCTCCCGGATCGGATACTATGCGGATCGCCGGTACCGGAGAATAAGATAAAAGCGCGAAGCGCACCGCTTCGTGTCCTCCGCCGGCGGAGGTGGCCTGCTTTAGCGTGCCGGAGGTGGATGATTAGAAGTTTAGAGGGTTAGCTCATAGCGATTCACTCCACTTCGTGGAGGTTTGTTGGGTAGTACCTTGCCGATTCCGGGATTACGGTGAAGTGAGTCGGAAGATTATAGGTTATTGCATGAAAGAAATACTGGCTAAACACGAAAGCCGCCATCCTGAATGGGAACTTGCGGATCTGTATAAGCTCATTTACCAGGCCGCCATGGGCCCGGAGCATGCCCTTAGCGACGAGGCTCAGACCCGTAGACTGCTTTTACAGGAGATCTCCCAACTTCAGGACGGGCCCGATGAGCCGCTGGCGGAGAAGATTTCACCCGACGGCCGGTTGGCCAGAGTACACCTGCGGCCTTTCATAAAGCAGGGGCATGAGCCGGAGCTGTTGCTCAAAGCTTTTCTTGCCTCGGCACATACATTTTTACCGTCGCGGGACAAACTGATCACCTATGCCGGCAAGGCAAGCGAGGCCGCCTGCGAGGGTAAAATTCACTTCACGCAAAGCATGCTTCAAGCTCATATAGCAAAACTTGGCGCCGCCGGTTTTCCGCCCGTACACCACTCCGATAAATACAGGCGCCTGTACCGCCCCGCATACCGGATCGTCCTTGCCGAACTCATGCCAGAATGTTGCGCGTCCGGCCGGCGTTCTCCGTGAGTACCGGTCAGCTGTCGGCTTCCATTATCTCTTTCACTTTTTTCAGAATTTTCGGCAAAATGACGCCCGTTTTCCCACTGATCAGGTAATCGGAAACTCCCTCTGCCGTCAGCGGCGTCGCCGAGGCATTGACTTCAATAATCACGGTTTTGCTTCCGGCGCGCTTCTGTTTGGCCATACGCGGCAACATCGCAAAAGGGTAAACGACCGCTGATGTCCCGCATATCAGCATCGTGTCGCAGCAGGCCACCTCCTCCTGACTATCCTTAGCAACATCAGCGGGGATGGCTTCGTTAAAATGTACGACATCGGACTTGAGCACGCCGTTGCATTTACGGCAATACGGCGGCAGCCTGTCCTCGGCCAGGAGACGTGCAAGCTCATATTGTTGCAGATCGTATCTTGTATCGCACGAATAGCATCTCAAAAGAGAGATGTTGCCGTGATAATCAAGCACTTTTCTGCTGCCCGCTTTCTGGTGCAGATTGTCGATGTTCTGTGTAATGATGCTTTTGAGGACGGACATTTCTTCAAGTTCAGCCAACGTCCGGTGTCCGGGATTCGGTTTGGCTTTTTCCATGTCTTTGAGCCAGGGGACGGCCGTCATCCTTTCAATCCAGTAGGCTTTCGGATCCCTCTGAAAACGGTAATAGCTTTCATAGGCCCGCTTTTCGGCTTCGGGGTTTTTGGTCCAAACCCCGTCAGGGCCGCGAAAATCCGGAACACCCGATTCGGTGGACATGCCCGCGCCGGTAAGAGCAACGGCATATTTGCTTTGTGCAAGTTGCCGGGCCGCTTTGGCGATCAACTCTTCCACGTTTTGCCTCTTTTCTCCGGGGTGTTTGTTCTTCAGTAAATTCCCATTACACAACCACCTGCCAGTGTCGCCCCCAGTTCATGACACTTCTCCAGTGTTGCCTCCGTGATGCTTCCCTTGGCAATGACCGGATGAAATACGGTCTTGAATTTGTAGCCCAAAGCAATGCGTTCGATGGAATTGAGCGCGCCGCTGCCGTCATTGCCTGCACTGATAAAAACAACAAAAGGCTTGCGAAAAACCCGGTCTTCCTCCTTGCCGTAAGTACGGTCGAAGAAATCCTTCACCATACCGGACATGTAGCCGAAATTTTCCGGCGTGCCCACGGCCAGCCCGTCGCATCCCAGTAAATCCTCAAGGGTGGCATCGGCCGCCCTCTTGAGAATGGCCGTAGCTCCTTCGATTGATTCTACGCCCTGACAGACAGCTTCCGCCATTTTTTGTGTGTGTCCTGTTTGGGAATGGTAGATGATGAGGATTCTGGCCATAATAAAAATTTCGGGCGCGGGATGCCAGAAAGCTGATGATTAAAGATGGCAAGGCGGCTCGCGCCGCCCTGCAAATCCTTTATCCCTGAAGCCTTGCTGTAGCACGGTACTGTCAGGGCATTCTGCTGATGATGCCCAAAAACCCGGCCGCCTGTAACGATGCGCCGCCGACAAGTGCACCGTCGATATCTTTCATCGCGATGAGCTCGGCGATATTGTCTTTGGTAACCGAACCGCCGTAGAGAATACGTACATCCTCCGCCATGCAGCCGTAAATCTCCATCATGAGACGCCGGATGAAATCATGGACATCTTCCGCCTGCTCGGGGGTGGCCACCTTGCCGGTGCCGATCGCCCACACAGGCTCATAGGCGATGACGATCTCCGGCAGCTTTTCCACAGCCACCTCGGCCAGGGCGGCACGCACCTGTCGTCCCACAACCGATTCCGTAACGCCTTTGTTTCTTTCCGCTTCGGTTTCACCAACGCAGATTATCGGCCTGAGACCGGCGGACAGGGCGCTTAGTGCCTTTGAGTTGACCATCTCATCGCTTTCCAGAAAATACTTGCGGCGCTCCGAATGTCCGACCAGAACATAGCTGCAACCTGCATCCCTGAGCATCAGGGGGGACACTTCACCTGTGTAGGCCCCCTTATTTTCAAAATACATGTTCTGTGCGGCGAGCGCCACAGCCGAGCCCCGCAGTACATCGTTCACGCTCTGCAGGGCGGTAAAGGGCGGAGCCACCACGACCTGACCGTTTGTCAAACCGGAAACTCCCTGTTTGATTTCCGTCGCCAGGCGCACTGATTCAGCAATGCTGTTGTTCATTTTCCAGTTACCGGCGACTATCCATTTTCTCATCATCCCCTCCTGTCTCAGCCCAGTGCCGCCACCGCTGGCAGGGTTTTCCCCTCAAGAAGCTCCAGGAAAGCACCGCCACCTGTGGAAATGTAGGAAATTTTATCACTTTTGCCTGTTTTGTGAATGGCCGTGTCCGTATCACCGCCGCCGACGATGCTCAGCGCGCCTGATTCTACAACCGCGTCAACCAGCTTAAACGTGCCCGATGAGAAAGCGGCAATCTCGAACATGCCCAAAGGCCCGTTCCAGACAACGGTTTTTGCCTTACTTACGACTTCGGAAAAAGCGGCAATCGTTCGCGGCCCGATGTCCAGCCCCATCCAGCCTTCAGGAATATCTTTGATGGCGACGATGTTTCGTTCCGCATCCGCCGACGGGGCCTGCGCGATGATGGTGTCCTCCGGCAGAAGAAAGCGAACATTTTTTGCCTTTGCTTTGGCCATAATCTGTCGTGCCAGTTCCAGCATGTCATTTTCGCAAATTGACTTGCCCACGTTGAAACCGTCCGCCTTCAGAAAAGTAAAGGCCATCCCGCCGCCGACCAGCAGGCAATCAACATTGTCGATGATATTTTCCAGAAGCTTGATTTTGTCGGATACCTTGGCGCCGCCGATGATCGCGACCAGCGGCCGGGAGGGGTTTTTCATCGCCTTGTTGAAATACTCAATTTCATTTTTCAGCAAAAACCCGGCCGCGCTCACAGGCGCGTATCTGGTGATGGCTGTGTTCGAGGCAGCGGCGCGGTGCGCCACGGCAAACGCGTCATTTATGTAGATGTCGCAAAGCGAAGCGAGCTCGCGGGCGAAATCCTCGTCGTTTTTATCCTCACCGCCATGAAAGCGCAGATTTTCAAGCAGGATCACGGCACCTGATTTCAGGCCCGCCGCCGCCTGACGCGCTTTTTCGCCGATGCAATCATCAACAAAAGGCACATCTGTTTTCAAAAGACCCGCCAGCACAGGCGCGACCGGCCCCAGAGAAAATTCATCCACCCTTTTCCCTTTGGGGCGTCCCAGGTGTGAGGCCAAAATGACCTTCGCACCTTTTCCCCTCAGATAATTAATAGTGGGTAAACTAGCCCTGAGCCGCGTGTCGTCTGTGACTTTGCCCGTCTTGTCCATGGGCACATTGAAGTCAACCCGTACGAATACCTTTTTTCCGCCAACTTCCACCTGATCCAGATACTTCATCGTTTTACCTCTCGATTCTATTTTATTTCATGATAAACGACAGAAGCTCCAGCATACGGTTGGAAAAGCCCCACTCGTTGTCGTACCATGAAAGAATTTTCACCATTTTGCCGCCGATAACCGTCGTATTGGGAAGATCCACAATTGAGGAATGAGGATTGCCGTTGAAATCCTTTGAGACAAGCTCTTCTTCCGAGCAAAACAAAATACCCTTCATCGCCTTTTGAGAATACTCTCTGAGCTTGTCGTTTACCTGTTGCCTGTTGGTTTCCCGGGCGAGCGTGGCCACAAAATCCACCAGCGAAACATTGGGCGTGGGCACGCGGATGGCCAGCCCGTCGAGCTTGCCTTTCATCTCCGGAATTACCTCGGAAATGGCTCTGGCCGCCCCTGTCGTCGTCGGAATCATAGACAGGGCGCAGGCGCGGGCGCGGCGCAGGTCCTTGTGCGGCTCATCGATGACCACCTGGTCGTTGGTATATGAATGGATGGTTGTCATCAGGCCGTGCTCGACGCCGAATTCCTCGTGAAGAATTTTCACAATCGGGGCCAGGCAATTGGTCGTGCAGGACCCCATTGAAATGATCTGATGTTTGGAGCGGTCATAATCCTGAGCATTTACCCCAAAAACAAAAGTGACATCCGGCCTTTTGGCGGGAGCTGAAATAACCACTTTTTTGGCGCCGGCTTTAAGATGCTTTTCCGCATCGTCGCGGTCTGTAAAAATACCTGTACTCTCCAGGACGACATCAATCCCCAGATCGCGCCAGGGAAGCGTCTCCGGGTCACGCTTGGAAAACACCTTGACCGGTGATGAATCCACCGTGATCGAATTTGCATCGCAGGTGACCTGGGCGGGCAAAGTGCCGTGCACAGAGTCATACTTGAGCAAATGAGCGATTGTTTTCGCATCAGCGAGATCATTGACCGCCACGAATTGTACGTCCTTGTTTTTATAACCGGAACGGAGGACCAGTCTGCCGATTCTCCCAAATCCGTTGATGGCTATTCTGACGGGCATAGCAGCCTCCTAAGTTTTGAATTTATGGAAGATTAAACAAAAGCCTCTCCCTTGTCAATCCATATCTATTTACCCATCTGAATTCAGTATACACAGGTGTCATCCTCTTGCAGTTCTTCCCCGAACCTGCTAAAAAACGCGGATATGAGCGATGAAAAACTCTACATTGCCCTCATGGGACTGCCGGCGCGCGGCAAATCCACACTTGGCATGCGCCTGAAAGACGCATTCCGGCGCGACAATATCCCCACGCGCATTTTCAATAACGGCAACCTCCGGCGTGCCTGCCGGCCGGCCGCAGAAACCTCACGGGCGGAATTTTACTCGCCCGAAAACAAACAAGCCCTGGAAGAACGGAATAATTTCGCCCGCATCAATATGGAACGGGCAAAAAACTATCTGTCCGGAAATGGACAGGTGGCTATCCTGGACGCGGCCAATGTCGGTCGGGACAGGCGGGCAAAAATTGAGGCTTTTCTCGACGACCACCCCGTTCTTTTCATCGAATGCGTCAATGACGATAAAGAAATCCTGAGCTTGAGCATTCTGGAAAAAACAAGACTTCCGGAATTTGGCCGCCTGGCAACGGGCAGAGCGGAAAAAGAATTTATCAAAAGAATAGAATACTACAAAATGGCCTACCAGCCGCTGGAGAGCGAACGCAACTACATCCGCCTGAACTCTTTGCAAAACAGGATTATCGGCGAAAAACATACCGACTCCACGCCACTTTACGCACAATTACGCGACTACCTGGTTACCGACGAAGTAAAAAACCTGTTTTTAATCCGGCACGCCCAGACCATATATAATATTGAAGACCGGATCGGCGGCGATCCCGGCCTTACAGCAAAAGGAAAACAGCAGGCCCGTGCCCTGGGTAAATTCTTCAGCACAAAAAAAATCTCCTACATCTTTACCAGCAGCAAAACCCGGACGAGACTCACAGCACAGGCCATCGCCCGCATGCAGGAGGACTGCCGCGTCATACCCTTGAAAGAATTTGATGAAATCAACGCGGGCATCTGCGAGGGCATGACCTATGCCGAAATTGAAAAAGAGATGCCCCATGTATTTGGTGAACGAGAGGCACACAAATACAGCTATGTCTATCCCGGCGGCGAAAGCTATGAATCCATGAAGGCCAGAGTCGAAGAAGGAATCAAAAAATCATTTTTCCTCAACCGGCGGTCCCGAAACATCATGATTGTCGGACATCAGGCCGTCAACCGCCTGGTCCTGTCGCATTTTCTTTACCGGCGCACAGAAGACGTGCCTTTCATCTACGTCCCGCAGGACCGTTTTTACCACATCGTCTCCACACAACATAAAAAGATGTTTGAACTCAAAAAATATGACTGACGCAACAGCACAAGGCCCGTTTCCGGAACGGCATCCTGTTGGCTCATTAATAAATATTACCGAAAGAAGAGCGAGTATTGAGAATGCTGCCTCACAAAAGATGTTACCGAAGACTGGTAATCTTTTTGAGCTTCATTTGTATAACCGTATTTAGCTCAAAGGGGGTTTAAGTTTTCAAGTTGTTTTGTAAGAGTAAACTTGACCGATTGATCAATGTAATTTGGTAAAAACCTGTTGATCGTTCACCAATACTATAGTATAGTAGCAAAGTCATTTTGGAAAAAAATATATAACAGTTAAAATATTATATTAAGCCAAGGAGAACAAATGAAAAAAAATGTTTTTTTGTTGATCTGCGGAACGATAATATTGTTTTACAGTGGTTGCGCCACGGTTTCTACTCCTGTCCAGCAAACTGAAGCTCCCGTAACCAAAGAGCAGCAAATTAAAGCTCAAACTGCAGCTCAAATCCCCGTCGTGAAACAATATAAAAGAAAGATCGCAATTGCAAGATTTTCAAATGAATCAAATTATGGTCGGTCGCTCATGACTGATCAAGATTATGATCGAATTGGTAAGCAGGCGTCTGATATGTTAGCTGCGAAACTGATAATGTCAAATAAATTCATTGTACTTGAACGTACGGATCTATCAAAAATTATAAAGGAACAAGCAATAAGTGGTGATGCGACGCTTGTTGGAGTTGACGCCTTAATCATCGGCTCTGTTACAGAGTTTGGACGTTCAGTCGCTGGGAAAGTTGGATTTCTATCAAGTACTAAAGTTCAGGTGGCGAGAGCAAAAGTTGAGGCTAGATTAGTAGACGTAAAAACAGGGCATGCATTTTTTTCGGCTGCAGGAGTTGGTCAAGCCGATACAGAAAGTGGAGAAATTGCTGGCTTTGGCAGCCGTGCTGATTATGATGCTACACTCAACGACCGTGCTATATCAGCAGCAATTTCCGATATGCTAGATAGAGTTGTTTCAACCCTGGAAGACCGTCCGTGGAAAACCGATATCCTTGATATAAAAGATGCACAGGTTTTCATAAGTGGCGGCAAGAAGCAAGGTATCCAGATTGGTGATGTCCTCCAGGTAATGCAACAAGGCACAACCGTTAGAAGCAAGCAAACAGGATTCGCAATGAATCTTCCACCTGAAAAAATTGCTGAAATAAAAGTTTCCGGGTTCTTTGGTAGCGATGAAAGCAACGAAGGATCAATATGTCAGCTGATATCAGGAAGCATCAATTCTGCAAATATTGATAAAATATTCGTTGAAGAGGTGAAAAAATGAGATTTCTGTTTATTATATTATCTACTATCGTAATTTTTGGTTGCTCTATGCCCGCAACTACGGTTCGGAGTGTTGATTCTAGACCAAGCATTGCAATAAAAGGAGCTTCACCTGCGGCTGAACTACTAGTTGATGGCCTTAATATGGGTAAAGCGCAAACGTACAATGGAGAACCGCAAACACTGACACTTGAGCCGGGGACTCATAAAATAACGGTATTGGAAAATGGTGCTGTTATATATGAACAGAGAATTTTCATCGAAAGCGAATTAAAGACCATTACAATAAAATAAAGGGTGGGGTATGAATATTTCTAACCATTTTATCCTTTTCATTTTCGTTGCAACATTAATGACGACGGGATGCGCTGCTCAAAGTCAATATGCTTGGTCCAATTATGATCAGAAACTTTACAATCACTACAAAAATCCAACAAAATCTGAGCAGTTTATAGAAGATCTTAGAAAGATTATACAATATGGTGAAATAAGTGGGAGAGTCCCCCCCGGCATATACGCAGAATATGGATATGCGCTTTATGAACAAGGCAATTATCCGGAAGCTATAGAGTATTTCAAGAAAGAACAATCTAAATGGCCTGAATCAGACATCATTATGACAAAAATGATTAACAATGCTCAAAAAATAATTGGAGCAAACAAAGAAATAGAACACTCTGCTATCGATTAAGATTAATTTAATTGGGTGACAACAATATGGCCAGATTCTTTTTGATTATTATTACCTTGGCGTCGGTTTTAGGATGTGTTACTACACCGACAAGAGATTATACAAAATTCAATGCGGCTAAACCAAAATCAATACTTATTGTGCCCATGGTAAATCGTAGTGTTGAGATAACAGCACCTGATTATTGCCTTTCTACCATAACTATTCCCTTAGCTAATAGGGGGTACTATGTTTTTCCAGTTAATATGGTTAAACGTCTTCTAGAAGATGACGGTTTATCCGATGCCAATCTTGTACATAATGCACCCGTTGAAAAGCTTGCAAACCTTTTTGGCGCGGACGCGGTTCTTTATGTAACTATTAACCAATGGGATGCAAAATACATGGTTTTGACTACTCAAGTAACTGTATCGCTGTCTTATCTCATCAAAGATGGAAAAACAGGAGATTCTATTTGGGAACACAATGAGACAATGATCTATCAACCTAAAAGCCAAAGTAGCGGAAATGCTATAGCAGATTTAATTATAATGGCAGCCAATGCTGCTGTAACTAGAGCGGCGCCTAATTACGTTCCATTAGCTAGACAAGCCAATTTCCGTGCTTTTAGTTTTCCAGGCCGCAAAATTCCACCGGGACCGTACCTGTTGGTCGACAAATAAAGCTGAATATGGGGAATATGGGGTCACCCATTAAAGGCCTCCTGTCAAGAGAAAAAAATATTATTTGGCAATGGATTTATCATTTCACGCGAGTCCACACCATTGCCCTAATGCCGTCATCGACCTTCTTTACACACTGCCGTAGTTTCTTTAGGTTTCGATGTCAGTCTTCACTGCACCAGTCACCCATCAGGATTGAGATCATACCGGATGAGCACCGTAGTCCTAAAAGTTGTCCATAGCAAAGAGACGCCGTTCGCTGATAGACCGCAAAAGTCTCGCGTCGGAGGACAAGAATGATGCACTTCGCGCTTTATGGCCGTTCATCTAGTAATGACAACCTAAAAATGACCCACCGTGATCACATAAAAGTGACCCACCCCTGTTAAAATTAGAACCTCACCATAGCCGCATTATTTAGATCCTTTTTTTTCTTTGCTTATTGAAGACGATTTTCTTTTCAGGCTTTCTTTCAACCTGTAACTATCCCAATTACAGAGGACAATGTGCGCCTTGTGCGTCAGGCGGTCCAAAAGAGCCGCCGTCAACGTTGGATCTCCGAAGAGCTGTGTCCAGTCCGCAAACCCCAGGTTGGTGGTGATCATCACGGAACCTCTTTCATAGCGATCAGCCAGAACCTGAAAGAGCAACTGTGAGCCTTCCCGGGAGAAAGGAACATAGCCAAGCTCATCCAGAATCAGCAGACCCGCGTGAGAAAGCCGCTGGATGACACGATTGATGCTCCGTTCGCTTCGTGCTTCAATCAGTTCATTGACCAACCCGGCCCCGGTGGTAAACCTGGTTCGGACTCCCTGACGACACGCCTCCAGGCCGAGAGCGGTCGCCAGATGGGTCTTGCCTGTGCCGCTTTTTCCCACAAAGATGACATTCCTGTGTTCTTTGATATAAGTTCCCTCCATCAGTTCCCGGATCAACCGCCTGTCCAGATCGGGTGCCGCATCGTAGTCAAAGCTTTCCATCGTTTTAATCAGAGGAAAGCGGGCATCCCGAATCCGGCGTTTGAGCCGGTTATCGGCACGGGCCTGAATCTCGGATTCTGTCAGGGATAAAAGAAAATCTTCATACGACCATCCATGCTCCTTTGCCTGACGGGACAACGCAGGATATTGACGTAAAACCGTTGTCAGCTTGAGCTGCCGGAGATGTTCGGACAGGAGAAGCTCAGTCCCAGGCTTCATCGGACCACCCCCAGTTCTCCATAAAAGGCCACATCCGGTACCCGGGTAACGGGCCATCCGTCCAGAGGCGTAAACGTCTCTTCCGGGCAGGCTGAATAAAGCAAAAGGTGCCGGATTCCTTCGCTGTTGGATATTGAATTGCTTAAAGCCAATTCCACAGCCGCCTCAATCTCTTCGGCACCATGCTCCCGATAAAGCATCAACACCGCGATAAAATCTTTGATTCCGGCCGTTTCCCCCTGCTTCTCTTGAAAGCGCCCCAAAAGCTTCTCCAGACAAGAAGGCCAGGCCGGACGCCATTGGCGAATCACCAGGGCGGAATCAAACGCACCGGGTTTGCGGTGGATCAGTTCAAGGTAGTGCTGGGGATCGAGCTGCCATTTATTGTTTCCAAAGAGCCGTTCGTGAGAGGCAATCTTTTTGCCCTCATAGAAAATCTCCAGTTTGTCCATGGTCAGCCGGGCCCTGACGGATAATCCCGTATAAGATACAGGAATGGAGTAATGGTTTTTGTCCACCATGACCGTAGCATATTTATTGGCCCTTGCATCAATGATCCGTTGATTGCTGAAGGGAACTGCCGGTAGAGCAATCAGGTGCTCTCGTTCTCTTTCAAAAAGGACTGCGACTGTCTCTGTGCGCCCGGGCAGACGATGTTCGCCGTAGCGCAGGCAGGAAGCCAGGAGTTTCTCATTGAGGTCCGCAAAACTCTCAACAACAGGCACGGGAACCATATAGTTTCTCCGGACATAACCGACTACGCCTTCTGTGCCGCCTTTCTCATGACCACATCCCGGATTGCAGAAACGCGGCTCAAAATTATAATACGCCCGGAATCGACGAAAACTTTCCTGTAAAATCCGATGATGCCCCTGGAGGACCTTCTGTACGGCACTTGTCAGATTATCGTAAACAATCGTCGGAAAGATACCACCGAAAAAGGCAAAAGCATGGATGTGAGCGTCAAAAAAAGCTTCCTGTTTCTCACAGGGATAGGCGCGCACAAAGTGCTTGCCGGAAAAACGGGACCGCATACAGAAAAAGTGAACCGGGGTCTTAACCCCCCGGATGACTGCAACGCCCCGACCCCAATCCGCCTCCGCCTCTTTCCCGCAATCGGGATCAAGAACCAGAAAAACGCCTGATGAGGACGTCCCTGCTCTTGCTTTGGCCAAACGAACATAACGGCGAACGTTCACTTCGCTGCCCAGAAAACCCTCCTCGTCGACAAGGCGAGTGTATATCCGGCGGGCCGTGTGACGCTGTTTCTTCGGACTCGCCTCATCCTCCAGCAACCACTGTTCTATCTTCGCCCTGTGTTTGCCCAAAACGGGATAGGTCTGCCGTTCTCTTCTTTTGTACTCCGGAACTTCACCCTGAAGCACTTTCCTGATGGTTACGCGGGAATGCCCCGTGTCCTTCTGTATCTGGCGGATACTCTTGCCGTAAACTCGATGCGCTGTCCTGATATACTCATACTGTTCCATCCTGATCACCTCTACACCTCCGGTTGCCGGTTTCTTCACAAAAAAACCTATTTACCAGAGTTCGTTGCAGGGTGGGTCAGTTTTACGTGATCATTCCACCTCTAGGTGGGTCAGTTTTGGATTATCACAACCATTCATCCTAAGCTTTTACTTCCCGTTCGTGGTGAGCTTTTACTTCCGTTCGTGCTGAGCCTGTCGAAGCATGAACGGCTAATCATATTCCCTCTCGCCCCCCCCTTCGACAAGCTCAGGGCAGGCTCCGCTCATCCTTCGACAGACTCAGGATGAGCGGGTTTTTTATATGGTGCTGTTGAATCATAAACGACAAACCACGAATCACGAGCTATCAGCTATCTACCGTTAACTGCGAACTATGCCCCTCCCTCGACAGGCTCAGAACGAGCGGGGGGAAAGTGGACTGAAGAAAGTATGCCCGTTACCTGGCCACCATCTTTCATCGCATGGCGTGAAACTAAACCATTCTCCATATCCGCTTTTGTGATTTAAACGCCCGGGTATTCATGTCTCAAAACTTTTAGCAGTGCCGGGGCTATAAGATGCCAGAAGAAATATCTTGAAAATCTTACCAAGAACATATAATTAACAAATTTGTTAATTATATATACCTGGTGAAAAGATGATCCGATTACAGGAACTTGGCAAAAAAGACTATTTTACACTTGACGAGGCGGCGTATGATTTAGGCATCAAGCCGTCGTCGGCCCGCGTGTTTTGCAGCCGCTATGCGCAAAAAGGTTTGCTGATTCGCTTGAAAAAGAACCTCTACACTACCGCATGGCGCTGGGACAACATGAAGCAGCCGGATTTTTTCAAAATAGCCAATATCCTGCAAGTTCCCTCCTATATTTCTCTGATGACGGCGCTGGCGTATCATGAAGTGACCACGCAGGTGCAACAGGGTTACTTTGAAAGCATCGGCCAAAAACGGACTGTAACCTACAGCGTCCGGGATCACGTTTTTCAATATACAAAAATTGCCGGGCGGTATTACGGAGGTTTTGTCCGCAGAGGAGGTATCTTTATCGCCCAGGCGGAAAAAGCCTTTCTGGATGCGATCTATCTCTATTCCTTCGGCAAATACAGATTCGATAAAGATTCTTTGGAGTTGAACAGGCTGGAGATGAAGCGGTTGAAAAGCCTGCTTAGGGACTATCCGCCAAAAACAAAAGAAACAGTGAGGCGATTGTGCGGGATTTGATTTTGCATGAACAGTTCGAGCTGGAAATTCTCCGCCGCATGCAAAGCGGCCGTCTTTTGGACGCGCTGGTCTTCACCGGGGGGACTATGTTGCGCCTCTGCCACGGACTAGAGCGCTATTCCGTAGATTTGGATTTTCGGGCACCAAAAAACGGCATGGACTGGGGCAAGTATGCACGCAGTCTCGAGGAGCACCTGTCACAGGATTACCGGGTTGTCGATGCGGCAAACAAGCACTACAGTATTTTGGTAGAATTGAAGTCACCGGCATATCCAAGGTCGCTCAAGATCGAAATCCGCAAAGAAGCTAAGGCGGTAAAAACTGAAATGAACATTGCCTACAGCCCCGCCTCAACGATTCAGGTTGTTGTAAAAACTGTGGCACTCGACGAGATGATGAAAATGAAGATAGAGGCCTTCCTCAGCCGCAAAGAAATAAGAGACGCCTATGATCTGGAATTTCTGATAAAAAGAGGGATCAAGCTTGGGGCCAACGCGAAGACCGCCGGGCGGCTGCTGGCGGGAGTGGAAGAGCTTGGCAAAAAAGATTATTCCGTCAAATTGGGGGCACTGCTTCCCGCCGACTTGCGTAAATACTATCGGCAAAACGGTTTTAAAATTTTGAAGGCTGAATTGACGGGTATTTTAAATAACAGTCAACAATAAATTCAGCTTAATATGAGTGCATCTACGAACCACGCGCCCCCCCTTCGACAGGCTCAGGGCAGGCTTCGACAGGCTCAGGACGAGCGGGGTAAAAGTTGATTGAAGAAAGTATGCCCAACAACCACCAGCCACCATCGTCCACCCCCGGCCTGCCAAAGCAGGCCACCCCCGCCAGCCCTTCGGCAGGCTCAGGGTGAGCGGGGGGATACGAAGCGGTACTTTTCGCTTTTTCTTGCCGTTCGTGGTGCGCCTTAATAACCGTTCATTCTGAGCTTTTGCTGCCATTCATGCTGAGCTTTTACTTGCCGTTCATGCTGAGCCTGTCGAACCATCCTTTAGCCTTTATCCTTTAGCCTCTATCCTTCATCCCCTAACCCCCTAATCCTCTTTTGACCAGCTTCAACATTATCTCTGCGGGCAGAGGGAAATTCCGGCCATATCCGCAGCATGCCGTTGGTCAACATTTTTTTGGCCCGCCGTGCACCCCGTTTCCCCCAAGGTTTATACAAAACCAAGTAATTCACTTCGTTAGCGAGGGGTTGGAAACTACTGTTCACTTTTCTCCACCCACGCGGTATTTTCGGGTGGCAATTCGTCTCACATTTTTTCCTTGCGAATGAGCGTCATTGCACATATACTCGCGACACTTGGCGGCCCTTTTACAAGCGGGAGGGAAATATGAAAAAAGCAATGTGTGTGCTGATTGTGGCGGTGATGATGTTCACCCTGGGGGGGCTGTCTGCGGCTGCTGATGAGGCCATTGTCGGGGTGTGGTCTATGCCTGTGCTCAAGGGCAAGGACAGGGGCAAGGAGAGAGCACAGGTGGAAATTTATGAAAAGGACGGAACCTATTTTGGGAAAATCGTCAAACTGACAACTGCTCCGCCCGATGCTGTGTGCGTCAAGTGCAAAGGCGACAAAAAAGACAAGCCTCTGTTGGGAATGGTGATTCTGCGTGATATGACCAAAGAACCGGGGCAGTATGCAGGCAAGGTATTGGAAGTTGAAGAGGGCAAGGAATACAAGTGTACGGTCCTGCCCGTGTCGAAAGAAAAACTAAAGATCACCGCTTGTTTGATGTTTATTTGCGAAAGTCATTACTGGACCAGAATTAAATAAAAAGTCAGTCCAGAGGTTGGGGGGTTAAAGTTAACAATCAACAGTTTTACCTACAAAAAGAAAGAAGGAGGTACAGATGAATCGGTTACTTGATTGGAAAAGTGTGATTGCTCTTGTTTGTTTTATTGCCGTTTGGGCATCCTTCGGAACAGCGCAGGCCGCCTCAGTCGGTCAGGAAGTGGCAAATGTGCAGATCAGGGACGCCAATGACAAACCGGCAACTATTCCGGATTTCGGCACGCATTTGATTAGCCTGACGTACAGCAACACCAACGCGTCGGATCTGGGTGACCCGATGAATGACGCCGTTAAGGCTAGAAATTACAATAAGGATCTGTACCGGGGTATGGGAGTGGCAAATCTGAAAGATTCGGCTGTGCCGAATTTTATTATCCGCAAAGTCATTAAGTCTAAAATTGAAAAGTACAAAACCACAATTCTGGCGGATCCCGACCTCACGCTGGCAAAGGCCTGGAATCTGGGAAACTGTAAGGACAAGGCGGTGTTCATTCTGATTGGTGTAGACAAGAAAATTAAATATATTCGCTACACGGACAAGAACAATCTCTGGAACCAAGCGGAGATCGACAAAGTCCTGAAGCTGATGGATGAGCTTCTGGCGAAAAAATAGCAGAACTTTTTCAAGCAGTAAGATAAAGAAAGCCCCGCGTCGTTACCCGCGGGGTTTTCTTTTTTGCGCGCCTTGCCGGTGCACGCGCCGCGCGTTGCCCGGTCAATTTCATCCTTGTTTTTCAGTACCGGATGCTTCACTGGTCGGGCCGGCGATCTGGCTTGGGAAAACAGTGTCTTGGGGGCTGCGGTTTTTGCTGTATTCACGGCAATGTCACAAGAGGAACGGCGCGGTGCGCCGCTGGACAAAATGAGTCCTGTCTGCTAAAAAAGCCGCGTTTTCATAATTTTGTACGTGACTGAGGAGTCTGAACAATGCTGGTGAAGATTTCAGAAAATATTTACGCTATGGTGTGGACAGACTACCGCCGGAATAATTGCAATACTTACCTCATCACCGGCCGGCCCAACATTATCGTCGATCCCGGCCATCGGCAACTGTTCCATCATGTGCGCGAATCGCTGGCGGAGCTTGGCCTGACGCCTGCCGATATCGGCGTTGTGCTTGTCACTCACGCGCATCCGGATCATTTCGAGGCGGCACGTTCTTTCGGAGAAGATACTCTCTTTGGTATGGGGGCGCTTGAGTATTCCCTTGTTCGGCAGGTTGGTTATCTGGCCGTGCCGGATGCCGACTTCCTGCTTCAGCCGGGTATGATGACGCTGGGGGATTCATCTTTTCAGGTGCTGTTGAGCCCGGGACATTCGCCCGGCTCAATTTGCTTTTATGAAGAAAAAAACGGGGCGCTTTTTTGCGGTGATGTGGTTTTTGAAAACGGGATCGGCCGCATGGATCTGCCCGGAGGCAATGGCCGCGAGCTGAAAGAAAGCATCATCATGCTTGCTGGTCTGGGCGCTTCCTCGCTTCTTAGCGGCCACGGCAACGTCGTAACAGGCAAAGAAGCTGTCGCCGCTAATTTCAAATCGGTTCAAGAAAACTGGTTTGGCTATCTCTAAAGACTGCCAAGCTGCTCCTGAAGCGACGCCTTGAGGCCGGCGATGTTTTCTTTCCAGCCGGGGTCGTCGTCCATGTTGGGGAGCACCGCCGGGCCGCCGATACCGCGCCTGTGGAGGGCGGCAAGTTTTTTTTCCGTCTCCCCGGCCAGGAGACGATCACGATCGGCAATAGATGAAATAACCAGTTCCACGTAAGGCGACGGATCTATGGCCAGTATATCTTTCAACCCTGCGGCAAGGGTTTCCTTTTCTTTCCACGGATCAACAGCGCGGATCAGCTCCTGCCTGAAAATAGTCGCCGCTTCCGGACATTCCTGCATTTCACGGTCAAGCTCTGTGCGCGCGGCCACCGCATCAATTATCTCGGCCAGGTAGCGGGAAACAAGCGCCAGACACTTTTTTCTGCATTCGTCGAGACGAAATTTTTCTTTTTCCTCCCCGCTCAGGGTAAGGTTTTTTGTGCGCTCCATGACTATGTCAAGTGTGCTGCGAATCCCGCTCATATTGACCTCCACAAAAATAACGGTGAGAGTTCGTGCCTCTGCCGATCAAGGCGTTAATTGGTTTGTATCGGCGTCTCCTCCATTTGGGGCAGATGATACATTTCCATATTATTTAGCGCAAGAGCTGAATCGCAGTTTATGGTGACGAAGGTAAAATGTCCTTATTGCCGCACATGAGTTGCCAGCAGCGGCGGTTCCGGTTGCCGCGGGTATTTTTTCCGGAAGCGGTAAGGGAAACAAAAGAAGTTTCATGTGCTCCGGAGTGCTTGATAAAAGACGGATTATCTTATATCTTCGTTTCACTTCGGGGTTGTGTCGGGCAAATTTGCCGCCCGGCCGCCGCTCAGGTAATCATTTAAGCAATTCCCTCCGTTGGCACGGAGTGAGTTGTCATTTTTCATGGGGGCAAGATGAAACAGTTCTTCCTGACACCCGCCGCGGGCAAGAGGCTGATCGCAAAAGCGATCGCAAAACACACAGGCGTGCTGAGCGCCCTTAGAGGGGGAAAGGTGGTTGTGGTTGCGGGCACGACCAACGGCTTAGTGGCCTCGGAATTGCTGGAAATAATCGGGCAGGCACAGGATTTCACGAGACGGCGCTTTTTCCGCGGTATAGTGCTGCCGCCTGCGCAGCGGGCGACGGAAACGGGGATGCTTGCCGATAACACAGGCTTTCCCGGAGATGTCGTCATCTGTGATGGTGTCTGGCAAAAGGGAAAAACTATTTTCGATGTGGCCGATTCGCTTAAGGAAAATGATGTCATCCTGAAAGGGGCAAACGCCGTCAGTTTGGAGAGCAGGCGTGCGGCGATACTGATCGGGGACTCGCGTGCCGGTACAATCGGTGCGTCACTTCCCGCCTATTACGGCCGGCGGGTACGCCTCATTATTCCGGTCGGACTGGAAAAACGGATCTACGGTAATATTGATGAACTGGCGGCCGCCGTCAACGAACCAGGCGCTCACGGCCCGCGGCTTATGACCGTGCCCGGTGAAATTGTTACGGAAATCGAGGCCATCGCCATGCTTACAGGAGCCAGTGCCCGGCTCATCGCCGCCGGGGGAGTTGCCGGTGCAGAAGGAGGCATCCGCCTGGCAATCAGCGGTACGCCCTCCGAGGAAGACAAAGCGCTGACTCTTTTGCGATCCGTCGCCGGCGAACCGGCTTTTACTCTATGATTGAGGGCCAGGTTAGGCATGAACGGTCAACACCGCGGTCTTGCCCGCTGTCGCCACATACCACAAACTTACAGCTCTGAACGCGCCCGCGGGCAAAGAACAACGAATGGATGTCTGACAGATAAACCACCCTACGAGAACTTTCATCCTTTAGCCTTTGTCCTTTGTCCTTTAGCCTTTGTCCTTTAGCCTCTGGCCTTCATCCACGAACTACGAGCCATGAGCTATTTGCTCCTTATGTTCTGGATACCGGCCTTCGCCGGTATGACGACATTGCCGGTTACGCAGGGGCTGCAAAACTCTCCATACGACATATGGTATATTTTTGCTTGACAATGACTATATGTAGTGGTATGGCTGTCGGCAAATGAAGGGCTGAATTTCAGTCACAAGTTTACGGCGGAACAGCCGATAACATATATGAGGCGAACTTCAGGATAAGCCGCCGGCCACGGGACGCAAAAAGGGTGGCGGCCGAGCAAAGTGTAAACCTCACAACACAACTTTTAGCCAGGGGCGGATCAACGGGATCCGTCCCTTTTTTTTCACAACATGCTTGTTATCTCTTTTTCAGCATAATCCGCGAATCGGCGATGATGCACTCCTTTTGGGTGCACATCACCGGGTTCAAATCTATCGATTCCACCAGATCCTGCATGCTCATCACGAGGTGTGAAAAGTCGATGAGCGTTTTCGTCAAAAGCTCTAGATCGACAGGCACTGCTCCACGGTAGCCGGAAAGGAGTCTGCCGGCGGTGAGGCCCTGTATCATACATCCGGCATCGGCCTCGGTGAGCGGCGCCATGCGCAGGGACACGTCTTTATAAATCTCAACACCCACACCACCCATGCCCAGAAGAACCATCGGCCCGAACTGGAAATCATTTTGCGCACCGATGATGAGCTCCAGCCCCTTGACCATTTCCGCAATGAGCATGCCGGCGAAACCTTCTATCCGGGAAATACGCCGGAAGGCATCGGCAAGCGAGAGATCGTCCCTGATGCCGACAACCACACCTTTGACGTCGGACTTGTGGATCACGGTGGGGGAAACTATTTTGGCCACCACGGGATAGCCGATTTTTTGCGCGATGGCCATCGCCTGTGCCTCATCCGTGGCCACGTCATATTGCGGTGTATGGAAGCCGTACAGGGAAAAGATTTTCTGCGCATCCGGCTCCGTCACCCAGCCCCATTTTTCGTGCGCGGCTAAAATGTCATTCACTTCTTTTTTCAACACGGCTGCCTCCCGGCCAGAGCCTTCGCCATCAGCACCGCTCCCTCGATGGAGGAGGAAACGGGGATGCCGTTCAGCTCGAAGCCTTCAATGAGCATGGTGTATTTTTCCACCTGAGGGACGTAGGCGATAAAGGGCTTTTTGAATTGACGGCTGACGCTGCTAAGCTTGACACCGATGTCCAGCGTGATGCCCGGAAGGTATGGAAGGAGCAAAACCAAAACGCAGTCGATTTCCGCCGATGCCCCCATCGCTTTGGCGCAGGCGACAAAGTCTTCATCCACCCCGGAGCCGGTGAGATCGGCCGGGTTGGCCAGTGACGCGATTGAACGGATGCTCTCTGACAGGGCACTTTTTATCTGCGCCTGAAGCTCGCCCGACAGTGCCGGTGTGGAGAGTCCGGCCACCACACAGGCATCCGCCGCCATCGCCCCGTGTCCGCCACTGCCGGTGATGATACCGATATTCCTGCCGATGCCCCTTTCGTAAGCGCTCAATGCTTCGCAGAAGGAAACAAGTTCCCTCTCATCCGCCGCTTCAATGATATTGTGCTGCGCCATCGCGGCGGCAAAGCTTGCGTAATCTCCGGCCAGCGACGCGGTATGGCTGGAAACGGCGCGGTTCCCGGCCGCCGTTTTACCTGATTTCATAATTACGACCGGTTTGGGGCAGGCATCGGCCGCCGCGACAAACTCGCGGCCCTGGCCGGGGCCGAAACCCTCGACATAGAAGGCGATGACTTTCGTGGCCGGGTCTTGGGCAAGCCAGGCGAGCATTTCCTTTTCTCCGATAAGCGCCTTGTTCCCGACACTCACGGCCTTGGCCATGCCCACGCCCTGCCCGGTGAATTTGATCATCTGATCGACTAAAATGCCGCCGCTCTGGCTGACAAAAGATACGCCGCCCGGTTCCGGCTTGATCATGCGCTCAATCGGCAGAAAAAAAGTATCGACCTTCAAGGGAACATATAAACCCAGGCAGTTCGGGCCGAGGAAAGGCAGATCCGCCTCACGGGCGATGCCGACAATCCGTTCCTGAAGATCCGGACGCCCCCCTTCGGCAAATCCGCCGGAAATGATGGCAGCGGATTTCACTCCCGCCCGGACGCAGTCGGTCAGCACCTGTGGCACCAGCTCGGCGCGCGTTGCGATGACGGCGAGGTCTATTTTTTCCGGAATGTCCGTCACATCTGCATAGATGGTTTCACCGTGCCAGGTGCCGCCTTTGGGGTTGACCCCGTAGACTTCAAGCGGGTAGCGGTTTTTGTTTTTGGCATAAATGACATTGGCTGGATGGCGATCGTTCGTGGCGGAGATGCCGATCATCGCCATGGTCTGTGGTTCAAAAAGCGGTTTAAGGTCCATAAAACAGCCTCCTCCCGTGTAATGGCTATCAGTGCAGGCAGTCTGGGCCATCTGCAAAATAAGTCCGGTACACCGATCCGCTTTTGATCATCATGAAATTTATCTGCCGGCCGGTGATACCGCCGGAGCGGCGGTATGAGAAAAACGCGTCTGTCCGGCAGGCCGTACACAAACCGGATGCCTCTATGTTTCCTGCGGGAATGCCGCTTTCGGTAAGCTGCTGCCGGTTGGCCTCCACCAGGTCGAGCATCCATCTGCCCGGACGTGTACCGGCGGATAAAAACTCTCCGGCATGTGCAAAACATTGAAAGGCCCGGGCCACCTCCCCATCCACCTCATAGCAGCACCTCCCGATACAGGGGCCCAGTGCGGCCAGCATATCTCCGGGCAGTGAGCCGTACTGTTGTCTCATGAGCCGCACCACTTTCGCGCTAATCTCCAGCGCCGTACCGTTGCGGCCGGCATGGACGGCGGCAATGACTTTTTTTACCCTGTCCACGATAAACAGCGGCACACAGTCGGCCGTTTTGATGCAGATCGCCAGGTTGGGGCGATTGGTGACAACCGCGTCATAGTTGAGCGCCTCGCGTGATGTAAAATAATCACCGTGCGGCCTGATGACCAGAATATCGTCGCCGTGCACCTGATTGAGTACCAGAAAATAGTCCAGCGGTATGTCAAAAGAAGTGGCCAGCTTGTCCCAGTTGGCAAGCACCCGAAACTCCTCGTCCCCCTCCTGAAAACTCATGTTCATGCTTTTGTAGTCGTCCTGAGACACGCCGCCCACCCGGGTGCAGAAAGCATGGGTTAAAAAATCGCACGATTTCAATAGCGGCGATTCGAGATAGGCGATGGAGTTCTTTTTGCTTACGGAAAACATGTTTATACTTTTAGCCTATTGCCCATAGTTTGTAAACCGGATTTGCCGGCCGGCGGCATTGTAAGACGAAAAAGCTCCACAAGCCTCATTATGTCATCAGGAAGCGGCGTTTGAAAAACCATTCTCTCGCCTTTTTCCGGGTGCATAAAGGAAAGGGCGGCGGCATGCAGTGCGTTACGGGGGAAAACCTTTATTTGCGCCCTGAGCTTCGTGTCTTTTATGGAAAGCAATCTGGAAGCGCCGCCGTAAACTTTGTCCCCAACCACCGGATGCCCCAGACCGGACAGGTGTACGCGAATCTGATGAGTTCTCCCTGTCTTGATCTGGATTTCCAAAAGGGTCGCCGTGGTAAACCTTTCACTCACTTTCCACAGCGTGAGGGCATCTCTGCCACGCCGGCTTTCGGTGGACATTTTTTTGCGGTCCACGGGGTGGCGTCCCACCGGCCGGTCTATCTCGCCTTTTTCTTCGCGGACATTCCCCCAGACCAGGGCTAGATATTTTTTCCCCACTTCACGCTTTTCAAATTGGGTGCAAAGATGACGTCGTACCTGCTCCGTTTTGGCCGCAACGATAAGCCCCGATGTTTCCTTGTCCAGACGGTGGACGATGCCGGGCCGCAGATCATCACCTCCGTCACCCAGTTCGCCGCAGTGATGCAAAAGCGCATTGACCAGCGTCCGGTCGGGATTACCGGGCGCAGGATGCACGACCATGCCGGCGGGCTTGTTGATAACAATAAGTGAGGAATCTTCATAGACAATGTCAAGATCGATATCCTGGGCAACGGCTACCGGCCCGGCGGCCGGCTCCAGGTGCAGCTCCACCCGGTCGCCCTCTTTCATCAGGAGGCCGGCTTTCGGCGTTCGGTCATTGACCAGGACGCCGCCTTTTTCGATGGCCGCTTTTATTTGAGATCGGGAAAAGGATGCGTCCGCCTGTGTCAGAAATACATCCAGGCGCATACCGGCCTGCGCCGGCCCGACGATCAAAGATAGGTCTGTGCCTTTTTTTTCCGCCATCCCGCAGGCGCTCCCTTATGAAGCGACAACGAGTTTGAGTCCGTCTGTAATGAAGCCGAATTCCGCCTCCGTCACCGTGCGCAGATCAATTAATATTTCATTTTCATCCACGCGGACAAGCACGGGAACCGGCGCGCGGCGTAGTCCCGCCTCCAGTCTGGCAGGCGTCATCTTATCGCAACGGATACTGACGACCGAGGAAGGGATGTTTTGCGCGGGCAGGGACCCGCCGCCGGCTGCGGCCATGGCCTGCCCAAGCCCGGCGGTGATGCCGGGGATACCGGCGCGCCTGATCTTTTGCAGCAATTTGCGGGCTCGTTTCTTAACTTCCTGTACCGGCTCGGTCAGACCCTTTAGTGCGCGCAACTTCACGACTGCCTCATCCGGAACCAGATAGTGCATCAGCGTCGCCTCCAGCGCGGCCAGTGTGAACTTGTCAATGCGCAGGGCGCGGTTGAGGGGATTTTTTTTGATACGGGCGATGATGTCTTTTTTCCCTACGATGATGCCTGCCTGCGGCCCGCCCAGCAGCTTGTCGCCGCTGAAGGTGACTACATCGACATCCGTCTCCAGCACTTCCTTTACCGTCGGCTCGTGCTCAAGTCCGTAGCGGTCGAGGTTTACCAGGCAGCCGCTTCCCAGATCATCGAAAACGGGAATGTTGTTTTTTCTGCCCAGAGCGACCAGCGACATAAGGTCCGCCTCTTCGGTAAAACCCACAATCCGGTAATTGCTGGTATGCACCTTGAGAATGACTCCCGTATCCGGTCCGATGGCTTTTTCATAGTCGGATAGCCTTGTGCGGTTGGTCGTGCCCACTTCCCGCAAGATGGAGTTGCTTTTGGCCATGACTTCAGGAATGCGAAACTCGCCGCCGATTTCGATCAGCTCACCGCGTGAAACGATGGCTTCCCGGCCGTCGGCCAGTGTGTTGAGGACCAGCAGAACCGCCGCCGCGTTGTTATTCACGATAAGCGCGTCGCCGGCGCCGGTCAGACGGCAAATAAGCTCTCCGACATGGTCATAGCGAAGACCTCTCTGGCCCTTTTCCAGGTCAAACTCAAGGTTGGAGTAGCCGCGCCCCACTTCGACAATGCGCCCGATGGCTTCCTTGCACAAAGGGGCACGCCCCAGGTTGGTATGCAAAATAACGCCTGTGGCATTGACCACAGGGCGCAATTTATAACAATACAGGTCTTCGATAATTTTTTGTGCCGCATCGGCCGCCTGCTCATCGGAGAGCCCTTCGGGCAGCTCTTTGTCGGTTGCGGCAAGGATCTGCTCCCGCAGTTTTTGCACAACGGTGCGGCAGGCGTCGCGCACAAGATCATGCGAGGCCCTGCCGTAGATGCCTCTTTTTTCCACGATTCCGATAATCTCGTCTACTTTCGGAATGGTCTTTAACAATGCTTTTCTTTTTTCATCCATACTGCACCCATAACAAAATGGTGGACGGCCAATCACGGCCTTTTGTCCGTCAGGGCAACTGTACCTGACCGGCCTGCCTGCGGCAGTAGTCGCGGAAATTGTTCACGGCAATAAAAAACTCCCTCATCATGATCACCCAGTAGTATCGCCCCCAGGGCGTGAGAAACAGATTTGGTGAAAAATAGCGGAAAGCGCCGGCCAGTGTAAATGCGGCCATTTCTTTCCACAGTGTCTTTAAAAACCGCCCTTCGTATTTTTCTTCGAGCTCGTTGACGTTTAGATGGGTACTGAAAAGCTTCATCAGAAAATCATAGCGCATCCGGTCGGTAAAGTTGAAGGCTCGCGCCGCCTCGAGCGGCAAACGTCCCTGCTCCAGCCCGGAGATGTAGCCGCCGATATCGAACGTGTTGGCATAACACACGCCGTTTAAGTAGCCGATGGCGCCGCTGCCCAGGCCCGCGTACTCGTCAAAATCAACGACGTATTCATCTATCAGAGAAGAACCGGTTTTCTTGCGCGAAAAGCACCAGGCCGACGAAGAATCGTAATCTTCCTCGAGGCGGCGCAGGATGAGTTTGAAAAAAGACTTTTCGCGCCGGAAATTAACCTCTCCCATCGTTTCCCTCATCAGACTTTGCGTCAGCGAAGAAACCATCAGAGGGTAAAAAGTGATCTGCTGCATTTTTATCCTTTGCAGCATCGCCAGGTCCGCCTCCAGCATGGCGGCGGTCTGCCCGGGAAAATTAAAAATCATGTCGGCGTTGAGTGTGTCGAATTTTCCCGACACCTGCTCCAGGCGTGCGGCTATCTCCTCACCAGAACCGTATTTGTCGTAGCGGGCGATTTGCCTGAGCAGCCCGTCATCGAATGTCTGCACACCCACCGAAAGGCGGTTGACTCCCGCCTGTTTGAGTATTTTAATATTTGCGTCGGTGAGGTGGTCCGGATTGGTTTCCACCGAGACGGAGCCGATCGGAAAAAGAGCCCGCGCCAGCCTGAGCGTTTCTGCAAGCTCGTCTATCAGGACGGTGGGCGTGCCGCCTCCTGCGTAAAGACCGGTAAACCGGTAACCCCTCTGACGGTAAAGGGCCATCTCCAGCCGCAGGGCGGCATGGTATTTTATGACCAGGTCTTCATTCAGACGTACACGGTGAAAGGAGCAATACGGACAGAGTTCCTCACAGAAGGGTATGTGAATATAAAGCAGGCGAGGAACTGCATCATCGCACGGTGGCAGATCAGGAACTGTCCCTTCGTCAAATTTTAGGGCGCGGTCAAACTGTTTCCGCGTCGCGTTTGTAATAATGCGGTTAATCACGACACATTCCTATTATTAGTACCGGTGCAAACGGCCTTTACTTGTAACAAAAGACATGCCGAATTTGCAAGCTGCGTTTGCTTGAAATTGACCACGATAGGTGTTATAGACGCAAAAAAATGAGGAAAGCGAGGCCGATGGCGCCCAAAAGAGTCTTAACGCTTTGGAATGATGAAGGCATCAACGATGCTGATACGGCGGTACTGCGTAAAGTATCTGCCGAATGCCAGGCTCCTTTCGACAAGCAGACACAGGAAGAAATCCAGGCGCTGATCGATTCCTTCACCTGCCGCGACGACGCATCCGGCCTGGCTGCGCCACAGATCGGCATCAATAAGAGAATCATCATTTTTCGCAATAAAACCCAAGAGTCAGGGAAGAAAAAACTGACGCTCGCCGATTGTGACGTTCTTATCAATCCGCGGATCACACAGACACGCGGAGACAAAGAGGCGGCGGCGGAAGGTTGCCTGTCGTGCCCTCACATTCAGATAGAGGTCGAGCGGTTTCCTGAAATAAAAGTCCGCGCGCTCAACGCACAAGGGGAAAAAATCACGAAGCGCTACCTCGATTACACGGCGCGCGTCGTCCAGCATGAAATCGATCATCTCGATGGCCGGCTCATCGTCGATTATGAGGGGAGCCTCTATTACCCGAAAAACAAAGAAGCTCTTATCAATAAGCTCTTCAAGCAGTAAAATTCACGCCAGGCGGTTAGGATGAAAAAGACGCCTTTATATGAGAAACATCTCGCCCTGAATGCGAAAATCATCGATTTTGGCGGCTGGGCGATGCCGGTGCAATACACGGGGGTAATCGACGAGCACAACGCAACACGTAATGCCTGCACTGTTTTCGACATCTGTCACATGGGGGAGATCAAAGTAAGTGGCCCGCAAACGCTGGAGCTGCTTCAGTTTGCACTCTCGCGTGATCTGGCGGGACAAAAAACAGGCCGGGTCAGGCTCGCTCTTTTGTTAAACGATCGCGGCGGCATCATCGATGATCTTACTGTGTATAAAATGGCCGACGACCGCTTTATCCTGGTCACCAACGCCACGCAAACGGAAAAGGTGTGCCACAGGCTTGGCTCCATCCTGGCCGCAAGGAAATTCGACTGCCGTCTTCACGACCTGAGCGAAGAAACGGGCAAAGTGGATGTGCAGGGCCCGCGTGCGCAGGAGCTTTTGCTCTCCCTGACGGATGCGGATTTAAAAAGCATGGGCTTTTATAGCTTCTGCAAGGCCCGCGTCGCGGGAATCAATGCCGTTATTTCCCGCAGCGGCTATACCGGTGAAGACGGGTTTGAAATTTACGCCAAGGCTGAAAAAATCAGTCTCATCTGGGATGAACTGCTGACGGCAGGCGCGTCCTTCGGCCTGAAGCCGGCGGGGCTGGGAGCACGCGACACGCTCCGGCTGGAGTGCGCCATGATGCTAAACGGGGAGGACATGAACGAGGATACATCGCCTCTGGAGGTCACCTACGGCTGGCTACTGGATTGGGACAAGGACTTTGCCGGCCGAGAGGCGGCGGCCGCCCTGCGCGACAGGGGGGTCGAAAAAAAACTGGTCGGGTTTGAAATGACCGGCCGCGGCATCGCTCGTCACGGCTACAGTGTCTATCATGGTGAAAAACCGGCCGGTGTGGTTACTTCCGGCACCTTCTCTCCCACTTTGACAAAGGCCATCGGCCTGGCGATGGTGGACATATCCTGTGCCCGCGAAGGAACGGACCTTTCGGTCATCATCCGTGACAAGCCAACCGCGGCCAGAGTGGTTAAAATACCGTTTTATAAAAGAGAAAAAGCCTGACACAGCAGGCGCGCTGTCTGCACAAAGGCCTGCGACGGGCGCCCGGCGTTTGTTTGTCTTTGCAGTAAAAAATAATACCATAAAAAAGGAGATACAGGGATGTCCAAACCAAACCCAGACGAGAGGTTTTATTCCAAAGATCATGAATGGGTCAAAGACCGGGGCGACGGGACCGCCCTCATCGGGATTACCGACTATGCTCAGGAGATGCTCACCGACATCGTCTTTGTCGAGCTTCCCCCGGTAGGTAAAAAGCTCGCCGCCGGCGAGCCTCTGGCCGTGGTTGAATCAGTCAAGTCCGTCTCCGATGTTTACGCACCTGTCGGATGTGAGGTCGTTGAAGTGAACACGGAGCTCGAAGGCGCGCCCGAGCTGATCAACTCGGACGCTTTCGGCGCGGGCTGGATCGCCGCAGTGAGGCCCGATGACCCGGAACAGCTAAAGACGCTGCTTCGCGCCGCTGAGTACGACAAACTGATCAGAGAGGACGGGCAATAGCTCATGGACTACTGCCCGCACACGAAGGAAGATATCGAGCAGATGCAGGCCGCCATCGGCATAAAAAGCATCGACGAGCTGTTTGACGATATCCCGGACAAATACCGTCTCAAAAACATTCCCGGCGTACCTTCATCGCTGTCGCAGCAGGAGACGCTTGAGCTTCTGCAGTCCATTGCCGCCCGCAATGTCCTCCCGCCCGTCACGCTGACCGGCGCGGGCGCCTACGCTCATTTTATCCCGCCAGTCGTGGGGCACATTGTCGGACGGGCTGAATTTTACACAGCCTACACCCCTTATCAGGCGGAAATCAGCCAGGGCATCCTGCAGGCGATTTATGAATACCAGACGATGATTGCTCATCTCACCGGCACGGAAATCGCCAATGCGTCCATGTACGACGGGGCCTCGGCGATGGCGGAGGCGGCCATCCTCGCCGCGAAAATATCCGGCCGGAAGAAAATTCTTGCCGCGCGCTCTGTTCATCCCCAATACCGGCAGGTCCTCGGAACTTATCTGTGGGCCAACGGCTTTACGGTCAGTGAAATTCCCTTCACGGCGGATGGATTACTCAATTTTGTTGCGCTGGAAAAAGAGCTTGACGACTCCGTCGCGGCGCTGATCATACAGAGCCCGAATTTTTTCGGCTGCATCGAGGACGTCCGCCCCATCGTGCAGGCCGCCCACGAGCAGGGAGCGATGCTTATCGCAGTACTGGGCGATGCCACCAGTCTGGGGATTTTAGAGCCGGCAGGCGCCTGCGGCGCCGACTTTGTCGTGGGCGAGGGACAGAGTTTCGGCAATCCCCTTTCTTACGGAGGCCCGTATCTGGGAATTTTTGCCGCACGCGAGAAATATCTCCGGCGGATCCCGGGCAGAATTGCCGGCGCGACGGTCGATAAAAACGGGAAACGTGGCTTCGTCCTGACGTTGCAGACCCGCGAGCAGCATATCCGCCGGGAAAAAGCGACCTCGAACATCTGCTCCAACGAAGCTCTGTGCGCACTGGTCGCCTGCGTTTATCTGGCAGCCGTGGGGAAGAATCTGCGCGAGCTGGCCCTTCTCAATATCTACAAGGCTCAATACCTCAAAGGTAGACTTTTGGAACTGAACGGCTGGCGTCAGGTTTTTTCCGCACCTGTCTATAATGAATTCGTTTTAGCATGTCAGGACGCAAAAGCCGCCAACGCCCGACTCCGGGCCGCCGGCATGACGGGTGCTTATGAACCGGCGGGCGATTACCCGGAGCTGGAAAATACTCTTCTTTTTTGCGCCACCGAGCTGCTTTCAAAAAAGGACTTGGATCGTGTCGTGGAGACACTTAAAGAGGAGGAGGGCTGATGGAACTCATTTTTGAAAAGAGCAGACCGGGCAGGGCCGCAGTGGATGTGCCGGCAAGCGACGTGCCGCCGGTCAATTTGAATGAGGCAATCGGCGAAAAATATCTCCGCCGTGAGCTCGACCTGCCGGAAGTTGCCGAAATCGATCTCGTGCGGCATTTCACCGGTCTTTCCAGAAGGAACTTCGGCGTGGATCTGGGCTTCTATCCGCTGGGCTCCTGCACGATGAAATATAACCCAAAGCTAAATGAAGACGCGGCCGCCCAACCGGGCTTTACCGGGCTCCATCCGGCCTGTGACGATAGTTTCGCGCAGGGCAATCTCGAGCTGATGTTTTCGATGCAGCGCCTGCTCAGTCATATTTTCGGCATGGCTGATTTTACGCTTCAGCCGGCGGCCGGCGCACATGGCGAACTTTGCGGCGTGATGATGATCAAAAGGTATTTCGAAACCAGGGGTGAGAAACGCCGCATCATTTTAATTCCCGATACGGCGCACGGCACCAATCCCGCCTCCGGCGCGCTGTGCGGCTTCGAAACGGTGAACCTGCGCTCCAACGCCGAAGGAGGTGTCGATCTGGCGCATCTGGAGTCTCTCATGAATGACGAGGTGGCGGCGCTGATGCTGACCAATCCCAGCACGCTTGGCCTTTTCGAACGGGGAATCGAAAAAGTGGCCGCGCTCGTGCACAACCGCGGAGCGCTCCTTTACGGAGACGGAGCCAATGCCAATGCGTTTTTAGGAAAGGTCAGGCCCGGAGATCTGGGTTTCGACGTCATCCAGCTCAACTTACACAAAACATTTTCCACACCGCACGGGGGCGGGGGCCCCGGAAGCGGGCCGGTCGGCGTCTCGGCCAAGTTGGCCGATTATCTGCCTGTGCCCAGAATTGTCAAACAAGACAAAGGCTATGCCTGGTCGGATAACTTTCCCCGGAGCATCGGCCGGGTGCGCTCCTTTTACGCAAATTTTGCCGTGGTGGTCAAGGCCTACGCCTATATCCGCTCGCTGGGAGCAGAAGGGCTCAAGCGCGCCGCGGAAATCGCCGTGCTCAATGCAAATTACGTCAAAGAAAAACTAAAACCGCACTACGACCTTCCCTACGACCGCGTGTGTATGCACGAATGCGTTTTTTCCGGCAGCCGTCAGGTGGCCCAAAGCGGCGTGCACACCTCTGATATCGCCAAAAGGCTCATCGATTTCGGCTACCATCCGCCGACGATTTATTTCCCGCTCATCGTGCCGGAGGCGATGATGATCGAGCCTACGGAAACGGAAAGCAAAGAGACGCTCGATTCTTTCTGTGGGGCGATGATCACCATCGCCGGGGAGGCAAAAACAAATCCGCAACTGCTCCGGGACGCACCTGTTTCCACACCGGTGGCCCGTCTCGACGAGGTTCTCGCGGCGCGCCGACCGGATGTGGCCTGGAATAAGCCACGGTCGCCGGACGACTTTTGATGAGCGATGGAATTGCCCCCAAAAAATATTTATTTGCGCAAGCCGCCCTGGCTCAAGGTGCGCCCGCCTTACGACGGGGAGGCCCGCAAACTTGTTTCGCTTTTCCACAATCTGTCGCTCCACACAGTGTGTCAGGAGGCGGCCTGCCCCAACATGGCCGAGTGCTTCGCCTCCGGCACCGCCACTTTTTTAATTCTCGGCAATATCTGCACGCGCGATTGCCGTTACTGCAACGTCCGCCATGGCGTTCCCGTAGAACCGGACAGGAGCGAAATTGAAAACCTCATTGCCGCCGTGCGGGAAATGAACCTCGGCTATGTGGTGATCACCTCCGTAACCAGAGACGACCTGCCCGACGGAGGCGCCGCTTTTTTTGCCGACTGTATCCGCTGTCTGCGCGAGGCGGTGCCGGCCTGCCTGATCGAAGTTTTGATTCCCGACTTTCAAGGCAGCGAGGCAGCACTGGCAAAAGTACTCGACGCCGCACCCGATGTCATCAACCACAATATCGAGGTCGCCCTTCCTTTTTATTCCCGGCTTCGTCCCCTGGGGAATTACCGCACATCTCTTGACCTTCTGGCCCGTGTGTCACAGGCGGGCTTAGTTTCCAAAAGCGGGTTCATGGTGGGTTTCGGGGAAGAAAAAGACGATGTTATAAAGCTGCTTCGCGACCTGGCTGGCGCCTCCTGCCGACGAGTGACGATCGGTCAGTATCAGCAGCCGACGCGCCGCCACTGGCCGGTGGCTCGCTACTACCACCCCGACGAATTTGCCGCCTTCAGGGAGATGGCTCTGGCGCTGGGATTTGAGCATGTAGAAGCAGACCCGCTGGTGCGCAGCTCCTACCGCGCGGCGCGCGGCGGAATCGGGAAACAACCTTCTTGAGTTTTGCCGGATGACGTGGGGGGGCCACCTCGTCATCGCTCTTTCTCATTCTGGAGTCATCGATCCCAACGGAACTCCGCAGGGCGATGACATCATTCTGGCCGAAAATATTACCGGCATCGATATCATCGCATCGGGACATGAACATGTCACGACAAATGCGGTCATTCCGGTAGTGAACGGCAGCCACACCACCTATATTATCTGTGCCGGTGCAAACGCAACAAACCTTGCCCAGCTCGATTTCCCCGTCAATATGAAAACAAAACAACTCGCGGGAGTGCCCACACTAACCAATCACCCCATTGACAATAACATCGCCGGTGCCCCGGAGATTAATACGATGGTTGCTGCCATGAACGACGAAATCGACGCTATGCTCACTTCGCTGGGCGTCAGCCTGTCGGATGTCGTGGCCACTTCGGAGCTTAATTTATCCTATCCCGGCATAGCCATGGAATTCGGGCTGGGCAATCTGCTGGCTGATGCCTTGCGTTATGCGGGAACGGAAGCCACTGAACCGACCATCGGCGCATTTGCAAACGGCGTCATCCGGGGCAGTTTCTTCGAACAACAAGGGACAGCGTTTGCCGACCTCTTTGCGGTTGTTCCCCTCGGGATCACCACTGATGATAGCCAGGATCCGCTTCTGCCCGGTTATCCATTGCTCAAAGTATATCTCAATGGCAATGAAGTGTGGGACATTTGTAAATTTGATGTGTCAATCATGGGTGCTCAGGGTACAAACCCCCAGTATATTTCATATTTTTTCAGCATCTCTGGTCTCCAGTGCACATATAACTACCTAACAGGGGATGTACTCTCCGCCGGCCACTACGCATGGGATGATTACACCTGCACGGGTGGCACGACCCTCATTCCAAAAGGAACAGCGACGCTTTATCCCCTAATTGTCGATAAATATACAGTGGATATGCTGCTCACACCCAGCATACAGGGTCTGTTGTGGTATCTCGGCATAACGCTTCAACCGAAACTTGACGATGGAACGCTAATCAACGCCGGCAATCTCCTGGACGCCCGTTTGGACAGAGATCCGGGAACACCAGGCGTACAGGAATATTATGCCTGGTCCGCCGCGCTGAAGTTTTTCACAGACCCCGCGCCCGGTGGTCTTGGCGAAACGATTCCCGAAGTGCCCTACGACCTTAGTGCAGGACAGCGGCTGGTGTTTCAATAGTAGCAACCACAAGCAGCATAAAGAAAATAACAAAAGGGGGCAAAGGTCACGTGACCTTTGCCCCTTTTTCATGTTCCTTGTGTCTAGATCAGCTTCAGATAATTTTTCACCAGGTATTCCGCGGTCTGCAGGGCGCCTTTGGCCGCGCCCAGTTTGGTATTGTGCGCCAGGCAGACGTATTTGATACCGTTTTCAAGCACCGGGTCTTTGCGGATGCGTCCCACGGTGACGGTCATGCCGCCACCTTTGTCGCGGTCCATGCGCGGCTGAGGGCGGAACGGATCGTCGGTGACATCAATCAGATGCGGCGGGGAACTCGGCAGATGCAGCTCAGCAAAGTCCTTGCCATAGTCCATCATCACCTGTTTGACCTCCTCGGGGCTGCAGGGTTTTTCCGTCTGCACAAACGCGCATACCAGGTGACCATCGAGCACCGGCACACGGTTGCACGCGGCAGTAATGCCAAAAGGCGCACTGATGATTTTACCACCCGACAGACGGCCCAGAATTTTCTGCGGTTCCGTTTCCACTTTCGGCTCCTCGCCTGATATATAGGGAACGACGTTTTCCATCATATCCATGGCGGACAGTCCGGGTGTGCGCCCCGCGCCCGACATGGCCTGCAGCGAAGTGGCCACGACCTGCCCTACGCCAAAGTTGTCGAGAATCGGCTTTAATGAAACCACAAGGCCGGCAATGGTGCAGTTGGATTTGGGAGAGATGAAGCCCTTCCAGCCACGGTTTTTCCGCTGAACGTCCAGCAGGGCCGCGTGCTCCATGTTGACGCCGCCCACTAAAATCGGCGTGTCTTCCTCATAACGGAAGGCCGAGGCAGTGCTGATGACGGGGGTGGTTTTCGCGTATTTTGGCTCCAGTTCCTTGGCGGGGCCTGCGTCCATGGTCGAGAAAATTACATCGACCGATGTCGGGTCAAAAGAGGCGGCTTCCTCCACAACCATGCCGGCAATATCCGCCGGCAGCTCTTCGGGACACCACCAACGGATGGAGCCGTTGGCATCGCGCAGAGCATCAATATATTTCTTTCCGGCTGAGCGCTCCGAAGCAACAAGCTTCGCGATTTGAAACCAGGGATGCCCCAAAAGACTCACAATCGCCTGTTGCCCCACAATTCCGGTCGCGCCCACAATGGCAATTTTCAACATAAATTCTTTTCCTCCAGTTTATTATCTTGCAGTATTTGTCTTGCTTTGTCCACATCCGCCGCTATCTGGCGCTTCAAGCTTTCGGGAGAGTCAAACCTGACGATCTCCCGCATCTTCTCCACAAAAAACACATTTATTTTTTCGCCCCTCAGGTCGCCGGCAAAATCCAGCAGAAAGACTTCGAGGGTTGATGTGTAATCTTGGAAGGTGGGCTTGGCACCGATGTTGAGCGCCCCCATATAACGCCTGCCGTCAACCATGACAAAGGCGGCATAGATGCCCGGCGGCGGCAACAGATCTTTTTCCGGCGCGATGTTCGCCGTAGGGAAGCCAAGCCCCGCGCCGCGGCCCGCACCGGTGCCGACAGGACCGGCCACATTGTAAAAACGCCCCATCAGCCGGGCGGCCGTTTTCATATCGCCCGCAAGGATATAGTTGCGAATCAATGTACTGCTGACGATTTCTCCATCAATTTTAAAAGCCTCGATCACTTCTACCGAAAAACCGCAGGTGCGGCCCTGCTCAATCAGATAGGCGTCATTCCCCTGGCGCGCCTGACCGAAAACATAATCATGTCCGATAATAACCTTGGTTATACCTAGTTTTTTACACAAAAACTCCTGCACAAAGTCAGCGGCGGTTGTTTTGGAATAGGCCAAGTCAAAATGAATGACCGCGACCGCATCCACCCCGCAGGCGGCCAGCCGGGCCATTTTTTCCGCCCGGGTGGTAATCAGATAAAAAGGCCGGATGTTCGGATGCAGGATCATTTTGGGGTGCGGATCGAAAGTGATGACCAGCGATTTCCGGCCCGCGGCTTTTGCTTCTGCGGCCAGTTTCCCGCAGATATGCTGATGGCTTAAATGCACACCGTCAAAATTACCGATCGTGACCAACGCCCCACGGAAATCTCCGGTTATCGCTTCAATGCCATCAAATTCAATCATTTTTTCTCCACCACAAATGTCCAGCACCGACGGAACATAGCATTTTACACATTAAATTCAAGCTCATTTTAGCTTGACAAGTGGCATACTTCGGTATAGTCACTTTCGCGTGCCGAAGTGGCGGAATTGGTAGACGCGCTAGGTTCAGGGTCTAGTGGGCGTACGCCTGTGCTGGTTCAAATCCAGTCTTCGGCACCATCTTCATATTCGCTTCAGGACAGCACCAGCCGGTTATTTCATGGACGAACATTAGCCTTTAGACAAGCAAAACTTCTCCCGCCGGAAAACGCCTGCAACGGCCCGGCTTAAAAAACCGACTTTTGCAAATGATTGAAAATCTGACAAACAACCTTGCCGCATATTTAAACACCTCCGTCGCTCTTTCTTTTGTTGCCGCCTATCTGGGCGGTGTGGTGATCAGTTTTACGCCCTGTACTTATCCTCTGATTCCCGTCACGGCGGGATTCATCGGTGCGCAGCAGTCAGACTCGAAACTGCGCGGTTTTGCGCTTTCGTTGATTTATGTTACAGGCATGTCCGTGACGTATGCCGCACTGGGAGCTGTGGCGGCTTTGTCCGGAAGGCTCTTCGGTCAGGTGCAGACAACACCGGTTGTCTATTTAATCATGGCCAACATTTGCCTGGTGATGGGCCTGGCCATGCTTGGTGTTTTCAAAATTTCCCTGCCTGTGCCCCAACGCATCATGAAATATACAGGCGGCGGTAAAAAAGGGCTAATCCCGGCTTTCCTTCTGGGCGCGGCTTCCGGTTTTGTGATCGGTCCCTGCACGGCGCCGGTGCTGGGTGTAGTACTGAGCTTTGTGGCGCTCCGGACACATCTTCTGCAGGGAATCGGGCTTTTGTTCACTTTCGCTTTCGGCATGGGCACGCTGCTGATATTGGTGGGAAGTTTTGCCGGCTTTGTTTCTGCGCTGCCGCGTTCCGGGGCCTGGATGACGGTCGTAGCAAAAGTTTTCGGCATTATTTTAATTGGCGCAGCCGAGTATTTCCTGTATAGTGCGGGAACTCTCGCTTTTTAACCGTAGGTGCAGCATGCAAAAAAAAATCGGCCTTATCAGCATCCTGGCAGCAATTTTGCTCTTTGCCGGCGCGCCGGTCTCGTGGAGCCAGTATATTCCCAATGCGCCTTTCAAACCAAAGGTGCTGGCCGCGCCGGACTTCAGCATCAAAGATATCAAAGGCAAAACGTTTAGTCTCTCGGCACACCGCGGCAAGCCGGTGATGATTTTCTTCGGCACCACCTGGTGCCCCGGATGCCGGGCGGAAGTGCCGGTTTATAAAAAAGTTCACGAAACCTATTCCCCTCGCGGGCTGGTCGTGATATATATTGATATCATGGAGCCGGCTAAAAAGGTCGCACGCTTTGCCGAGACCAACTCGATTACCTACCCGGTATTGCTGGATGAAGACGGCGCAGTAAGCCGCGCCTATAATGTTGTCGGTGTGCCGATGATTATTCTGCTTGACAAAGACGGAATAGTAACAAAAATCGGACACAGCTCTTCGGAGATGCCTCTGGAGAAAGTTCTGACGGATCAGTAATATCCTCCGGATGTTCATTTTAAATTCATAAAAGCGGATTTCATTCAAATTTGATTTCTGTTTGACGACAATGAAACTGTGGCAATTGAACACGGATGCAGTTTTGCGAGCGAAAGAATGTGCCGCATGTTAAACGGGAAGTTACCGGCAAGGCGGCTCGTTCAGACAAGAAGGCTCTTTCGTGCTGATGATCAAAATTGACGACCTGGCGGTGCTCCAGGCGCGCCCGGAGCAAACCAGACATTGTCCCGTACTTTTCATTCACGGTGCGGGCGGCACAGGCCGGTACTGGAAGAATTATCTTTCGTTTTTTGCCGGAGAAGGCCGAGAAGCCTTCGCCGTAAGCCTGAGGGGTCATCCGCCGTCACAGCGCGTGGAGGGCCTGGCTCATGTGAGCCTGGAGGATTATATCGAGGACGTGGAAAAAGTCATTAAGTGGCTGGGCCGCCCTGAATTCGTCCTCGCGGGGCACAGCCTCGGCGCGATCGTCGCCCAGAAAACAGCAGAGAACAATCCCCACATTGAGGCTCTCGTCACCATCGCCGGCGCCCCGCCTTTTGGCGTAGTCCCGTCTCCGGAAGAGCTCAATGTGGAGCTGCCCTATTCCGGGACTCTTGTTAGGACGATGTGGGGCATGATGAACCAAAAGCCGGTCAAACCGACATTTGCGATGGCGGAAAAGGCCTTTCTCAACAACATAGAGCCGGAAGAGCGGAAAGAAGTATTCAGTATGTTTGCCGCCGAATCACTCGTGGCACTGTACCAGGTGGCACAGGGCTATCCGGTTTACCCGTCATGGATAAAATGCCCCCAGTTGGTTATCGGTTGCGCCAAAGACGCTCTGGCTCCTGCGTCTTTGCAAAGACGGCTCGCGGAGTATCTGGGGGCTGATTATATTGAATATGAACAGTTCGCGCATCTGCCGATGCTGGAAAGAGGATGGGAAAAATCAGCGCGCGATATAAGCGCATGGCTGCAGGAAAAAGGCCACAGGCCCCAATGAGTTCTCCGGTTTGCGTGAAACGGCATGCGGACCGTAAACTTTATTTTAAAACAAGGAAGGGTGGAAAATGAAATACGGCGATGATATCTACGTTTATGAGTGGGCAAACTACTTCGACAACAACTGCAACAGCTACTATATCGGCGGCGGAGTTAAAGCTCTGATCGATCCGGGTCTCACGCGCTATCTTCCCGATCTTCTCAACAGGATGGCCAACGATGGGATTAAAAAAAAGGACATCAAATATGTGATCAACACGCACTCTCATCCCGATCACTTTCAGGGCTCGGAACTTTTTGATCCCGACAAGGTGGGAATCGCTCTCCATCGCAAGGAGGTGGAGTTTCTCAAAGACATCGGCGGTGAACTCTACGGCTTGTTCGGCATTACCGTACCGCAGATGCAGATCAATATGGAACTGGAAGACGGCAGGCTGGAACTGGGCGATGAAGTTTTTAAAGTAATGTGTATTCCCGGCCACACGCCCGGCTCCATCGGCCTTTACTGGCCGGCAAGAAAAGCCCTCTTTTCCGGAGACGTCATTTTTCAGCAAAACGTCGGACGCTCCGATTTTCCGGGAGGCAATGGTCAGCAGCTCAAAAAAAGTATCGTCGCCTTGTCGGAACTCGACACAGAGTTGCTTTTACCCGGACATATGGGCATTATCGAGGGACATGACAATGTGCAGGACAATTTTAACATCGTTATTCAGAACATATTTCCTTACATTTAAACAAATAAACCGGGGGTGATGGGCGGCTATGGCCGGTGAGGGAAACAAAGTAATCTACTCCATGATCGGTGTGAGCAAGGTTTATGACAACAAACCGGTGCTCAAGGATATTTATCTGTCCTATTTTTATGGAGCAAAAATAGGCGTCATTGGTCTCAACGGCTCCGGCAAGAGCTCGCTTTTGAAAATCCTGGCCGGCGTTGACCAGGATTTTTTGGGGAAAACCATCCTCTCGCCCGGCTATACGGTGGGCTATCTGGAGCAGGAGCCGCAACTGGACGAAACTAAAACCGTCGGGGAAATTGTCGCCCAGGGCGTTAAGGAAATCATGGATGTCGTCAATGAGTATAACACCGTCAACGAGAAGTTTGCCGAAGAAATGTCCGATGAGGAAATGACCAGACTGTGCGACAGACAGGCCATGCTTCAGGAAAAGATGGACGCCTTCGACGCCTGGGACATCGACTCACGTCTGGAAATGGCCATGGACGCGCTACGCTGTCCGCCCGCGGATACGCCCGTGCAGGTGCTCTCCGGCGGCGAGTGCCGGCGAGTCGCCCTGTGCCGCCTGCTTTTGCAAAAACCGGACATTCTCCTGCTGGACGAGCCGACCAACCATCTGGACGCAGAGTCCGTCGCATGGCTGGAACACCATCTGCAAAAATACGAGGGAACCGTTATCGCCGTCACGCACGATCGCTATTTCCTGGACAATGTCGCAGGCTGGATCCTCGAGCTGGACCGCGGACAGGGCATACCGTGGCAAGGTAATTATTCCTCATGGCTGGAGCAGAAGCAAAACCGCCTGAAAAACGAAGACAAGGCGGAAAGCCATCGCCTCAAGACGCTGGAGAGGGAGCTGGAGTGGATTCGCATGTCGCCCAAAGGAAGGCATGCCAAATCCAAAGCGCGTATCAGAGCATATGAAGAGTTGCTGGGTAAGGATTATGAGCGCGAATCAGGCACACGAGAAATTTTCATCGCGCCCGGCCCGCGCCTGGGCGAGCTGGTCATCGAGGCGCAGGACGTCGTCAAGGGGTACGGCGACAAACTCCTTATGGACGCGATGAGTTTTTCCCTGCCGCCCGGCGGCATCATCGGCGTGATCGGTCCCAACGGTGCCGGCAAGACGACTTTGTTTCGCATGATCACGGGACAGGAAAAACCGGATGGGGGAACAATCCGCATCGGCGAGACGGTGAAGCTTGCCTACGTCGATCAGAGCCGTGACTCGCTCGATCCGGACAAAAGCATCTGGGAGATGATCTCCGACGGCCAGGACACGATCAATCTCGGTGGACGGCAGATCAATTCGCGCGCCTACGTCTCTCGATTTAACTTCTCCGGCACAGATCAGCAAAAGAAGGTCGGTACACTCTCCGGCGGCGAGCGCAACCGCGTCCATCTGGCGAGGATGCTCAAGGAGGGAGGCAACGTTATTTTACTTGACGAGCCGACCAACGATCTGGATGTCAACACATTGCGCGCGCTGGAAGACTCGCTGGAGAGCTTTGCCGGATGCGTCGTCGTAATCAGCCACGACCGCTGGTTTCTGGACCGCATCTGCACGCACATCCTGGCCTTTGAGGGAGACAGCAAGGTCTTGTTCTTTGACGGTAATTACACGGAATACGAGGAAGACTACAAAAGGAGATTCGCCTCCGCCGCCGGTCACCCGCGCCGGATTAAGTATCGGCAGTTGACAAGAAGGTAAACAGCGGCGAATAGAGCGGCCGCTTCCGAAAGCAGCAAGGCCGGACAATGCTTTTGAGCCTTCTGTGATTTCAATCAGGAAAACTAAATTTTCGTTTTCCCGGCTCCGGATGGGGTCGGTAAAGAATGGCCACGTTGCCGATCAAACCTATCTGCTCGCTCTTTGTGGCGTCGGCGATCTCCTGAGAGATTTCTTTTTTCGCCTCTTTGAACTCACCAAATTTCACCTTGATCAGTTCATGATCGCCAAGCGCGAGGTCAACCGAGCCCAGCAACTGTTTCGTCACCCCTTTCGCGCCGATAATGACCAGCGGCTTCAAATGATGCGCCTGCCCGCGCAGGTATTTACGTTGTGCCCCTGTCAGTTTGTCCATCTGCCCTTTCCCGCCTGCTGGAGTTTCATCAAACATACAATACGCGCAGCATCCGGGCAATATATTTTTGCCGGTGCCGGCCATCCTGCACATTTTAGGCTTAACCGACCAACAAACGGGAAATGCCGGGCGCGGATGTACGCGCCCCACGAAAAACCTGTGGCAATAGACGTCAAAGAGTGCTATCATGCCGTATCCACAGGAAAGGAGCCTCCCCGGATGAAAAGGACAATCGCCAAAGCTTCGAGAGGCATGAAATTCGATCCTGACTTCGGCTCTGCCCGACAAGCCGGCAAAGCTATCAGGGCGGGCGTCATCTCGTCAGGAGAACTCGTCAGACATGTCTTTGGGCGCATTAAAAAGCACAATGAAAAAATCAACGCTTTTGTGACGCTAAACGAACGCCAGGCCCTCAGACTTGCCCGCAGGGCGGACGAAGCGCTGGCCAGGGGAGAAACTCATGGGCCACTTCACGGGCTGCCCATCGTCATCAAGGATCAGTTCAGAACGGCCGGATTGTGCACCACCTGTGGCTTTCGTGAGTTGGAAAATTACATCCCCGGGGAAAACGCGGTGGCGGTGCAGAGGCTTCTCGATGCAGGGGCGATTATTGTGGGCAAGACCAACACACCCGTCGGAGCAAGTGATATCCAGACCTACAATAGGCTCGCGGGAACGACCGGTAATCCGTGGGACACGGCCAGGACAGCAGGCGGCTCCACCGGCGGCGGGGCGGCCGCACTCGCGGCTGGGCTGGGCTTTCTCGAGCTGGGCTCGGACCTGGCCGGGTCAATCCGTACACCATCTAATTTCTGCGGTACTTGCGGCCACAAGCCTTCTCTTCACCTTGTGCCATTTCAGGGGGCCATTCCTCCTCTGCCTTCAGCGGTCGATCAGCGTATAGATCAGGAAGAGCTCAATGATCTGGCTGTGGTCGGTCCCATGTCCCGCTGGGCGGAAGATCTGATGCTGGAACTTTCCATTATTGCCGGTCCCGCGCCGGCGAAGGCCGCCGCTTATCGCCTGCGTCTGCCGGGGCCACGTAAAACTTCGCTCGCCGAGTATAAAGTCGGCTTTGTCACGGACGATCCTTTCTCGCCGGTCCATCCCAGAATAAAATCCATCATCAGCGATGCAATCGGTGCCTTGCGGAAAGAGGGTGTGAAAGTAAAAGAAGGCTGGCCCGCGGGCATCGTTTTTTCGGATATTTTTGACATATACTTCAGTCTTTTGGCCGCCTATGTTTCACAAGATCCCGTTTTCACCGATTCCGTCATTGAGATGATGAAACTGCTTTTTTTCATGCCTTACGGCGACACCCAACGCCGCTTCGTGGAGGGCCTGACCATGACACACAGTAACTGGACGAAATTAAGTATACAAAGACTAAAGTCGCGCCTTGTCTGGCAGGAGTATTTCAAAACTTTTGACGCATTTTTGATGCCCGCCAACTGCGTGACGGCTTTTGCCCATAACCATGAGCGTAACATGTGGGGCCGCATCATCGAAGCACCGGATAAGCTCCGCTACTATGTCGAGGCGTTCAAATGGATATCGCCCGCCACACTGGCCGGTCTGCCCGCGACAGTCATACCGGCAGGCAAAACACAGGCCAATCTGCCCGTGGGTATTCAGATTATAGGTCCCTACATGGAAGATGCCACAACACTTGATCTGGCGGTCAAAATGGAAAAAATACTGGGCGGCTTCACGCCTCCGCCGGGCTTTTAAGTGAAAGTCGGAATGCATCGCACATGGTTGAAGTTTTCTCGACATATAATCCGGGTGAAATCGCCGTCATCAAATCCATTCTGGATGGGGAAGGTATCCGTTATTACTTTCAGGGCGAAAATATCAACCTCCTCATTGCTGCCGGCGCCCACCCGCGCCTACTGGCGGATGAGAAAGACGCGAAGCTGGTCCGCGACATTCTGCGGGAACTGGAGTTTCTGTAATAGCGGATACTGATAGTCATCAAGGGCTTTTTGATAGGCGAGCCTGATCTTCACCGATCCTTTAGCTCTGCAAATATCTGGTATAGGGACTGATACCTCATTAGTTACGTGCCACGCCTGGCACACACGAAAAGCTGAGCTGGAGCAGCGCCGTAGGCGCTGCGATCGGGTGCTGCGGCTTGTTATGCTTCAGCGATAAATATCTTTGCGATGACCAACTTTTACCACCCATACGGTAAACTCTTGATCCTGAATGGAATATATAATTCTGTAAGGGCCTTGCCGGACACGATATTTTTCTTGGCCGGACAGTTTCTCGCAGCCTTGCTGCCTTGGTTCTTTAGCAAGCGCTTCTATGCGCAAGAGAATTCTTTTTAAATCTTTTTTGGGGATTGAACGAAGGTCTTTTTCAACGGATTGTTTAAAGAAGATTTTATATTCGCCCATCTTTTTTTAGCCTCTTGATCATAGCTTCATAGCTGATTAGCGGCTCTTTTGCCCTTTCTTCAAATACCGCCAGATCTTCCGCGTCTTCTGCAAGAGACTCCTTAACAGCATCATTGACTAACTTTGATAAAGTCTGTTCTGTTTCAACAGCCTTTAGCTTGAGCGCTTTATGTAACTCTGGATCTAAATATAAAGTGGCTCTTATTGCTGCTGTTTTCATAACATTACCTCCATAACGTTATAGAACTATAACATCATAACGCTATAACTGCAATATTTTTTATAGCGAATCGGGATAGGGGAGCGTATAGGCGTATAGGGCGTATAGCGTATAGATATAGCGTATAGGGCGTATACGTATAGGGTCAAAGAGGGCGTATAGGGTCAAATCTTTATTCTTGACATTTGACCCAGTTTGTCCTGCATTTCGTTGAACCTTTTTCCCAATGCCGGCTCATGTTGTATCTTGAATAGTAATCGCTTGCGCGCCTGGCTTACAGCGCTGTAGTCGATACCGCCCAGCATTCGTCCTATTTCTGGTTGGGTGACGTTGCAGTTTCGATAAAGAAGCTCCATCAGCATCGCCCGTTCTGTTGATTGCCTCCCCTTCTTTGTCAACTCTTCACGCTTAATATTTGACAGCTTTGCGTACTTTTCTATCAAATCATCCGGTTTTATTTTCTTGCTCAATTCTCTGAGCGCCGGCTGTTCGCGGGGAGACTTTTTATCCCTGGCGACCAATTGCTTAACTTTATCGATAAAATCTTCTCCACCGATAATGCAGGTTCCCTTGCCCCTCTCTAATGGACTGGGGATTTCCTCCCGAAACCCTTCCTCCACAAATTTCCTATATTCATTTCTGGCTTTTTGCGTGTCGCCGTCCAGATAGTCCAAAATAATTTTATAACAAACAAAATCTTTTCTTTTTTTCACGTTCAAATACCCGGCCAGGCTCGTTGTTTCAGCGTTTAGCAAATTATTCCATCTTTTCCCTACAGGGTCTTTTGATCTCATGCGCAGTGGATTCAGGTGAATATAGCGGGATACTTCCAAAAGATAATTATCCGCCTCGATCAAAAAAGCCTTATACCGACCCTGATACAGGTGTCCGGAACGCCTGTATTTGCGATTGAATGCTCCGGTATAACTTATATTGAAATGACGCATGAATTCCGAAAGATTGCCTTTCGGCGTGCGAACCAGAAAATGAAAGTGGTTAGGCATCAGCGCGTAGGCACCGAGCTCGACTGTATAAATAGCAAGAGAGCGTGCTAAAAGCTCAAAGAAAACATTGTGATCGTCATGATTACGGAAGATTTCCCGCCGCTCATTGCCGCGGCAGGTGACATGATAATAAGCATCGGGATATTGAATTCTTAAAGGGCGTGCCATGACTCAACATCTATATTCAGCAAATCGAAATGTCAAGAATAAAGATTTGACCACAAATCCACCTGACCCCAAATCCACCTCAGTCGGCCATCTTACTATCTCCTTAAAATCAGATGGTTCGAATTATAGATTCATGCAGGGTATTTCGCCAGTCAAAATGCGAAACCTTCTAAAACTGCTTGGCCCGTGATATCCGCAACCCGTAAAGCCCGCAGATAATTTATTTACTCCAAAAGCCACCTGAAACGGGATGGAAAAGGCGCAAAAAAATAAATTTATTTTATATCCGCGTGGTAGCTCTGCAGTGATTTGGCGCGGCCGTGGCCCTGGCGGGCGGCGGCGATGCCTTTGACCGCGGCGACGGCGGCGGCCACCGTCGTGATGTAGGAAATTTTGTATCTGATCGCGTCTTTGCGGATATAGGAGTCGTCATATTTGCTGGTGCGGCCCGCCGGCGTGTTGATCACCAATTGGATCTCGCCGTTTTTAATCGCGTCCACGATATTAGGCCGTCCCTCATGCATTTTCAAAATATGTTCGGAGGCGATGCCCTGAGCGGCAAAGAATTTGTGCGTGCCTTCCGTGGCCATGATTTTGAAACCTATATCGGCAAATGTCCGGGCCACCTCCAGAATGCCGCCCTTGTCTTTTTCCCCCACGGTAATGAGTACCGTTCCCTCAGACGGCAGGCCCTGGCCGGTTCCCTCCTGCGATTTGTAGAACGCCAGCCCAAATGAATCAGCCAGCCCCAGCACTTCTCCAGTGGAACGCATTTCGGGACCAAGCACCGGGTCAACTTCCTGGTACATGTTGAAGGGGAAAACCGCTTCTTTCACTCCGAAATGGCGAAAAACATGATGCTTCAGATTCAGATCCTTTAGTTTCTTCCCCAGCATGATCTGCGTGGCCAGCCTGGCCATCGAAACATTGCATACTTTGGAGACCAGCGGCACGGTACGCGAGGCGCGGGGGTTGGCCTCGAGAATATAGACCATGTCGTCAGCGATGGCGTACTGGATGTTCATCAGTCCCACAACGCCGAATTCCACGGCAATTTTACGAGTGTAGTCGTTAATCGTATCGATATGGCGCGCCGGGATGCTTATCGGGGGTATGACGCAGGCTGAATCGCCGGAATGAACGCCCGCAAGCTCGATATGCTCCATGACGGCCGGAACGAAAGCATCCGTTCCGTCCGAAATCGCGTCCGCTTCCGCTTCGATCGCATTTTCCAGAAACTTGTCGATGAGAATCGGCATTTCCGGCGTAACTCCAACGGCCGCACGAACATATCGTTTGAGCATTGATTCGTCGTGGACGATTTCCATGCCGCGGCCTCCCAGCACGTAGGAGGGACGCACCATCAGCGGATAGCCGATACCATCAGCCACGGCAAGCGCTTCTTCGAGGTTGGACGCCATGCCTGATTTGGGCATGGGAATGCCCAGCTTGTCCATCATCTGGCGGAACTGATCGCGGTCTTCGGCCAGATCGATGGTGGCGGGCGAGGTGCCGATGATTTTCACGCCTGCTTTGGCCAGCTCCGCCGCAATATTCAACGGGGTCTGGCCACCGAACTGGACGATCACGCCTTCCGGCTTTTCTTTTTCATAGATGCTCAGGACATCTTCTACCGTGAGCGGCTCGAAATACAGTCTGTCGGATGTGTCATAGTCTGTGGAAACTGTTTCCGGGTTGCAGTTGACCATTATCGTTTCGATGCCTTCGTCGCGCAGGGCGAAAGCCGCGTGTACGCAGCAGTAGTCAAATTCAATGCCCTGGCCGATACGGTTCGGTCCGCCGCCCAGCACCATGATTTTACGCCTGTCGCTGACCGGCACTTTATCGGGTGCATTGTAGGTGGAATAATAATAGCCGGCGTTTTCCACACCGCTTACCGGAACCGCGTCCCAGGCTTCGGCAAGACCTGAGGCGAGGCGCTGCGAGCGAATCTGCTCTTCTTTCACATCCAGAATGATCGCCAGATATTTATCCGCAAAACCGTCTTTTTTCGCGCGAATGAGCAATTCGTCGGGAAGTTGTCGCCCTTTGTACGCCAGAATTTCCTCTTCGAGCTCCACAAGCTCCTTCATCTGCTCGATGAACCATTTTTTGATAAAGGTTCTTTTGTGCAACTCTTCCACGGTCGCACCCTTGCGCAGGGCCTCATACATGATAAACTGCCGTTCGCTCGACGGTTCGTTGAGGCGCTCCATGAGTTCGGTCAGTGACAGTGAGTGAAAATTCTGGGCAAAGCCCAGACCGTAGCGTTTTTTCTCCAGTGAGCGGATGGCCTTCTGGAAGGCCTCCTTGTAGGTTTTACCGATACTCATCACTTCGCCCACCGCCCGCATCTGTGTGCCCAGCCGGTCGGCCACGCCGGAAAATTTTTCAAAATCCCAGCGCGGGAATTTAACGATAATATGATCGCCGGAGGGAGTATATTTATCGAGCGTCCCCTCGCGCCAGTAAGGAATCTCGTCAAGCGTCACGCCGGCGGCCAGTACCGACGAGATAAGAGCGATCGGAAACCCGGTAGCTTTGGAGGCCAACGCCGACGAGCGCGAGGTGCGCGGGTTGATTTCAATGACAACGACGCGGCCTGTTTCCGGATTGTGGGCAAGCTGCACGTTGGTGCCGCCGATAACTTCGATGGCCTCGACAATTCTATAGGCATATTCCTGAAGGCGTTTTTGCAGCTCGCCGGAAATCGTCAGCATCGGCGCAGTGCAGCAGGAGTCACCCGTATGCACCCCCATCGGGTCGATGTTTTCGATGAAGCAAACGGTGATCATCTGGTTTTTGGCGTCGCGGACAACTTCCAATTCCAGCTCCTCCCAGCCGATGACCGACTCTTCAATGAGAATCTGGCCGATGAGACTTGCCGAGATGCCGCGGGCGGCCACCAGCCGCAGCTCTTCGAGGTTGTAAACGATGCCGCCTCCCGTGCCGCCCATGGTGAAGGCAGGGCGAACGACAACCGGATAACCCATGTCCGCGGCGATTTTTTCCGCTTCATCCACTGAGGTGGCCGGCGCGCTTTTGGGCGTTTCAATGCCGAGCCTGCTCATCGTTTCTTTAAACGCGATACGATCCTCGCCCCGTTCGATAGCCTCCACCTGCACACCGATAACTTCAACACCGTGACGCTCCAGTATCCCTTTTCTGTAAAGTTCGGATGTGAGGTTAAGACCGGTCTGCCCCCCGAGGTTGGGAAGGATGGCGCAAGGCTTTTCGTTTTCTATGATTTCTGTGAGTGCCTGAGCGTTCAGCGGCTCAATGTAGGTGACATCAGCCATGCCTGGATCGGTCATAATGGTGGCCGGATTGGAATTCACCAAAATAATTTCGTATCCGAGACGCCTAAGCGCCTTGCAGGCCTGGGTACCCGAATAGTCAAATTCGCAGGCCTGACCGATCACAATGGGGCCGGAGCCGATAATCAGGATTTTTTTAATGTCTTCGCGTTTTGCCATAGCTGTCCTCATGCATAATTCTGACGCGGCCTTTGCGCGTCATAAAGAGCGGTTTTGCGCGCGAGTATACGGACAATGGTGGTGTGTGTCAAAGGAATTATGAAAATTCGGCATCTGTCGCTTGGGTGCCGGAAAAAACCAACTTCTCAGGAGCTGTTTTTGTGCTTATTATTTCTTTTTTTTGCTATATTCCGCATCCACCGTGATGGCGATACCGCCGCGCACGGCGAAACAGGCGGTTACTTTGCACCAGCGGGGCGAAAGTGCGGCCACCAGATCGTCGAGAATCATGTTGGTGACGTGTTCGTGGAAAACTCCTTCATTGCGGAAAGACCAAAAGTATAGCTTGAGCGACTTGGATTCGACAATTTTCTTATCAGGAATGTATTGAATTGTTATTGTAGCAAAATCCGGCTGGCCGGTCATCGGGCAAACGCAGGTAAATTCGTCGGTGGTCAGGGTAACGGTGTAGTCGCGCCGGCTGTGGTTGGGAAATGTCTCCAGCCGACGCACGGGAGCGGCTGTTTTCCCCGCACCCAGCAAGGTCAAACCTTTTAAGTCTTTGTTTATCTTCTTTTTGGCCATCTTTCATCTCCCGGATTACGTGGGTTTTGGTTTAGCGAAAACGGGCGAGGATATCAAGGAAATTCAGCAGATAAAATATGGCGCCGCTCCGGGTGAACCTGGCGGCCCAAAAATAATTGTTGCAACCGGGTCGGTTGATGATTATGTTCATGGGTGAATACCGGCTGGAACCAAAACCCAGCGGGCGGCACAAAGGAGGAAAACCATGTCTGAGAGCAAACCGAACCTTCCGGAAAACACCTGGAAATGCGCAAACTGCGGTAATACTGTAGTGATGGCCACACCCCCCCAAACCTGCCCTGCCTGTAAACAGAAGTGCGAATTCATCAATGTGACCTGCTACCAGCCGGACTGCGGCTTCACCGGCATGGACAACCGTCTCAAGCCGTCAAAATAGGTCGGTTAAATTTTCAAACGACAGGTGACCACAGAGATAAACGTTCACGAACCGGTGAAAGTTAACTCTGCGGCAAGAAGCGAACCGTTGCAGATGACGTACTGCGTAAAAATTAACATAACCACGTTTGCCTTCTTTGAAAAAGTGACTCCTGTCCGGTACATACGATTGTTTAGAGAAACGCACCGCGAGCTTCTGACTAACCCCCATGTCCGGGCCGGGCACAACGAAAGATGAAAATATCCGGCTAATTGCAAGTATTTTCCCCTTTGTTTCTGAATTCATGTCTCAAAATGTAGATTGCATTACACTACATGGTATGGTGAACAATAAGTCGTCGCCTTGAACAGTAGTTTCGGGGATAATTCCCTAGAATTGGCAGATATCTCGGAATAACGGCGACTTAGAGCAAGGTTTTCTGTAAGACCCATCCGGAAATTATTCAAAATACCAAGAAAGCAAATGAAATATATGCATATTTGTAAAATTTATTCTTGACATGTAAGACCCTGTTTGATATGTTCTCTTCATGGCGCATTT